>Ga0207691_10003612_pt1 | contig 15028 bp, 12 predicted proteins | sample KBSM13metaG_FD_184327 | JGI IMG/M metagenome (GOLD analysis project Ga0207691, IMG submission 184327) | Miscanthus rhizosphere microbial communities from Kellogg Biological Station, Michigan, USA - KBS M1-3 metaG (SPAdes) (version 2) | ecosystem: Host-associated > Plants > Roots > Rhizosphere >... | reverse complement strand
CTTCCATGGACTCGCGCCCTGAGCGCTCGAGTCGGCCGAGCTCGCGCTCTACCTCGGCGCGCGCCTCCTTGGGCAGCGTGAGCTTCATCAGCTTCTCACGCAGCTCGGTGACCTCCTTCGCCTGATCGTCATCACCGAGCTCTTTCTGAATCGCTTTCAACTGCTCGCGGAGATACATCTCTCGCTGTCGCTCTCCGAGCTCTTCCTGCACCTGCGACTTGATCTCTTCCTGCGCTTCGAGCAGACCGATCTGGCGCTGGACGTGAACGAGGACGCGACGGAGCCGCTCCTCGACGCTGAGCGTTTCGAGCAATCCCTGCTTCTCGGCGACTGGCAGCTCGATGTATCCGGCAACGAGGTCGGCGAAGCGACCCGGCTCGGTTACAGAGTCGAGGACCTGGTGAACGACCTCTTCGGGTAGCCCGCGGCGCTCGCCAAGCTCGGCGGCGCGCTCGCGGATCTCTTTATGTAAGCCTTCGAACGCCGGGTCGTGATCGTTGAGCGGTGTCATTTCGTCCACCGGCATCACGACCGCGTTCAAATAGCCTTCTGAGGTTGAGTACTGCAGAGCGGTCGCGCGCTGCTCCCCTTGCAACAGGAGCTGCACCCCGCCCAATCCGCGCTGGATCTGCCCGATGCGGGCGATGACGCCCATCGAGTAGAGGATGTCCGGCGTCGGCTCGTCGGTATTGTCTCGCTGCGCAACGGCGAACACGAGACGGTCGCTCTTCAACGCCGCCTCGATCGCGCGCAGCGTTCCCGGTCGACCGGCAGCGATCGGAGCCGTCAGGCCCGGAAAGATCACTGTTCCGCGAAGCGGAAGGACCGGAAGTGTTTGGCGCTGAGCCATTCTTGCATACCTAGTCTGAAGAACATCCCGCATCCGGCGGGCCGGGTGTGCGTGGCACACTCCATTCCACGGCATGCAGCGAACCATCACTCGCTCGTGGAACCGACCGCAGTGGATGTCACGGCCGCATTAGGCCCCGCGTAATGCATGGATCGGGCACGTGAGTTACGCCAAGGTGGCGGGGATTGCAACTTTCAACGGCCGGTATGTCGTAGGGTAGGCGCGCAAACGGCAGCCCACGCCTACGCCGAAGCCGCCAGCAGACCATGATCAGCCACGGAACGCGCTACGGCCGATAACTCTCGCTGACGACTCTCAGGGCGTGGCTTCCGACGCGCGAAGTGCGACACGTAAGCCAATGTGGTGTTTACGCATCGCGCGTCGCCCCAACGCCCTTCTCGTCTTTTCAGATGTCCGTCGCGGTGCTACACTACTCACCTCGCCCCTCCCACCAACGGATAATCTCGGTGCCGGATCCCGTCGTCTCGTCCTCGGACGCTGAGTTACACGCGCATGTCGAGCGCGTGCTCAGCGCCAATTATGAGCTCGACCGTGAGATCGGCCGAGGCGGGATGGGGATCGTCTACAAGGCGAAAGACCGACGACTGAAGCGGCAAGTGGCTGTGAAGCTCTTGCCACCGGAGCTCGCGTTTCGCTCCGAGATCCGATCGCGGTTTCTCAAGGAAGCCGAAACCGCCGCGCAGCTCAGTCATCCAAACATCGTTCCGATCTACAGCGTCGACGAACGCGACGGATTGGTCTTTTTCGTCATGGCCTTTGTCGACGGCGAGAATCTCGGCGTGCGTCTCCATCGGGAAAACCGACTGGACCCTGACGAGACGCGCAGGATTCTCAAGGAAGTGGCGGAAGCTCTCGCCTACGCTCACGAGCGAGGCGTAGTCCATCGCGACATCAAGCCCGACAACATCCTGCTGTGCAGCGATGATGACGGCCGCGTCATGGTCACCGATTTCGGTATCGCCCGTGCGGTGACGGAGGGCGCCGATTCGCGACTGACGGCCACGGGTATGGCGATTGGGACGCCCGCCTACATGTCGCCCGAGCAGTCCATGGGTGAGCGCGAAATCGACGGGCGGAGCGATCTCTATGCGCTCGGCGTCGTCGGCTATCAGATGCTGTCGGGCGAGTTGCCGTTCAATGCGTCGAGCACGCCGGCGCTGCTCGTGAAGCAGATCAGCGAGCGACCGACGCCGGTGGATGTTCACCGTCCTGACGCACCACCCGACCTCGCACGCGCAGTCATGATGCTCCTGGAGAAGGAGCCAGCGAATCGATTCCCGACGGCGGATGCGCTCGTTGTGGCACTCGACACGCGGGATGTCCCGGAGTTGCCGCAGTCGAGTCTCTCGTACGAGCCGAACCGGTTCGGCGGGATGACGTCGAGCGGCCGTGACGGTCGCTCGTTCGCAGGTATGTCGGAGGCGGACAGCGACTCGGTGACGCCCGAGGAGATGGTGCGCTGGCGCGATGAGAAGGTCGTCGCGTTCCGGAAGAAGCTCGCGCCATTCTTCGCTGTGAGCGCCGTCGTGACGGTGCTGGCGATCTTCGGCGTGCTGAACCTGATGGGGATCGTCGGGATCTGGAGCGTGTACCTCGCCTACCAGTACGCGAAGCTCTGGACCGACGGGTATGACTGGCGCGACGTCTTCAAGCAGCCGAAGGATCGACTGTTCTTCGACGTCGTCGCGGAATCGATCGACGACTTCCGCGCGCTCTTCGACAAGAAGAAGCGCACGGAGGTGCTGGAGCGTGATCGGATCCGCGCGCGGAAGTCGAATCGGCGGCTTTTTGGCGGCGACTCCTCAGGGCGATCGACGGGAACATCCGAAATGCCCGCGGCGAGCCTCGCGCGAGTGTCGCCGGGGTATGCGGCAAAGATCCGAGACGCGGCCAGACATCGCGAGGACATCCTTCGACTGATCGAAACGCTTCCCAAGCGCGAACGCGAGCAGGTCGAGGAAGTTCCGGCTACAGCCGACGCGCTCTATCGGCGCATCGAGCTGCTCGCCGTGGATCTGACGGAGCTCGACCGCGGGTTCGCAGCGGATGATGGCGACAAGGTCGAGCAGGAAATCGAACAGCTCGAAGCCGCGGCGAACCCGATGGACCCGCGCAGTGAGGAGCGGGTGCGGCGACTGGCGATTCTCAAACGGAAACGCGGCTCACTGCGAGAGCTCAAGAAGAAACGCGAGAGTCAGGGCGCGCGATTCGAGAACTGCGTGCTGGCGCTCGAGAACATGCGCTACGATGTGCTGAAGCTCAAAACCGGTGGCCAGAGCTTCCAGCAAGTCACGCAGCTGGCCGAACGCGCGATGTCGCTGGCGCAGGAAGTCGACAACGCGGTGTACGTTGCGGAGGAGATGCGGAAGCTCGGCCTTCGTGACTCGGGAGTCGCGAATCGGCGGACGTCGTGAGGCCCGCGCGAGCGTTGACGCATGGCCCGTGGAGCACGAGAGATGCCTGACGAGTTACGGTCACGGCTCTCCGCGGCCGTTGGCGAGCGCTACGAGATCTCCGAAGAGATTGGCCGCGGCGGCATGGGCGTCGTGTTCCGCGGCCGCGACGTGCGGCTCCGACGTTCCGTGGCGATCAAGCTGCTGCCACCCGAGCTCGCGTTCCGCGAGGAAGTGAGAACGCGATTTCTTCGCGAGGCACAGACGGCAGCGCAGCTCAGCCACCCAAACGTCGTTCCGATCTACAGCGTCGACGAGGTCAACGGGCTCGTTTTCTTCGTCATGGCGCTCGTGGAAGGCGAGAGTCTCGGCGCCTACCTCAAACGTGAGCGTCGCGCTCCGCTGGAGTTCGCGCGGCGGGTGCTCCGAGACGTAGCCGACGCCCTCGCGTACGCGCACGCCCGGTCGATCGTGCATCGCGACATCAAGCCCGACAACATTCTCATCGATCGAGTGACGGGTCGTACGCTCGTTTCGGATTTCGGCATTGCACGGGCTGCCGAGGGAGACTCCCGGCTCACCGTAACGGGCATCACGGTTGGGACCCCCGCGTACATGAGCCCGGAGCAGGCGATTGGGGAACGCGAGATCGATGGCCGCAGCGATCTCTACTCGTTAGGTGTCGTCGGCTACCAGATGGTCACGGGCGAGTTGCCGTTCTCGGCGACCAATACGCCGTCTATGCTGATGAAACACATGAACGAGGTGCCGCGGCCCGCTCGTGAGTTGCGGAGCGACCTGCCGCCCGGTCTCGCGCACAGCATTGAACGGGCGCTGGCCAAGAAGCCTGACGACCGGTGGCCGGATGCCGCCGCGTTTCGCGACGCGCTCGCCGACGACCGGCCGCGCGTCCCGGTGGCCGCGCCTCCTTCAGTGAGGCCGCTGGAGCCTCCGCCGCAGCCTAACGCGCAGCCGTGGCCTGCGCAGCCGCCTGCGTTCCATCGCGCGGTCCGCGACGCCACCGCGCGCAACGATGCCCGGCCGCCCGCAGCGCCTTCGGGACAAGCGCCTCCGTGGTTCTCGCCGCCGGCCGCCGATGGTTCGCAACCCGCCATTCCCACCTGGATGCCGTCCTCATGGCGTGACGCGCGTCGAGACTGGCGTAACTACAACAAGAACCAACGCCGGCAGATGCGCGAGCAGATACGAGAGCAGAGGAGAGCGTTGGCGCGCGGGGAGTTCATGCCACCCGGTTTCGACCCGAGGCAGGAAGTGCCGGTCGAATTCCGCATTCGCGCCTTCCGCATGCACGTCGCGCGCGTGGGCACCAGTGCGGCCGTCCTTGCCGGCATCAATTTCTTCACGTCGCCGTTCGTGCCGTGGTTCCTTGTTCCCGCGGCGTTCATGTCGCTCTCCGTGTTGAAACGCGGCGGGTCGTTATGGGCTGAAGGCGTCCGTCTGCGGGACATCTTCGGCAGCGATGCGAAGCTCCCCGCCGGTGGGTTGAACGCTGCGGGCGGCTCGGCGGCGTTAGGTGCGCCGGCCCGCAACGTGGCCCCGCAACGTGCGGCTGCGCTCGTCCCCGCCGACATCCTCGCGGGTCCGCACGGAGGGAGCGTGATGCGGGCCGCCGAGGATGAAGCGGAGATTTTGGACGCCATCGGCAAGCTGTCGAAGACCGATCGGGACATGATTCCCGATGTGCGGCCCACCGTGGACGCGCTCGTCGAGCGTATTGCGTCGCTGGCGCAGGCGCTCCATCGGCTCGATCATGACGTGACACCCGAAACACTCGCGCGCCTGGACACCCGCATCGCCGCGGCGGCCGCGGAACCGGAGTCGTCGGACCGCGAGAAGAAACTGACGTTGCTCCGCCGACAGCGCGCGACACTCGACGATCTACTGGGCCGTCGGGAATCGCTCGTGTCGCAATCCGAGAGCGCCGTGTTGATGCTCCAGAACATCCGGATCGATCTCATCGCGCTCCGCGCCGCGGGCGTTCAGTCGTCGATCGACGAGGTGTCGGGTGCCACCCAGGAAGCCCGCGCGCTCTCGCGCGACATCGGGCACGTGCTCGAGGCGGCGAAGCAAGTGCGCGACTGATGACATCGAGGCCGCGGCACACGTCGCACCCGGCCTCGATGTCATCAGTCGCCGAACGGATCAGTGCGCGGTCGCCAGGTACGGGAACGTCGTCCCGAACGCAACGTCATTGTTGCTGACGTTGTCTGTCGTTAGGCCGGGTGACACGTTGTTCGTGTTCCCGAGCAGCGGTCCGAAGATCACTCCGAGCCCGATATCGACGACGTCGTCGGTGAGCTTACGGCCGCCGTATCCGCCGAATGCCCAGCTCAACCAGAACACCTGCGTAGCGGGGTTGACGTTGTCGCGCTTGGGATAGGTCACGAGCATATCCGGAAGCAGAGCGCCAGCGATCGCGTTCGCGTACGCCGGATCGCGACCCGCCACACCGGTCACGAAGCCGGTGAGATCGTCCGTGAACTCGCCAACGTCGGTGCTGGGCATGCCCGTGTTGTGAGCCTGGTGATGCGCCTTTCGGATCATGACCTCGCTCACGAGCGGGTTGCCGAGGCGCTCGCGCTGCGTGAACACTCGGCCCTCGCGCGATGCGACCGGCTGCGTGCCGGTGATGAGGCCGTTTCGATCGGCGGCGGTGTCGTTGCAGGCAACGGTCACCGCGACTAGGGCGACCCCGAAAACGGCGGATCGCAGGGAAGTGGAGACGCGCATGGCAAGGCTCCTGTGTGCGTTAGGCATCGGTGTGGTGTCAGCGGCTGGTGGTCGCCCAGATGCCGAGCTTCGGATCGCTTCCGGCGTTGGGCGGAATGATCATGGACTCCGGGAGCTCGACGACGATGCCCAGCGCGTTGATCCCGCGAAGGAAGTCGACGCCCGGGTTGCGGAACGAGCTCGCCTCCGGCTTCGGCCCGATCTTCGACAGCGGGCCCTGCACGGGCGCACGGTCGGGGATGATCTTGAAGAACTGCTCGAGATCGATATAGAACGGATCGTCGCGGAGACCGGCGAACAGCTGCACGCCTTCGGCCGACCCGAGGGCGGTGTTGGTCGGCCCGGTAACCGTCGGTCCGGAGGCGATGACCGTGTTGAGCCGTCCGACCTGCTGTGGTGTGACGGGTCCGCGGAGTGTCACCTGCTGTGCGGCCCCTTCGCCGTCGAAGGTGAACTGCAGGACGACGTCTTCGACCCCATCGCCGGTGTTGTCGATCTTGATCTGATAGAGGATGTCCGGGTCGAACGTCGCGCCGACGGATGCAGCCGGAGTGAGGGGAGACGACGTCGTGAGCACGAGTGCGATGCGGTTCGCAGTCGATCCGGGAAACGCATACACGTCGTTGATGTCCAGGCGCGGGTGCAACTCCACCTCGGGCGTGTCCTGGTGGTCCGAAGCGATAGAGCTTCTAAGAGCAACGCCAAGCGAGCCAGCGCCCACCAACAAAAGGGCGCCGACCGTAAACGCTGCGCTCCGTGACAGCGAGCGAGAAGGCGACATGAGATCTCCGGCAACGCGGTGACGTGGGGACGAGGCTCGCGCTGCCGGCCGGTCAGTGCGATCCCGCCAAGGTCACGGAGTGTGACCATCATCACGCGTACGTCACGGCGATGAAATCGGATTGGTCGGAGCGCGGGCTGTGTTATCATGTTCCTCCGATCGATACATTGCCTCGACAATGCGTCGTCATCCTTTCTCATCCCGCGCGGCCGCCAGCGCCGCAGCCGCGAGTCTCGTGTGCTGGGCCGCGAGTTGCGATTCGAAGCCGGCATCGCAGCCCGCCAAAGTCGACACCGCGGCACGGGCCGCGCCCGTTGCTGCGCCAAGCGTTCCGGATTCCATCGGGAGGCCTGCACAACCACGCGTGCCCACGCCGCGCGTCGTGCGCGGGCTCTATGTGAATCGATGGGCCGCGCTCGGACAACGTATGTGGGAGCTCATCGACGTCGCGAAGCGCACGGAGGTGAACGCGCTCGTGATCGACGTGAAGGATGATCGCGGCTTCACATTGTACCGGTCCACGGTCCCGCTGGCGCGGGAGATCGGGGCGGACACCACGCGTCCCATGTCCTACCGTCGCCTGCGCGCGGTGCTCGACACGATGCGCACGCATGGCATCTATCCGATCGCGCGGATCGTTGTCGCGAAGGACCCGCTACTCGCCGAGCGAAAGCTCGAGTGGTCGATCAAGCGCCGGTCCGATCCAACGAAGCCATGGCTCGACAAGAACGGAAAGCCGTGGCTGGACCCGCACCAACGTGGCGTGTGGCAATACGCCGCCGATCTCGCCAAAGAGGCTGTGAACCTCGGATTCAGCGAGGTGCAGTTCGACTACGTTCGATTTCCGGATGAGAAGCGGCTCGTGCGCGAAGCGGTATTCCCGCTGGCCAACGGTCGGGTGCGCGCGCAGGTGATCCGCGAGCAGCTCGGGTTCGCGCGCGACCAGCTGCGTCCGACGGGTGTCCCGTTGACGATCGACGTCTTTGGCCTAACGGCGACCGACACGACGGACATGGGGATCGGCCAGCAGTGGGAGAAGTTCATCGATCAGGCGGATGTCGTGCTGCCGATGGTCTACCCGTCGCACTTTGCGCCGGGCACGTACCGACTGGCGAATCCTAACGCCGCACCGTTCGCAACGATCGACCATGCCCTCGCGGATGCGACTCGTCGAAGTGCCGGCATCGCGAACGCCGCCAAGGTCGTTCCATGGTACCAGGATTTCACGCTCGGGCCGCCGCGGTATGGCGCGGCGGAAGTGCGCGCACAGATACGAGCCGGCTACAAGAACGGTGTGAAGAGCTGGATGCTCTGGAACCCGGGCAGCCGCTATTCAGTGGACGCGTTCGCGGTGGCGATTGAACCGGCTGACACGCTCCCGCCTGCTCAGGGGGGGAGTACCCCGGCCCGATAGAACGACTGCCACTTCTCGGCGCCTAACAAGTAGCCCACGACGCCGCCCACCACGCCGCCGACCACCACGCCGACGGTCGCGCCACTCATGAAGTCGGAGAAGCCGGGATCCACCTCGGGCAGGTTGGTGACCCCGAACAGTACGGCTCCTCCAAGCGCGCCGATGATGGCTCCCTTGATCGTGGAGCGTTTGTGCGAGCGTCCTGTGCTGATGTCGATCGATTCGATCGCGTTCGTCGGGATCGTGACACGGCGGAATTCTTCTACGAGTACCGGACCCATGTCGAATCCCAAACGGCGTCGGACGCCGGCCGTGTCGAGCATGATAGAGTCGGGAGGCAGACTTTCCACGCGTCCGACATAGCGGTCGTCCCGAATGCTCGGCGCGCGCACGCGCACTCGTTCGCCGACGCGGGGCAACTGCAGCGGCCCTCGTCCCTGGGCCTGGACCGCGTGTGTGCCTAACGACGCGAAGCCGATCGCGACCAGCAGCGTCGCGCTCCCCAGCCGCCGCATTTACAGGTCCTCCAACTCGTCGAGTCGCGCCTCGAATTCGCTCGCCATGCTCGGGTGACCGAAGTTCCGAGCGGACTCGATCCCGCGGCGCAACGCATCACGCGCCTCATCGGCGCGACCGAGGTGCACGAGGGCCTCCGCCAGGCGGCCGTAGCCATTGCCCTCGTCTGTGTGCGTGTCGAGATAGATCCGGAGATGCTCCACCGCTTCGTCGTAGAGTCGCTCCTTGAGCGCCTCGTTCGCCAGTCCAAACCGTGCAAGCGCGTTCGACGGGTTCTTGGCCACCATCGCGCGCATCGTGTCCAACCGTGAGGCTGTCACCGCGCCAAGAGCTCCGTGAGCACGTCCGCTACTTTTTCTGGTGCCTCCTCAGGGACGAAGTGCCGGACGTCAGGCACCACCGTCAGCGTAGAACCGCGGATCTCGGAATTGAGCCGCCGCCCGATGGCGACAGGTAGAAATGGATCCTCTGCACCCCACATGATCGCCGTCGGTGCCACGATATCCTTGAGTCTCCCCTCGATCGCTTTGGTCTCGCTGCTGTCCAGCGACAGCATGTGCTCCACAAGCGAGTCGCGGCCTTCGGGACTGGAGAAGGGGCGGACGTACATCTCTACGGAATGCGCGCCGCGGTCGGATGTGAGGTAGCCTCGCATGAGGTCGGTGCGGAGGATCGACAGGAGCCATGTCGCCGGTAGATGGCGCGTCAACGGCAGCATGGCTCGCGCCACCTTCACCTCACGGCCCGGCCAGAGATCGAAGCCCACAGAGTTCACGAGCATGAGCCGGGACACCCGGGTGGGCCAGCGCACGGCCATCGTCTGCGCGATGCCGCCGCCGACGTCGTGGCCGACGATACATGCGTAGTTGATCGCCAGCGCGTCGAGCAGTCCAACGACTCGTTCGGCGTGTCCACGCACACTGACATCGCGTCCGGCGGGTCTATCGCTCCTTCCGTAGCCGAGGAGGTCGACCACGACGACGCGGTGTCCGGAGGGTACAAGAGGGACCACCTCGGTCCACAAGTGGGACGAGGTTGGAAAGCCATGAAGAAAAACGACGGGCTCGCCGGCTCCGCGACTTCCTGCGGCGTAGTAGTAGAGTCGCGCGCCGTTGACGTCGATGAACTCACCGCGCATGTGGATCCGCAGGGTGAGAAGCAGGACGGCTGGGGCCTGCAAGCATGGCCGCGAAGATCAAGTTCACATGGCAAGATGGCCGGCCTAAGGCCTCATCACAAGCGAATCGCGCCCGCTGGAGCCGTCCTGACACCCCTCTAGCGTCCGGTTCGTAATGTGCCTATGCTTACGCGCCTATCGCCGTCGACCGGCGTGAGTACAGTGAAAGTGTTACATGACAACGACTTAATGGCCTCGCCATATCGTGACTGAACAGCCCGCTCACGTCGCAATCCCACCAACTCCAGTTGCGCCGCTGAGCTTGGTGGAGTTCCCGATGGCGTGGCTTCTTGAACACGCGTCGAATGCTATCAGGTACCGGGCACTGGCAGACGTCGCCCGAGTGTCAGGCGAATTGACCCGCGAGGCGGCCGTCCTCAGCTATGCGCACCCGCCCGCCTTAGCCCTCGCCGTGACGCAATCGCCAGACGGCGTATGGAACAAGTCGATGTTGGACGTCCCATCCGACCGCGCGAACCTCTTCGAGGGTGTGGGAACGATCAACGCCTTCAGGCGGCTTCTGGAATACGGCTGGGACAAGGACTCGCCCCCGCTCTTGCGAGCGCGTCGCGTCCTCTTTCGCCTTCTGGCTGAGGATGATGACCCGGCGTTCTTGTTCGAGTTCGCGAGGGAAAGTCACGACGATTCCGACCTGGCTCACCGTGGTCGCACGATTCTGCGTGAGGCCGCGGCGGCAGCGCTGGCGCAGGCCGGTTACGAGGGCGATCCGCGACTGAGGGGAGCGGCACGTCGAATTCTGGATCGAATCGACGCGTTTGTCCGATCGCCGCTTGGACACAAGCCGTGGGTGCGCGTCGGCAACAAGCAGGTTCTCGCGCCAGAGGCCGCCCCGCCGTCGATTTACGCGCTGGGTATGCTCGCACACATGCCGCTCTTCCGGAGCGAGAACCACGTCCAGCTCGATCGGATTCTTCACTACCTGTCGCAGCCGCAGCCGCGTCAGGAGCTCACGCAGTTGTTCGGTTCGCACATTGTCGCCCAGCCTCATCTCGTGCTCGGTGACATGCTGCCGAACCGGAACGTCGCAGACGCTGATGTTCCCTTCGCGCTTTCGTGGCTCGAGTTAATGGCGCGCCTCGGGTTTCTGCGGCGCAACGAAGGCTGGAGCAAGTTGTTCGAGCGGTTCCTCGATGACAGGGATAGGGACCTCGTCTGGCATCCGCACAAGGGCATGGCGATGCCGCGCTCGTCCAATCCATTCGTGTGGCCCGCGTTTCCGCTGGAGCGGATGACGTCGGGCGACGAGCGCTGGACGGATGTCACGTTCCGTCTCGGACTCATTGCGCGTCTCTCGGGCAGACCGCTCGAGCTGGTATGAGCCGAGTCCCGGTGTCCTGCCGGGCCTCCGTGGCGCCAAGTATCGCCGCGGTTTAGGTTTAGCGCACGAGCTTCGCTACTGCGTCCACAAGGCGCCGGTCGTCGCCCGTGGAGCCGATCCCACCGCTTGCGGCATTGGCTCACCGAAGAGCCAATCTCTGCCCCGCAGAATATCTCTTCAGCAAGAGATTCGTCTTGGCGTGCTCGTTCGAGCGCGCCGAGTTGTTGTACTCGTGCGCCGGTCTCGAGACGTCCTCGAGCAAGCGGCCCCGGCGCGCTCACATGGGACTCAATGGAAACGACACACACAATCGATATCGACACAATCGACACAGAAACTGCTCTCCCAGTAGCTGAAGCTCTTGGCACATTCGACGATCTTGGTCTATGCGAGCAGGTGCTCGCCGCCGTCCGAGACGCGGGATACACCCACCCCACTCCGATTCAGCGAGAAGCGATTCCCCTCGCGCTGAGCGGCCGCGATATGATCGGCCTCGCGAACACGGGGACCGGGAAAACGGCGGCCTTCACACTTCCGATCATCAATCGGCTAGTCGAAGGCCCCAAGCGAACTCGCGTCCTGATCCTTACGCCAACTCGCGAGCTCGCGGCGCAGGTAGAAGACAGCTTTCGGAAGTACGGCAAACATTCTGGTCTGAGCGTTGCCCCGGTATTTGGCGGCGTGCCTATCGAGCCCCAGGAGCGAGCGCTGCGGGCCGGCGTCGACGTTGTCGTTGCCACGCCGGGACGCTTGATCGACCACGTCGAGCGACAGAACGTGAACTTCGACGATCTCGAAGTGCTGGTTCTCGACGAAGCGGATCGGATGCTCGACATGGGGTTCGCGCCGCAGATCAACCGCATCGTCAGCGAGATCCCGCGCTACAGGCAAACGCTGCTATTCAGCGCGACGATGCCGCCCGAGGTCGAGGCACTCGCGCGGAAGTATCTACGGAAGCCCGTTGTCGTGCAGGTCGGACGGCGGTCGTCTGCCGCCAGCACCGTCGCTCACGCGGTGTACCCCGTTCCGCGCGACAAGAAGAGCGCGTTGCTGGTTGAGTTGCTCCGCAAGCCGGAGATGGACTCCGTGCTCATCTTCAGCCGCACGAAGCACGGGGCGGATCGCGTAGTGCGCCATCTCGAGCGCGGCGGCATCACCGCTACTGCGATGCACGCCGACAAGTCGCAGGCGCAGCGCACGCAGGCGTTGGAGGGATTCAAGAGCGGCGCGATCCGCGTGCTGGTAGCCACGGACATCGCTCAGCGCGGGCTCGACATTTCCGGGATCTCGCACGTCATCAACTACGACGTCCCGCAGCAGCCCGAGGACTACGTCCACCGCATCGGGCGCACAGGGAGAGCCGCAGCTACCGGTGACGCATACACGTTCATGTCGCCGGATGAGATCGCGATGGTTCGCACGATCGAACGCGTGATCGGACAGCAAATCCCGCGAATCTCGGTGCCGGGATTCGATTTCGGGACAGTCGCGGCTGACTGAACGCCGATAGGAAGTGTCGACCTGACGAGGGGCCGGCATTCCGCCGGCCCCTCGTGCATCCATGCCTGACCTGCCGTTACCGACGCACGCGGCCCAACCGCGATACGAAGACTGTCTCCGCGGCGTCACCTCGCCGCAACACCAGCGTGAGGTTCGACGCTCCGTAGCCCAGCCCGTTAGGCGCATAGGCCATCGAGTCGCGCGATGCCGACAGGCCAACACCGTGCGACGATCTCAGCGAGCGGCGCGCGATGGTGTCCGCGTAACTCCGAACGATGAGCGTTGCCGAAATGGTGTCGAACGTGATGGCGGTGCGCGAGGCTCGCGACAACGACCAGCGGCGCGCCAGCGCGAACGTCGCGACGGTTTCCGAGGCTGCCGCGCGCACGCTCACGCGGTCGCGCACCCCGCGTGCACGTGTGAGCGCGATAGTGACTAGCACCCCAACCACTGTCAAAACCACGACCAATTCGGGCACGGTGGTGCCACGTCGCATCGTTCCCTTCCGTAAGCGGCAAGCGCACCATACGATCCGACGGGTCGCGTCCTGCCATCTCGGGAACGCATGCCAAACCGTTTCGCTGCCGTGCACTCGATTCCACCGACCGACGAGGAACACCGATGCTACGCGTCGTGTCCGCGCTCATGCTGGCCGTGATCTGTACCGCGTGCCCCACGAGCAAGGCGGACATCGCCATGAGCGAACAGATCATTCAACTCGGTGACGGTCTGAACGACCTGCGACAGGACAACGCCGCGCTCCAGCAACAGGTCGACTCGTTGCGCGCGGTCGTGGCCAAACAGGACAGCGTCATCCGACAGATTGCGAATCTCTCCGGTTTCCCGCTCTCGCGCTGAGCCGCGCGGGATCTGCCCTCGAACCCAAGTCGAAGTCATGCGCCACGCTAGGGTCGTCGCCTCGCTCGCGTTGTTCGCCACGGTGCTCACTGCACCGACCGGAATGGCGGCGCAGTTACCGGCCGGCTCTCTGATTGATGCCGAGTATACGGCGAAGATCCGGGAACTCACGCCGACGGATCCCAAGTGGAAATTCACCACCGAGCTCGTCGACTATCTGCCGAGGTCGGCCACCGTCCCCACGCCGCTCAAGATCCTGGGCTACGTGCCCGGGACCGTGGGAAAGCTCTCGCACGTGGCGGACGTCAACAGATACTTCCGCGCGGTGGCCGCCGCCGCTCCGACGCGCACGCGCCTCATGTCGTTAGGCATGAGCGACGAGAACCGTGAAGAGATCGTCCTGGCCGTGGCCGACGAGGAAACGATTCGCCGGCTCGACGAGTACCGCGCGATGACGGCCCGCCTGGCCGACCCGCGAGGCCTCTCTGCTGCCGAGCGTGCGCGACTCATTCGTGAGGCAAAGCCGATCTACTGGTTGCTCGGCTCGATCCACTCTCCGGAGACCGGAAGTCCCGAGATGCTGATGGAGCTCGCCTATCGTCTCGTGGTGGATGAGGGCGAGTTCGTGCGCGGTATCCGGTCCAACGTCATCACGCTCATCACTCCGGTACAGGAAGTGGATGGCCGAGATCGGATGGTAGACGTGTACAACCAGTCGAAGATGCTGAAGGTGCCGGGCCGCAACCTCGTGTACTGGGGGAAGTACACGGCGCACGACAACAACCGCGACGGCATGGTCGTGTCGCAGAAGATCACGCAAAACTACCTGAAGGGCTTCCTCCAGTGGCACCCGACGATCACGCATGACCTGCACGAGTCGGTGCCGTTCATGTACATCAGCACCGGTACTGGCCCCTACAACGACGAGTTCGACCCGATCACGATTTCCGAATGGCACACGCTCGCGTATCAGGAGATTACCGAGCTGACGCGTCGTGGGCTCCCGGGCGTGTGGACGCACGGCTTCTACGATGGATGGGCGCCTAACTACGTCATGGCGATCACGCAGTTCCACAACTCCACCGGACGGTTCTACGAGACGTACACGTCCGGCGGCGCCGAATGTCAGACGGTGGACCTCGGCGCTGCGCAGACGGGTCGCAGTTGGGATCGTCCGAATCCGCCGATCAACGGCGTGCGCTGGTGCATCCGCAGCAACATCAACTATCAGCAGTCAGGCGCGCTCATCGCGCTCAAATACGTCGGGGACCACCGCACGACGTTTCTCGAGAACAACGTCGCCAAAGCGGAACGCATGATCGCGCGTGGGACCACGTCCGCGCCTTATGCGTTCGTGATTCCGCGCGACCAGCGTCACGCAGCCGAGGCCGCGGACCTCGTGAACCTGTTTCGTCTGCAGGCGGCAGA
>Ga0207691_10003607_pt1 | contig 15043 bp, 9 predicted proteins | sample KBSM13metaG_FD_184327 | JGI IMG/M metagenome (GOLD analysis project Ga0207691, IMG submission 184327) | Miscanthus rhizosphere microbial communities from Kellogg Biological Station, Michigan, USA - KBS M1-3 metaG (SPAdes) (version 2) | ecosystem: Host-associated > Plants > Roots > Rhizosphere >... | reverse complement strand
CGGGGCGCAGCGCCAGCGAGATCGCCGCCGCCACCCGCAGCGGGCAACTGGCGCCGGGCGGTGACGGCGTGCCGCGCGCCATCGACCGCGTGCTGTCGACGGCGCTGCAGCCGGATCCGGGGCGCCGGTACGGATCGATGGAGGACCTGCTGGCCGCGCTCGAGAGCGCGCGCGAACGGCGGCCCGTCGCTGCCTGGGCGGCGGGCGTCGTCGTGTTGCTGGCGGCGGGCGCCGTGGGCGCGCGCGTGTGGACGCATCACCCGGCGCCACCGACGCCGCCGGCGACTGTCGCAGCAAAGACGACGACGCCTGAAGTGGCCCCGCAACTCCCGAAGTCCCCCGTTCCGCCGGGCAGCCCCTCCACCGCCGCCGGGGCGGCCGCCGCCTTCGAGGTGAAACCGCCGGGCGATTCCGATCCGCCGAAGCACCGCCGCCAGCTCGCCCAGGCGGACACCGAGGCACCCGCTCCCGCGCAGGGCCCGGCTCCCGTCGATCCGAAGGCGGTCCTCGATCGCGCCGACAAGCTCGTTGAAAAGCGCGACGGCAAGGCGTGCCTCGCCGCGCTCGCCGAGCTGCACGACGTCCCCGCCGAGCTGGCGGCGCGCGCGCAGGAGCTCCGCGGCGACTGCGAGATGCTCGCCGGCCACTGCGAGGAAGGACGGAAGATCCTCCAGCCGATGTACGACGCCGACCGGCGCAACTCGCCCGGGATCGCCAAGGGCCTGCTGGGCGCGCGCGCCGCGCGGATGTGCCCGGTCAATTCGTTCCCGTCGGGCGAGAGCCGGCTGATCGCGATCTACCTGCAGGCGATCCTGGCCGGGGATTCCAGGTACGAACAGTCGCGCTGGTGCGGCGCGCTCCAGCGCGCGCTGCTCGCCGAAACGCAGACGAAGGAAGTTCAGGACTGCTTCGGCGACATGAACGCCGGGGGGTGCCGGGTGGTGAGCTTCAACCTCAACAACGCGTACGAACGCGTGACCGATTGCTTCCTGCGCGACAAGAACTGCCGTGAAGGCGCGAGGATGGACGTCATGCAAAGCCAGGTCGCATGGGGCGCCATCGCCGTCGACCACGAGAGCATCAACCGCTTCTGCAACCCCGACCGGATCGAGGAGGTCTTCACCGGCTGCAAGGCGGAGGGCGAGGCCGCCCAACGCAAGTGCCAAGACCACGTCGATGCCGCGCGCCGCGCTGGCGACGCGAAGGTCACGCCGCTGTATCCGCGTTGACGCCTCAGGGCGCCGCCGCCGCCACCCGGATGCCAGGCGCCAGCGGTGCGCCGTAAAGTTTCTGCCAGGCGGCCGCGGCGCGCCGGCGCACCTCGACGTCGGGCAGATCGCACAGCGTCGCCAGCCGCGCCTCGGGCGTGTGTTCGGGATCGGGGTCCAGCTGCGCGACGATGGTCAGCGTCGCGTAGAAGTGCGGCGTGCGGCGCGCGTTCCGTCCGTACACGCCCCGCAGCATCTTCGCCAGCACCCAGCACGCGGTCGATCCGGTGTCGTGAAGCTCGCCGAGATATGCGCGCAGCTCGGCGTCGGCGAGGCCGATGAACTTCGTCGAGCTCTGGTCCATCAACTCGAACAGCTGCGTCGGGGGCGGCGGACCGTTGGGGTCGATCTCGTCCAGCGCGTGGCGGGCTTCGTGCGCCTCGGTCGCGGCCGCCTGCACGTCGATGGCCGCGGCCAGCAGCCGGGCGTTCTCGCCCGCGCGCAGCTTCTCGTCGGCGCGCGCCACCGCGCGCAGATCGGTGTCGAACAGCAGCGGCCCGCCGCGACGATCGAAGCGCGTGTACTGTTCCAGGTTGGTCAGCCACGCCTCGCCCAGCACGAACCCGTCGGGCGGAAAGAACTGCAGCTCGCCGCCGTGCAAGCGGGTGCGCATCACCTCCAGCAGGCGGTCGCGCTCGGCGACGTCGGCGGCGGCCGCAGCCAGCCCGGCGCCGAGCTGCGCCTCCAGCAGGCGACGTTCGCGCGCCAGCACCGCGCGATCGAAGTCGTTGAGGTGGCGACGCAGCTCGCCCTCGCGGCCGTACATCGCGGGCAGCGTCTCCGCCAGCGACGACTCGATGCGGTCGAGCAGCACGACCGGCAGCCCCTCGTCGGTGGCGCCGTACAATCCGAGCTCTATGTTCAGCGTGTCGAGCCGCCGCAGGCGCAGCACGTCGACGGTGCGCGCGCCGATGCGCCAGGGCACGCGCTTCACCAGCTCGTAGCTGAGCGCGATCGGCTGCTCGCCGACGCGCTGGATGTCGACGAAGTACGGCAGCCGCGCCGCCGCCAGCGCGCGGTTGACGGTCCGGGCCGCGCCGCGCACCTCGGTGTTGTCCGGCCAGGCGTGGTCCATCGCCTCGAACGCCGTCGCAACGTCGGGCCAGGGCCGCGCGCTCGCGAACAGCGCGCGCGACGCATCGCCGCCAGCCGGACCATTGTGGGTGCGCGCGGTCTGCCAGGCGGGCAGCGTCTTGCGCATCATGTCGCGCGCGGGATCGGGCCGCGCCCGGCGCTGGACGACCACCACGCCGGCGGCGATCGCGGCAGCCAGCCCCAGCCCGGCCATGACAATCCGCGCGCGCGTCATCGGGGTTGCCTAGATCAAGACGAAAAGCCCGCCGCCAGGTCGCCCGGGTGGTCGTTTCGCCCCCCACATTTGGCGAGCCGCGGACATTCACGGGAGGAGCTTCGAAGGCACTGGGTGTGTCCGTCCTTCGCGTCCGCCACGAAGGCATCTTAGGAGGTTTCAGCATGTCGAGCCGCTTGCGTTCCGGGTTTGGGCCCTCGGTCGCCTTCCTGGTGCTGGGCATAACGGCTTGCGCGGGGAGCAGCGACATCAATACCCCCGCCGGAACCGGCGGTAATCAAAGCGGAAATGCGGGGACGACCGGGGCCGCCGGGACCGTGGGGAACGGCGGTACGGTCGGCAGCGCCGGCACGACCGGCAACGGCGGTTCGGTGACGACGGCCGGGACGACCGGCACCGCAGGTACGACCAGCACCGCCGGCACGGCGGGCGGCGGAGCCACGACCGGCACCGCCGGCACGACCGGCGCGGGCGGCTCCACGGCAGGGCGCGGCGGTACGACGGGCGCCGGAGGCACGGCCGGGCGCGGCGGTACGACGGGCGCCGGCGGCATGGCCGGGCGCGGCGGCACGACGGGGACGGCGGGCGGCAGCGGGACGACCGGCACCGCCGGCACGACCGGCGCGGGCGGCGGCCTCATCTGGCCGAACGAGACGAGCAGCGCGAACTCGGACGACTGGCTGGTGCAGAACCACGATCGCATCTCGCAGCTGCGACCGAAGGTGCTGGCGATCGACATCGGCAATACATCGAACGCGATGACGCTGATCCAGCGCCACATCGACGGGCTCGCGAACGCGACCAGCTTCCACAAGTACAGCAACGCCAGCGCGCAGCCCATGGTGGTGTACCAGCTGGCGAAGATCGTGAAGGGCACGTCGCCCAGCTACACCGAGTGGGCGTCCCAGGGGTTCGCCGACAACAACATCCAGATGAAGGATCCCAAGGATCCGAGCGGGCCGAACCTGACGCTGTGCCAGCTGTTCGAGAAGGGCGTCATCAACGAGGTCTGGTGCATGGCGACGCAGAGCCAGACCAAGTGCGGCGAGACGCAGGAGACCAAGGTCGTCTACTCGAACGCCGATCCGCCCGTGAAGACGACCGCCCGACCCGTGAGCGCGTCGAACGGCGACAACGTCACCGGCCTCGGCTGCAAGGTGTCGATCCGCATCATCGACTTCAACACCTCGCGCGGCGTGGGCTGCCACCAGCACGCCATGGGCCACGGCTGGGAACGGTACATGGACACGCAGGCGCTGCCGATCCTGCGCAAGCAGGCGGCGCGCTTCCTGAACTGGGATCTGAACACGCGCGTGATGGCGCCGTTCTCCAACTTCTACAGCGCCTGCAACAGCAACGGCTCGCAGCTCACCGACTGCGTCGTCTGGCAGTCCAACGTCCACGCGGTGTCGGGCAACAGCGCGGCGCGGGCGTTCGACATCGCGGACATGTCGGGAGGCTGCGGCAACGCCCACTTTTACGCCAACACGACGGGCACGTACTCGTACGACGCGCGGACGCCTGACCCGATGGTGCTGTCGTCGTGCGAGCACTACGGCATGCACGACGGCGCGAACGGCAAGGACATGACGACGCCGTACACGAACGCGATGACCGACTCGCTGGCCAGCGCGCAGGCGTCCGGTCCGTGCACGTCGGGTGGCAACTACTGCTCGACCGACGACGACTGCGGCGGCCACGGAACGTCGTACCTGTACCAGAGCTTCCCCAGCTACGGCACGACGGCCAAGAACGACGACGGCACCCCCATGCACAACTGGTGGCCGTACTTGTTCTACTAGAACGCTGACGGTGGACGTGGACGCAGACGTTCACGATCCGGCATTACAATGACCTCGTGGTTCGCGTCGCCCTCGTCGTCTGCCTCGTCCTCGCCGCCTGCTCCAGCGACGCGTCGCTGACCTCCGATGCCGGCGCGGACACCGCAACCGACACCGCCACCGACACCGCGGCCGGCTTCCGCGTGCTGCTGTTCTCGCGCACGACCGGCTTCCGCCACGATTCGATCCCGACGGCGATCACCGCCCTGACCGAGCTGGGCGCGACCGGCGGCTACGTCGCCGAAGCCACGGAAGATCCCGCCGCGTTCACGGCGACGAACCTCGCCCGCTTCCAGGTCGTCGTGTTTCTGCTGACGACAGGCGATCCGCTGGACGATGCCGGGCAAGCAGCGTTCGAAGCGTGGATCGCGGCCGGCGGCAATTACGTCGGCGTGCACTCCGCCGCCGACACCGAGTACGACTGGCCGTTCTACGGCGAACTGATGGGCGCCTATTTCAAACAGCATCCGGCGATCCAGCAGGCCACCGTCAACGTCGAGGTGCCGGATCACCCGGCGACGGCCGGGCTGCCGTCGCCGTGGATGCGCACCGACGAGTGGTACGACTTCCAGACCAACCCGCGCGCGACCGCGACCGTGCTGATCACGATCGACGAATCGACGTACCGGGGCGGGACCATGGGCATCGACCATCCACTGGTGTGGGCACACGCGACGACGGGCGGCGGCCGCGCCATCTACACCGAGATGGGACATACGGCCGAGAGCTACGCGGACCCGCTGTTTCGCCAGCACCTCGTCGGCGCGGTCCGCTGGGCTGCGGGATTCTGAAGCGCAGGTTCACGAGGCCCATCCTGTCGGCGGATCGGGTGTCGTATTTCGCGAACGCCTTGTTACCCCGCAGCACAGTGGATCGCTCTTAGCTCGCCTCGTCCTCGATCGATCTCGACCGACGCGCGAGCCCGAGCGTCCTTCTCGATTGCGCGAGAATTGCGATCTCATCTGCAGACCACCCACCGCCGTTCGTGGCCGACGCGCGCGCCATGCATGTGAACGACGGGCACGTGCGACCCATCACCAGCCGCCGTGCTGTCCGCCGCGGCCGTGGGAAATTCGGACAGGCCTGTTCAGGCCCTGACAGCGCGCCGGCCGAGATCCTCCGCCGCGCGCGCCGCGTACCTGACGCAGTGGGTGGTCTTCCCTTTGCACATGCCCCTGTCTCGAGACCCGCAAACGCTTGGCTGAGGCACGGCAAATGAGTCAAAAGACATCACACATCCGGGGCATTCGCGCCGCACTCGCTGCCGCGGGCGCAAACATTCATCCCGCGCTGACGCCCGGCTCGGCCCTGTGGCTGTGGGCGCTGGCCGCTTCAGTTCTGCTCGGCGCAGCCGGCTTGCGCAGCGAGCGGCGCCAGGAGGTGTCGTCATGAACGCGATGCTCGACCTGCGGTGCGAGGTGAGGCGGCTGCCGATCGCGCTGAGCGGCGCGACTGCCCTGGACGACGGCGCGCGCCAGGCCGCGATCGCCGAGTGGACGGGCCGCATGGTGGACGAGCATGTGTCGTCGCGCGTGTTCGCCGGCCTGCTGCCGCAGATGATGCGCGCCGGCGTCGATCCCAGCTTCCAGGCGGCCACCGCCGACGCGGTCGTCGACGAATTGCGCCACGCGCGTCTTTGCGCGGCGGTCGTCGAGGCGCTGGGGGGCGAGGCGCGCGCGCCGATGCCCGATCTGGACGACATCCCCCGTCACGACGACGTCGGCGTGATGGAGGGACTGCTGCGCAACGTGCTGGCCGTGTCGTGCTTGAACGAGACGGTGACGGTCGCGCTGCTGGAGAGCAACCGCCGTCTCGTCAAGGAATCGACGCTGCGTCGCGTGCTGACCGAGATCCTCGCTGACGAGGTCGGTCATTCGCGCATGGGATGGCAGATGCTGTCTCATCTGGCGCCGCGCATCGACGACGGGATGCGCGCCCGCCTGGGCGCGTACCTGGTTCCGGCGTTCGCGCAGCTTTTCGAGCGCCACTGCGCGGGCGCGGCGGCGCCGCACCTGCCGGTGGTCGAAACGCTGGGCGTCGAGGATCGCCGTGAATCGACCAAGCTGTTCATCGACGTCGTCAACGACGTCATCGTGCCCCGGCTGGAGGCGTTCGATCTCCCGGCACGGGAGGCGATTCAGGCTGCGCTCGCGCCGTCTGTGCACGACGACGCGGTCCTCTGGGCCGCCACCGACTAGCCGCCCCCGCGCGCAGCGCGGGTTCGCGGCTACCTGAAAAAACAATAGTCGCAGACCGCGCCTGCGGCGCGGAGCGACTAGGGAATGAAAATCGGCGGCCGGAACACCGGCCGGACGGGAATCACCCGGGGCGGCGCGACCACCGGACGGACCGGGCGGATCATCGGCGGCTCCGTCACCGCCCGTCCGGGTGCCCCCGACGCGCGAGGACGCTCGAGGCCCTCGGCCGCGTGCAGCAGCAGATGGCCGTGCGCGACATCGGCGCTCGGCTGGCCGGCGTCTCGACGCTCCTTGATCTTCCCCCAGCACCACAGGCCTGCGCCGATGCCCAGGAGCGCCACAGTCATGACCACGAACCTGCCGGTGTTTCGCATGTCAGCGAGAACGGACGGTTGGCGGTCCGCCCCGTCGCGTTACCAGCTGTACGGCGACATCCCACCTCCCGAACCACCTGCGGCGCGCGCGACCTGCCCTGCGAAAAATCGTCCGATCGAGCGTGGGTGAGGCTCCGGCGCGCGGCCCGTCTCGCGGCGGCCCTTGTTCGGCGCCGCGCCTGCCCTCTATGATCGCGAACGTGGAGGGCGCCCGCGCACGTTTCTGGGCCGGTCTTGGCAGCGCGCGCCGCAACGGTCTCGGCGGCGCGCCCGGCTGGGAAGCGCATCTCGACGCCGCGCTGGACGAGGGGGCGCGCGCGTGGCGCAGCGACTGGCTGTCACGCGACGACTTCGCCGCGGACATCGCGACGCGTCTGAACGACGACGACGAGGAAGATCTCGCCCGCTGGTGGAGCCACCTGCGCCCTGGCGATCTTTACCTCGCGTGCGCGTGCGTGCGCGGCGTCGGCGGCGCGCTGGATCGATTCGAACGACTCCACGGCGCCGAGATCGCGCGCATCGCACAACGGTTCGATCGCCCGGGCTTGCCGGCCGACGATCTGATCCAGCTCTTGCGCGCGAAGCTGTTCACCACGCCCGGACCGGAGGGCCGCCCGCGCATCGCCTCTTACACGGGGCAGGGCTTCCTGCAGAACTGGCTGCGCGTCACCGCCACGCGCACGTTCATCGACTGCTGCCGCACCCATGACGAGCCGCCCGAGGTGCCGATGCGCAACGAGCTGGTGGCGGTGCTGCCCGAGCCGAAGGGCGATCCCGAGCTGGCGCTGCTCAAGCGCGAGCACATGACGCATTTCAAGGCGTCGTTCGCGGAGGCGGTCGCTGCGCTGGACGGCGCCGATCGCCTCCTGCTGAAGCAGCACCTGGTCGAACGGCTGACGATCGACCAGCTGGGCGCGCTCTATCATCTGCATCGCGCGTCGGCCGCGCGGCGGATCGCGAAGGCGCGCGACGCGCTGCTGCTCGCCACGCGCATCGCGCTGGCGCGGCGGCTGGGCGTCCCACCCGAACGGCTGGCCAGCGTCCTCGAGCTGGTCGCCAGTCGATTGGAAGCGAGCATCGAACGCCTGCTGGCATGACGCGATGACGTCCAGCGCGTCGAAGTCCCCGCGCCCCGAGGGGGCCTGTCCGTCCGACAAGGTGTTCACGCGCCTGCTGGAAGGGACGCTGTCCGAGGCGGAGCTGCAGGCGGTGCAGGCGCACGGCGATGGTTGCCCGGCTTGCGGGCGGACGCTGGCGGAGCTGGCGCGCACGATGACGCCCGGCCAGGGCGACTGGCTGGGCGAGCGGTTTCAGCTGCTCGAGCCGCTGGGCATCGGCGGGATGGGCGTGGTCTACACCGCGTTCGACACCAAGCTGCAGCGCAAGGTCGCGGTCAAACGGTTGCGCGAGCTTGCCGCGGTGGCGTCGGCCGATAGGCGGCGCGCGCGCTTCCTGCGCGAAGCGCAGCTGCTCGCGTCGTTGTCGCATCCGAACGTGCTCACGGTGCACGACGTCGGCGGCGTCGATCCCGAGCTGTACGTCGTCATGGAGCTGGTCGACGGCTGGCCCATGTCGCGCTGGATCTCGGAAGCGGAGCCGCGGCCGGACTGGCGCCGCATCCTCGATCTCTACGTGCAGGTGGGGCGCGGCCTGTCCGCCGCGCACCAGCTGGGCGTCGTGCACCGCGACGTCAAGCCCGAGAACATCCTGGTCGCGCGCAACGGACGCGTGCTGATCGGCGACTTCGGCCTGGCAGGCCTCGCCGAGGCATCGACCGCCACGCCTGATCCGTCGTCGCTGCCGATGGTGCTCACGCAGACCGGGGCCGTGCTGGGCACGCCGGCGTACATGGCGCCCGAGCAGCACGACGGGAAGCCGGCGGACGCGCTGTCGGATCAGTTCTCGTTCTGCGTGTCGCTGTACGAGTCGCTGCACGGACGGCGGCCGTTCCCGGGACAGACGGCGGGCGAGATCGCCGCGGCCGTCCGCAGCGGTCAGCCGCCAGCGGGTGGAGACGGCATCCCGCGCGAGATCGACCGCGTGATCGCGCGCGGGCTGGCCGTCGCGCCCGCGCTTCGATTTCCGTCGATGGACGCGCTGCTCACGGCGCTGGACCGCGCGCGCGCGCGGCGGCCCCTGAAGCCGGTGCTGGTCGCGGGCGCGATCGGCGTCGTTCTGGCGACGACCGCGACCGCCGCGATCGTCGGTACGAACCGGCACGCGCAGCCGGCTGCCTTGGTCAGCACCCCGCCGGTGCGTGAATCCGCCGCGATCACGCCGGCACCCCCGCCTTCGCCTGCCGGCGCGACGCAGGCCGCGGAGCCGGACCCCGGCACGTCCGCCGCGTCGCGATCGCGCAGACGGCGCGAAGCGCTCGCGAAGAAGGCGGCCGAGGCGCGTGCGCACGCGCTCGCGTTCGCGCAAAAGCACCCCGAGATCGACGCGCGGCTGCTGCTCGATATCGCGGACGGCTCGCACGCGGATCGCGACGGCGCCGCCTGCCTGAACGCGCTGAACCAGATTCCGGCCGACGCCTGGCCCGCCCCGCTGGCCGAACGCGCCCTGCGCCGCCGCGCCACCTGCGAGATGCTGCGCGGCAACTGCGAGAAGGGACGCCGTCTGCTCGAACCGCTGGACGGCGTCAGCGGCAGCCGCGCCGCGGTGCTCGCCAACTGCCTCGTGACGTTGCTGCCGACGGTCGAGGATCGCATCCTGGCGGTCAGCGCGCAGGCCGACGAGGCGCGCTACGCTGGCAACAAGCCGACGCGGCGCAAGGATCTGAAGCAGGCGTTGCTGCGGCAGACGGCGTCGCCGGAGATCCAGGCGTGCTTCCGCAACCGGAACTCGTCGCGCGCGTGCGGTCGGCGGCTGACCGCGCTGGCGCGCGCGTACCAGGTGCTCGCCGAATCGTTCCTGCTCGGCCACGATTGCGCGGAGGGCGCCGCGATGGACGTCATGCACAGCCAGGTGACCTTCCAGTCGGTCGGTCCCGACGGCGGCGATTCCGCGCTGCGCTGTCGATCGGGGCGGGTCTTCGCCGCTTACCGATCGTGCGCCGACGCCGGCGAGGCGGCCGAGCGCCGCTGCCTGGCGCGCGTACAGGCGGCGCGGCGCGAAGGCGCCGCCGTCCTGCCCGACCTTCGCTGAGGATTATTCGACAATCGACAGCGAGGCGGGCGCCATGCTGACCGGCACGTAGCCGGCCTCGGGCTTCACCTCTGACGCCACCGGGAACTCGACGGGACGCAGCTGATTGAGCTCGCGTTCGCAGGCGCGCGACCAGTTGTTGTACCAGGACTGCTGCGTGGCTGCGGTCAGGCAGGCGCGGTACGCCTCGACCGCCTTCGCTTCGATGGGCGCCGCCTTGTCCTCCAGCGCGTTGCAGTAGAGGTCGCGCGGGTGATTGCCCCACGCATCGGTGTCGGGCAGGTCCCTGGGGATCTCCGCGGTGTAAAGCTGCCCGGCGAAGTCCTGATACAGCTGACCGACCCGCCCCGCCGCCGCGATCGTCCACTGCGCCTGGCGCAGCTTGAACACGTCCAGGTAGCGCGTGCGCGTCTTCTCGAGCAAGCGCGTCTTCTCTTCGATGTACGACGTGAAGCGTTTCTGCGAATCCGCGAGCTTGCGGGCGACGGCCGCCCGCCGCTGCGCGCTGTGGCCGGGGCGCGGCTGCGAGAAGTCCAGGCTCTGCGGAAACTTCACGCGCAGCAACTCCTCGTAGTCGCGTTCCGCCAGATAGAACGCCGCCCCCGCGGCTGCGTACGCGCCCGCCGCCCGGCGCGCGTCCGCGTCGTGGCCCGCGATCGGATTGGCCGCCTCGCCGGCCTTCCAGAGATCGATCGCGGCGCGGAAGTGCTCCTCGGCGGTCGCCGCCTGCTGCCGGTTGCGATCGAACACGACGATCTTCGACTTGGTCGCCGGCCCGCACTGCGTGCGCTTGCTGGTCCCCAGCTTGCGGTTGGCGGCTTCGATCACGTCGCGGCTGCGCGTCTGGGTCAAGCGCTCGACGTGCAGGCAAGCGCCGTCGGCGGATGCGCGCGCGCACGACGCCTTCCAGGACAGCTCGCCCAGGCGGAAATGCGCCTGGACCTGCCGGTCCACGCCGCCGTGCTTGCCCCACTTCTCCAGGTAGCTGCGCAGGTGCGCGCGCAGATCGTCGGGGCGGTTCTGCGCCTCGTACACCTCGCCCTTCTGGAAGAAGACGCCGGCGGCGTCCTGCGGGTTGCGCGCGCCGTAGAGATCGACGTACGCATCCATGTCGGCCAGCGCCTCGCGCGCCTGCTGCAACCCCTCGCGGAAGACGGTCGCGTTCCCCAGCGCCGTCCGCGCCGGCGGTTCGCCCGGGTATTTCTTCGCGAACGTCTCGTAGTTCTCCGACGCGCGTTCGTAGTACGCGAGCTGCTGGTAGCCGGCGCCGATGCGGTACAGCGCGCGCTTGGCCAGCTCGTGCTGCGGGTGCGCTTTGATCAGCGCGTCCCACGTCTTGACCGCCTGCCCCACCAGGTGCGCGTTCTGGAAGCACTGGCCGGCGTTCCAGAGTCGCTCGCTGTGCTTGGCGTGCGTCGACAGCGCGTCGGCGGCGGCCAGGAAGGAGCGGCCGCATTCCTTGAAATCGCCGCGCTTCTCCTGGCGCCGCCCTTCCTGATCGTAACCGTCCGCGAGCAGTGAGATCAGATAGGGCCTGAGCTCGTCGTTGGCCACGATGGCCGGCATGTCGAGGAACTTCCGCGTCCAGGCCAGCACCTCCTCGCTCTTGCATTCCATGTTCAGCGCGTCGAGGAAAAGGTTCGCCGCGAAGACGACCAGCTCGTGCTTCGGGTACTTCTGCACCACCTGTAAGAACAGCGGCTCGGCGCGATCGAACTGATCGTGGTCGTAATAGATGTACCCCTCGCGGTACCACATCACCGGGATCTCGGGCGCGTCGGGCACCAGCTTCGCGTAGGTGTGGAAGGCGGCGATGATCTTCTGCTGGTTGTCGGGGATCGTCCGCGGCGTCCGCTTGCGGCACACCTCGCCCTCCGCGAGGCCCTCGTAAGCGCGGGCGGGTTCCTGCCGCCGGGCCGCGCCATCGTCGCTCATCAGCGCGTTCTGCCAGGCCAGCACCGCCGCGTGGGCCGCCTCGCGCGCGTACTTGCCGCCCGGCTGCGCCGCGACGACGTCGGTGTACTGCTCGGCGGCGTCCTTCCAGCGCCGTAGCACCCAGAGCAGCTCGCCCCGGTAGAAGCGCATCTCGTACGCCTGCTTGTCATCGCCGAAGTACGACAGGAAAAGGCGATAGGCGCGATCGGACAGCTCGAACGTCGGTATGTCCTGAATGCGCTGCGCCTCGCGATGCCAGATCAGCGCCAGCTCGCGCGCGGCGTCGTGGAACGAGGCGCGACATTCGGCGGCCTGCTCCTTCTTCGCGGGCGGCGCCTTCTCGTAGACCAGCCCCAGCCGCTCCAGCTCCTGCGTCACCAGCGGCTTGTCGTAGTTCGGCAGCGACAGCGTGTTGCGCAGCACCTTGCTCTGCCATTCGCACACGCGCGCGCTCTGCATGTTGTCGGCGATGATCTGCTTGTAGACGCGCGTCGATTCCTGCGCCTTGCCGTCCTCCCAGTAGCGCTCGGCGAGCAGCTCCATCATCTTGGGCGCGTAATCGCCGCCGACCTTCGCGAAGAACGGCCGGGCCTTCTCGGAGCTTCCGACCTGCGCGTACGCCTTCACGACGTCCTTCTTCGCCTCCTTCGCCAGCACCTCCAGCTGCTTCCGATCGACGGCCAGCTTTCCCGATTGCGTCAGCCGCACGACGCCCACGAACGTCTCCAGCGCGGCCTTGTAGTCGCCCAGGTTGACGTGGCACCAACCCTTCTTGTAGGCGGCGTACGGATAGACGCTGGACTTCGGGAACTGCTCGACCTTCTCGTAGAACTTCAGCGCGGCCTCCATCTCGCCGCCCTCGAACGCGTGCTCCGCGAACGCCAGGTACGCGTCCGGGATGTACTTCGAGTTGGGGTAGTCCTTGATCAGGCGGTGGAAGAACTCGCGCGCCTGATCGTCCTTCTTGGCGCTGGTCAGCAGCGCCGCGAGGCGAAACAGCACCTCGTCCATGCGCTCGTACTTCGGGTACCGGGTCGCGCCGACGTAAGCCTTCACCGCCTCGAGCAGCCACGCCTGTTCCTGGCGCAGATGCGCTTGCTGCTCGGCTTGCAGCGGACCGCGCTGGGCCGGCGGCAGCTCGAAGATCTTCTGATCCAGCGCGTGCGCCTGGTTGAAGTAGAAACGCTGGTTGTCGCTGTAAAGCTCGCCGGCGCGGAAGTAGAAGTCGGGTTTCTGCGGATCGTCCTCGTCCGTTATCTTGATCAGCGTCCGGATGCGCGAGATCTGCGCGTCGGTGATTTGCTTTCCCCGCCGCCGTCGGTCCTGGAGGAATTCCTCCAGCCCGACCCGCGGTGAACGTTCGCGGGCGGCGGGCGCGGGCTTCTCCGGCTTGGTGAAGCGGCGTTCGACCTCGTTCACCTCGACGGTCGCGCGCCGGGGCGCGTTCCTTCCCTCGATCGGCGGCAGCGGCGGCGGGGCCGCGCGCGCGATCGGCGCCGACAACGGCGAGCACACGACTAGCAGATAGACCCATCGCGTACGGGCGGTGAACATGACGGAGCCCTTTCCGCGCCACGGCCGTCCGCGCGGGACGTGTGTGTTGGCGCTCCTTGATCGGACGAACTTTTCGGGCCCGGGTCGCGTTCTTGCACCGCGCGGCGCCGCGCGATCACAGGTGCGTCGGCACCATGAAATCGCGCCGCATGGCTCAGCCGCGCATCAGCCCGAACGCATCGTTTCCATGTAGTCGCGTGTCGCCGAGAAAAACGCCGCACGCGCGGCGCCGCGCGATTTGTTGCCTACGCGAAACGTTTGTTTGCGACCGATCAGTGAAAGCAGCGCTCCCCTCGGCGTCCCCCGCACGAGACAGCGCACCCACAACACAAAGAGGAAACGACGATGAACACCAAAACGAGCAGAGCGATGATCGTTCTCGCTGCGGGGGCAATGATCGGCGCGGCGGCGGGTTGCGAGGACGTTCCCGAAGAAGACATCTTCGTCGAGCAATCGGCGATCCTCGGCGACCGACTACCAGGCACCAGCACCAACGACAAGAACTTCGCCGAGTTCAAGGCGAACTTCCAGGCAGAGGAAGAGCTCGACGAGGGCCTGGGCCCGATCTTCAACGCCGAGGGCTGCGCCGTCTGTCACGATGCGGGAGCGATCGGAGGCGCGTCCGCCACCCGCATCGAGCGCCGCTTCGGCCGGTTCGTCAACGGCGTGTTCGATCCGCTGGGGAACCGCGGCGGATCGCTGCGCCAGCTGTTCACTGTCGGCCCGTTCACGGGCTTGAACGGCCAGAGCTGCAACCCACCGCTCGAAGTCGAGCCCGCGGAGGCGACCGTCCGCAACGTCGGCCGCTTGACCACGCCGCTGTTCGGCCTGGGCCTGGTGGACGCGATGCCGGATTCGTTCTTCACCAGCATGGCCGCCAGCCAGCCGATCGCGACGCGCGGCATCGCCAACATCGTCACCACCGTGCTGCCCAACGATCGCGACGTGAATCAGCGCATCGGCGGACAGCGCGTCGGGCGCTTCGGCTGGAAGGCGGGCGTTCCGAACCTGCTGCAGTTCTCGGCCGACGCCTACGTGAACGAGATGGGCATCACCACGCAGAGCTGCTTCCGGGGGGTGTCGGTAACCGCGTTCGCCACCGAGTCGGCGCCCAACGGAATTCCGGTGCCGGCCGGCTGCGACGATCTGGCGGAGCCCGCGCCCGCGGGCGTGCCCGCCGGCACCGACGACTCGGTCGGCAGCTGCGCGGGCGGCATCACGCTGATCCAGAAGGACATCGACAACTTCAAACGGTTCATGACGAACCTCGCGCCGCCGCCGCGCGATCTGTCGAACAGCGGCGCGATAGCGCGCGGCACGCCGCTCTACGATCAGATCGGCTGCGCGAACTGCCACACGCGGCGTGTGTTCACGACGCCCAGCCCGGCGCCCAACGGCGTCCCCAGCAACACGAACT
>Ga0207691_10003603_pt1 | contig 15048 bp, 11 predicted proteins | sample KBSM13metaG_FD_184327 | JGI IMG/M metagenome (GOLD analysis project Ga0207691, IMG submission 184327) | Miscanthus rhizosphere microbial communities from Kellogg Biological Station, Michigan, USA - KBS M1-3 metaG (SPAdes) (version 2) | ecosystem: Host-associated > Plants > Roots > Rhizosphere >... | reverse complement strand
AACAGAGATGCGGGCGAATCGCCTCGCATGCCCGAAAAGCGCCTAATCTGCGCGGCGGTGACGGCGAAGACCGACGCCCGGCCTTCGCCGACTGCTTACGTAGTGCCCGCCGACTGCTTACTTACTGCACGTCGGGGCGAGCGTCTTTGCGGAAAGCACCACCACTTTCGAGTGATCGCCGCGTGAGATAGTCGCTTCGGTTCGCGACTTCACTGTCGAATCGGGTGCGTTCTCCCGATCGGTTTTGGTCTCGTCCTCGATCTTGACCTTCGCGTGGTCGTCTCCCTTCTTCGGGTCGAGTGCCACCGCGGTGATTTGCACCTGGTGGCCGACATGGGACGCGAGGTCCACGCCCTGCTGCGGCGTCAGTTCGTACGAGGTCTTCAGGCCCGCGATACCCGCGCGTTTGCTGCCGTCGCGATCGATCTCGGTGCGAGACTTGGTCTTCACGTCGTTGCCGTGATTGTCGACGTCTTTCTCGACCTTCGACTTCGTCGTGACCTCGTTACCCGTGCCGGCGATCGCGTTCTTCAGCGTGAAGGCACTGCCCGGTCCGCCGTCGAGGCACCCAATGAGCGTAATCGCACGCGCGCCATCCGCGCTGACCTTGGTCTTCGATGTCACAGTGCTGTCCTGCGCTGCGGCAGATACGGTCATGCCCAGAGCGAGCGCAGCGACGGGAATGATTCGATGCATCAGCTCATCCTCCAATTGTGTTCGCCCACTTTGACGGGGTGCATGAATCAGTCCATGGGAAAGGCACGAAGAAAGATATCCTGCGGACAGAAGAGTCGCTCTGAGGCATCTCGTCGGATCAACCCCGGGCAAAAGCTGCAACACAGCCACAGGAAGCTCAGGCAATGCTCGTCCTCATCGCTGTGATCGGAGTCGTCGTGCTCGCACACGTGGCACCGTTTCCGTTTCTTCTCGATGTGACCGATGGCACGGTATGGAGGATGCCGCGGACGGCGACACCAACGATCTATCTCACCTTCGACGACGGTCCGAATCCGGATGCCACTCCTCAGCTCCTTGATACATTGGCGCGCCATGGAGTACCAGCCACATTCTTCGTGATCGACAAGCATCTGACCCGGGACACGGCGTCCATCGTGCGCCGTGCGTTCGAGGATGGGCATGCCGTTGCGATACATTGGCATTCACGTAACCTGTTGTTCCGGGGACCGACCTATGTTGCCAGCACGCTGCAGGAAGCTGCGGCCCACATGGAAGTGATCACGGGACATCGCCCGTGTCGCGCATTTCGGCCGCACGGTGGCAATCGCAGCATCCCGATGATCCAGGGCGCGGCCAAGGCAGGGTATCTGGTCGTGGGGTGGAGTTGGATGATGTGGGACTTCAACTGGTTCCGCACGCGCAACGCCGACGACATCGTGCCGCGGCTGGCCGATCACGCCTCCGACGGAGACGTCATCGTCATTCACGATGGCCACCACAAGGATCCGCGGTCCGATCGCCGCTACGCGATCGAGACGATCGACCGTCTCATCCCGATGCTGCGTGAACGAGGCTTCTCGTTTGGAACCATCTGCCCCTAACTGCTGACAATTCCCAACTCCCAATTCCCAACTACCAAATCCCAGATCCGACTCCCAAGGAACGCGGCGGCGAAGCCTCAGTGTTCAAAGAGGTCCAGCTGACCGCGCCGCGGTGTCTTGTCATCGAGCACGGTGCGACCGCCGAGCGATCGGGAAATCGCGCGCTCGTGGGCGATTGTGGCGGCCACGTCGGCATCGGGGGCAAGACGATTCTCGATCGCGCGAGTGAACGCATCGAGACGTGACATCCCACCGAGCTTGTCTGAGCGTCCCAGCCTGGCCAGATCGAGGGCGCGGCGCAGCACGGAGATCGACTCGTCGTAGACCTTCAACGGCACCGGAAAGGGATGACCGTCCTTGCCGCCGTGAGCGAAGGCGAACCGTGCGGGATCCTCGAAGCGCGTCGGCGTGCCGTGCACGACTTCGGCGATCAGCGCGAGCGACTGCAGCGTGCGCGGCCCGAGCTGTTCGACCAGCAGGAACGAGGCAAAGTCGCGAAGGTCTCGCTCGTGCGCGAGCGCAAGTACGGCGCCGAGACGCTTCTCGTTCACGTCGGCGGCGCGGACGTCGTGATGCGACGGCATCTCGAGATGACGGAAATGTCGTGGCATCTCCAGGCGACGAGCCTCCGCGAGTGTGCGTGCTGGATCCTCGCGCGCGATCGAGAGAAGCGCCTCCTGGGCGGGTCGCGCCTGTCGATCGACGAGGTTCATGATCGTGCCGGCTGACTGGCCCACGATTGCCGTATGCGGCTCCTCGGTGAAATCGCGGACGGTTGCCGAGTGCCAGTGATAGCGGCGAGCCAACCGGCTCGCTTCGTTCATTCCCTGCTGGACGATCGCCCACTCGCCGTCTGTCGTCAGGACGAATGAATGGAGGTAGATCTGAAAACCGTCTGCCACCGCGTTGTTGTCGATGCGGGCCGTGAGCCGGCTGGTGCGCACCAGGCCGTCGCCATCGAGGCTCGTGCGCTGCGCGATCTGCCGAAGTTCGTCGGGTGTCCTGCGCGATTGCCGGCCGCGGCCGCCGCAGATGTAGATGCCGAGCTCGTGCGACTTCGACTGGAGTCCTCTCTTCAGCGCGCCCATCACCGACGTCGTGATGCCCGAGGAATGCCAGTCCATCCCCATTACCGAGCCGAGCGCCTGGAACCAGAACGGGTCGCTCAATCGCGACAGCAGCGCGGATCGGCCATAGTGATAGGTCACGCTTTCAGCGATCGCCGTGCCGAGCGTCTCCATGCGAGTCGCCAGCCAGGGCGGCACACGACCGCCATGCAGCGGGAGGTCGGCGACGCCGGAGCGCTTCATAATGGGGATCCTACACGGTGGGCAAACGATGACGTCTCTTTTCGAACCCCTTGAATTCCGTACTCGGCTGTTTGCTCGGAACCGCATCGTTCTGGCGCCGCTCACGAACATGCAGAGCCATGCCGATGGTTCTCTCGGCGAGGATGAATTAAGGTGGCTGTCTTCGCGCGCCGAGGGCGGCTTTGGCATCGTGATGACGTGCGCGGCCCACGTGGCGAAGGACGGGCAGGGATGGCCGGGTGAGCTCGGAGTGTTCGATGATGCGCTCCTGCCAGGTTTGACGACACTCGCAACCGCCCTCCGCGATCGCGGCACGACCTCCATCGTGCAGATCTTCCATGGTGGCCTCCGGGCCGATCCGAAAGTCACCGGGACGGTGCCCTGGAGCGCGAGCGACGGCGACGGCGTTCGCGCGGCAGACGTGGACGACATCACACGCGTGATTGCCCAGTTCGCCGACGCGGCCGCGCGAGCGCGGCAGGCTGGCTTCGACGGGGTCGAGATTCACGGCGCGCACGGCTATCTGTTCACGCAGTTCTTGAGCGCGACGCAAAACCGCCGGAGTGATGAGTGGGGTGGCCCGCTCGAGCATCGCGCACGACTGGTGCGCGAAACGATGCGTGCGGTCCGCGCTCGCGTGGGGGCGTCATTCACCGTGGGCGTGCGATTGTCGCCCGAAGACTTCGGTAATGCTCGTGGGCTCGATCTCGACGAAAGCGTGCAGACCGCTCGCTGGTTGGCGGAAGACGGGGCTGATTTCATCCACCTGTCTTTGTGGCACGCGCTCGACAACACGGCGAAGCGCCCGGATGCGCACGCCATCCCGCTCTTCCGCGCGGCGGTTCCGAAGGATGTTCGGATTCTGGCCGCCGGTGCGGTGTGGACGCGCGCAGAGGCAGAGCAACTCCTCGTGAAGGGCGCTGATGGCGTCGTGCTCGGTCGATCGGCCATCATCAACCACGACTGGCCGCTTCGCGCCGCGGATCCGAGCTGGGTTCCGCGACGACCGCCAGTGACGATTGATTCGCTTCGTGCGAGCGGATTGAGTCCGACGTTTGCCGAATACATGAGGCGGTTCAAAGATTTCGTCGTGTGAGGGTGCGCGCGCGCGACGCGCGAAGTTTGCTTGACTTGGCGTCCGCGATACCTCACCTTTGCGCGTCATGGCAAAAACAAAACGCGCACGTTCGTCCGGCCGCAGGTCTGCCTCGTCTCGTTCAACCTCATCAGTTGTGCAGAGAAGCGCCGATGCTCCTCCAGTCATACGCGCTCAAGCGAGTGGTCGCGGCGCAACGAAAGAGCGCGTACTCGACGCGCGACCCGACACACTCGATTTCCGCGATCGCATGTTCGAGCCGACGTTGATTGAAGTGCAGACGGAGCGGCCACTCGACGAATATCGCAAGGCGAAGGTGCCGATCCTCGATCAGGGCACTGAGGGCGCGTGCACCGGCTTCGGCCTGGCCACGGTCGTCCATTACCTCCTGCGCTCGCGTCACATCGTTCGCGATGACATGGAATGCAGCCCGCGCATGCTCTACGACATGGCTCGTCGCTACGACGAGTGGCCCGGCGACAAGTACAGCGGTTCGAGCGCACGGGGCGCGATGAAGGGGTGGCACAAGCACGGGGTCTGCTCGCGCGCGCACTGGGTCTACGACGTCAAGCTCGAGAAACAGGACAAAAAACTTTACGCGCAGCGGTTCGAAGAGGCGCTGCGCCGGCCGCTCGGCGCGTACTTCCGCGTCAACCACAAGGACCTCATCGCGATGCATGCGGCGATGAGCGAGGTCGGGATCCTCTACGCCACGTCGCAGGTCCACGAAGGCTGGCAGAACGTCGGAACCGACGGCGTGATCCAGTGGGCGCCCGACTCGAAGATCATCGGTGGGCACGCCTTTGCCATCGTCGCCTACGATCAGCGCGGCTTCTGGATTCAGAACTCCTGGGCTGACGACTGGGGGAAAGATGGATTCGGCCAGATCTCGTATGACGACTGGCTCGCCAACGGCAGCGACATCTGGGTCGCGCGCCTCGGAGCGCCGGTCATCCTGCTGGCCAAGGAATCGGTGTCGCGCACGGTCGGTGTTGCAGCGCAGGGATCGCGCAGCTACGTGTTCAGCGATCTGCGCCCGCACATCATCAGCCTTGGCAATAACGGCGCGCTGAAGGTGGATGGCACCTATGGCACGTCCGCCGAGGACGTGAAAGAAATCTTCAAACAGGTCTCGGCTCGGATCGACGCGAACGAATCGGTTCCGATCAAGCACCTGTTGCTCTACGGGCACGGCGGCCTGACTGCCGAAGACTCGGCAATCCAGAAGGTCGCGGATTTGCGGCCGACCTTGCTCGAAAGCGGCGTCTATCCGATCGCCTTCATCTGGAGAACAGATCTGTGGTCGACGATCCGCAACATCCTCCAGGATGCGGTCACGCGCCGCCGGCCGGAAGGGTTTCTGGACAACGCCAAGGACTTCATGCTCGATCGATTGGACGACGGACTCGAGCCGATCGCGAGAGCGGCCGGTGGACATCGCGTGTGGGCGGAGATGCAGCAGAATGCCGAGCTCGCCAGCCAGAAGAATGGCGGCTTGTTAGTCGCACTGAACGAGGTGAAGGCGCTGACGGAGCGGCATCCTTCGCTGAAGGTGCACCTCGTCGGCCACAGCGCGGGCTCGATCCTGCTCGGCGGGCTGGCCGGTGCCAATCAGGCTGCCGGCCGGGCCGTCACGTTCGACACCTGCACAATGTGGGCGCCGGCCTGCACAATGAAGTTCTATCAGGAACAGTACCTGCCGGCGATTCGCGGCGGCAGCATCAAGCAGTTCTCGATCTTCATCCTCACCGACCGCGCGGAGCAGGACGACAACTGCGTGAACATCTACCACAAGTCGCTGCTGTATCTGGTCTCGAACGCCTTCGAAGAGGTACTGCGCAAGCCCTGGTTCGGTGCGACCGACGGAGTGCCTCTGCTCGGGATGGAGAAGTTCGTCAACCAGCTGGCCGATCGAGATCGCCCGAAAGAGGTCGTGCTCTCGCCCAATGCCGTCGCTGAGGGCCGGCCCGGCGCGGCACGCTCGACGACGCACGGAGATTTTGACGACGACAGCGCCACGCTCAAAGCGACGCTGGCGCGCATTCTGGGCGAGGCGACCGCCAAATCAGAGTTCGCGCACCACCGTTCCGAGGCGGCGCAGCGCCGTCAACGTCAGGCGATCATGCAGCAGACGCGGACCTTCTAACCTGGGCGCGCGGTGACGGGGGCATCACCGCGCATTCGGTCCCTATCAGGCGACTGGAGCCAGCACCTGTGCGGTGCCTTCGGTCGCCGCGGTCCGACTTTGTGCCGGACGACGCGAGCCCTTCGTTTCGATCTTACCGGACAGAATTGCACCATCCTGGACGATGAGACGGCCGCACGATACGTTACCTTCCACAGATCCGCTCTTGCGTATCTCGATTCGGTCGTGCGCTGTAAGTGTTCCAAGCACGGTTCCAAAGACCATGACACCTTTTGCCTTGACGTCAGCACAAATGGTGGCGTTCGGTCCAACGGTGAGGATGTGATCGGGTAAATCAATACGTCCGTCGACCTGACCGTCAATCGTCAGATCTTCAGAGCCCTTAATTTCACCTTTCACGGTTACAGATCGCCCGAACTGTGCCATTCGCGTTTCATTCCCTTCAGTGGATTTACGGTTTGCCTGTGAGTGCGGCTCAGTTGGCTGAACCGTTTTTATTTTTTCGTGTCTCGGGTCCTCTTGGCTCCCCATGCGAAACACCCCCGATATTTTCTCGGCTCGGGCCGGTCGGGATGTTAGGGGGAGATTTGCCTCACCTCTTCCTCGAGCACTTCATCGCGCCCGGCGCGGACGCCTTCGATGGTCGGCCGCACTTCGACGTGCGGGACGATGCCGATACGTTGTGTCGGCTTTTTGTCAGGGTAGAACACGCCAATGCCACTGATCATCGTTCGATGAGCGCCGGGAAGAGCGATTGGCGACACGTTGCCATCGGCGCCGGCTGTTGTGCTGCCCACCACCCGGGCGCCGGCTGCCCGAAATGCCATTGACGTGTATTCGGCCTGACTGAGCGAAGTTTCATCGACGAGCACGACAACCCTGCCTGGGTAGTGCGGCGTTCGCGGGTCCAGAGTGAGTGGGGGCGTCCAGCGAAACGCACCCGGATTGTCGAGATCCCCGATAGTGAACCTGGCGAACGGTGTTGCGCCATCGACGAGCAGGGAGCCAAGGGCAAACACCACAAACTCGGATGGATAGTTGCGAATGTCGATCACGAGTCCCTTCGTCCCCTTCGCACGTTCGACGTAGCTGACGACATCCTTGACGGCAATCGATGAAAGTTTCAGGTAAGCCACATCGCTGGACAGCAATTGGAAGGTGTCACCAGGGCGATCGTGAGTCGCTCCCGCGGTTTGATTCCCACTCAGGGGCAGCCGGCCGGCGGTGATGGGCACTGGGCGGCCGCTTCGGTTGACACCGAGCCGGACGTCGGAACATTCGCCGCGCATCACGCCTCGCGCGATGTCACGGAGCCGTGCCGCTTCGTTCGACGCCGGATAGTACGGTGCCCATCTTTTCACAAGGTCTCGCACGGGCACGTCGTCGAGCGTCTCGAGCACGTCACCGGCGGTCAGCCCGGTCGCTGCTCCCGCGACGTTGTCTGAATATCCCGTGACGACGGCTTGATCCTCGATGAAACGAACGATGACGGGAAGCTGACATGAGCCCACGGGCGGTCTCGATTGTTGCGGCAGGCTCCACAAGTTCGCGTGGGTGTCGGTGATGGCCCCGATCAGCTCGACCAACTCGCGTTCGTATTGACTCTTGTCGTTTGCGCGCGCGAACCGTGGGATGAACTCGATGAGTACGTCGTTCCAGTCGCGATCGAGGATGTCTCGATTGGGATACCAATACTCGACGATGTTCCAGAATCGAAAGAGCGCGAGCAACTGATAGCCCGCGTCCGGGAACGTTGCCTTCGGGTAGTCGGGCTCGTGTTGGAAGATCGGGTTTCCGACTCCTGGCGCCATCGCGACATAGAACTGCTGCCCTCCCGTTCGATTGCGATGGATCGAACGCAGGAGGGTAGCGAGCTCCCGACCCAACGCTCGTTCGTCGTCGATCCAATCGAGTGATGGGCTCAAGTGAAGTTCGTCGGGCGAAAGAGTCATGCATCTGGTGCAGGTCCTGACGTCGCCCAGCCCTCGAATCCACGTCGACAGCGTGGTTGTGGCCGTCGCGCCGTCGGGCGCGGCCAGCACCTTGGGAATGATGCGGAAGAGTTCGTAGTCCCAGTGGAGCTTTCCGGATGTCACGTCAGGGTGGTGATATTTCAGGAATCCCCAAACCCTTGCGAGCAGCGCGAGGTTCTCGATTTGAACGGGCGTCAGCGCCGATATCGCAATGCGCGAGCCTGCATTGAACTCGTTGTCGAGATCGAGTGGCGTCCTCGGACGCTCGACCTTCGTTGCCAACTCAATCGGTCTTCCGTCTACGAGCAAACGTAAGTCATCGGCCCAAGCCTTTCCGGTGCCACCGATGAGCACGCCGAAGAACAGCTGTTTGGCGTTTGGATGCAGCGGCAGAGTGATCGAAAACTCGACCCAACCTTCCGTATTTTTGACCTGCCGCTGCTGCATGTTCTCGAACGCAAGTCCCGGAGAATCGCCATCCTGGCGCATCCAGAGACCTGCGAATTCACTGACGTTGTCCACGCGAAGAAAGCCGCGCCACTCGATCTGGCTCCCTGTGAAATCGATCGGGATGGACTTGGTGAGCGTCGAGAACCTGCCCACGCTGTTCGCGTCACGCTCGAGGCGAACCGACCATCGGCCGCCGTGGACGTTTTCGCCGTCGACTGAAATCGTTCCAGGAGGGCCGCCACCCCAGCCGCGAGGCTGAGAGCCCAAGTGCTCGGCCTCGAAGGTCAGCACGGCGGAGAGGTCTGAGCCAGGATCGCCGTTCTGAGATTGCGTGTTAGCGACTTGTCTCGCGAACAGCCATAGCAGAAGGGTGAGTTTCTTCATGGGGCGAATCCTGGCGACAGTGCAGGCGCGTACTTTAAGATCGGCTGCGCCCTAAACAAAAGAGGGGAGTCGTTCATGACCTTGCGTGCGTGTGTGTTCGTCCTCATGTCGGCCACCCTGCTGGCACAGGAGCCTCCACCCTTCGCACCCCCGCCGAATCGCGAAGTGGCGGCGCCGAATGTCTCATTCGAGCGGCTCCTCCAGTCGAATAAAGAGCCGCAGAACTGGCTGACGTACTCAGGCGGTTTGTCGAGCCAACGGCACAGCCTGCTCAACGCGATCAACGCCAGCAATGCGCGCGAGCTCGAACTGAAGTGGGTGTTCCAGTCGCGATCGTTGGATCGGCATCAGGTCACACCCTTGGTCGTCGACGGGACGATGTACACGATCCAGAGTCCCAATGATGTCGTCGCGTTGAACGCCGCAACCGGCAAACAGATCTGGATTTACTCCTACACACCCGATCCCGCGGCCAAGAACTGCTGCGGACGGTTCTCCCGCGGCGTGGCGATCTCAGGCGACACGGTTTTTCTTGCATCATTCGACGCGAGAATCATCGCCATCGACGCCCGCAACGGTCGTGAGCTCTGGAAGACCGAGCCCGCTGGCGATCCGAAGCAGGGATACGCGTTCACGCACGCGCCGCTCGTCGTGAAGGACAAGGTCATCGCGGGCACTGCCGGCGGAGAGTTCGGCGTTCGCGGATTCATCGCTGCCTGGGATGTGAAAACCGGTAAAGAAGTCTGGCGTTTTCACACGGTCCCGGGTCCCGGAGAACCTGGATACGAGAGCTGGAGCGGTGATTCCTGGATGCATGGCGGCGCGCCCGTCTGGGTGACCGGTTCGTACGATCCCGAAACCAATCTCACATACTGGGGCACCGGCAATCCCGGGCCGGACTGGGACGGCGCCGGACGCCTGGGCGACAACTTGTATAGCTGCTCGGTGATTGCGATCGACCCGGACACGGGACAACTGAAATGGCATTACCAGTTCTCGCCGCACAACGAGTTCGACTGGGACTCGACGCAAGTCCCCGTGCTGGCCGATCTCGAGTGGCAGGGCCGTCCCCGCAAGGTGATGTTGTGGGCCAATCGTAACGGGATGTTTTACGTGCTCGATCGCACCAACGGCGCATTTCTCAAAGGGCAGCCCTTCGTGAAGGTGAACTGGGCAGATGGCTTCGATGACAAAGGGCGGCCCATCCCGGTTCCAGGCATGGCCCCGACGAAGGAAGGGACGCTGATTTATCCGGGCAACCAGGGCGGGACGAATTGGTATAGCCCGTCATTCAGTCCGCGCACGGGGTTGTTCTACATTCCCGCATGGGAAAACACGTCGACGACGTACATCAAGGACGACAACCCGCCCGTGTTCCGCGAGGGCCAGGGCTTTTCGGGTCTGTTTCCACGGCCTGGATCCTCCGCCGACGATGTTCACAGCTCCATCCAGGCGATCGATCCGAAGACGGGCATGAAGCGATGGACGTATCGGTTGTCGGCAGCGTTGACCGAGGGCGGCGTGCTGACCACCTCTGGTGACGTGCTCTTCACGGGCGGGCGGGATGGCACCTTCCTGGCCCTCGATGCGCGCAGCGGCAAGCTGCTGTGGCAGACGAACCTTGGTCCGTCAGTCGCCGCCGGGCCGATGACTTACGCGATCAACGGCAAGCAGTACGTCAGCGTGATGGCGGGCAGCGCGCTTTATACCTTCGGTCTGCGCGAACGGTAAATCCCCAGGAGCAACCACTATGGCCAACATCGAAAAATTCTGCGCTCCCGGAGTGTTCGACCCGGCAACCTACAGTCAGGGCATCAAAGTCACGCAGGCCCAAACCATCCTTTTTCTCTCCGGCCAGGTCGCCTACACGGCTGACGGTAGTGCGGCATTTCGCGGCGATTTCAAAGGACAGGCACGCGGCGCCTATGACGCGATAAAAGCGCTCGTCGAAGCCCAGGGCGGAACGATGGCCAACGTGATCAAGATCACGACCTACGTCACCGACATGCGCTACCGCGTCGATCTCGCTCCGATACGCGAGGAATATTTTGGGAAGAAAGGACCTGCGTCCACGCTGATCGAGATCCCGGCGCTTGCGCATCCGGATTGGATGATCGAAATCGAAGCGATCGCCGTGCTCTGAGATCGGGGTTCACGAAGCTGCACGTGATCCCCGTGGTTGAGCTTGTGCGCGGCATCGCCTCAGCCTTACCTTCAACGTCGGGTCCCTATGCAGCACATCGATCTCGAGAGCGCGGTCAATCGGCAATCGTGGGAATGGCTCCTCGATCTCACCCCAAGGCTCGACATCATCGTCGAGGTAGTCGATTCGCATGGAACGCCAGTGTTCCCCGTGGGATCGACAGAGGAAGCGGCCGCCTTCCGCACGGCGCTCACTGCGCCGGACTCGTCACTTCAGGCAGCGATCGCCGACGCTCCTTCGAAGAAGCCGGTCTTCCTCTCGGTCGGTACGCTCCAAGCCGTGTGCTCCGGCCTGGTCGCGGGAGGAGCGCTGTTTGTCGCTCGCAATCTCACTGGCGCGGAACCAGTCGAGGAGTGCCGCCAGGATCTGGAGTCGATTGCCAGCTGGCTCGCCGGCGCGATCGAAGCGAGCCTGGCGCAGACAAGCTCGATGTCCGTCGAATCCTATCGAATCGTCTCCTTCCGCCGCATCCTGCGCGAGGCGACCGCTCGCGGTTCGATCCGAAAGGTCGTTGGCGCATTCGTCGAGGCCTTGAGTGTGTGGGACGACGTGCGGGTTCGCTGTTACATCGCGGGCGCCAACGGCGGATACCTGTCGTACGGATCGACATTGACAACGCTTCCCTCGTCGGCCGATCGCCTCGGCGAGGCTGTCGCTCCCCCGCACGGACGGATCGTTCGCCTGTCTCGGGCTGATGTCGACCGCCTTGGCCTGATCTCCGAGCCGGGCGACACGCTGATCCAGCGCGTGCTCGTCGGCGACATCGCGTGGCTGCTCGTTTTCTCCGGGATGATCGACGACCGCGAGCAGGTCCGACTACGGCTCTACTCCGACATTCTGCGCGAGTCGCTGAGCGACGTCGTGACGATGATGACGAGTCGTCTCGTCGCCGAAGTGACCCGGTACCAGCGCCCGGTCAACGAGACACCAGAGACCACGGCGCAGACGGCGCTCGATCAATTGATTGCCGCCGTCAATGGTCAGCGCGGCGCCATGAGTGTGGCTACGACAGGCGGCCGGCAGATCCTTGCCGTCGGAAATGCCGATCTGTCTGTGCCGCCCGACCAACCCTGGCGGCATCGACTCGAAGTGAAGTCGTCGAATGCCGACTCGATGGTGACGGCGGTTTTCGAGCGCGAGCAAGGCGCGTTCACCGCCTTCGAGCGTGAAATTGCGCTGGCCGGCGTCGCCATCGCGCACCGGGCCATGCAACCGGTGTCTCAGCGATCCAACGACGTCGAACGTCGGCGTCGTTTTCAGCCGATCGATACCGTTTTCGACCAGTTGGCGACCGATGTCATCGCTGCTGGGCGTCCAGCCTCGGTCATCGTGGTGTCAGTAGAGGCAGCGGCGCAACATCCGGGCGCGCTGCCCGCCTGGATTGGCAAGATCAGAGCCCAACTGCGTGTTGGCGATTACGCCGGTATCCTCAGCGACAGAGAGATCGCCGTCCTGCTCTGCGGCGCATCAGCCACTCACGCCGCCATGGTGTCGGCGCGTCTCACGAACATGCTCACGGCCGAAGACAGCACGGGCGCCTTTCACCACCCTTCGATCGGAATGAGCACGCGCGCGCCCAATTCATCGTTCGAAGGATCGATCGTGGGAGCTGCGCGCGCCCTCGCCGCCTCGCGTCACTGAACTCTTCTCTTCACCTCGGGCGTGAGTTCGTGCACAATGGGGTCGACCCGTCTCCATTGACATCGATCGATTGACGCATTGGCACCGCATGCAAAGGATGCTGGCGCCATGAGCACGGCTCGAGATCTAATCATCGACCAGCTTGCTCCAGTGGTCGAGAGCGGTGCTCGCCTGACAACGTGGTACGCGCAAGGACACTCGGACGGTCTCGGTGACCGCCTCCTGATGTTCGACAACACGAGCGCGCCATCGTGGGAGATCCTTCGCTTCAAACCGGCGCTGGCAGGCGACCCGCGATTCGAGACGGCGTTACGCCACCGCGTCGAACGACTGAGTACCTTCCATCATCCGGCCTATCCCCTGGTGCGGTCGATCAAGGAGCTTGGGCACGACAGCGGGCTGGCCGTCGTCTCGACCTACGTCTCGGGTGTGCGTCTCTCGGATGCGCTCAAGAAGCCGCGCAGCGCGGAGTTCGCGTTCCAGTTGATTCGTCAGTTGATGCCGGCGCTGCATGCGCTCCACGAACACGGGCCTGCCCTTGCACATGGAGCGCTGACTCTCGATCGCGTCGTGCTGACGGCGGACGGCCGTCTGACGATTCGCGAGCACATGATGGGCTCGGCGTTGGAGGGTCTCGAGTTGTCGGCCGCCGACCTGTGGTCCGATTTCGGGATACTCGTGCCGCCGACTAGTACCGCGATCCCGCGACTCGACGGGCGAAGCGACGTCGCCCAGTTGGCGCTCGTCGCACTGTCGCTCATTGCCGGGCGCCGTATCGGACCGGACGAATACCCGCAGGCCATTCCCGAGTTGCTCGAGCGCCTGGTGAGGCCGGAGGTCCTCCGCCATTGGCTTCACCGGGCACTGCAAATCGACCATCGCGCGTTCGGCTCCGTCCGCGAGGCTACCGATGCATTGTCAGAACCGCAGCCTCAGGCCCCGCGTGAGGAAGACACCTTCGATGCGCCCCTGCGGTTCGCGCCCTCACCAGCGTCGAGACCGGAGCCTGCTCCTGCCACCGCGCCGCGCCCTGTCGAGCGACAGCATCCGCTTGCGCCAACGGGCATAGTGCCAATGTTGCCGGCAACCCGACCCGCCATGCGGGCGATCCGCTGGGCCGCCATTGCCGCCACGGTCGTTGCTCTGGCGGAAGGCGCATTCATCGGTCGAATACTGTTCGACGAAACTGGTCCCATCGTCCTTCCGGCAGCGGCCGCCCCGAGCGTGGCTGTATCGGAGGCGCCGCCGCCGGTCACGATAACAGCCAATGATCAGCCAACGCCTGTGACGCCGCTCTCAGTGCAGGTGGAGCAGCAGATGCCTGGCTTGCGAGTGCTGCCGGCGGTCGCTGCCGATTCCGCTCTTGCGGCTGCGGACGCGCGAGCCGTCGGCAGCAAGGCCAACGCGGCTTCGTTGCCGGCTCCGGAGCCGGCTCGCAACGGCGGGTTCCGGGTGTCGGCGCCGATCGAGCTGCATGTCCTCGATGGGGAGCGGGTCCTGGGATCGAGCTTTGACGGTCCGATCATGACGCGAGCCGGCCGTTATGAGCTGGAGTTCGTCAACAGCGTCATTGGCTATCGCGTCCGCCGCGAGGTCGACGTCAGGGCTGGACAGATTACGGCGCTTTCGATTCCCGTACCCAACGGCAGGTTGAACATCAACGCAACGCCATGGGCGTCAGTATGGATCGACGGCACTGCGTACGGTGAAACGCCGCTGGGGAACCTGTCCATCGTGCCTGGCGAGCACGAAATCGTGTTCCGGCACCCTCAACTGGGCGAGCGTCGCGAGAAGATCATTGTGCGCCCGGATACTCCGGGACGCGTGGCGGTGAGCCTGCAGCGATAGGGCGGGTCTAAAAACCCCCGCCTCTACTAGTGCGCCAGGGAAATCGGGCGAGAAGCGTTCGTCCGGACGGCGTTGGGCGCCCGCCGCTCGGCTCAACCGTCACAGCCGCTCCCACAACTGTTCCCGGAACTCTCGGAGGCGCATCGACGACCAACGTTGCCCGGCCAGCATCATCGGGCACGAACACTCCAGCCCCAACCGACTGCGTATCCGTGACCAGCCAGAGTTGATAGGTGCTCTCCGGTGGAGCGGCAGGGAGGCGCGAGCCACTCAGCACGAGGCCGCGCGTGCGACTCCACAGAAGCTGCGCCGAAGAGCCATTGGTTTCGCCGCTGGTCAGGTTGAAACGAATCAAATCCGGGGCGGTCAGGATAACGCCGACGGTTTCGGCGCGTTGCGCCAATTGGCGCGCTTCGCCGATCTGCCGGTCCGCATCCT
>Ga0207691_10003602_pt1 | contig 15049 bp, 15 predicted proteins | sample KBSM13metaG_FD_184327 | JGI IMG/M metagenome (GOLD analysis project Ga0207691, IMG submission 184327) | Miscanthus rhizosphere microbial communities from Kellogg Biological Station, Michigan, USA - KBS M1-3 metaG (SPAdes) (version 2) | ecosystem: Host-associated > Plants > Roots > Rhizosphere >... | reverse complement strand
CAGCTCCCAGCCGCCGACCGCGTCGATGGCGTCCTGAAGCTTCGCCTGTTCTTCGAGGAGCTTGTTCATTTCCTCGTCTTCCATCGGCTCGGCGAACTTGTCCGAGATCTCGTTGAAGCGCGCGACCTGCGCAAACGCGCCACCAAGGCCTTCCATGACGACCGCGCGCACGTCCTTCTCGGGGTCGAGTTGCGGCTCCTGCGGCAAGTAGCCCACCTTGATTCCGGACTGCGCGCGCGCTTCGCCTTCGAAGTTCGTATCTATTCCGCCCATGATCTTGAGCAACGTCGACTTGCCCGAGCCGTTGAGACCGAGCACGCCGATCTTGGCGCCGGGGAAAAACGAGAGGCTGATGTCGCGCAGGATGACGCGTTTGGGTGGCACAACCTTGCCAACCCGGTTCATCGTGTAGATGTATTGGGCCATGGTTTCGCTGGGGTTTTGGAGGCGGAAACGGGCGCGAATTCTACATCCTTGAACCTTTCGCCTGTGCTACGTTTGCTGCGCTAAAAAACGGCGGGTTTCGCTGGGGAGAGGAATCTGTCCACGTCGACTTCGGTACTGGTAGTAGCTGGCGAGCGGCTGGCGCGCTACGGGTTTCCCGATGGCCATCCCTTTGGCCAGGACCGGCACGCGGCGTTCTTCGCCGAATTTTCCGCACGCGGTCTCGACAAGCGCGTGCGAGTCATGGAAACGCGCGCCGCGACACGTGAAGAGCTCGAATCCTTCCACACCGCCGACTACGTCGACCTGGTCGTCGACCGTTCACTGACCGGGCAGGGTTTCCTCGATGCGGGCGACACGCCTGCCTGGCGTGGCGTGTACGAGGCCGCCGCGGACGTGGTCGGCGCCACCCTGCTGGCCGCCGACGAAATCATGGTGGGCCGTGCGCGGCGCGGCTTCGTGCCCATCGCCGGACTGCACCATGCAACCCGTGCTGGCGCCGCGGGTTTCTGCGTGTTCAACGATTGCGGCGTGGCGGTGGAAATGCTTCGGCGCAACTACGGGTTGAAGCGCATTGCTTACGTTGACATCGATGCCCATCACGGCGACGGGGTCTATTACGGCTTCGAGAGCGACCCGGACCTGATATTCGCCGACATCCACGAAGACGGGCAGTACCTGTACCCGGGCACCGGTCGCGAGGATGAAGTCGGCCGCGGCGCGGCGGCAGGGACCAAGCTCAACATCCCGGTTCCGCCCGGCGCGGACGATGCGGTGTTCGAGGCCGTGTGGCCTCGTGTGCTGGCACATCTGCGCAAATACCAGCCCGAGTTCATCCTGCTGCAGGCCGGCGCCGACAGCGTCGAGGGCGATCCCATCACGCATATGCGCTATTCCGCCGAGACCCACATGCGCGCGGCGCGCGATCTGGCGCGGCTGGCGGAAGACCTTGGCCATGGGCGCGTGCTGGGCACGGGCGGAGGCGGCTATAACCGCATCAATCTCGCCAGGGCCTGGTCAGGGGTGGTGCAGGGGCTGCTGTCGTAGGAAACGATGGTGCCGGGCCGGCATTCCGGCATTACGTCTTGAGTCGCTGCCGGGATTCGCGGTCGGTGGGCGTAATGCCGGAATACCGGCCCGGCACCGTCTTCCCGTCTTCCGTTACAATTCGCGCCCCCGTGCCGACCCTTCCGAGGCCCCTGAAATGTTTCGAACCGCGATGACCGTGGGCAGTTTTGACCCCGAATTGGATGCCGCCATCAATGGCGAGCGACAGCGCCAGGAAGATCACATCGAACTGATCGCTTCCGAGAACTACGCCAGTCCGCGCGTACTCGAAGCCCAGGGATCGGTACTGACCAACAAGTACGCCGAGGGTTATCCGGGCAAGCGTTATTACGGTGGTTGCGAGTTCGTCGACGTGGCCGAGCAACTGGCCATCGACCGCGCCAAGAAACTCTTCGGTGCCGACTACGCCAACGTGCAGCCGCACTCGGGCAGCCAGGCCAACGCCGCCGCCTATCTCGCACTGATCAACCCGGGCGACACCATCCTCGGCATGAGCCTCGACCACGGCGGTCATCTCACCCACGGCGCCAAGGTGAATTTCTCGGGCAAGCTGTTCCGTGCGGTGCAGTACGGCATTCGTCCCGATAACGGTGAGATCGACTACGACGCGCTCGCCGCGCAGGCACTGGCCGAGAAACCGAAGATGGTCGTGGCGGGATTCTCTGCCTATTCGCGCGTGCTCGACTTCAAGCGCTTCCGCGAGATCGCCGACTCGGTCGGCGCCTATCTGATGGTGGACATGGCGCATGTCGCGGGACTCGTGGCCGCGGGCGTCTACCCGAATCCGATTCCGTTCGCCGACGTGGTGACCACCACCACGCACAAGACGCTGCGCGGACCGCGCGGCGGCCTGATCCTGGCGCGTGCCAACGATGCCATCACCAAGAAGCTCAACTCGCTGGTGTTCCCGGGCACGCAGGGCGGCCCGCTCATGCACGTGATCGCCGCCAAGGCGGTGGCGCTGCTCGAGGCGTTGCAGCCGGAATTCAAGGACTACCAGAAGCAGGTGGTCGTGAATGCGCGCGCCATGTGCGCAAGACTGCAGAAGCGCGGCTACAAGATCGTCTGCGGTGGCACCGACAATCATCTCTTCCTGCTCGATCTCTCCGACAAGGCCATCACTGGTAAAGATGCGGACGCCGCGCTCGGCAAGGCGCACATCACCGTGAACAAGAATGCGGTACCCAACGATCCGCGCCCGCCCATGGTCACCAGCGGTATCCGCATCGGCACGCCGGCCGGTACCACGCGCGGTTTCAAGGAACGCGAGTTCGAGCAGGTGGCCGACTGGATCGCCGACGTGCTCGATGCCAATGGCAGCGAAGCCGCCATCGAAAAGACCCGCACGGCGGTGTCCGAGCTGTGTCGCCGCTACCCGGTGTATGGTCCGTGAAGGAACGGGGGCCGTGAGCAGGGGCCCGCGTCCGATCTAACTACAAGGGCGTGCCATGCACTGTCCCTTCTGCGCGCACCCGGACACCAAGGTCAATGACTCGCGGCTCGCGGCCGAGGGTGCGCAGATCCGCCGCCGCCGCGAATGCCTGCAGTGCGGCGAGCGCTTCACCACGTTCGAAACCGCCGAGCTGGTGATGCCGCTGGTGGTGAAAAACGATCAGAGCCGCGTGCCCTTTGACGAGGTCAAGCTGCGCGGTGGCCTGCTGAAGGCGCTGGAGAAACGCCCGGTGGCGCGCGAATCGGTCGAGGAAGCCGTCAGCCACATCATGCGAAAATTGCGCAGCCTCGGAGAGCGCGAGGTGACCTCGCGGCAGGTCGGCGAACTCGTGATGGAAGAACTCCACAGGCTCGACGAAGTGGCCTACGTGCGCTACGCCTCCGTCTACCGGCACTTCCAGGACGTCGAAGCTTTCCGGGAAGAAGTCGATCGCCTGCACCACCGGCGCGGCAGGATCCCGAGTGAGGACCAGCTTTCACTGCTGCCCGATGTGCCGCAGAAGCCGAAGAAGGGCAAACGCGAATGAGTGAATTCAGTGCCTTCGACGAAGCGGCGATGCGCCGCGCACTGGAGCTGGCAGCGCGCGGGCTGTACAGCACCTGGCCGAACCCGCGTGTCGGTGCGGTGCTCGCACTGGAACACGATATCGTCGGTGAAGGCTGGCATGAGCGGCCGGGCCAGGCACACGCTGAACCGAATGCCATCCGCGTCGCCGGCGAGCGGGCACGCGGCGCCACCGCCTACGTCACCCTGGAGCCCTGCAGTCATCACGGGCGGACGCCGCCCTGCGTGGATGCACTGCTCGCGGCGGGGGTGCGCCGCGTGGTGTACGCGATCGACGACCCGGATCCGCGCGTCAAGGGATCGGGCGCGCGCAGACTGCGCGAGGCCGGCGTCACCGTGGAATCCGGGCTGCTGGAGCGCGAGGCCGAGGCCCTGAACGCCGGGTTTCTCATGCGCATGCGCAAGGGCAGGCCGTTCGTGCGTCTCAAGTCGGCGGCCAGCCTCGATGGCCGCACGGCTCTCGCGAACGGCGCCAGCAAATGGATCACCAGCGAAGAGGCACGCGCCGACGTGCAGCACTGGCGCGCGCAGAGCGGCGCTGTACTCACCAGCGCGGCGACCGTGCTGGCCGACGATCCACGCCTCGATGTGCGCATCGAGGCTCCACAGCAACCGCTGCGCGTGGTGCTGGATCGCCGCCGCCGGGTGCGCAAGGGCGCAAGAATTCTCAGGCCGCCGGGAGAGGCGATGATATTCGCAGCTCTCACCGGCCGGAAAACCGCGGACCCCGCCGGCGAACGGCTGGCGGCAGCGCGTATCGAGCGCGTGCGCACCGCGCGCGGTCAGCTCGACCTGGGGCGTGTGCTCAAGCGCCTGGGTGAACTCCAGATCAACGATGTTCTCGTGGAAGCCGGACCGCGGCTCGCCGCGGCGCTGCTGGCCGCCGGCCTGGTCGACGAGTGGCTGCTGTACCTGGCGCCGAAGTTGTTAGGGCCGCAGGCGAAACCGTTGGCGTCGGTCGCGAGACTCACAAAAATGTCTGCCGCGCCGCATTTCGAGCTGCTCGAGTCGTCCACGATCGGGCCGGATGTGCGCTTGCGGCTACGGCCGCGCGGCCGGAAATAGGAGGCACGGATGTTCACGGGTCTGGTGCAGGAAGTCGGCGAAATCAGGGCGGTCGAGCCGTGCGGCGCGCCCGGCAGCGCCGACGCCCGCCTGATCGTGGGCTTTCGCGCCATCGAGCACGCGCGCCTGCCGCTCGGGGCGAGCATCTGCGTCGACGGTGTCTGTCTCACCGTGACGGAATTGAACCATGACAGCTTTGCCGCGGATGTGTCCGGTGAAACCCTGCGCGTCACCACGCTCGGAAGCCGCAAGGCCGGATCCCGCGTGAACCTCGAGCCGTCGCTACGCGCCGGCGACAGTCTCGGCGGCCACTGGGTCTCGGGACACGTCGATGGCGTGGCGGAAGTCATGCATACGGCGCACGATGCACGCTCACTGGCGGTCACCCTGGCCGCCCCGGCACCGCTGGCTCGCTACATTGCTCGCAAGGGCTCGGTGACGCTGGATGGCGTGAGTCTCACGGTCAACGCGGTGGATGGCGTGAATTTCTCGATCAACCTGATTCCGCATACTCTCGCGGTAACGACGCTCGGCGGGCTTGCGCCGGGCGTGCGGGTCAATCTCGAAATCGACCTCCTGGCGCGCTACGTCGAGCGTCTGGCCACCAGTACATGAAGCCACTGAACAGCATCGAGGAAATTCTCGCCGACATTGCCGCCGGCCGCATGGTCGTCATCATGGACGACGAAGATCGTGAGAACGAAGGTGACCTCATCATGGCGGCGCAGAAGGTCCGGCCCGAAGACGTCAACTTCATGGCGCGCTTCGGCCGCGGACTCATCTGCCTCACGCTCACCGCCGAGCGCTGCCGCCAGCTGCGACTGCCGCTGATGGTCAGTGAAACGCATCGCGAACATCGCACCAACTTCACGCTGTCGATCGAGGCGGCCGAGGGCGTGACCACTGGCATATCGGCGCACGATCGGGCGCACACCATCATCACCGCGGTGCGGCCCAACGCGCGTCCCGAAGACCTGCGTCAGCCCGGACACATCTTCCCCGTGATGGCACAACCCGGCGGCGTCCTGACCCGTGCCGGGCACACCGAGGCGGGCTGCGATCTCGCAAGACTGTCGGGCCTCGATCCTTCGGCGGTCATCGTCGAGATCATGAACGATGACGGCACCATGGCGCGGCGCCCGGATCTGGAGAAGTTCGCCGAGCAGCACACCATCAAGGTCGGCACCATTGCTGATCTGATTCGATACCGGCTGCGGCAGGAACGTTCGGTGGAGCGCATTGCCGAGCAGTCGGTGCAGACCGAGTTCGGCCCGTTCCGCCTGATGGCCTACGAGGATCATGTGCATCGCGACGTGCACCTGGCGCTGGTGCGCGGTTCCATCGAGAACACGCGCGAGCCGCTGGTGCGCGTGCACCCCATCGATACCCTGTCGGACCTGGTGGGCGTCCAGGGAGTCGGCCGCACCTGGACACTGCGCGACGCGATGAAGCGCATCGCGGAAGTCGGCACCGGTATCGTCATCGTGCTGCGTGATCACACCACGCCGCGCGAACTGGCGGACGCGGTCAGTGCACTGGGACAGCGCGTCGAGCACGCCGCGTCGGCACCGGTCGCGCCGCAGGTGTTGCGAACGTATGGAATCGGCGCGCAGATCCTCAAGGATCTCGGCGTGACCCGCATGCAGGTGTTGTCCACGCCCAAGCAACTCCAGGGCATTGCGGCCTTCGGACTCGAGATCACGGGCTATATTTCCGAATGAACCCTGGGGGCCGAATAAGCCCCGGGCGGCTCTGTATACTCCCGCGCCCATGACCGGCACGAATTCCCGCGAGCAGAGTTTCGACGCCAGCGCCTGGCGCGTGGCCATCGTCGCGGCGCGCTTCAACGCCGTGCTGGTCGACCAGCTGGTCGACGGCGCCACGCGCGCCTGGTCCGCGCACGGCGGCAGACCCGACGAACTCGTGGTCGTGCGCACGCCCGGCGCCTTCGAACTACCCCTGGCGGCGCTCAAATTCGCCGCCAGCGGCCTTTACCACGCCGTGATCGCGCTCGGCTGCGTGATCCGCGGTGACACGCCGCACTTCGAGTACGTGGCGGGGGAATGCGCACGCGGCCTCATGGACGCGGGTCTGGCGAGCGGCGTGCCGGTGATCTTTGGCGTGCTCACCACCGAGAACCAGGCGCAGGCGGAGGAACGTGCCGCCATCACGCGCATGAACAAAGGTGGAGAGTCCATGGAGGCGGCGCTCGAGATGATCGAACTACTGGACCCATTCGACGCGCGCAAGGCGCGCACCACGAAGCGCGCAGCGAAGCGTCCGGCCAGGCGAGCAACCAGTCGGGGGCGGCGTGGCTAAGAGCGCAGGCATCAATCCCGCCTCGGCGCGCCGCGCCGTGGCGCGCAAGCTTGCCATGCAGGCGCTGTACCGCTGGCAGATCAACTCCGCGCCCTGGCAGGACGTGCTCAATGAGTTCGCTGCCGAAGAAGACATGCGCAAGGCCGATCGCGGCTATTTCAACAAGCTGGTAACCGACATCTGCGGCGGCAGCGAAGCACTCGATGTTGCGCTGGCCGGCTGCATGGACCGCAAGCCCACCGATCTCGACCCGGTCGAGCGCGCGGTGCTGTGGGTGGGCGCACACGAGCTTCGCTCGTCTCCCGACGTGCCCTATCGCGTGGTCATCAATGAAGCGGTCGGCCTCGCCAAACGCTTCGGCGCAACCGACAGTCACAAGTTCGTGAACGCCGTGCTGGACGCGGCCGCGCGCGAACTGCGGCCGCACGAACACTAACCAGTTTCCAGCGAGCGCGGGGCGACATGTCCCAGTCCGAATTCGAACTCATCGGCCGGTACTTCGCGCATCTCGGCGCCGAGCGCAGTGACGTGCGCATCGGCGTGGGCGACGACGGAGCGGTCCTGGTCCCACCGTCATCACGCGAGCTGGTCGCGGTCACGGACAGCCTGGTGGAGGGCATTCACTTTCCGCGCGGTTCGCCGCCGGCATCGATCGGGCATCGGGCTTTCGCGGTCAATCTCTCCGACATCGCCGCGATGGGCGCAGAACCCGCCTGGGCATTGCTGGCGCTGACCTTGCCGGACTCCGACGAGACCTGGCTCGCCGACTTCGCGCGCGCGGCCGGTGACCTGTGCCGGCGCCATGGGGTGTCACTGGTGGGCGGCGACACCACGCGCGGACCGCTGACCATCACGGTGACCATCCTGGGCATCGTGCCGATCGGCGTGGCCCTGGAGCGTCGCGGCGCGCAGCCCGGCGATGCGGTGTTCGTCACCGGCACTCCGGGCGATGCCGCCGCGGGATTGGCGCTGGAGCAGAAACGCCTGCACGTGCCGGATCGCATGTCGACGCAGATCCTGCGCGACCGGTTCCTGTTCCCCACGCCGCGCTGCGAAGTGGGCGTGGCGCTGCGCGGGCTTGCCAGCGCCTGCATCGACGTCTCCGACGGACTCGGCGGCGACCTGGAAAAACTCTGCATGGCGAGCGGTTGCGGCGCAGAGATCGACGCCGCATCGCTGCCCGTGTCCGAACCATTGGTTGCCGCCGTTGGCCGCGAGCTGGCGCGCGAGTACGCGCTCACCGGTGGCGACGACTACGAACTACTCTTCACGGTGCCACAAGCGCGTCTGGGCGCGATGAACAATGCGGTGGCACTCGGATTGGGGCCAGTGACCCGCATTGGCTCCCTGGTGTCTGGAAATGGCGTCAGGGTTTTCACGCGCGGCGGTGTGATGCAGTTCTCGGGCGCCGGATTCGATCATTTCGCCCGATAGTACGAGCGCCGGGTCGTCGTGGCGCCACCAGTGATCCTAGACCCCGGTCACACCGGCTCAGGGAGCGTGGCCTTATTCTGCCGACACGTTTACATGGACAGTGGCGGTACGGGGAATCTCGTGGCCGCGCATTGCTTAAGCCGACCCAAAAATGTCGCTGCAAGCTACAAAGACCGGCCCCGATGCTCAGGCAGCAAAGATCCTGGAAAACCGCGTTCCGGATCGAATCGGCAAATATGTAATCATCAACGAAGTTGGTAGGGGTTCCACCGGTACCGTCTATCTATCCCACGACCCGTTCTACGGTCGTGACGTCGCGATCAAGGTCTACAACATGGACCATGAGCAGAGCGACGAGCGGGCCAAGATCGCCCGCAAGATGTTCCTCTCGGAAGCGCACATGGTCGGCATGCTGCAGCATCCGCACATCCTTCCGATCTACGACGCGGGCGAGGAAAACGGCCGCTGCTACATCGTCACCGAACACGTGCACGGAGCGCGGACGCTCTCGGCCTACTGCCGGCCCGACAACCTGCTGCGCACCGATGACGTGGTCGAGATCATGTTCAAGTGCGCCAAGGCGCTGCACTACGCGCACACACGCGGGGTGATCCACCGCGACATCAAGCCGTCGAACATCATGCTCACGCAGGATTCCGACGTGCGCATCATCGACTTCGGCATCGCGCTGGTGGCCGACTCGGAGATCTCGCGCATCGAGGGCATCGCGGGCAGCCCGTCATACATGTCACCCGAGCAGGTGCAGAGCCTGGAGCTCACGCATCACTCCGACCTGTACTCGCTGGGCGCCGTGATGTACGAGCTGCTGACCGGCATCCGGCCGTTCCGCGCCGGCAACCTGGTCAAGCTGCTGCACCAGATCGTGTACGCCACGCCGCCGCCGATCCACACTCAGCGCAAGGACGTTCCCGAGGAGCTCGAGGAAATCGTCGCGACGGCGATGCAGAAGACGCCGGACCGGCGCCACAAGTCGGGCGCCGACTTCGCCGCCGAACTGACGCGCGTGCACCAGCGGCTGCGCGAGCAGAACGCCCGTATTGACCAGCAGGCGCAGTTCGATGTGCTGCGCCGCCTGCGCTTCTTCCACGAGTTCTCGCATGCCGAAATCTGGGAGGTGCTGCGCGCCAGCACCATGACGGATTACCCGGCGGGCGAGGAGATCGTCAAAGAAGGCGAGATGGACGACCGCTTCTACATCCTGGTCAGCGGCGGTTGCACGGTGGAGCGCCACGGCAAGAAGCTCGGTTCGATGGACTCGGGCGACTGCTTCGGTGAAACCAGCTACGTGCGAGGTGCGCGCCGCACGGCCACCATTCGCGCCGAGACGCCGGTGTCGGTGCTGCGCGTGAGCTCGACGCTGCTCGAGCAGGTGTCTGCCGCCTGCCAGCTGCGCTTCAACCGCGTGTTCCTGCGCGCGCTGGTGTCGCGCCTGCAGGGCAACGAACAACCCGCGGAATAGCCGCTCTTCTCTTCATACTCAACGGACGGCGCCCCTTCTTCATTGAACGGGCGCCGTTTTCCGTTGCGGCGCTTGCGCCTGAAAACACTATCTAGAAACTGAACTGCGTTCGCAGTGCTACGACGTCGAGATCCTGGCCGACGTCTACGCCGATGGGGGGCGTGTTCGGCGCGGGGCCAAAGGGCTCGGCGTTGCCCGGGCCTGCGGGATTGAAGCGCTCCACGTCGATCATCAGGTAATCGAGCATCACCTTCACGTTGGGATTCGGGAACCAGTTGACGCCGAGCGTCACGACTTCCTGGTCGCCGCCGCGCACGGCCCCGGGCGCAGCCGCGGTGCCTTCGATCCCCTCCCTGAAGTTGAGATCCATGCGGCTGTAGCGCGCAGCCAGTTCAAAGGCGCCAAAGCCGCCGTCGCTCGAGAAGGGTGTCGCGGCACGGGGACTCTGAAACGCGCCCGAGGCAGGGTTATAGCGCCGGCGCTCACCGGTGAAGATCCAGCTGCCCTGCAAGTAATACCCGGCGAAATCAGGATCGTCGAGCGCGGATGCGCGGCGTTCAATGTCATACCAGAAATGCTCGCCCTGGATGTAAAAGTTCTTCCAGTTGGCGCCGAACTCAAGGCCATAAATGCTGGCATGTTCGGCATCGATGGAGCCCGTGTCGATGAGGCGAGTACCGTCCACGCGTACTTCGGGGCGTTCGCGCAGGCGCATTGGATAACGCGGCGAAGTGCCAGATCCCTGATCAGCGAACTGGAACACGTATGTACCCGATGCGCCCACGTGCAGGTTGTAGTCGGAGCCAGTGGCGGCCAGGAATCCGGCGCGCGCCACCGCGGCAAGTTGCGTGTCGAACACCTCGGCGTCGTTGGCGGTGCGCGTCGTGAACGTGAGCGCGCTCATCCAGCGTTTGCCGTTGGCCTTCACTCCAAGCCCGATTCGGCCATCTGCACCGGCAAGGGAGCGCGCCATTTCAGAGGCCGCGGAGCGCTCCAGAAATGGAAGGTCCTCGGCCGAGGTGCTGTCATCCATGTTGGCGGGCGGTGCGAATGCGCCGAGCTGGAAAGTAAATGGCGCGAGGCCGGTGTAGCCAATCACCGCATCGTTGATCTTGGTGCTTTCGGTTGCCGAGCCCCCGAACTCGATCAGCAGCTTGTAGTTGAAGTCGCTGGCGATGGTGCCCTCGATGCCGAAACGCGTACGTCGAAAAACATACCCATCGTTGAAGTCCCGTGCCCCGTTGGTCTCTCGATTGGGCGGTGCGCCCACCGACCCGCGGCGAAAGTCCTGGTCGAGCGGACCCGCTGGCGACTCGCCGTACAGGGCGCCGTCGAGCTGCACGTTGGTGCGAATCGCCATCGACGAGCGAGCGTCGGCCGAGGTGATGGTCGGGCGGTTATTGATAAAGGTGACCTTGGGCGCTTCCTGCGTGGCGAGTTTGGGCGTTTCCGCCGCCGCCGCCTTGGGCTGCTGCAACTGCCGGGTGAGCGCTTCCAGCTGGGCCTGCTGATCCGCGAGCAATTTGGCCTGTGCGTCCAATTGGGCGCGTTGCGCTTCCATGGCGGCGCGCAGGGTGTCGACCTGTTTCTGCAGGGCCGCATCATCGGCGAAGGCCGGAGCGGTCAGCCCGGCGAGCGCCGCGACAATCGCGGCACGCAGGCTATTCGATCGGATCATCTCTTGGGCTCCAGGAAACCAAACCTGTTCCAAGTATTACGTGCTTCGGGCCGCGCCAGGTAATCAAGAAAGGCTATCGCTTCGCCGTGCGCACCCTTGATGGCGGCCGCGGGATAGGTAATCGGGGGGTGGGTATTCTCCGGAAATGTATCGACGACGCGCACCTTGGAGTCGATCAGCGCGTCGGTGGTATAGACGATGCCGAGCGGCACTTCGCCGCGCGCCACGAACATCATGGCGCTGCGCACGTTGTCGGCACGGACCAGGCGATCCTGGATCCCGTCCCAGACACCGAGCGTGACCAGCGCGGAGCGCGCATAACGCCCCACGGGAACGGTGTCGGGGTCGCCGGTGGCCAGTCGTCGCGTTCCGAGGGCCCCCGCCAGGTCGAACCCCGGCGCGATCTTGAGCTCGATCTTGCTGTCGGCCGGAGCGATCAGCACCAGGCGATTGCCGACCAGGTTGCGGCGCGTCGGTTTGTCGATGAAGTCGCGCGCCTGCAGGTATTCCATCCATTCCTGGTCGGCCGGGATGAACACATCCACCTTGGCGCCGGCTTCGATCTGGCGCGCGAGCACCGAGCTGGCGGCGAATGAGGTCTTGACCGGGACACCGGAAGATTTCTCCCAGTCAGACGACAGCTCATTGAGTACGCTGGTCAGCGAAGCGGCGGCGAACACGCGCAGCGCCTGGGGATCGTGGTCCGCTGCCGGCAGCGGCGTGCACAGGAGGCCGCAGAAAAACGCGAGCAGGATGCGATGCAATCCGGGCATGGGATTCCTTCAGCGCTATATACGGTTGTACATTACGGTGTCCTGACGGAGAACGCCATTGCATCCACGATCCGGTTCTGGCCCCTGTGTGCGCATTCGTGTCGACCTTGCTTCAGGTTGTTCGGTGGGTCCCGGAAAGGTTTCCTTGCTGGAAGCGATCGAGACCAAAGGTTCGCTGACGCTGGCCGCGCGCAGTCTCGCGATGAGTTACCGCCGTGCGTGGAATCTGCTGGACGACCTGAACAAATCTTTCGCCGCGCCGATGGTCGAGACGGCAGTAGGTGGTCGCAGTGGCGGTGGTGCCCGGCTCACCGAGTCAGGACGCGAGCTGATCCGCGAGTTTCGCGCACTGGAACGCGGTGTTGCTCGCCTCGCCGGGAAGATGCGGAAGTTCGCGCCGCGACGCGGACGAAGAAACGCCAGTGGCAGGGCCACGTCCTTGCCCCCGCGCGGGCGAGCGGTCCGCTAGAAATCGCCGGTGAGCATGTAGCGTGCCGACAGCTCGAGTTTCGACTCGCGGGCGAAGGCCGCTTCGCCGAGGTACTCGACCCGCGCCGGCACCTCGCTTTCCACCCGCAGCCACTCGAGCGCGAAGCGCCAGTGCTCGCCGGTGTCGTATGAATAGGCAATCGCCCAGGCGTTGCCGGTTTCGCTGCCGGACGCGGCCGGATCATCCTGGAATTCGATTTCGAACCAGTCGAAGTGCGCGGCCAGCATGTGGCGTCCCCAGCGCTTTGCGACCAGCGCGGATTGCGAATTGAAATCCCAGTTGAGCAGCATGAACGGATTGATCGCCGTGTCGCCCTGCATGGCCTGCAGCAGCAGGGTCCAGTCGTTCGAGGTTTCGATGCGCAGCGCTGCGGCATCGAAGCGCGTCTTCCAGGCGTAGTCGCGTATCTCGATCGACTCGGCGGTGGGATCGGCGCGATTGTCGTAGTGCAGGACGTTGAGTATGGCGCGATCGAGGTAGCGCGCCTGCGCGCCCACGTAGAAGCCGGGGCGGCCGTCGATTTCGTGGAACAACTCTTTCTTCGCCATTTCGAGATCGGTTTGTAGCGCGCCGACGCGCCCGAACAACGTGGTCTGGCGGTCATGCAGGGCGAAGCCATGCATGGCGAGCATGGTTCCCGCCGGATCGTTCCAGCCGAACACTGCGCCGGTCAGCTGGAAATCGAAGGAGTGTCCGAGCCGTGTGCCCAGCCAGTCGACCTGCGCCTCGAGCCCGATGGTGCGAATCTCTTCTCCGATCCACGAGCTGATTGCGGAAGGCGTGATGGTATACGGCGTCTCCCACCCGAGGGCGCGGTTCTCCAGCGACATCGGTGGATAAAACGCGCCCAGCCGCAGGCGCGTGCGCCAGCCGGCGCGCGGATATGGACGGTATTCGAGGTAGGCCTCGGTGAGGTCGATGGGATTCTTGTCGTCGTCGTCCCAGGTGGACGCTTCCACGTGCGCGGAGAAGGTTTCCCCCAGCGGCTGATTCCAGGCGGCGCGCAGGCGGCCGAGCTGGATACCGTCGTCGTCGTCATCGAAGCGCAGCTTTCCCTGGCCGTTGTCGAGAAAGGAGTTGCGGCCGTCCGAGCTCACGGCCCGCATATCCAGCGACAGCTCCCAGTCCGCGGCCATGCCCCGCGAGGCGAACATGCAGGCGCACAGCAGCAAGGCTGCACACGATGCGAATTGCCGACCCGCGATGCGCATCAGTAGTCCCACGTGTGCGGCCGGCTGCCGAGGGGCGCAGGGCGCAACGCCTTCGACAATCTGATAGACACTGCGCCGCGGGCAGCACTGACGTCGACCATGCCCTCGATCTCGCGCGGTTCGTTGAGCAGCGGATGCCATATGCGCACGCGATAGCGGCCATCCGGCACATCGCTCGCACGCCATTGGCCGCGCGCGTCGGTACGTCCGAAGAACGGCGCGTCCGTCACCAGCACGTAGGCGATCATGTTGTCGTGAATATTGCATCCCAGTGTGACCACGCCGGGCTGATCGAACTGCACCGGTGGATAGGGCTTGCCGCGATACAGCGGCAACTGGAATTGCCGCGCGCTCGAGAAGGAATACACCTGGTGACTGATGGCGTCGCTGTTGGGGAACTGCACGGTGGAGTGGACCGGAATCACCAGGACATCGGGCGCAAATGCGAGGTTCACCTGGTCCATGATGGCTTTGACCGGCGCCGCCGGGCCGAGCGGTGCAGATTCACGATCGACGGTGATCACCGCGCCGGAGAGCGGCTGTCCATTCTGTCTGGCCACGGAGACTTCGAGCCCCCCGACCTGCGCCTGGGCAGCCGCGCACCAGGCACCCGCGGCCAATACCGCGTGTAGCCATCGACACCAGGTTGTTTGGCCCCTGCCCGACACTTCGCTCCCCGAATACGCGCGGTGGATGCGAAACGTAACCGCGCGGGAGGACATTCGAGCCGAAGCGGCGCCGCGCAGGCTGGACACAATTCTCGTGCCGCCGGGCTCGCGGCGCGCGTGACGCGTGAATTGTGACGCAGGTCGCAACGCGCGCCGGGCGGGCGCGGCGCGGACTCAGGGATTGCCGGAGTCGACGTCCTTGTCGCGCTCGATGAGCGCGTAGGCCGAATGGTTGTGGATCGACTCGAAATTCTCGGACTCGACCACGTACGCGGCGATGCGCGGCTCGTCGTTGAGACGCACGGCGACGTCGCGCACCATGTCTTCGACGAACTTCGGATTGTCGTAGGCGCGCTCGGTGACGTATTTCTCGTCGGGCCGCTTGAGGATGCCGTACAGCTC
>Ga0207691_10003598_pt1 | contig 15060 bp, 7 predicted proteins | sample KBSM13metaG_FD_184327 | JGI IMG/M metagenome (GOLD analysis project Ga0207691, IMG submission 184327) | Miscanthus rhizosphere microbial communities from Kellogg Biological Station, Michigan, USA - KBS M1-3 metaG (SPAdes) (version 2) | ecosystem: Host-associated > Plants > Roots > Rhizosphere >... | reverse complement strand
CTCATTTATCAAAGGCGCGGATCAAACCGTCAATGAAGACAGTGGGGCACAGTCGATCTCTAACTGGGCGACGTTAATTTCCCCCGGACCAAATGAGACTGGCCAGACTCTCACTTTTGAGGTTACAGCTAATTCAAATCCAGGCTTGTTCGCGACCCAACCTGCGATTAGTTCGACTGGGACACTGACCTATACACCGCAAGCCAATCAGTCTGGTTCTGCAAACATTACAATCGTTCTGAAAGACAACGGCGGTACTTCACTTGGTGGATCAGACACTTCTGGCGCGCAGTCGTTCACTATCAATGTCAACTCGGTTAATGACGCACCTTCGTTTACCAAAGGCGCAGATCAAACGGTCGCCGAAGATTCAGGAGCGCAAACTGTTTCCAACTGGGCAACTGCAGTTTTGAGTGGGCCACCAGACGAGGTTGGCCAAACAGTAACGTTCACAACAACTAATGACAACAACTCGTTGTTCTCAGTTCAACCGGGCATTAGTCCAACTGGAGCATTGACCTACACATCTGCGGCAAACGCGAACGGAAGTGCGATCGTTTCAGTTAGTCTGAAAGACAATGGCGGCGTAACAAACGGTGGGCAGGACACTTCCGCCGTTCAAACATTCACGATCAATGTGACCGCTGTAAATGATCCGCCAGTAAACACGGTGCCCGGACCACAGGTGATCACCGCTGTCCAGACGCTGATGCTATCAAGTGGCACCGGCAATGCTATCTCCATCGCGGATATCGATGCGGGCAGCAATGCGATTCAAGTAACTCTTACTGCAACCAATGGAACGGCTTCGTTGAACGGCATTGGCGGTTTGACCTTTACCTCCGGAGATGGCACAGACGACGCTACGATGACGTTCTCTGGAACGATCGCTAACATCAATGTCGCGTTGAATGGAATGACGTTCAAACCTGCTTCAGGCTTTGTTGGTTCAACGTCACTCCAAATAGCTACAAACGATCTTGGAAACACCGGTTCGGGCGGACCGCTTTCAGATACCGATGTGATCAACATCACTATTACACCTGCCGGTGGAACCATAAGCTTCCTGTCATCGACTCTAGTTACGGAGGAGAATGCGGGAACTGCGTTTGTTACGGTCCAACGGACAGGCGACACATCGCAAGCAGTTTCGGTTCACTACGCGACCGCCGATCAAAGTGAATCGACTGGTGTCTTCCCGTGCTCCACAACTAACGGCATCGCATCGTCGCGGTGTGACTACACAACGGCAAGTGGAACGTTGACATTCCTCGCTGGTGAGACTTCCAAAGTTTTCAAGATTCTGATTAGTCAGGATTCGTACACTGAAAACCTGGAAGGTTTGCAAGTGACGTTGTCGAATCCAAACAATGGCGCGGCTCTCGGCACACCTTCAACTGCAACGTTGCAGATCTCTGACGATCCAATCGAGCCTAACGCAAATGTCATCGATAATCCCGCGAATTTTGTGACGCAGCAATATCACGACTTTCTAAATCGTGAACCCGATCCAGCGGGACTCGCATTCTGGACAAATGAGATCACCTCGTGCGGTTCAGACCCACAATGCATCGAGGTCAAACGGATAAACGTCTCGGCAGCATTCTATCTCTCGATTGAATTTCAAGAGACCGGATTCCTGGTCCATCGAACATACAAGTCGGCTTACGGAAATTTACCTGGTCTCCCTGTGCCGTTGAAATTCAATGAGTTCTTGCCGGACGCCAGACAGATTTCTGATGGTGTACAAGTCGGTATTGGAGCCTGGCAGGCTCAACTCGAAGCTAACAAGGTCGCGTACTTCTCCGACTTTGTGACGAGAGACCGATTTGTCGCCTCCTATCCCCTTTTGCTTGCGCCGAGTCAATTCGTAGATATGCTCTTCCTAAATGCAGCTGTCATCCCTACCGCCGTCGAGCGACAGTCCGCGATCGACGAGTTTGGCGGTGCCGCAACCAGCGCCGGCACTCTGGCTCGAGCGCGCGCCTTACGTCGCGTCGCTGAGAATTCAAGCTTTACTCAGCAAGAGTTCAATCCAGCATTTGTTTTGATGGAGTACTTTGGCTATATGAGACGAAATCCAGACGCCACTCCTGATGCAAACTTTAACGGTTGGCAGTTCTGGCTGAACAAGCTCGATCAGTTCCACGGAAACTTCGTAAACGCCGAAATGGTTAAAGCTTTCATCGTCTCATCTGAGTATCGTTCACGTTTCGGTCAACCATAAGACGGGTCGCACCAAAGCGATCGAACCGCCAACCTTGGGGTGAGGAATGTGACTAGTCGGATTCCAACAACATAAATACAAATGGTTGCAGCTACAGCGGTTTTCCAATGGTTCTATTTGCTTCTATATGGACCAATATTGAGTACAAGCGCGCACCTGTCTAAATTCCCGTCACAATAGCGTCACAAGAGGCGAGATGTTCGATTAGCGATTGATGGTTAGACACGGCAGAACCTAGCGGCAAACGTTGAAAGGACACCTACGGTTCGCTCAAGCGGTCCCCCAGAGCACATCGGCCTCGGAACCTTGTTGCAGTCCCTCCGCCAGACCAATCGCGCGATATTTTGTGATGCGAGCATGACGCGTTCATCAAACTCATCAAGATGATGATCGCACCAATCATCCTTTTATATATATAGAGACTCGACTTCTCCTTCGCCCTCACCTTCCAAAGCATTCACCGAAGATTCGTTGGAGTTGTACTACTTCACTCACGCTTAATGTTGAAAACCGTTTTGTCGTCGATCTGATTCCCTTCTCCAATCTGCCGTCGATGTTCGTCAGTTTTCTTGGCGTGTTCAGCGTAAAGAACCGGATGAGCGCTTGGGAGGAGCAGAATGAACTGGAGGTTTTAAGTGGATCTGGATTAGCGAAGACGGTGACAAACTCTTCGAATGTGCAGTTTTGCTAAAGAAAAATGTAGGCGCGTGGGGATTTGAACCCCAGACCCCTACCGTGTCAAAGTGCTCTACCCTTGGTAACTCGACATCCCCAACGCCGCCGAACTTCAATTGGCGCTACAAATCAATCGCGACGACTTCATGATCGAGGATTGAAGCCACCTTGACTGACAAGTATTGCCGGGACACCTCGGTGAGTGGGGCCTCGCCGGCGGCGAGGAGGCGGACTTTTCGTGGCTGCCGACCTTCAGGAAGTCGGACGCGGACCGTTTGCGGCCCGATCGAAATCAACTCGCGCAGGGGACCCTTCATCATCATCGGGTTAGTGAGGTTAACCAGGTGCACCGTCATCGAGTCCTTCTGCCGCCAGACAGTAACGTCTAGAACGCCAGGGCCCGTAACGGTAACCGCGGGCTCTTCGTTGGTAGCCCATTCCACGGCGTTGCGCAGAAGTTTGAGGTGGTCAACACTAAGGACCTCCCAGAAGGTGCGATCGATGTCCCACGGAAAATAGACAACGCGTCCGGCGCCATACTCACGCAGAAACAACTGCGACTTGTCGGTCTTCACCACACGCGGATAGACTTTTTCCATCGGCAGATCGGGATAAGAAGGAATTAGCGTGAGCGGCGTATTGGCGAACTGCTCTCGCGGCTCGACTTCCAACCGCCAGACACCGTTGATGATCCGGGGCGCGTCTTCGAGTCCCTTCAGCATTGGATGACCCGGTGCAGCTTCGTGCTCCAAACGCAAATAAGAGTTTTGCATTGGGCCTTCGACTTTGCCTTTGAAAGAGCAACCAAACAGATCGCCCAATCCGAAGTCTGTACGCTTCATGCCCCACTCGTCGTAGAGTGAGGTCTCATAAGTCGCGACGATGCTGCCCCCACGCTTGACGAACGCCCGCAGTCGATCGCACTGCTGATAGGAGAGCGCAGCGATGTTGGGAAGGATTAGAGTCTTGAACTGCGCGAGATGTTCTGCATCGAGCAACCGATCATGCACCATCTCAAATGGAATGCGCGCTTCGATCAGCGCCTGATACCAGCCTAACGCGTGGTCCTCGAGTGGCATTCGCTCGTTTACGTAGAACCAACCCGTCTGTTGCGAGTAAACCATGGCGACGCGCGCGAGGGGCGCAACGTTGCGCAGATATTTATCGGCGCTGTAATGCCACTGATAGATCTCGTCTACCGCCTTCAGCCAGCGCTCGTCGTGCAGCACCCCGGAGAACTTCGAGAACCACGGCCGCATGCCATTGGCGATCCCTTCAGCCACCCAAACACGAATCTCGGCGTCGCTCTGCACCGAATCCTTCCAGCGCTCTGGTTCTTCGACTCCAACGCTGAAAAGCCCGATGACCGGTTTGCGTCCCATGGTCGCGCGAAACTCTTTGGCGCTCTTGCCATTCATCCATGGCGCGGCGAGGCCTCGTCGGGCCTGTCGATCCGCGACGAGCATTTCCGACATTTCGCCAATGCGTTTCATGTCCAACGAACTGGTGGCGCCACCTCCGGTGTTGGGAATGACGCAACTGTCTGGATTGATCTTACGCGCCTCGTTGTCCCACAACTGCCAGAGATCAAACAGACGCTGCTGCCGCCAGAGAATGTAGGCGCGCCGCGACGGGTCCTGCGGATTGCTTGTGCGTGGCAGATCTAAACCGCTGGCGTCTTTGAATTTCTTCCGACAGTGCTCGCAGTAGCACATGCCAGAGCCGTCCCAGCGATTGATGAAGATCGCATCGACCAGGTAGCGTGACATGATCTCTTTCTTCACTTCGGTCATGAACTCGAAGTTGTAAGGGCCAAGCCCGCAGGTTACCCACATCTCCGGCGAAGCCCAGTGGCGGCGCTTGGTTCCGCTTGCATCGACTGCGATCCAATCTGGGTGCGCTGCCTGCACGTCGTCGTAGGTCGCATGCGGATCGGTGCGGGCGACGACAACCATGTTCAGTTGGCGACATCCTTTGACCAAATCTCCAAAAGGATCAGAATCGCCCAGCCAGGCACTGCGATGATGAAAGGGAATCTTCGTGGGATAGAAGGCCACGCAGCCGCCGGCACTTAGACAGACGGCGTCTGAGTGTGTGTGTTTGAAATAGTCGAGCCAGAACTGCAGATCAAACTTGCCTGGATCGTCTTCGACCAACGTGAGCTGCGCCCAGCGCATGGGCCGATCGATCCATGAAGGACGGGTCTGCAACGGCCGATCAGCCTCAAATGCAAGCGACGGGAATGGGCCAACGCTTGCAACGGCGCCAGCGAAAGCCGTAGCCTTCAGAAATGTCCGGCGTGAGATGGGTTGCTTCAAGTTTCACTCCATCGGAAACAATCGAAGGGCATTGTCAGGTTAAGATGTGATGAGCCGAGTGCGATCTTCAAACTTGAGTGCCTCTTAACAACTTGTTCGTAGAAAGCGATGTTAGCAACTATTCGGCAGCTTTGATTGCAAAACTTTCTACTGCATTGATGTTTTGCAGAAGCTCCCAGAGTGCGGACTTCGTCATTGCGAAGTAAATGGTCATCAACGGCGGCACTTTTGAACTTCAAATGGGCAACACGTCCGATGAAAGACTGGGTTCAGACCCAGCGAGTTTTCCGCCCTCGGAAATAACGCTTAAACTTATCTGACGAATTTTCTTTGGCTCTATGAACGACCACTTATTCGAATTGAACATTCCACTATGAAAAACAATGATCCCATCAATCGTCGGCGTTTTCTAAAGCGAGCCGGTGCAGCCGGCATGGGCCTGGGGATGGCGGGTTATCTTGGTTCGCTTGGCAAAGCTGATTCACAAACCGCTCCCGCTTCAGTCAAGAAAATTGGAGCAAATGACAGAGTCACCGCGGCAGTAATTGGCACAAATGGTCGCGGCCTGGCACATATTGATTGTCTTGGCAATATTCAAGGGACTGAAATTGTTTACATCTGCGACGTGGATGACCGCGCCATCGCCAAAGGAATTAAAGAAGCTGCCAAAAAACAGACCGCAGCTCCGAAAGGACTGAAAGACTTCCGCAAAGTGCTGGAAGATAAATCAGTGGATGTTGTGACCATCGCCACGCCGGACCACTGGCATGCACCGATGGCAATCATGGCCATGGCTGCCGGCAAGCACGTTTATGTGGAAAAACCTTGCAGCCAGAATCCGTATGAAGGCGAATTGTTGTTGCAAGCGGTGAATAAATATCAGCGCGTCGTGCAAATGGGCGCGCAACGCCGGTCATCCGCGCACATGCGCGAGATCATTCCGCAAATTCACGCGGGGCTCATCGGCAAAACTTATTTTGGCAAAGGTTGGTATGCGAATCATCGTCTGTCCATCGGCCACGGCAAACCAGCGCCGGTTCCGGCATGGTTGGATTTTGATCTCTGGCAAGGGCCCGCTCCGCGCCGCCCATTCATTGACAATCTCGTCCATTACGACTGGCACTGGCGCTGGCTTTATGGCACGGGCGAAGCGCTCAACAACGGCACGCATGAAATAGACGTCTGCCGCTGGGCTTTGGGTGTGAACTGGCCCACACGCGTCAGTTCCAATGGCGGACGGTACGCTTTTCAAGACGATTGGGAAACCCCTGACACGCAGAACATCACCTGGGATTTTGCCGAAGGCAAAACGATGAGTTGGGAAGGCCGGAGTTGCAATGATTATCCAGTGGAAGGCCGTTCGCGAGGCACGTTGATTTACGGCACCGAAGGCACGGCGTTGTTGGACGGCGATGAATATATTATTTACGACAAGAACAAAAAGATTATCAAGCAAGCCAAAGGTAAAGAGGTGGTGGACCCAACCAACACCGTCAGTGGCAGCGGCGTGGGCATGGACACTGCGCACGTGTCAAACTTCATCGAAACTGTCCGCGGTAAACAGCAACTGACCTGTCCTATCGAAGAAGGCTCCAAGAGCTGCACGCTACTGCATCTGGGCAACATCGCTTGGCGGGTCGGGCGTGAATTGAATTGCGACCGCGCGAATGGTCACATTTTGAAGGATCCCGCTGCGATGAAATTGTGGCGGCGTAATTACCAACCGGGCTGGGAACCGAAAGTATGATTCGCCAACTTCTTCGCTAAAACAATTGCCATGAGAAAATTATTCTTGCTCGCGATTGTGGTATTGTTTTCCGCCAGCGCACAGGCGCAACGGTCCACCCCAGTGTCTACCAACGACACGAGTTCCGCCACGAAGCTGGGCTGGCAACTCGCCGTTCACTCCTACACGTTTCAGAAATTTTCCATTCTAGACGCGATTGATATGACCCACGCGCTCGGCGTGAAATACATGAGCGTGTCTGGGACTGTCTTGCTCGACGGAACGAGGATAGGCACGCTCTCTCTTTCGGACGAACAGCGCGCCACCATCGACAAAAAGCTCAAGGCCAACGGCTTTGGCAATTTTGTCAACATGGGCGTGGTGAAATTGCCCGCCGACGAAACCGAGTGCCGCAAAGTTTTCGAGTTCGCAAAAAAATGGGGCATCGGCACTATAGTTTCCGAGCCTGAAACCAATGCTTTGGACACTGTGGAAAGACTCTGCAAGGAATACAAAATCAAGGTCGCGATCCACAATCATCCCAAAGGCAACTCGATTTACTGGAACCCTGAATCCGTTTTGGCGGCAATCAAAGGCCGCACGCCATTGATAGGAGCCTGCGCGGATGTTGGCCACTGGATCCGTTCGGGACTCGATCCTTTGGAATGTCTGAAAAAACTGGATGGGCACATCCTTAGTCTGCATTTCAAAGACCTAAACGAAATGGGACCGAACGCTCACGACGTTCCGTGGGGGACCGGTGTCGGCAGAACAAAGGAATTGATGGTCGAATTGCAGCGGCAACATTTCCGGGGCGTAATATGCGTGGAATACGAATACAATTGGGAATCTTCCAGCCCTGAAATCGCTCAATCGATCAAATTCTTTAATAAGATCTGCGATGAACTGGTCGGGTGAAAGGTGGCCAATCCAGCTTATAAGCGCGCGCCCTTGATGAAGTGTTCCTTAAAATCAACAGACGAACTCATTAGTTATTGTAACCCTTGTAAACGCGTCCTCAATGATTGTTTAATTTGGAACCGCACCTAAACCGAGGAGAACACCCATGAAAAAGTTTCCCTTCCTTATCGGCTTGGTCCTTCTAGTCTCCTCCCAGGTTTCAGCTCAGTCAGTGGACGAGATTGTCGGTCGTTACCTCAAAAGCACTGGCGGGTTAGACAAAATTCATGCGGTCAAAACCCTGATACGAAAAGGAAAGTTTACCGGTGGCGGGGGTTTTGAGGCGCTCGTGTTACAGGAGAACAAGCGCAGTAACTCCGTTCGTGAGGAGTTCACATTGCAAGGCATGACGGGAATCAATGCCTACGACGGTAGAACTGGTTGGAAAATAGAGCCATGGAATGGAAAGAAAGATCCGGAGTCGTTAGGCGAAGAAGAGATGAAGTCGATTATCGAAGACGCAGATTTCGATGGCCCACTCGTTGACTATCAGTCAAAAGGTTACAAGGTTGAGTTAGCCGGCCCAGATAAATTTGAGGGTACCGGTACAATCAAACTAAAGATTACAAAGCAGAACGGGGATGTTTACGTTTATTACCTCGACACTGACTATTACGTTCCCATCAAAATCGACACGAAACGGATGGTGCGTGGGGCTGAAAGGGAATACGAGACGGTTCTTGCGGATTACAAACAAGTTTCCGGTTGGTTCTTGCCTCACTCGATCGAAAGCAACGTCAAAGGTAGCCAGGGCAGATCGAAGGTTGTTTACGAAGTCATCACTGCAAACGTCGATATTGATGACAAACGTTTTGCTATGCCTCTTGCGAAATAGAGTCCCCATATGAAAACAACACTATCCTTCTTACTCGCACTCATCACATTCCCGTCCCTGGCCTCAGCTCAAACAACAACTGTCAAAGTTGACTCCGACACAATCTCCGGACTTGGCGCACGCAATATCGGGTCGGCGGCGATGAGCGGACGCATCGCTGCAATTGACGCGGTGCAGGAAGGCCAACGGCTAACAGTATTCATTGGAACGGCGAGCGGCGGCGTGTGGAAGTCCTTCAACGGCGGCACAACATTCAAGCCGGTTTTCGACAAGCAGCCAGTGCAGTCGATTGGTGCAGTAACGATCGATCCAAAGAATCCGAAAGTTATTTGGGTGGGAACTGGCGAATCCTGGACTCGCAACAGCGTTTCCGTTGGTGATGGAGTTTATAAATCAGTAGATGGCGGTGAGAACTGGACCAACATGGGGCTTCACGATTCCGAACGTATCGCCAAAATCCTGGTGAATCCGAACCAAACTAATACTGTCTACGTGTGTGCTCCCGGAAAGCTGTGGAGTGATAGTGATGAGCGTGGGCTGTATAAAACGAACGACGGCGGCAAAACGTGGACGAAGATTCTCAAAGGAGCAAACGCATCAACCGGTTGTTCAATGATCTCAATGGACCCTACGCATCCCGACACGATCTATGCAGGCATGTGGGATTTTCGTCGGAAGGGATGGACGTTTCGATCGGGCGGTGATGGTCCAAACGCATTTAGCGGGAGTGGATTATTTAAGAGCACAGACGGTGGGGCGTCATGGACGGAGTTGACATCTCCAAACGCAGTTGGCCTTCCACCTAAACCCTGGGGACGTTCCGCGGTCGCTATTGCGCCTTCCAAGGCCAGCACTGTTTACATAACGATCGAAGCCGAAATACCAAGGGATGGTCTCTATCGATCCGATGATAGCGGGAAAACCTGGAAACAACTCGATCGAAGTCAGAACATGATCTGGCGTCCATTTTACTTTGCGAATCTAATCGTAGATCCCAAAGATGAAAACAAAGTTTACAAGCCCGACGGATCCTTGATCGCCAGCAATGATGGTGGTCAGAGTTTCAGCAACATCTCGGGGGGCGCTCACGGTGATTTTCACGACGTCTGGATTAACCCCAACAACACAGACCATGTAATTACTGGCGATGATGGTGGAGTTTGGTACTCCTACGATGGAGGCAACCGTTGGTGGAAAGGTGAGAACCTCCCGGTGTCGCAGTTCTATCATGTCAGTGTGGATATGGACACGCCTTATCACGTTTACGGAGGTCTCCAGGACAACAGTTCATGGATAGGTGATTCATCTTATCCGGGCGGCATTACCAACAGCCGCTGGGAGAATGTATATGGCGGCGACGGCTTTTGGGCATTTGCTGACACCGCAGATCCGGATTACATCTACGCCGAGTCTCAAGGCGGCGAAATGTCACGGATTAATCGCAAGACGCTTGAAAGTCGCAACATCAAACCGCTACCTCAATACAAAGAAGGAAAGTTGCGCTTTAATTGGAATACTCCAATTCACCTCAGTCCAACTCAAAAAGGAACGCTCTACATCGGATCTCAGTTCTTATTTCGCTCTCGTGACCACGGTCAAACATGGGAGCGCATTTCGTCTGATCTAACCACCAACGATGCGGAGAAACAAAAGCAGGAACAATCAGGAGGTATCACGGTCGACAATTCATCAGCTGAAATGCATACCACGATCTTTTCAATCTGTGAGTCGCCCAAAGATTCAAATTTGATTTGGGTGGGCACGGATGACGGAAACGTGCAATTGACACGAGATGGCGGAAAAAACTGGAAGAATTTGACACCCAACCTCAAGGGCTTGCCCCGGAACGCGTGGGTCTCTTCGATAGACGCGGGCCATTTTGATGCTGGTACTGCATACGCGACGTTTGATCTACACACGTTTGGCGACATGCGACCTTATGTCTACAAAACTACGGACTTTGGTAATACCTGGACTCAACTCATAGGACCAACCGGTGATGTAAAAGGCTATGCTCATGTCGTAAAAGAAGACATCGTCAACAGAAACCTGTTGTTTGTTGGTACTGAACTGGGCCTCTGGGTTTCACTTGATGGTGGCACGCAGTGGGCGCAGTACAAAGGCGGCGAATTTCCTAATGTTGCTGTACGTGACCTGGCGATCCATCCGCGTGACAAAGATCTGATCATCGCGACCCACGGTAGAGGCATCTGGATTATCGATGACATTACGCCGCTACGTTCACTGACGGCGGAGTTGCTTGCCAAGGATGCGGCATTCATTGAAGCGAGACCGACTGTCCAGCGTGTTCCTGCTGGTGGAGGCTGGGTGAATGGAGATGCAAGTTTCTCGGGACCCAACCCAACGGATGAAGCGGTGATCACCTACTATCAGCAAAAGCGTCACATCTTTGGCGATCTAAAAATTGAAGTTCTCGATTCGGGTGGAAAAGTTGTCGCAACGATTCCGAGCAGCAAACGTCGAGGCTTGAATCGGGCGACCTGGTCAATGAGATTGAAGGCGCCACGAGTTCCGACCGCTGCCAGTGCTGCTTTTGGAGCTACTACTGGACCAAGAGTCTTGCCAGGAACTTATACCGTTAAGATGACTAAGGATAAGAACATCTACACGACGCAGTTAGTCGTCACGGGTGATCCACGAGTTAAACACACTGCTGAAGATCGTAAGTCTCAGTTTGATCTAGCAATGAAGCTCTACAATTTGCTTGGTGATATGACGTTTGCGGTTGATCGAATCAACGGTGTACGACTAGGGTTGGCCCAGAGGGCTCAAAAACTCTCCGCGAGCGATCCATTACTGGCGAAGCTGCGGACAGCTCAAAATGAGATTGACGAATTGCGCAAGAAGATCGTGGCTACAAAAGAAGGCGGTGCAATTACAGGTGAGGAGCGTCTACGTGAAAATCTCGCTGATCTGTATGGCAACGTAAACAATTACGAAGGTCGCCCTTCCCAGGCCCAGGTAGAGCGCGCTGATGCGATCGCGCGTGAGTTGGCAGATGTGGTGAAGAGCTTTGACGCGTGGATTGCGAAAGAATTGCCAGCACTCAACACCGAATTGGAAAAAGGAAGTGTAGGAAGAATTCAAGTGTTGACTCGCGAGGAATGGGAGAAGGCAAACTGATTTTTGGGAGCGCAGGCGTCCCCGCCTGCCGGTTACCATTATAGGACTTGAGCGGCAAGCCGCAGATTCACGCAGGGCTTCGCAGATTTCACAAGGAGGCTACCCGTCCCGAAAATTCAATCTGACATGCGGCGACTTGTTCGGATCAAACTTTCAGTTCCCTGCCCTTGATCTAATAGCTTGCCTGTCCGGTTTCGGTCCCCAGATCGTCAAATCATTGCTACTTGCCACAATCAGTAACCTTGTGGCGCAACTGCGGGCTCTATACCCCTGGCCTGGCTCCAACTTGGCCGCGCACAGAGACTGATGGGCGACACCTCATCTGCGCGTAAATCTTACGAAGAATTCCTTAGCATTTGGAAAAACGCCGACACCGATATTCCCATCTACCGCGAAGCCAAAGCAGATACGCTAGGTTGGAAAAACAGACAGCTACAAACTGATTCGTCCTTACGAATTAAGTCTGGCAGTTTAGAATATGCGTAAAGCAGGCAGCGACGCTGAAGAACGGCAACGCCTCGAAGTTGTGATGCGGGACACTATTCGAAATCAGCGAGAGACATCTGTAATGCGCTGTTGGAACACGCGACAAAAGACGACGCCCGTCTGCCGCAGATTGGACAAGAGGATCAAATTGACGACAAAACAGTCTTCATCATTAAGCGGGAGTGAAGGACACGTCAACGAATCGAGTGAAGGACACATCAACGAATCGAAACGACGGGGTACCCGCGTTCCAACCAGCCTTCGAACCCACCAGCGAGCGGTCGCACGTTTGTGATTCCTTGCCGTCTTAATGCGAGCGCCACACGGGCGCTCGTTGCTTCGTTTGGTCAAGAGCAGTAGAGCACTAAGGTTTTTCCGTGCGGTAGCTCCCCTCCACGTTCTTCAAGTTTCTCAGCAGGCAATCGCATCGCACCGGGTAGAGTTCGAGGTTCGGCCTCGTCGTCCAGCTCGTGGCGAAGGTCAACGATCACTACGTCCGCGCCTGAGTCCATCTCAGCCTTCAACTGTTCCGGGGTGATACGCGCTACGCGCAGCGAGCGAAGGAATCTGCGTCGCTGCGCGTACTTCCACCCTACGTAAGACGCAAGGCCGCCGACAACAAGTACGGTCAGCAACCCGCCGAAGCGGGAGGCGTACGCGATGACATCTTCCAACTGATCGCTGAACAAGTAGCCGAGTAGTTCGAACGTACCGATCCAGAGCAATATGCCCAGACTATCAAAGAGCAGAAAGCGTGAGCGCGATAGCCCGTAAACTCCTGCCATCGGGGTGGCCACCGCGCTTATGCCGGGAACGATCTTGCCGACGATCAACGTCTTCGCGCCGTATCGCGCGAAGGTGTTCTCGGTGCGTCGTACGCAGTAGTCAGGCTCAAGTGAGATGCGGCAGAGGAACTGAAGGACGCGAATGCCGCGCAGTCGTCCAATCTCAAACCACACGAGGTCTGCGATCATCGCAGCGCTGAAGGCGACGAAGATCGCGGCGCCGAAACTCAACTGACCAGTGTGCGCGAGCGCGCCCGCCGCTATGATGAAAGGTGTGGAGGGCAGAGGTACCCCGAGTTGCTGTGCCAGCACCGAGGCGAAAAGCACGATGTAGCTGTGTCTGGCGAGGAAATGAAGCGTGTCACTCATGCGATTAATGATTCACCGACACAGATATTCCCGACTCGCTCTTTATAAGGACAGAAAAAAGTATGAACTCAGGTCAGCTAATACTTATCGTTTCAATCACCATTGCGGATTCCCAACCTGAAGGATTCTTCTTAAAATAATTCTAAGAGAACATTGTGCTGTGGACAAACAAATGGGATCGATCAAGAGTGTTTGGTCCATCCGGAACTTGATGCCGTTTGGGATCCTATGACGCCAGGCGAATAAGGCTACACAAGGAGAAATAGAAATGACGACAACTTTTGGGGCGACCTCAACAACCGATGACGTTTTGACGGTATTGTCAACTTAACGATAATTTCGCTGATCCCACTACCTCAGGGTGGGTAAGCGTGCCTCCTCAGTGCTACCAATGGTAGCCTTTTGCATCGGTTTTCACTTAAGTTGACAGTGCCCTCCAAGGTCTAGCAACAGTGTCTTTATATAGAAAGGACTTCTAGCCTTGAGACCGTGGGGGTAAAAGAACCCACGGTCACGAAGCACACTTTGTTGAATATCGCTTAACCGACAGCGTCAAAGCGCGGTTGAGTTAAATGAATACGGCCGCATCCAACAAGCGCTTGGAGCGGACTCGCCGGGAGCGGGCTTCTTTGTTAGGTTGCGTTGACGAGCCGCTCAAGCGCAACGTTCGGCGGCTACACGGTGAAGCTGGTGGACCAATCAAAGATCCAAGCCTTAATCAACGGACATATCACGCGAAACCAAGAGCTGAAGAAGCTGATCGCCAGTAAAGGTTTGGATCTAGAAGATCGCCGTCTAATTGATCTGCACTTTTGGGCAATGAACGAGAGTGCGGCTGAGAATCTCTCCATTGCTTTGAATCAGGCTGGTTATCCAGTAACCATAAAACGCAAAGTTGAGGGCTGCGATCAATGGAATGTAGAAAGCCAGATCGAAGCAAGCCCGATTGAAGTCACCGCACAATCCTTAATAGAGAGTTTAGTTAAGAACTTCCGAACAAAGGAAAAGAAACTTAGAAATGCGTAATATGAGTCCAGGGTTCTTATTAAGAGTTTCTGTTATCAGGACTCTTCTCACCGCTGTGATTGCGATAGTCGCGTTTTCGAGGATGTCACTGATTGACGGAGCTGCCAATCATGGTCCCACGATCGAGCAGGAACGAACTGGAGAGCGACTCGTGAAAAACGTTGACGAGCCTATGATCGCAGCCACCAAAAGATTTGCGTTCAGATTCTCCAACCTGCTCCTTAAACAGAATGCAAACCGGAATGTTTTTGTTTCCCCGTCAAGCGTCATTTTCGCCCTGGCAATGACTTACAACGGCGCTGAAGGAAAAACCCGGCAAGCAATGGCCCGCACGTTAGAAATTGAAGGCACAGGCCTTAACGACGTGAACAGCGCTTTTGCCGATTTGCAACGGATGCTCGGCAATGCCGATCCTAAAGTACAACTCAAAATAGCTAATTCACTTTGGGTCAAGCAGGGATTAAATCTCAAACCCGACTTCATCGAACGCAGTAAGCAATATTATGCGG
>Ga0207691_10003596_pt1 | contig 15063 bp, 15 predicted proteins | sample KBSM13metaG_FD_184327 | JGI IMG/M metagenome (GOLD analysis project Ga0207691, IMG submission 184327) | Miscanthus rhizosphere microbial communities from Kellogg Biological Station, Michigan, USA - KBS M1-3 metaG (SPAdes) (version 2) | ecosystem: Host-associated > Plants > Roots > Rhizosphere >... | reverse complement strand
CCTCGTGATTGGCAAGGGCAACATCTTCCGCGAGTTCGTGACGATCAACCGCGGCACGCTCGGCGGCGGGGGCGAAACGACGATCGGCCATCACAACCTGTTCATGGCCTACGTGCACGTGGCGCACGATTGCCACGTCGGCAGCGACACGATCTTCGGACCACACGCCACGCTCGGCGGACACGTCGATGTTGAGGACTACGCCAACATCAGCGCCGGATCGGCGGTCCACCAGTTCTGCCGCGTCGGTCGTTATGGTTTCATCGGCGGCTACTCGGTGGTGACCAAGGATGCGCTCCCGTTCGCGCGCACGATCGGCAGCCGGCCGGCGCGGATCTTCGGCGTCAACGCCATCGGGCTGTCGCGACGCGGCTTCACGCCGGACACGATTTCGCAGTTGAAGCAGGCCTACCGGTATCTGATTCAATCGAAGCTGAACACGACGCGGGCGCTGGCGCGCATCGATCAGGACGCCACGCTCACATCGTCCGAGGTCCGATATCTGGTCGACTTCATCCGCAGCTCGCGGCGAGGCGTGATCCTCCGGCGCCCCGCGCGCCGTACTGAGGAGCTCGTCGCCGACGAATGAAGCTGGGGCTCATCGCTGGCAACGGGCGCTTCCCGTTCCTCGTGCTCGAGGCGGCGTGCGCGCAGGGGCACCAGGTGACGGTCATTGCGGCCAAGGGAGAAGCGTTCAAGGATCTCGACGCCGCGGCCGGGGCGGCTGGTGCCGCCATCCACTGGATCTCCCTCGGCGAGCTTGGCTTGTGCATCAAGCTGCTCAAGGACGCAGGTGCGTCGCACGCGGTGATGGCCGGCCAGGTCAAACACACACAAATCTTCGCCGGCGGTCTCAAACCCGACGCGACCTTCATGGCGCTCCTCGCGACGTTGCCCTTCCGCAACACGGACGGCCTGATCGGTGCGGTGGCGGGTTTGCTGCGCCGCAACGGCATCGAGTTGATCGATTCGACCTCGCTGCTGAAGCCGCTGTTGGCGTCGTCTGGCGTGATGACTGATCGGGCGCCGACGCCTGAGGAGCGTCACGACTTCGAGTTCGGCTACAAAATGGCGGATGCGATCGCCGGCCTGGACATCGGTCAGACGATCGCGGTGAAGCACAAAGCGGTTGTCGCGGTCGAGGCGATGGAAGGGACCGATGAAGTGATCGGTCGTGCCGGCTTCCTCGCCGGTCCGGGCGTGCGCATCATCAAGGTGGCGAAGCCGAACCAGGACATGCGGTTCGACGTGCCGGTGATCGGGTTGGCGACCATTCAGGCTATGCGGGTGGCGGGGGCGAGCGCGTTGTCGGTCGATGCGGGGAAGACGCTGATGTTCGAGCGCGAAGCGCTCCTCAACTCCGCCAACGAAGGCGGCATCACCGTGTTCGGCAGGGACCGGGTGTAAGACGTGCCGCCTCTTCGCATTGCGGTGATCGGAGTCGGCCACCTTGGGCAGCACCATGCCCGTCTCCTCGCGGCCATGCCCGACGTGGAGCTCGTCGGCGTCGTCGACACGAAGCCGGGTCGGGCCCAGGAGATCGCGACGCAATACGGGACGCGCGGCTTTACGGATGCCGCCGACGTTCGTGGCCTGGTCGATGCGGTGACCGTCGCGGTGCCGACGCAGGCGCACGTGGACGTGGCGCTACCGTTCGTCGTCCAGGGGAGCGCGGTCCTCGTCGAGAAGCCGCTGGCGTCAACGCTGGCCGAAGCCGACCGTCTGATCGATGCCGCCGCACGGCGCGGCAGCCTTCTCGCGGCGGGGCATACGGAGCGATTCAACCCGGCTGTTGCGGCCGCATCGCCCCGTATTTCGAACCCGCGTTTCGTCGAGGTGCATCGGCTGGGTGTCTTTCCGGAGCGCAGCCTCGATATCGATGTGATCTTCGACCTCATGATCCATGACCTCGATCTGCTGCTCGCTCTGGTTGGCTCCGACGTCATCTCGATCGAGGCCGTCGGCGTCCACGTGCTGACGCCGCGAACGGACATCGCGAACGCGCGGCTTCGCTTCGAGTCAGGATGCATTGCCAATCTGACGGCGAGCCGCATCAGCCGCGAGCGTGTCCGTAAGGCCCGCTTCTTTCAACAGGACGCCTACATTTCGATCGACTTCGCGGCGCAGGAAGTTGAGGTCTACCGCACCGTACCATCCGCGGAGCGGCCGATCATTCAGGGCGGCAAGCTGGATGTGACGAAAGACGAGCCGCTGCGGCGCGAACTGGCGGACTTCGTTGACGCGGCGCGGTCGGGCCGCGCGCCGGGTGTCTCTGCGCGGGCCGGCCGCGACGCTCTGGCGCTGGCGACACGGATCGCAGAGCAGATGGCTGCGGCAATATGACGTTGTCTAATTCAGACACCAGAATTCAGAATTCCTAAATCCATGGCCACTTCTGTCTTCGACGCCCACATCGAACGCATCACTGCAGGCGAGCGGCTGCCGCCTGACGAGATCCGCGAGCTGGCGCGGACGCCAGACATCCTGCCGCTGGGCATGCTGGCCGATACATTGCGGCGGCGTCTTCACGGCAGCAGGACGACGTTCCTGCGTGTCGCTGCGTGCCCGTTCAATCAATCGATCGCCGACGCGGTCCCTCCGGCCGCACGCGAAGTACGGCTGTCCGGATCGCCGGAGACACTCGACGCGGCAGTCGCCGCCGTGCAGGCAGCGAAAAGCGTTGCCGGCCTGCGGACGGTGGCGGCGTTCTCGTGGGCAGACGCCGAACGCTGGCGCAGCGCGGAGGGTCCGGGTGTTTTGAAGAAGCTGCATGACGCCGGACTCGACGCGATCGCCGAGCTGCCGCTCGATAAGATCAGCGACGCACGCTCCGCCTTGCGCGCGTTGACGACCCGCGGGTTTACGCAGGTGCGTCTGTCGATTGCGGCTGCGCCCGCCGCGGAACGCACCGAACTGCTGCTGCAGGTAGCGGCGCTGCAGGACGAGTTCGGCTGCATCCAGGCGCTCGATCCGCTGCCGGCCAAACTCCCGGCGTACCGGCCGACCACGGGATACGACGATGTGAAGATGGTGGCCGTGGCGAGACTGGCGGCACCGAATGTTCCGTGCATTCAAGTGGACTGGCTGCGATACGGTCCGAAGCTCGCGCAGGTCGCACTGACGTTTGGCGCTGACGACATTTGTGGCGTATCGGCATCGGACGAAGCGCCAGAGGGACGTCGTCGAGCGCCACTCGAAGAGATCCGGCGCAACATCGAGGCGGCAGGGTTCGAGCCCGTCGAGCGCGACGGCCGCTTCTCGTGAGGGCCCCGGTTCACATTGGTGCGGTCGGCTATCTGAACGCGCGGCCGCTGACGTGGGCGCTGGACTCAGATCAGCAGAAGTGGGCTATTCGCTACGACCTGCCGTCAGTGTGTTCGGCGCTGCTGCACGCGGGTCGGGTCGATCTCGGCCTCGTACCGTCAATCGACTACCTGCAGGATCCGGGTTATCGGTTCGTGCCCGGCGTGGGCATCGGGTCACGCGGGCCAATCGCCTCGGTTGCGTTATACACGCGCGTGCCTGTCGATCGCATCACCTCGATTGCGCTCGATACCAGCTCGCGGACATCCGTGACACTGATTCGCGTGCTCTGTCGACATCGCTTCGGCATTGCGCCGGACTTCGTCGCACATGGGCCTGACCTGCAGGCGATGGTGATGGCGGCGGATGCCGGCCTCCTCATCGGCGATCCCGCGTTCGAGGCCGACCATGTTGGCCTCGGGCTGGAAAAGGTGGATCTGGGGGAACAATGGACGGCGATGACAGGCCTGCCATTCATCTACGCGGCGTGGACAGGCCGGGCGGACGCGGTGACGGATGCCGACGTCGAGGCGCTGCAGGAAGCACAGCAGATTGGCATCCGGTCGGTGGACGCGATTGCGGCTGAATATGGGGGCGGCGATGCCAGGCGCACGGCCCGGGCCGCCGCCTACTTACGGGATAATGTGAAATACGGACTCGGACAGGATGAAGCCGCTGGCCTGCAGCTGTTCTTGAATTACGCTGCGGATCTCGGTTTGGCGCCTCGCCGCCGTCAGCTGGAATTCTTCTAGAGATGATCGACCACATCGCCAGAAAGGTCAGGGACGGCGGCCGCGTTGACGCGGCCGAAGCGCTCGCGCTCTATCGAGACGCCCCGACGCACCTGCTCGGCTCGCTTGCCGACGGCATCCGCGCCCGCAAGCATCCGGACCGCATCGTCACGTACATCATCGACCGCAACGTCAACTACACGAACGTGTGCGTGGCGCGCTGCAACTTCTGCGCGTTCTACCGGCAGGTTGGGGACAGCGACGGCTACGTCCTCGGCTTCGAGGAGATCTTCCGGAAGATCGATGAGACGATTGCCGTTGGCGGCAATCAGCTGCTGCTCCAGGGCGGCCACAATCCCGATCTGCCCATTCAGTGGTACGAGGATCTGTTTCGGGCGGTGAAGGGACGGTACCCGGAGTTCAAGCTGCATGCGCTCTCGCCGCCCGAGGTTCTCCACATCTCCCGGCTCAATGGGATGTCGACGACCGCGGTGATCGAGCGCCTCATCGCGGCGGGACTCGACAGCATCCCCGGCGGCGGCGCGGAGATCCTTGTGGACCGTGTTCGCAAGCTGCTGAACTGCTACACCAAGGCGTCATCGGACGAATGGCTGGACATCATGGGCCAGGCGCACCGTGCCGGTCTCCGCACCACGGCGACGATGATGTATGGGACGGTGGAGACGGAAGAAGAACGCATCGAGCACATGATGCGCCTGCGCGATCTTCAGGACGAAACCGGCGGCTTCACGGCGTTCATCACCTGGAGCTATCAGCCCGACCACACCGAGCACGGCGGCTACGAGGCAACCGGCGTCGACTACCTGAGGACGCTTGCGCTCTCGCGGATCGTGCTCGACAACTTCGACAACCTGCAGGCGTCGTGGGTGACTCAGGGCGGCAAGGTGGGGCAGCTGAGCCTGGCGTTCGGCGCCAATGACATGGGCAGCGTGATGATCGAGGAAAACGTTGTCCGTGCGGCGGGCGCGAGCTACTGCATGGACGAAGTGGAGATTGTCGAGAACGTCGAGGACGCTGGCTTCATTGCCAGGCGCCGCAACATGCACTATGAAGTTCTCGGCGAGCCGATCTTCCGCGAGCGGGATGTGCCGCGGATGCTGTCGCTGGCAACGGCACGCGCCGAGGGTGATACCTCGGTTCCCGAGGAACTCAAGAACTATCCCGCGCGCAGCCGGCAGGGAAAGACACTGCGGCTCGCGCAGTAATGTGCCAACGTATCAGGCTGACTGGCTGCTGCCGATCAGCGACGATCCCATCGCCCGCGGTTGGGTCAGCATTGGTGGCGGACGCGTCACCGGCGTCGGCGCGGGCGAGACCGCGGCGTCGATCGATCTAGGCCGCGCCGCGATCCTGCCCGCACTCGTCAACGCGCACACGCACCTCGAGCTCTCGTACCTGCACGGGCGTGTACCTGCGGGGACCAATTTCACCCGGTGGGTACGGACGCTCATGGCGTTGCGGCGCAAGTACCCCGATCCGTCGGATCCGGAGATCCTGAGCGCCGCGCGCGCCGCGATAACGGACGCTCGCGCCAGCGGAACCGGGCTCGTCGGCGATATCAGCAACACCCTCGTGACCGTGCCGTTACTGCGTGAAGCCGGCCTGGCGGCGCAGGTGTTTCACGAGCTGCTCGGTTTCAATGTCGCGGATCCGACAGTTCGCGTCGGCGCCGCGTCAGCGGCAGTGGACGCCGCTCGATTCGGCGATGGTGAGGTGCGAGTGACGCTCGCGGCACACGCGCCGTATTCGGTGTCGCCGGCGATGTTCCGCGCCATTCGCGTGGCGGTCGACGAGCGTCCGGCACCGGTGACCAGCGTGCACCTGGGCGAATCGCCGGACGAAGTGGAATTCCTGAAGCAGGGCACGGGCAGCGTCCGGGCGCTGCTCGAGGAGCTCGGTGTCTGGGCCGCGAATTGGGAGCCGCCGGGTACCTCGCCTGTGACCTACCTGTCGGACCTTGGCTTTCTCGATCGCTGCGCGCTGGTTGTTCACGGCGTGCAGTTCGACGGGGACGATCTGTCACGCCTCGCGGCGCTCGGCGTCACCCTGGCCGCGTGTCCACGGAGCAACGTGCATGTGGGCGTCGGCTCGCCGCCGCTCGAAGCCTTCTATGCGATGGATGTCAACGTCGCGTTCGGCACCGACAGCCTCGCGAGCGTGTCGGATCTGAATGTGTTTGCAGAACTGAAAGAGGCGCGGCGGATCGCGCCACGCGTTGCCGGCAGTCGTCTGCTGGAGAGTGCCACGTTGATCGGCGCCAGGGCACTCGGCTTCGGCGACCAGTTCGGCAGCATCGAGGTCGGCAAACGAGCGGTGTTGATTGCCGTCACGATCCCGGCCGGTGTGACCGATGTGGAAGAATACCTGGTCGGGGGAATCGAGCCCGATGCGGTGACCTGGCTCGAAGATTAGTTGTGTCAAAACTGGCGACCTACTTCTCGTTCGTCCGCTTCAGTCATTCGGTCTTCGCGCTGCCGTTCGCGCTGACTGGCGCGCTGCTCGCCTGGCGTGAGCACCCGTTTACCTGGGCGCAGGTCGGCTGGATCGTGGTCTGTATGGTGGGCGCGCGCAGTGCCGCCATGGGTTTCAACCGGCTCGTCGATGCGACCTTCGACGCGCTGAATCCGCGCACGGCCATGCGCGAGCTGCCGCGCGGAGTCATGAGCCGATGGGAGGCCGCCGTCTTCGTCCTCATCGCATCGGCCGTGTTCGTGTACGGTGCGTCACGCCTCAGCACGCTCTGCTTTGCGTTGTCGCCGCTGGCTCTGGCGATTGTCTTCTGGTACTCGCTGGCCAAGCGCGTCACGAACTACACGCAGTTGTTTCTCGGGCTGGCGATGGCAGTGGCCCCTGTTGGCGGATGGATTGCGGCCGGCGGACGCGGCGGGGCTGAGCCCTGGCTGCTGGGCCTGGCAATCGGGTTGTGGGTTGGTGGCTTCGACATCCTGTACGCCTGTCAAGATGTGGAGTTCGATCGCGGCCACGGACTTCGCTCGATTCCGGTGCGTTTCGGAGTCGGGCGCGCGATTCTCCTGTCGCGCATGATGCATGTGGTCACGGTGGCGGTTATGGGCGTGCTCTGGACCGTCGCCAGCCTGCCCCTCCTGTACCTCGGGGGCGTCGCGGTGGTGGCCGTGCTGCTGGCCTACGAGCAATCGCTCGTCAGCGCTGACGATTTGTCTCAGGTGAAACGAGCGTTTGATCTGAACGGGTACGTCGGCATTGTCTACTTCGCCGCGACAGCGCTGGCGCTCTACCTTGGCTGACTGCCGGTTCCCTGTGGCTGTTTCGAGCTCACCGCCAGACAAAACGCCTCAACGCATCGCGGGGATGTTCGACGCCATCGCGCCGCGATACGACCTCCTCAATCACCTGCTCAGCGCGGGCATCGATAAGCGCTGGCGGACGCGCGCGATACGCACACTGCAACTCAGTGGACGCGAGACGCTTGTCGACGTGTGTACCGGAACGGCGGACATCGCACTGGCCGCGCATGGAGCCGGACGTGTCATCGGTGTCGATTTCGCGGGCGCGATGCTCGGGCTTGGCCTGAAGAAGGTCCGGCAGGCGGGTGAGGGCCAGCGCATCACGCTCATTCGCGGCGATGCACTGAACCTGCCCGTCGCCGACGGCATTGCCGACGCGGTGACGATCGGCTTCGGAATTCGCAACGTGCAAAAACCCGAGGTGGGCTGCGCCGAGATGGCGCGCGTGCTCCGCCGAGGCGGGCGGCTGGCAATCCTCGAGTTCGGCATGCCGCGCGTACCGGGCGTCCGTGCCCTCTATGAGTGGTACTTCAGCCGGGTCCTGCCGTTCATTGGCCAGCGAATCTCTGGCCACGGCGGCGCGTATTCCTACCTTCCCGCCTCAGTTGGAACGTTTCCACCGCCGGCTGAGTTCGTGACAGTTCTGCGACAGGCAGGATTCGCCGATGTTCGCGCCGTCCCGCTGACCTTCGGCATCGTCTACCTGTATACGGCGGTAAAACGCTAGGTGGTCTTCGTCGTACCGGAGTGCGAAGCGCTGACCTTAAGTCATTGAAATATCGGATGTTATAATTACATCCCGCCATTGATTCACTTCGATTTAGACGATCGCTATCAGGACGAGCTCGTCGTCGGCAGCGCGATTACCAAGCGCGACGGCGTGGTCGTGTCCACGCTGTTTCATGCACTGATCCTGGGTTTGATCCTGTTCGGGCCGGAGTGGACATTCTTCAAGCCCGATCCTGCGGAGGTCGAGGCTCGCCAGCAGGAGCTGCTCCGTCAGCAGCAGGAGCGTGAGCGCGCGGCGCGTCGTTTCGTCTTCGTCCAGCCGCGAGTCGATTTCGAGGCCAAGCAACCGCCGCCGCGCGCTGAACTCTCCGACATCAACCGAAAGGCGCAGACGCCACAGCGCGCGCCAACACCATCGAATCCGCTGCCGTTCTCGCGTGGCGAGACGACCGAGCGAACCGAGTCGGCACCCGAAGAACGTCCGCGAGGCGCTGAGACTCCGCTGCCTCCCAACGCGGAGCCGCCGAAACCGCAACCGCAGGAGCAGATCGCCAAGGTGTTGCCGCCATCGCCCACAGGATTGAGGCGTGAGGTCGAGCCGTCACGACCGACGCCAGGCCGGCTTGGCGACGCGCTCCGCAACCTCGAACGCTACGTTCAGAACCAGACGTTTCAAAACCCGCAAGGCGGACAGAACGATCCCGGCTCGACGATTCAGTTCGACACCAAGGGCATCGACTTCGGTCCCTGGCTCCGCCGCTTCGTTGCGCAGGTGAAGCGAAACTGGATCATTCCTCAGTCCGCAATGGTCGATCACGGTCATGTGGTTCTCCAGTTCACGGTCCATCGAAACGGCCAGATCACCGACCTGCATATCGTGCAGCCGTCGATCAATCCCTCGTTCAACCGTGCGGCGTACAACGCGATCGAGGGTTCCAACCCGCTTGAACCGCTGCCTCCCGAGTATCCAACTCCGGCGATTTCCCCCTTCACTGTCACGTTCTTCTACAACGAGCAGCCGCCGGGCTGATCCCGCACGTGCCGACGCGAACGCAGCAGCTCGGGATCATCATCCTGCTCGTGGCCCTGGCGGTGTACGTCCTCATGAGGGTTCGATAACCGAGCGTCGACTGTCTGTCGTTGTGCTCGTTCTGCTGGGGATGGCGCTGCCATCGACACAGGAGCGCGCCGAATTCTTCATCCAGCTGGCTGATCCGCAACTCGGGGCGTTCACTCAGGACCGCGATTTCAAACAGGAGACGGCGAACTACGAGTTCGCGGTTGCGAATGTGAATCGCCTCCGTCCCGCGTTCGTCGTGATCTGCGGCGACCTCATCAACAAGACCGGAGACAAGGCGCAGGCGGCTGAATATGTCCGCATCACCTCGAAGATCGATCGCTCCATTCCCGTGTATGCCGTTGCCGGCAACCACGACGTCGGAAACGATCCCACGCCAGAAACGTTGAAGGCCTATCGGACGCGATTCGGCCCGGACTACTACAGTTTCCGCCACGGTCGCGTCTATGGCATCGTGCTCGACAGCAGCGTCATCTCGGCGCCAGGCAAGGTGCGCTCGGAAGCGGATGCGCAGGAGGAATGGCTGAAAGCCGAACTGGATCGCGCGCGCAGGTCAAACGCGCGCCACATCGTGGTCTTTCAGCACCATTCGTGGTTTCTCGAGACATCCGACGAAGCGAGCCAGTACTTCAACGTTCCGATCGAGGCGCGGCGACGCTATCTCGATCTGTTGAAGTCGTCGGGTGTGCGATACGTCTTTGCGGGACATTACCATCGCAACTCCTATGGCCGCGACGGTGATCTGGAGATGATCACCAGCGGACCTGTCGGCCGCCCGCTTGGTGCCGATCCGTCAGGCCTCCGCATCGTGACCGTCAAGGACGATGGCCTGGAGCACGTGTACTTCGCCATGGGTCTCATTCCGAATCAGTTCCCGATTCGGCTGGCGGCTCCGCGGCGTAACCCTTGATCCTGACGTAGGGTCAGGATCGACACTGACTCCATGGGTTACCGCGTCGCCGAATTTGCCAACCTGACGGGCGTCACGGTCCGCGCCCTCCAGCACTACGACCGCCTCGGGCTCCTGCGACCTTCTCGTACAGAGTCTGGCCATCGTATGTATGCCGAGTCTGATCAGGCGCGCGTCCGCCACATCCTCGCTCTTCGAGCGGTTGGCATGTCGCTGCAACAGATCAGGGACGCGCTCGACGCGCCTGCGTCACGTCTGGCCGAACTCTTTCAGGTGCAGCGCGCTAGGCCCGAGCGGTCTCGAACAGGCATCGAGGAGGCGCTTGGTGTCCTTCAGCAGGTCGAGGCGGCATTCGGGAATGCGGGACCCGGGCCGCTGGACAGACTCGCCTCGGCAGTGGAGATGCAGGACGTCCTGGAATCGATGCGCACGTATTTCACGGACGAGGCATGGACGAAATGGGGCCGTCACTATTTCCACGACTGGCCATCGGCTGCGTGGCGAGCAGCGTTCCGCGACATCGAAGCCGCGCTCGATGAGGATCCAGCGAGCGAACGTGCGCAGCAGCTCCTGGACCGATTCATAGTGCTGTGGGACTCGGACATCGGATCGGACACAGTGCTGGCACGTGCCGTACGTGACGGGTACGGCAAGGCCTGGAATGCTCGCGACCGCTGGCCGCGCGAACTGCAGCGCCGATACGCGGAATTCCGGATCGCCGAAATCGTGCGGTTCCTCGGCGCGGCCAGCATGGAGTCGTGGCGCCGTCGCGGACTCGTCCGCACGTACACGACCGGCCGCCGCTCGACGGCGTAGCGTCTAGCTCGCCCCCCGCGCGCGCAGGAACTCCACCATGTCAGGAACGTTGTTGCGGGCCGCCCAGGCGAGTGGCGTCACTCCGTCCTTGTTTCGGGGAGACAGCTGAGCACCAGCTGCAAGCAGCAATGCCGCGCACTCCGTTCGATGGTCCATCGTGCGACCACGCGCGTCGCGGTGGCAGAGGTGGTGCAGGAAGGTTGAGCCGCTGTCGTCGGTGTAGTCGGGGTTCAGCCCGCCGCGTTCGAGCAATTGCTTGAGCATGTCCGGATGTTCGAGCAGGTAAGTGTGGCATCCGCTCGGGGCCGGTGGCACCTTCACGCCTGCATCGAGCAGGCGGCGCAGCAGTTCGCGCTTTCCGCGGGTAACGACGGCTGGATACACACCGCCACAGCCGGCGTACGCGGAGTGCGGATCAGCGGCGATCTGGTTGAACGCCTCGTCGTCTTCGTTCAGCCACACCAGGTCGTACGGGTCCAGCGTCCCGCCATGTGCCTTGAGCAGGGTGCGAATTTCTGGAGTCTTCGCCGCATAGACGGCATTGCCAGACGAATTGACAAAGCCGTTGGGGTCGGCCCCATGCGCCAGCAGGAGTTCAACGAACTCGCGGTTCCCCTGGCGCGCAGCGCTGTGGAGCGCCGCGCCTCGCGGCGAGTCGTCGGCATCAGGCCACGTGGGGTCGGCGCCGCGATCGAGGAGTAGTCGCACGACCGCGTCATGCCCGAACTCGACCGCCGCGCTCAGCGGACGACGGAGATTCGGTCGTGAGTGTTGAATCTGCGTTGGCTCCTTGTCGAGAAGCGCGGTCACTCGGGCCAGATCTCCGAGAGCCGCCGCGATCGTGAGGTCGCAGGCGGCGCCGCGTTCGAGAAGCAGGTGTGCGATGAGGGAGCCTGGGTAATGGCCTCGCTTGCGGAACGGTTTCGTGAGGCACCACCGGGTGAACCTCCAGGTGTTCAGCCAGATCGGATCGTGGGTCACCCGGGCGCCGCCCCACAGGGCGAGGTCGATCGGCTCGGAGCACTGGGGAGGGTAGCCACAGGGAAGTCTCGGATTGGTACCGTACTGCGCGTGGATGTCCGCCCCGCTGTCGAGCAGCAGCGTGACGACTCGTCGCTGGCGGCCGATCACCGCTCGATGGAGCGGCGTCGCGCCGAAACGATCCTGGCGCTCAATCAGATCCGAATCAGCGGCTAGAAACCGGCGAACCTGGTTCGCCTGGCCGCGTTCGGCAGCCGCGTAGATCGGGTGATCGCCGAACCGGCTGAAATCGTCAGCTGCCACCATGGCGGACGAATCCTACCGCGGTCGTGATTAGATTCTGAAGTGCGTCCACGTGTCCTGGCCGTGCTGGGGCCGACTGCGTCCGGGAAGAGCGCGCTGAGTCTGGCGCTGGCCGAGCGCTGTCGCGGCGAGATCATCAATTGTGATTCGACGGCCGTCTACCGCGGCTTTGACATTGGCACCGACAAGCTGGGCGCCGAACAGCGACGCGGCATTCCTCACCATCTGATTGATATCGCCGACCCGATCGAGGTGTACACCGCCGCCCAGTTCGCACACGACGCCGAGCGTGTGATTCGAGACATCCACCGCCGAGGCCGGTTGCCGATTCTGGCGGGCGGCACGGGCTTCTATTACCGCGCGTTGACGCGCGGCCTCTTTCCCGGCCCTGGCGCGGACGAGACCCTGCGCGCCCGTCTCGACAAGGTTGCCGAGCGGAAGGGGCCAGAGCGACTTCACCGGATGCTGCAGCGCGTTGACTCGCAGTCCGCGGTCCGCATCATGCCGCGCGACCGCAAACGCCTGATCCGGGCGCTCGAGGTCTACTACGCTACCGGACGCGCGCTGACGAGCCATTTCGGCGAGACGCGCTCGTTGATCGCCGATTGCGAGGTCATCTCGATCGGCTTGAAGCTGCCGGCGGCGCTCACGGCGGAACGCGTCGCGCGTCGGGTGGAGCAGCAGTTCGCACGGGGCATTGTCGACGAGGTCCGTGGTCTGCTCGAACGCGGGGTGCCGCCGGACGCGCGTCCGTTCGGCGGTCTCGTCTATCGACAGGTGATGGACATGCTGCGCGGCGTGCGTGGCGAAGCGGAGACGCGCAGTCTGATCGTGCAGGAGAACCGTCGCTACGCGCGTCGCCAGTTGATCTGGTTCCGCAAAGAGCCTACGCTTATCTGGTTCGACGGCCCTGGTGAACTGCCGGCCACATTCGAGCGCGTGGTCGAAGCGCTTGCGGCACGTGGCATTCTCGAGGAGACGGTCCCTGATGGCCCAGGTCACTGAAGTCCGGTCAGCCGCGTCGGCGCAGTCCGCAATCCAGGATGTCTTTCTCAACTTCGCCCGGCGCGATCGTCTGTCGGTCAAGATTTATCTGATGGACGGCCGTCAGCTCGAAGCGCGTATCAAGAACTTCGACAAGTTCGCAGTCGTCGTCGAGGCGGACGGACAGGATCAGCTGATTTTCAAGCACGCGATTGCCACGATCGAGACGCCTCGCGCGGTCGCGAACTATTTCTCGTCGAATTCCTTACCCTGATTCACCCCTTTTCCCGCGTCATCCTCCTCGTGCTCGACAGCGTCGGCTGCGGCGAACTGCCCGACGCGGCCGCCTATGGCGATGAGGGCAGCGACACGCTGGGAAATATCGCAACGCATGTTGCGCTCAGGGTGCCGCGCCTCCGTGCGCTCGGGCTCGATCGCGTGAGCGCCATCGGCACGGCGCCGCCTGGCGCCGACGTGACTGCCGATGCGGGTGCCCGGCAACCCGCAGCTGATCTGCGGCGCGGTGCCTACGGCCGAATGGCTGAAGCGTCGTCCGGAAAGGACTCCGTCACCGGACACTGGGAGATGATGGGTATCGTCCTGGATCGGCCGTTCCCGACGTTTCCGAACGGCTTTCCGGCCGAGGTGATTACCGAGTTCGAGCGGCGCATCGGTCGCCGCACGATTGGCAACGTCGTGGCGTCGGGGACAGAGATCATTCAGCAGCTCGGCATCGAGCACGTCCGCACCGGACACCCGATTGTCTATACGTCAGCAGACAGCGTGTTTCAGATTGCGGCACATGAAGACGTGATCCCGATTGCCGAGCAGTACAGGATCTGCAAGATTGCGTTCGAGATGGTCGGGCGGGGCATGGGCGTGGGCCGGGTGATCGCCCGCCCGTTCGTTGGCGTGCCTGGTGCTTTCACACGCACGGCGAACCGCCATGACTACGCGCTCGAGCCCTTCGGTGAGACGCTGCTCGACCTGCTTACGGGAGCAGGCGTGCCCGTCGTGGCGGTGGGCAAGACGGCCGATCTGTTTGCCGGTCGTGGGATTCAGCGGAGCCTGCCGACCAGCAGCGATGACAGCGGCGTCGAGACCATTGCGAAGGTGATGGGCGAAACGAATGGCGGTCTGATCTTCGGGAATCTGGTTGATTTCGACACGTTATACGGCCATCGCAACGACGTCCCTGGATACGCGGCCAACCTTGAGCGTTTCGACGGGAACCTTCCACAGATACTTCAGCGGATTGAAGAGAACGACCTATTGGTCCTTACCGCGGACCATGGAAACGACCCGACCACCCCGAGCACCGATCACTCGCGCGAGCACGTGCCGCTGCTCGTGAGCGGCCCACGCGTTCGCAGTGACGTGGATCTGGGGACGCGGCGCACGTTCGCCGACCTTGGCCAGACGCTGGCGGAGAACTTCGGAGTTGGCCCGCTGGCGCACGGCACCAGTTTTCTGGGGTCCTTAGTAGGTCCGGTGAAAGCCGGACACGATGGTCGCGGTGTCCGCCTTCAGGCGGACGAGAACGAATCGTGAGCATGTCCAGCATTCGTGAGGCGCTCGAGCAGCGTGAGATAGAGACGCTGGCGCCGCAGGCGGCCCGGAGCGCGGCGTCACGCGGCCGGCTGCATCCCGAGCCTGAAGATGACGTGCGTCCGGCGTTTCAGCACGACCGGGACCGCATCATCCACAGCAAGGCGTTCCGCAGACTCAAACATAAGACCCAGGTCTTTTTCGCGCCGGCCGGCGACCATTACCGCACCCGGCTCACGCACTCGCTCGAGGTCTCCCAGATCGCGCGGACGATCGCCAAGGTGCTGCAGCTGCATGAAGAACTGACGGAGTCGATCGCGCTGGGGCACGACCTTGGCCATACGCCATTCGGCCATGCCGGCGAGAAGGTGCTCGATTCACTTGTCCCGGGTG
>Ga0207691_10003594_pt1 | contig 15075 bp, 9 predicted proteins | sample KBSM13metaG_FD_184327 | JGI IMG/M metagenome (GOLD analysis project Ga0207691, IMG submission 184327) | Miscanthus rhizosphere microbial communities from Kellogg Biological Station, Michigan, USA - KBS M1-3 metaG (SPAdes) (version 2) | ecosystem: Host-associated > Plants > Roots > Rhizosphere >... | reverse complement strand
CCGCGGCGCGGCGGGCAAGCTCGATGCCGTCCATCTCGGGCATCACGATGTCGGTCAGCAGCAGCTCGAACGGCTCCTCGCGCAGCCGCCGGTAGGCCGACATGCCGTTGTCGTAGTCGATCACCTCGTAGCCGGCGTTCTCCAGCGCCTTCACCAGGAACCGGCGCATGTCGTTGTCGTCTTCGGCGAGGAGAATCTTGGGAGACGCGGGCTGGGTCATGGAACGGGACAAATCCCTTGAAGCTGAGACCCCCATAAGCCGCATGGGGGGTAAATATGGGGTGAACCCCAACTTCATCTTGGCAGAGCAGCGCCCACATGGAAATGTAGGCTCACCATCCCCGAAACGCTTGGAATCGCATGAACAGTCCCGTGGAGGCAGAACTCGACCCCCCGTTCGAGGTGATCGAGCCGACGGCGTGCCGCTCCCCGGTCGTGTTCAATTCCCCGCACAGCGGCTGTGTCTATCCCCGCGCTTTCCTCGATTCGGCCAAGCTCGATCTCGCGACCTTGCGCCGCTCGGAGGATTCCTTCGTCGATGACCTGATCGCCGGCGTGGTGCCGCGCGGACATCCGCTCGTCCGGGTGCATTTCCCGCGCTGCTATGTGGACGTGAACCGCGAGCCCTATGAGCTCGACCCGCGCATGTTCGACGGGCGCCTGCCCTCGTTCGCCAATACGCGCTCGATGCGCGTCGCGGGCGGGCTCGGCACCGTCGCGCGTGTGGTCGGCGATGCGCAGGAAATCTACCATCAGCGCATCCCGATCGACGACGCGCTCCGCCGCATCGAGGGCTTGTACAAGCCGTACCACCGCGCACTGCGCCGCCTGCTGACGCGGGTGCATCGCGATTTCGGCAGCGCCGTTCTGATCGACTGTCACTCGATGCCGTCGATGGCCGGCAGCAAGGACGACCGGCCGCGCGCCGATATCGTGCTCGGCGACCGCTATGGCACGAGCTGCGTGCCGATCGTCGCCGAAGTGATCGACGCGACCTTCCGCGAGTTCGGCTACGCGGTCAGCCGCAACAAGCCCTACGCCGGCGGGTTCATCACCGAGCATTACGGCAACCCAGCCGCCGGGCTGCATTCGATCCAGATCGAGATCAATCGCGCGCTCTACATGGACGAGCGGCGCTATGAGCGGTCCGCCTCGTTCGCCCGTCTCGCCGCCGACATCATGACGCTGGCAGATCGGCTCGCGGACATTCCCCTGGAGGAGCTCAAGCCCTATCGGGCGGCTGCGGAATAACGTTTCCGATATTGCATAGCACAATTGCGCGTCTGCATAGGTAATAGGCGGCAGCAAAAACCGCTCACGATTCAAGCACGGATCGCAACAGCAGGTATCTTCGATCGTGCGAGTTGGCGAGAACGACGCGAAAGCGGCAAAGAAAAAGGGCCGCTTCGTGAGAAGCGGCCCAAGTCTAGGGAGGAAACGCCCAAGGAGGGCGGCGATAGGTGACGCAAATCACGTATCGCGCTGCAGTAACGTACACCGCACTGCACAAAATGCAAGGGGCTGGTCAGTAGAAATCCTTAACGCCTCCTGGCTGTGGTTCCCCCGCCACAGTTCTTTGCATGGGGTTGTTTTCTTCTTTTTTTTCAGCGGCGCACGGTCAGGTAGGCCGCGCTGGCGACCATGATCGCCACCGCCTGCACGGCGAACACCAGCCGGTAGGCGTCGAGCGGATAGACCCCCGCTTGCGCGGGAAACAGGTCGATCAGCGCGCCGCTCGCAAGCTGCACCACGAAAGTGCCGCCCATCGTGCCGATGTTGAACAGCGTCATGCCGCGTCCGACGAGGTGCGGCGGCAGGAATGAGCGCCCGTGCGCGATCAGCACCGGCAGGAACGCCGGAAGGAAGCCGAACACCGTCAGCCAGATCGCAAGCGTGCGCGGCTCGGGCTTGCCGAGCGCGGCGAGCAGTCCGAGCGCCGCCGCGGTCGCCAAAGCGCCGGCGAGCACCAGCGGCTTGTAGGCGCCGAAATAGCGCTCGGCATGTCCCCAGGCCACGACGCCGATGATGTGGCTGATCGCGGGCAGCATCAGCAGGTCTCCGCGCGCGGTCAGCCCGTAGCCGTAGACGTCGCTGAGGAACGGGCCGCCCCACAGGCCGACGATCAGCACGTAGCTCGAATACGACATGAAGTTCATCAGGAAGACCGGCAGGAACGACGGCATGCGCGCGACTTCGACCACGCCGCGCAGGCTTTCGCGCAAGGTTTCCTGCTTGCCGGTCCCGGTCCGGTCGGTGGCATCTTCGCGCACCACGATCGCAACGAGGATCGCGCCCACGACGACAAATCCCGCGACCACGAGAAACGTCGCGCGCCAGCCGATCGCGGCGCTGGCCCAGGCGAGCGGCGCCGTCACGAACAGCGTGCCGACCGTGCCGATACCGATTTGGATGCCGGCGAGCAGCGTGAAGCGTTCGGGCGGGAAGCGCCTGGCATACAGCGCGAGCGGCGCCATCAGGTAGCAGGACGAACCGAGCCCCATCAGAATGCGTGCCGTCACAAGACCGGCCGGCGTGGTCGCAACCGCAAAGGCGAGCGTGCCGAGAAACGCGATGGCTGCGCACAGCAGCATGCAGCGCTTCGGCCCGTAGCGGTCGAGTGCGATGCCGAGCGGGATTTGTGCGGCCGCGAAGGCAAAGAAAAAAGCGCTCGACAACAGCCCGATCTCGGCCGCGTTCAGGCCTATCTCGCGGGCGAGGTCGGGCGCGATGACGCCGACCGAATTGCGCAGGAACTGGCTGACCAGATAGATCGCCGCGAGCGTGCCGACGAGCAGGACGGCGCCGTGCGGTGCCCCGGCAGGGCGTTGCATGATGGAGTCCGGCGCTAACCACCGCCCCTCACCGGACGGCGCTGTCTGGTGACATACCGCACGCCAAGCCGCAACGGTTGCCCGGGAGGCTGCACTCCGATAGGCCGATGCCGGTACTCTTTGGTGGAGCATGATCTTTTCCGAAACCGGTGCCCATCCCGGATCAAGTCCGGGACAGGCATTTTCGGGATCATGCTCGAGGATAAACGTGATTCATGACGGCCATCGATTTTGCGGCGTTCGTTGACGAGCTTGCGACCGTTTCCGGGGACGCGATCCTGCCGTTCTTCCGCACCTCGCTGGGCGTCGAGGACAAGGGCTCGGCCGTCGGCTTCGATCCGGTCACACAGGCGGACCGCGCCGCCGAGAACGCGATGCGCGGGCTGATCAAGCGCAATTTTCCCGAGCATGGCATCGTCGGCGAGGAGTACGGCAACGAGCGCGCCGACGCCGAATACGTCTGGGTGCTCGATCCGATCGACGGCACCAAGTCCTTCATCTCCGGAATGCCGGCCTGGGGCTCGCTGATCGCGCTCACCCGCAACGGCACGCCGGTGTTCGGCATGATGCACCAGCCGTTCATCCGCGAGCGCTTCTCCGGCGACGGCGGCGCGGCGCGTTATCGCGGGCCTGCGGGTGAGCGCAAGCTGATGGCGCGGCCCTGCGCAGGCTTGAGCGACGCGGTGCTGTTCACCACCAGCCCGCTGCTGATGAATGTGGACGACCGCGCCTCATACGGACGCGTCGAAAGCGCGGTGCGCCTGGCGCGTTACGGCGGCGATTGCTACGCCTATTGCATGCTCGCGGCCGGGCACGTCGATCTGGTGATCGAGACCGGATTGAAGCCGCACGACATCGTCGCGCTGATCCCGATCGTCGAGGGCGCGGGGGGCATCGTCACGAGTTGGGAAGGCGGCAGCGCGGTCACAGGCGGGCGCATCGTCGCCGCCGGCGACAGGCGCGTGCACGAAGCGGCGATGAAGGTGCTGAACGGGTAGTTTTCTTGTTTGCGCATGATCTTGTCCGACAACCGGTACCCATCCCGGATCAAGTCCGGGACCGGCTTTTTCGGGATCATGCGCCTAGAACATCGGCGAGCCGGGCACGAAGGCGTCGAACGCCGCCCAGAACTGCTCGCGATAGCGATCCTGCTCCATCAGCAGTTCGTGGCGCGCACCGGGGATCACCAGATGCGAGCCCGCGCGCAGCCGCACCGCGAACGCGCCGGTTGCCGGGGTCGAGACGATCTGGTCCTGTCCGGCCGCGACCAGCAGCAGCGGCTGGCGCAGGCGGCCTGCGTAGCCTTGATCGGCGAATTGGCTCATCGCCCGGAAGGCTGAATCGACCCATGCCACCGTCGGCGAGCCGATCGCGAGCGACGGGTCCGCCTCGATGATCGCGGCGGTGCGGGCATAACGCACTGAATCGGAGGTCAGCCTGTTGCCGGCAAACGGCAGCGTGTTGATCGGCGTGCCGCCGCCGCCGGGCACGTAGCGGCTACCCATGCCGACCAGCCGTAGGAATCGCGCCGTCCCCTGCGCGTAGCGCGTCCCGGCCGCGCGCACGAGCTTGATCATCGGTGCGGAGAGCACGATGCGATCGAACCATTGCCGCCCATGCTGCACCGAACGGATCAGCACCGCCGCGCCCATCGAATGGCCGAGCGCGTAATACGGCGCCGGACAGTCGGGCAGGACGATATCCTTCACGAAGGCTTCGAGGTCGCGGTCGTATTCGGAGAAGTCGTAGATGTGGCCCTTGCGCGCATTCGGCAGCGCGCGATCCGAGAGCCCCTGTCCGCGCCAGTCGAGGATCGCGACGGCGAAGCCGCGCCGGCGCGCGTCGTGCACCACCTCGAAATACTTCTCGATGAATTCCGCGCGGCCGGGAAACACGCATAGCGTCCCCTTGCGGCCAGGCGGCGGGTCGAAACGCGCGAAGCGCAGCAGGACCCCGTCCGAGGTCTTGACCGTCCCGGCGGTCGCGCCCTCGGGAACCGGATTGGCGGGGAGATCGACGAGTTTCATGGGAACCGGAACGAGAGTGTTCCGGCCTGTATAGCAGGGGATTCGCCGCTTCGACGCAGGCTTTCCGGCTCTTGAAATGCCGCGGACCCCTCCCAAATTGAAGGGTGCGCCGGCCAATCCAGGCGGCGCGTTTCCCGGTCCGGCCCTGCGGGGCGGACTTTCTGCATGTCGCTCAAGGAGGATATGCCATGCGAACTTTCGATCTTGCTCCCCTTTATCGTTCGACCGTCGGCTTCGATCGCCTGTTTTCGATGCTCGACAATACCGCCGGCCTCGATGCCGCCCCGGGCTATCCGCCCTACAACATCGAGCGCACCGGCGATGACGCCTACCGCATTTCCGTTGCGGTTGCGGGCTTCGCGGACAGCGAGCTTTCCATCGAGGCGAAGGAAAACACGCTGACGATTCGCGGCGACAAGCAGGTGAAGGCCGACGAGAAGCCGGGTGAGGTGCTCTACCAGGGCATCGCGGCCCGCGCGTTTGAGCGCCGCTTCCAGCTCGCCGACCACGTCCAGGTCACCGGCGCGTCGCTGGTGAACGGACTGCTGCACGTCGACCTCGTGCGCGAGATTCCGGAAGCCAAGAAGCCACGTCAGATTCCGATCGGCAACGCAAAGGCCAACGGTCAAGCGCAGGTGCTTGAGGCGAAGGCGGCCTAATCCGGCTCAGTCTTCATCGTGAAAATGGGAGCGCCCCGATGCCCGGGGCGCTCTTTTCGTTTGTCGAGCGATGCCGGGAAAAGTGGATTCCGGTTTTCCGTCCGGCGTCGCGACTACCAAAGAATCATTCGAGCGGCGTCACTGGCGTAAGGGCTGACGGCGGAGCAGGCGCGGGCGGCGCGGCGTTCTGTGCCGGCGCCGGCTCGACCGTTCCGGCGGCCTCCTGCGGCGCGGCAGCCGGGCGCTTGCGCGGCACCGGTGTCGCGGTGGCGGATTTGGTCGCAGGCTTGGGCGCGACCGCCTGCGGCGGCGAAGGGCTATGCGGCGTCACTGCGGCGGAGCGCGGCGCTGGCGCGATCACGTGAGGCGGCACGCGCGCGCCCATGATGGAGCCCGGGCCTGGGAAAGCGATCTCGTCGTCGGGCGGAAATGGCGCATAGCCCGGATGCGCGCGGCGGTAAGGCCCATAGCCCGCATAGCGGCCATACGGCGCATTTGCGGGCCCGACCGCTTCGACCGCGATCACCTGCGAGCGCCGCGCATCGACCGTCACATTCAGGACCCGGCCAAAATCATCCCGTGCGCGCTGAACAAAGAATGCGCCGCTGCGCCCCGGCTGACCGATAGGATCGAGACCCATCGCCTGCACGATCTCGGCGACGTCGTAGGCCGAAGGCGGGCCGATCGGCACGGCGGGGCGCGGACCGTAATACTGCGCCGATGCGGGTGCTGCCGCGAACAGAAGTCCCGCGACCGCTGCAACGAGCCTCATGCAAACCTCCACCGGGCCGCGGATGCGCCCGTACACGTCGCCCGGCCCGAACCTCGTCAATGAATCAGGCGGAGCTTGGGCGCCGATGCGGCATCAGTTGGCACTCACTTGGCACTCACTTGGCACTCCACTCACTTGGCACTCACTTGGCACTCACTTGGCACTCACTTGGCACTCACTCAGAGCCCACGAGAGCGAGGAACCTGTCGACGTCGTCCTTGGTGGTCTGGAACGAGGTCACAAGGCGCACCAGCATCTTGTCCGCGCCGACGGACATGCCTTCGCTCGGCCACGGATAATACATCGCGCCCGCGGCCTTCAGCCGCTTGTCGGCCTCAAGCGTAATCGGTGCGAATACTTCGTTTGCCTCGACCGGCCATACCGGCTTGCAACCCGCCGCCGCAAGACCGGCGGCGAGCGCGTCCGCCATCGCGTTCGCATGCCGCGCGAGCGTCATCCAGAGATCGTTTGCCAGAAACGCTTCGATCTGCGCCGCGATGAAACGATGTTTCGACGCGAGTGCGCCGCCGCGCTTGCGCCGGTCCTGCATGTTGGCGCCGCGCTTCGGATCGAAAAAGATCACCGCCTCGGCGCCCATCGCGCCGCCCTTGGTGGCGCCGAATGAGAGCACATCGACGCCGGCTTTCCATGTCGCCTCGGCCGGCGAGACATTCATGCGTGCGAGCGCATTGCCGATGCGCGCGCCATCCATGTGCACGGCCACGCCGCGGGCGCGCGCGATCTCGGAGAGCTCCCTGATCTCCGCGACGCGATAGATCGTGCCGCTTTCGGTCGCTTGCGAGAGCGACAGCGCGGCCGGGCTGACGTGATGCGGTCCGCCCCATTGTCCTGTCAGCGCGGCGCGCAAGGTTGCGGCCGAAATCTTGCTCCCCGCCCCTGCCAGCCCGACCAGCTTGATGCCGCCGCCGAAGAATTCCGGCGCGCCGCATTCATCGGTCGCGACATGCGACTCGGCATGGCAGAGCACCGCGCCCCAGGGCGGCGTCAGATGGGCGAGCGCCAGCGAATTGGCGACCGTGCCGGTGGGCACGAGAAACACCGCGAGCTCGCGCTCGAAGATCTCTGCGAAGCGCTGCTCGACCCGCTTGGTCCATTCATCATTGCCGTAGCCGAGCGCGTAGCCGGTGCTGGCGCGGCCAAGCGCCTCCAGGATTTCCGGCGCCACTCCGGCGGTGTTGTCGCTTGCGAAGTACATGCGTTTCCTCAACTCTCGCAGTGCTCGCGCACCCTGGAACAATGCAATTGTGTTGCGCTGCGGGATCGATCCGTGTTCCTCTTGTTACGTACCGGGAACGGAAGGGGCAATAAACAGTCAGGAGATGGTGGGAGGGAGCGGCAGCGCCCTTGCCAAGATGGCCACATTTGGGCATATTAGGACAGCATTGCTGTCCCAATTTACCGCCGCGTAAACCGGCGGGCAGTAAAACGGCAAGCGGTCCCGTGAGGGACCGGCGAGCGGCAAAGCCGCCCCTCACGCGAAGGCTCGGAAATTGCATCGCGGCTCCTGCCGCGAACGACGAAGGTGCGGCCGCGGAGGGCCGCGCGAGTAGCGAGGAAGGCCATGAGCACGCAACGGTTCGATGTGGGAGTGAATTCCGCTTCTCCTGCGGAGCGAACCGTCAAAGATTCGCCCGTCGAATTCCCGCTCTGGCCGACCGTTCCGCACGCGAACGGCCTGTTCGATCCGCGCCACGAAAAGGATTCCTGCGGCGTCGGCTTCATTGCCGACATCAAGGGGCGCAAGTCGCACAAGATCGTCGAGGACGCGATCGCGATCCTTTGCAACCTCGAACATCGCGGCGCGGTCGGCGCCGACCCGCGCGCCGGCGACGGCGCCGGCATTCTGGTGCAGACGCCGCACAAGTTCTTCGTCCGCAAGGCGGGCGAGCTCGGCATCGCGCTACCCGAGCCCGGCCACTACGCGGTCGGCTCGGTGTTCATGCCGCACGATCCGGAATGGCGGAAGGTCATTCAGGACGTCTACGCCGAGAAGGTGCCGCAGGAAGGCCTGACGCTGCTCGGCTGGCGCGAAGTGCCGTCGGACAATTCCTCGCTCGGCGAGTCGGTGAAGCCGACCGAGCCGTTCCACATGCAGGTGTTCATCGGCCGCGGCCCGAACATCAAGAGCGAAGACGATTTCGAGCGCAAGCTCTACATCCTGCGCAAGGTCATTTCCGACGTGACCTACCGCAAGCGCGAGCGGCGGCTGGCGAACTATTACGTCGTGTCGCTGTCGTGCCGCACGCTGATCTACAAGGGCATGTTCCTCGCCGACCAGCTCGGCAAGTACTATCCCGACCTGCACGAGCCGGATTTCGAGACCGCGCTCGCGCTGGTGCATCAGCGCTTCTCGACCAACACGTTCCCGAGCTGGCCGCTCGCCCATCCCTACCGCATGGTCGCGCACAACGGCGAGATCAACACGCTGCGCGGCAACGTCAACTGGATGGCGGCGCGTCAGGCGTCCGTTTCGTCGAAGCTGTTCGGCGACGACATCTCGAAGCTCTGGCCGATCTCCTACGAAGGCCAGTCCGACACCGCCTGCTTCGACAACGCGCTCGAATTCCTGGTGCAGGGCGGCTATTCGCTCGCCCATGCCGCCATGATGCTGATCCCGGAAGCCTGGTCCGGCAATCCCCTGATGGATGACGAGCGCAAGGCGTTCTACGAGTATCACGCGGCGCTGATGGAGCCGTGGGACGGCCCGGCCGCGATCGCATTCACCGACGGCCGCCAGATCGGCGGCACGCTCGACCGCAACGGGTTGCGCCCGGCGCGCTGGCTGGTCACGGCGGATGATCGCGTCATCATGGCGTCGGAGGCCGGCGTCCTTCCGATCCCGGAAGATCAGATCGTGCAGAAGTGGCGTCTGCAGCCGGGCAAGATGCTGCTCGTCGACCTGGAGGAAGGCCGCATCATCTCCGACGAGGAGATCAAGGCGCAGCTTGCCAAGCAGCACCCTTACGCAAAATGGCTGAAGAAGACGCAGCTCGTGCTGGAAGACCTGCCGGCGCTGCAGCCACGCAAGCCGAGCACGAACCTCTCGCTGCTCGATCGCCAGCAATGCTTCGGCTACTCACAGGAAGATCTGCAGATCCTGATGGAGCCGATGGCGACCACGGGACAGGAAGCCGTCGGCTCGATGGGCACTGACACGCCGATTTCGGCGCTCTCGGACAAGTCGAAGCTGCTCTACACCTACTTCAAGCAGAACTTCGCCCAGGTGACGAACCCGCCGATCGACTCGATCCGCGAAGAGCTCGTCATGTCGCTCGTGTCCTTCATCGGGCCGCGGCCCAATCTGCTGGACCTCGAAGGTCTCGCGAAGAAAAAGCGGCTCGAAGTGCGCCAGCCTATCCTCACCAACGAGGACCTGGAGAAGATCCGCTCGATCGCGCATGTCGAGGAGCAGTTCGACACCAAGACGCTCGACTCGACGTATCCGTCCGAACAGGGCGCGGCCGGCATGAAGGACGCACTCGTCGCGCTGTGCGAGCGTGCCGAGGCCGCCGTGAAGGGCGGCTACAACATCATCATCCTCTCCGACCGCCGCGCGGGGCCTGACCGCATTCCGATCCCGGCGCTGTTGGCCACCGCGGCGGTGCATCATCATCTGATCCGCAAGGGGCTGCGCACGGCCGTGGGTCTGGTGGTCGAGACCGGCGAAGCGCGCGAGGTGCATCACTTCTGCTGCCTCGCGGGCTACGGCGCCGAGGCGATCAATCCTTATCTCGCCTTCGAGACGCTGGTCGCGATGAAGGACGAGATGCCGGAAAAGCTCTCCGACAAAGAGATCGTCAAGCGCTACATCAAGTCGGTGGACAAAGGAATTCTGAAGGTGATGTCCAAGATGGGCATCTCGACTTATCAGTCGTACTGCGGCGCGCAGATTTTCGATGCGGTCGGCCTGAAGAGCGACTTCGTCGGCGAGTTCTTCTTCGGCACCGCGACGCGCATCGAGGGCGTCGGGCTGGAGCAAGTCGCGGAAGAGACGGCGCAGCGTCACCGCGATGCGTTCGGCGACGTGCCGGTGCTCCGGCACGCGCTCGACGTCGGCGGCGAATACCTGTTCCGCATCCGCGGCGAGGCGCATGCGTGGTCGCCCGAGGCCGTCGCAACCCTGCAGCATGCCGTGCGCGGCAACTCGCGCGACAAGTACCGCGCGTTCGCGAAGCTGGTGAACGAGCAGTCCGAGAAGATCCTGACCATCCGCGGCATGTTCCGCGTGAAGTCGGCTGAGGAAGACGGCCGCAAGCCCGTTCCGCTGGAGGACGTCGAGCCGGCCAAGGAGATCGTCAAGCGCTTCTCCACCGGCGCCATGTCCTACGGCTCGATCTCGCGCGAGGCGCATACGACGCTGGCCATCGCGATGAACCGCATCGGCGGCAAGTCGAACACCGGCGAGGGCGGCGAGGAGGCCGACCGCTTCAAGCCGATGCCGAACGGCGACTCGATGCGTTCGGCGATCAAGCAGGTCGCCTCGGGGCGCTTCGGCGTGACCACGGAGTATCTGGTCAACTCCGACATGATGCAGATCAAGATGGCGCAGGGCGCGAAGCCCGGCGAAGGCGGACAGTTGCCCGGCCACAAGGTCGACGCGACCATCGCAAAGGTGCGCCATTCGACGCCCGGCGTCGGTCTCATTTCACCGCCGCCGCATCATGACATCTATTCGATCGAGGATCTGGCGCAGCTCATCTACGACCTGAAGAACACCAACCCCACTGCCGACGTATCGGTGAAGCTCGTGTCGGAGGTCGGCGTCGGCACGGTCGCGGCCGGCGTCTCGAAGGCGCGCGCCGACCACGTGACGATCTCTGGTTTCGAGGGCGGCACCGGCGCCTCTCCCCTCACCTCCTTGAAGCACGCGGGTTCGCCCTGGGAGATCGGTCTCGCCGAAACCCACCAGACGCTGGTGACGAACCGGTTGCGCAGCCGCATTGCGGTGCAGGTCGACGGTGGAATCCGCACCGGCCGCGACGTCGTGATCGGCGCGCTGCTCGGCGCCGACGAGTTCGGCTTTTCGACCGCGCCGCTGATCGCGGCCGGCTGCGTGATGATGCGCGTGTGTCACCTCAACACCTGCCCGGTCGGCGTCGCCACGCAGGACCCGGTGCTGCGCAAGCGCTTCGTCGGCCAGCCCGAACACGTCATCAACTATTTCTTCTTCGTCGCCGAGGAAGTGCGCGAGATCATGGCCGAGCTCGGCTATCGCACGATGGACGAGATGGTCGGACAGCTGCAGATGCTCGACAAGCGCAAGCTGGTCGAGCACTGGAAGGCGAAGGGGCTCGACTTCTCGGCCCTGTTCACCAAGCCCGACGTTCCGGCAAGCGTCGGCATCTATCATAGCGAATTGCAGAACCATCATCTCGAACACGTGCTCGACCGCAAGCTGATCGAAAAGGCGCAGGCGGCGATCGACCGCGGCGCGCCGGTCAGGATCGAGGAGACGATCGCGAGCGTGAACCGCACCGCGGGTACAATGCTGTCGGGCGCGATCGCCAAGATCTACGGCCATACAGGACTGCCCGACGACACCGTGCATGTGAAGCTGAAAGGCACCGCCGGACAGAGCTTCGGCGCGTGGCTGGTCCGCGGCGTGACATTCGAACTGGAAGGCGAAGCCAACGACTATGTCGGCAAGGGTCTCTCGGGCGGGCGCATCATCGTCTACCCGGCGCGCGAGGCGACGAGAATCGTGCCCGAGGAGTCGATCATCATCGGCAACACCGTGATGTACGGCGCGATCGAGGGTGAATGTTATTTCCGCGGCATCGCCGGCGAGCGCTTCGCGGTGCGCAACTCCGGCGCCGTCGCGGTCGTCGAAGGCGCGGGCGACCATTGCTGCGAGTACATGACCGGCGGCGTCGTGGTCGTGCTCGGCAAGACCGGCCGCAACTTCGCGGCCGGCATGTCGGGCGGCATCGCCTATGTGCTCGACGAGGACAAGAGCTTCGAGAAGCGCTGCAACATGTCGATGGTTGAGCTCGAGCCGGTTCTCGAGGAGGAGAACGCGAGCTGGCAGCACTACCACGCGGCCGGCGACCTCGATCATCACGGCCGCGTCGACGTGATGAGCGACATGAGCCGCTATGACGCCGAACGGCTGCACCAGCTCATCGCCAACCACGCGCGCTACACCAATTCGAAGCGCGCGAAGGACATCCTGGCGGCGTGGAACGACTATCTGCCGAAATTCCGCAAGGTGATGCCGGTCGAGTACCGCCGCGCGCTCGCCGAGATGAAGGCAACCGAAGTCACCATCCCGATGGCGGCCGCGGGCGCATAGCGCATGATCCCGAAAAGTGGGCACCGGTTTTCGGATCAGATCATGCGCAGAGAAATGAAGTCACAAGCGTAAGAAGTCGAAATGGGCAAGGTCACGGGATTTCTCGAAATCGATCGGCAGGACCGTCGCTACAAGCCGGCGTCCGACCGCATCCGCCACTATAAGGAATTCATGATCCCGCTGTCGCAGGAAGCGACGAAGGATCAGGCGGCGCGCTGCATGAACTGCGGCGTTCCGTATTGCATGGGCACGGGCTCGCTCGCGCCGGGCACGCCCGGCTGCCCGGTGAACAACCAGATCCCGGACTGGAACGATCTGGTCTATCGCGGGGATTGGCGCGGCGCACTGCATAATCTGCACTCGACCAACAATTTTCCCGAGTTCACCGGCCGCGTGTGCCCGGCGCCGTGCGAGGCCTCATGCACGCTCAACCTGATCGAGACGCCGGTGACCATCAAGACGATCGAGTGCGCGATCGTCGATCGCGGCTGGGAGGAAGGCTGGATCACGCCCGAGCCGCCCGCGCAGAAGACCGGCAAGAAGGTGTCGGTGATCGGCTCGGGCCCTGCCGGCATGGCGTGCGCGCAGCAGCTCGCGCGCGCCGGCCATGACGTGCACCTGTTCGAGAAACACGCACGCGCCGGCGGCCTGCTGACCTACGGCATTCCCGACTTCAAGATGGAGAAGCATCACGTCGCAAAGCGCGTGACGCAGATGGAAGCCGAGGGTGTCGTGTTCCATTACGGCGCGCATGTCGGCGTCAGCATGCCGGTTGAGCGCGTGACCGACGGCTTCGACGCCGTCGTGCTGACCGGCGGCGCGGAAGCGTCGCGCGACCTGCCGATCCCGGGACGAGAACTCGGCGGCATCCACTTCGCGATGGATTTCCTGCCGCAGCAGAACCGCCGCGTCGCGGGCGAAGCACCGACCGACCTGCCGCCGATCTCGGCGGCGCGCAAGCATGTGGTGGTGATCGGCGGAGGCGATACCGGCTCGGACTGCATCGGCACATCGATCCGCCAAGGCGCGCTCAGCGTGACCAATTTCGAGATCATGCCGAAGCCCCCGGAGAAGGAAGACAAGCTGATGACGTGGCCGAACTGGCCGCTGAAGCTGCGCACCTCGTCGAGCCACGAGGAAGGCGCCGAGCGCGACTTCGCCGTGATGACGCAGAAATTCACCGGCCGGCACGGCCAGGTGCAGACGCTCGAATGCGTGCGCTGCGACGACAAGTTCAAGCCCATCCCCGGCACTGAATTCAGCCTGAAGGCCGACCTCGTACTGCTCGCGATGGGCTTCGTGCATCCAGTGCACGAGGGCATGATCAAGACGCTAGGGTTGGAGCTCGACGCGCGCGGCAACGTGAAGGCCGACACCGAGACGTATCAGTCGTCGAATCCGAAGGTCTTCGCGGCCGGCGACATGCGCCGCGGCCAGTCGCTCGTCGTGTGGGCGATCCGCGAGGGCCGTCAGGCCGCGTACTCGGTCGACAAGTTCCTGATGGGTTCGACGAACCTGCCGCGGTAGCAGGGCTTTACTTTGTCGCGACGCCGGACGAAAAACCGGTTCCCACTTTTCCTGGCGTCGCTCCTTACCAGCGGTTTCCGCCGAACCAGCCGAAGAAGCCGCCCTGATTTTGCCGCGGGGCCTCGTATTGCGGACGCCCCCAAGGCTGCCATCCGGTCGTCGGCTGCTGCTCGACCCGGCGCTCGCGCCGTGGCGCGGCCGCCTGCTGCTTCGCGGGCGCGGCGGCTCCCGAAGGCGCTGCGGGCGCTGCCGCTACCGCGGGCTCGACCCGCGGCGGTGGCTCGACCGGATCGGGCGGCAGCACGCCGGTCGCTGTAATGACGTCGCGGCGCGGCCAGGCGAAGTCGTCGGCACGTCCGGCCGGCGCCTCGATTGCCTCGCCTTTCACCAGCACGCGTGTCGCCACCGAGTCGGCGGAAGTATTCCGCACCGGCGCGCCGCCCAGCAGCGCATCGCCGGTGCCGCGCGGCGCGGTCAGCGACATCACCGGGCTTGCGATCGGGCGCGGCGGCAGGCCCGGCGCGGCTGCGGCCGCCGGCGCCTTCTCGACGTCGGGCTCCGGTTCCTGCGGCGCGGGCGTCGCGACCGGCGTCAGGCGAGCCTGCATCACGCGGCGCAGCTCGCGCTCGACATAGTGCGCGAGCTTGCGCGCGCCGGCGCGGGTGAAATGGACGCCGTCGCCGGTGCGCAGGCGCCGCGTTTGGCCTTCGAAGTCCGGCCCGTAATTGTTGAAGTTGCCGGCGTCGTCGACGAAGCCGTCCCAGATATCGACGTAGGTGATGCCGGCCTTCTCGGCGCGGGCGCGGTAGATATCGTTGAGATAGACCATCTCGGCGGTCGCGCGGGCGCCGCGCACCGACGGCAGGCCGACCCACAACACCGGGACGTTGCGCGCCTTGAGCACACTGATCATTTCCTCGACGCGCTTGCCGTAAAGCTCGCCCCA
>Ga0207691_10003592_pt1 | contig 15076 bp, 10 predicted proteins | sample KBSM13metaG_FD_184327 | JGI IMG/M metagenome (GOLD analysis project Ga0207691, IMG submission 184327) | Miscanthus rhizosphere microbial communities from Kellogg Biological Station, Michigan, USA - KBS M1-3 metaG (SPAdes) (version 2) | ecosystem: Host-associated > Plants > Roots > Rhizosphere >... | reverse complement strand
TCCTGGGCCGTTCCGCAGTTCGTGGTGGGGGAGATCTTCAGCGCGACGATCCGGGCCGCGGGCGCGACTCCGGCGGGGCCGGCCGCGACCGACGCCACGGACGTGCCGTGGCCCTCGCAGTCCATGGGGTCCGCGTCGTCGTCGCCGAGGTCGGCGCCGCCGACCACCTTCGCGTTCGGAAACGCCGCGCCGCCGAGGCCGGGAGCGTTGTAATCGGCCCCGGTGTCGAGAATGGCGATCGTCTGACCGGATCCGTCGAATCCGCGTGCGTTGGCCTCGCTCGATCGGATGAGCCGCTGAGCGGCCTGAGGCTCCGTATCCGAGGCGTAACGGACCGCGTCGAGCGTGACCCAGGCGACGTCGGAACGGCTCGCGAGCGCGAGGACGGACGCCCTCGTCGCGCGCGCCGCGAAGGCGGAGAAGCCGGCGTACTGGCGGCGCAGACGCACGGTTCCGGGGCGCATCGCGGCGACGATCCGCTGCTGAGCCTCGAGGCGGGTCTCCGCGTCGCGCCGCGGAAGGCGCTCGCGCAGAGCCGCGGGCTCGCGAACCCCGACGAGAACGTCGAGCGTCGCGTCGCCCCGGCGGAGCGCGGCGAGAACGGAAGCGTCGGCGCGCGGAGCACTCGCAGGCTCGACGACCCGCGAGACCGCGCGCGCGGGGAGCACTGCCGTCCAAAGGAGAGCCGCCGCGATGAGCCGGGTGTTCAAGGTTCTTCGTCCGCCTCGAGATTTGGGAACCAACGAGCTTAAGGCATTCCGCGGCGGTCGCGGGGCGTCATTTCGCACCGCGGTATCTTTAGGGACGATGCGCGCCGTGTTCGCGGATTGTCACGTCGGGCGCCGCCCGGGCGACGAAGGGCCGTTTCTCGAGGCCCTCGAGGCCGCTCGACGGCGGGGAGTGAGCCGCATCACGCTGCTCGGCGACATATTCCATTTCTTCATCGCCCACCCGAAATTCGAAACTCCGGCGATCGCCCGCTTCCTCGAGACGGTCCGGCGGCTGGCGGCCGGCGGCGTCCCCGTGACCTACGTCGAGGGCAATCGCGACTTCTTCCTGCGCGGGAGCTACGTCGAGAAGGACTTCGGCCAAGTCTGCGAAGAAGAGGTCTTCGAGGCCGGCGGCGTCCGCTTTCTCGCGACGCATGGCGACCTGCTGAACGAAAAGGACATCCCGTACCGCTTCTGGCGCTTCCTCTCGAAGAACCCGCTTTCGCGCGCCGCCATCGGCGTCGTCCCGAAAGACGCCGGCAACCGTCTGGTCTGGAAGGTGGAGGCGCGCCTGTATCGCTCCAACTTCAAGCACAAGTCGCGGCTTCCGGTGGAGATGATTCGCGACTTCGCGGCGCGCCGGTTCCGCTCGGGGATCGACGTCCTGCTTCTCGGCCACTTCCACAAGTCCTGGAGCGAGCGCGTCGACGGCGGCCGCGTCGAGATCCTCCCGGCCTTCGTCGAAGAGCGGCGCTGGATGGAGATCGCGGACGACGGATCCACGTCGCTCGTCTCTCTCTAGCTCGGGCATTCGCCGCGGCATGACGGACTACCTCGCGATTCCGCCGGCGCGGGAGATGGCGGGGGAGCTGCGCGTCCCCCCGTCGAAAAGCGCCACGAATCGCGCCCTCGTGGCCGGGGCGTTGAGCTCGGAGGCTCTCGAGATCGCGGGCCCTCTCGACAGCGACGACACGGCGGCGCTGCGGCGCTGCCTCGCGGCGATGGGAGCGACGATCACGGAGGTCCGCGGAGGCCTGGCGGTCCGCGGTCCGCTTTCCGGCCCGACCGGAGCAACGGCGGCTCTCGACGCGGGCGATTCCGGGACCGCGGCCCGCTTCCTCGCCGCCGCCGCCGCCGCCGTCCCGGGGCGCTTCGCTCTCACCGGATCCGCCCGGCTGCGCGAGCGTCCGATCGGCGAGCTCGTCGAAGCGCTCCGCAGCGCCGGAGCGCGGTTGGAGTACGCCGGCCAGGAAGGATGTCTCCCGCTCTCGATCGAAGGCGGATCGCTCGCCTCCGGAACGATCACCGTCGACGCCTCACAGTCGAGCCAGTTCTTCTCGGCGCTCTTGCTCGCGGCGCTCGCGGTCGAGGGCGGCCTCACCGTGCGGGCCTCCGGCGCCGTGGCTTCGGCGCCGTACGTGGGCATGACGGTCCAGACGCTGCGCGACCTGGGGCACGATGTGACCGAGGACGACGGCGCGATTCGTATCCGCCGCGGGTCCGCACCCGCATCGAGATACGACGTGCCGGGAGACTACTCGTCCGCCGTCCCGCTGCTCGCGGCGGTCACCGCCGTCGGCGGCCGGGTACGGCTCACCGGTCTGCGGTGGCCGTCGGCCGACGCGGATGCACGCGCCCTGCCGGTGCTCGAATCGATGGGCCTCGCCCTCTCCGGATCGATGGAGGGTCTCGAAGCGTCGGCTCCGGGACGGGCCCCGAGGCCGGTCTCCGTCCGCGCGACCGACTTTCCGGACGCCGTGCCTGCGCTCGCCGCCGTGGCGGCGTTCGCCGAAGGCCGGAGCCGCTTCGACGGCGTGGGCCACCTGCGGTTCAAAGAGAGCGACCGCGTCGGCGCGCTGGCGGAGATCCTGACGTCGGCGGGAGCGCACACCGTGGCGGAGGGCGACTCCCTGGTCGTCGCCGGGCCGGCCACCCCGAGGCCGAAGCCGGTCCGGCTGCCGACGCATCGGGATCACCGCATGGCCATGGCGGCCGCGATCCTCGCCCTGAAACTCCCTTCGCTCCTCGTCGAGAATCCCGCGTGCGTGTCGAAGTCGTACCCGTCTTTCTTTCGGGACCTCGAACGGCTCTGCATCCGTTAAGCGTTGAGCGTTGAGCGTTGAGCGTCGAACGAGACACGGTCGCGACAATAAGAAAGCAGAAGGCGACATGATTTCGTGCCGACGCCGCGTGCCGACGACGCCCCCGAGAGATTCCGCATCGCTCTCTGCCGCGAGAGATGGCTCGAATTCGCGGCGCTCGAGCACGCGACGCTCCTTCCGGTAGAGGACTTCGCATTTTGCGAGGATCCCGTCGGAGACGAGCTTCTCGTGCGGCGCGCGCCGCTGCCGGGCGGCGGTCGCCCGCTTTCGGCCGCTCGAATTCCAAGGCCCATGCGAGCGGCGCTGCTCCTGCAGGCCGCGGCGTCCGCGGCCTTCTTCGGCGCGCGCGGATTCCCGCTGTCGCTCGAGGACTTCGAGCACGCCGCCTGGGACGGTGATGGCGGCGCGGCCCGATTCTGGCTGACGCGCACGCCGGCGTCCGTCCGCGCACCGGCCGGCGCGGACGCGCCATCGCCCGAGGCGCTCCGTGCCGTGCTCCGGCGCCTGTTCGCGGGAGAGAGCGGCCGGCTTTCTCCGGAAAGCGCCCGAAACCTCGCCGCGGCCCTCGAGGCTTCCGAAGCGACGTGGAAGCGACCCGAGCACTGGGTCGCGTCGGTCCTCCGCGCCTTTCCGGAGCTCGCCGCGGCGCAGGCGGCGACGGCGCGCGAGCGCTGCCTGGGCTTCGCGTCCGAAGCCCTGCGCAGCCCTCGTGCGCGGGCCCTCGCCGAGAAAGCCCGGGCGATCCTGAGAGGCCGGGCGCCGCGCCTCTTCGAAGCGGGAAGCTCGCCGCTGACCCCCGGAGGCGCGTTGAGCCTCCTCCCTCCGGCCGATGGCCCCGTGGACGCGGCCCGCCGCCTGCGGTCCCTCGCGAATACGACTTCGAGACGAGCGCCCTGCTGGATCGCCGTGGAGCCCGAGACATGGGACCCGGTTTCGCGCCGCGCGTTCGAGGCCGCGAGACATTCTCTCGCTCTCGCTCGGGACGGCCATCTCCAGGTAATCATCGTTCCTGGCGCCCTTCCGGCTCCGGACTCCCCGTCGGAATGGCGGCGAGCGGCCTGGGTTCCCTGCGGCAGCCTCGCCGGCTCGGTCCGGTTCTACGAGGGGCTCTCGGCAGCCGCGTCGTCGCACCCTCATCGAGCGCGCTCGCTCATCAAACGAGTGCTCGGAGGCAGCTTCTGGGCCTCGTTCGCGGCCGACCCCACGGGTGACGCGCCGCTTCCTCCGGCTCTCTTCGAAGCCGTGCCCTCATCGGCCTCGGCTGCGCCCCCGACACGGCGCGAAAGAGAACTCGCTTCGCGCGATCCGGGGCTGCGCATCGAGCGCCTGCTCGAGGAGGGCCGGACCGGAGCCGCGCTGCGGGAGGCCGAGAGCTGGGTGGCCGCATTTCCGCACCGGCCGGCGGTCGCGTGGTTTTCCCTCGCCGCGCATCTCACGGCGCGCCTCGGGGCATCGGACGTCCCGACGCCCGCCTGGCTCGAAGCCATCGAGGCCGAGCGGGAGATCGTCGGCGGGCGCCCGGCCGAGGCGAAGGGGCGTCTCGAGCGGGTCGTCCGGGCTCTGGACGCGGATGCCGGGCTGCGGCGCCGGTGCCGGCTGCGCGTGGCCGAGATCGTGGTCATGCAGGGTCAACCGGGCGAGGCGGCGCGGCGGGCGGCGGAGTTCCGCAGAACGTATCCCGAAGCGCCGGCCGCCGAATCGGTGCGAGCCCTGCGTCTCGGCGCCGTGGGATTCTCGCGGGAGGGTCGCGTGGACTGCGCGATCGCTCTTCTCGACGAGGCCGAGCGGCTCGGCCGAGTCCTCCCCGTCGAAGAGGCCGTGGAGACGGCGCTGGCCCGAGCTCGGGTGTTCGCTCTGGCGGGCCGCCTCGAGGAGGAGTCCGCCGTCTACGAGTCCGTTCGGCCGATCGCCCTCGGCGCGGGGGACGACGGGCTCGCCGCGCGATTCCTTTCCCAGGAGGCCCGCGGACTGCTCGACCGTCGCGAGCACGCGCGGGCGATCGTCCGTTTCGAGGAAGCGATGGCGGCTTCGGCGGCGGATCCCGCGGAGTGCGCGGCGCTGGCTCTGGATCTCTCCGCCGCGCTGTACCACTCCGGACGAATGGCCGAATGCGAGAGGGCCCTCGAGAGCGCGCTCGCGGCGGCGGCCTCCGCCGGACGCGAGGATCTTCTCCGTATCGCGCGGGGCAACCGGGTCGAGATTCTCGTGAACCGATGCGCCTGGGACGAGGCCAGGTCGGAGATCGCGGCGCTCGCGAGGAGCGCACGGGCGGAGCGGGACGACATGCGTCTGCTCATCGCGCTGCACCACGGGAGCCGGTTGGCGCTGCGGCGGGGGTTTCTGGCCGACGCCGCGCGCGAAAACGCGGAGGCCCGGCGTGTCGCCGACGCCGTCTCCGACCGGCTCGAGATCGGCGAGCTGTGGCTGGAAGAGGGCGACCGCCGACTCTACGAGGGCGACCCCGACGCCGCGGTGGCCGCGTGGGAGCTTGCCGCGGCGGCGCCGTCGGATCGGTGCGACCGGGAGCGACTCGCCCGGGAGCGTCTCGCGGAGGCGGCCTGGCGGAGCTCCGGCGGACCGCCGCAGGCCGCCTGGGACGAGCTCGAAGGGATGTTCGCGCGCGATCCGTACGCCGCATCCGAGACGGTGGTGCGGTGGACGCGGCTCTTCTCGGACGCGGCGGTCCCCGCGCGCTGGCGCGAACGCGCGGCGCGTTGCCTCCGGCAATCCGGGGGCGCCGAGCTCGCCGCGCGCGTCTTTGGTCCGCCGCCGGCCGAGGTTCGGAGCGATTCGCTCCGACCCCTGCGCGCCGCAGTGCTCGCGGTTCTCTCGGGGGACACGCCGACTCTCGATGGATCGCTCGGCCGCCTGGGCCTCGAGGGTCTCGCGGTCCGGGACTCGCACGGCCGCGAGGTTCTCGCGTTCGGGAGCCTCCCTGCGGCGGGGGACGCCGCCTGGCATCCTCTCGAAGCCGGCGCGGCCCGCTTCTCGATCGCGCTCCATCCGGAGCCGCCGCGCGAAGTCCTCGCGTCCGTCGCGCTGCTTCTCGAGACGCTCCTGTATCGGAACGGCCTGCATGGGAATGACGGTGGCGCAGACCCGCCGAGCTCTCCGCCGGCGAGCCGGGTCCACGAGTGGAAGCGGCTCGGGATCGTGACCGGGGACGTGTCGATGGAGGAGCCCTACGTCCGGCTGCACCGATTCGCGCCTCAAGACGTCACCGTCGTGATCCTCGGCGAGTCGGGCTCGGGAAAAGAAGCCGTGGCGCGAGCGATTCATCGCCTCTCGCGCCGTTCCGCGGGCCCATTCACAGCCGTGAACGTCGCCGCGATTCCTGGCGGCGTCCTCGAAAGCGAGTTGTTCGGTCATGCGCGTGGCGCATTTACCGGAGCGGAGAAGGAGCGCCGGGGACTGCTCGAGGAGGCGGCCGGCGGGACGATCTTCTTCGACGAGATCGGCGATCTCGACCTGGCCCTGCAGGTCAAGCTCTTGCGAGCGCTGCAGGAACGGGAGCTGAGGCGCGTCGGCGAGAACCGCCCGCGTCCGATCGACGTCCGCGTCGTTTCGGCGACGTCGCGCGACCTGGCTCGGGACGTCGAGGCCGGGCGTTTCCGGGAGGATCTCTTCTACCGCCTCCACGTCGCCGTGATCCGGCTGCCGCCCCTGCGCGAGCGCGGCCGGGACGCGCTGCTTCTCGCGCGGTACTTTCTCGAGCGCTACGCCCGCGACTACGGGAAGGGCGTCCTGTCGCTCTCCCCGGAGGCGGCCGCGGCGATCGCGTCTCACGGGTGGCCGGGCAACGTGCGCGAGCTGCAGAACGCCATGGCGCAGGCGGTGGCGCTCTGCGACGCCGCGTCGTTCGTGACGCTGGAGATGCTGCCGGAGTGCGTGCGACCCGTCCGTGCCGCGGCATCCCGGGGGGGCTATCGCGCCCGCGTGGACGCGCACCGGCGGGACCTCATCGCCGACGCGCTGGACCGTGCCGGAGGGAATCGCAGCCGCGCCGCGAGAGAACTGGGACTGTCGCGGCAGGCGCTGCTGTACCTGATCCGGGAGCTGAAGGTGGAGGAAAAGACGAGGAGGCCGTAGGCGGGAGGCGGGAGGCAGGAACCGGCGGCTTCGGCCTCCGGCCTCCTGCTTCCGGCCTCCTGTATCCTCGCCCCCCGTGATCTCGCTCCTCGACATCGTGGGTCCCGTGATGGTGGGCCCCTCGTCGTCTCACACCGCCGGCGCCTGCCGGCTGGCCCGCGTGGCCCGCGCGCTGCTCGAGGAGGAGCCCGTCGAGGCGCGGTTCGAGCTCCACTCGGCGTTCGCCAAGACGATGCGCGGCCACGGCACGGACCGCGCGCTCGTCGCGGGCACGCTCGGGTTCGAGGTCGACGACGCGCGGATCAAGGACGCGCTCGATCTAGCACGGGAACGGGGCCTCGCGTTCCAGTTGAAGCCGAAGAACATGGGGCCCGAGGCCCACCCGAACAGCGTGGCGATCCACCTGCGCGGGGCCACGCGCGCCATCTCGATCCTGGGCGCGTCGACGGGCGGAGGCATGATCGAGATTCGCGAGGTCGACGGCTTTCCCGTCGCGTTGTCGGCCAAGGATCCCTGTCTGCTGCTCTTCTACGAGGACCGGCCCGGCGTCGTGATGCGCGCTTCCGAGATCATCGGCCGCCGCGGGATCAACATCGCGTCGATGGAAGTTCTGCGCCGGGGAAAAGGGGAACAGGCGTTCATGCGCATCGATCTGGATGCGCGTCTCCCCGCGGACGACGTCGACGCCCTCAAGGCGATGCCGGGCATCCACCGCGTGCACGTGCTCGATCGCGTGGCCGGCGGCGCCCCGATCACATAGGAGACTGTCCATGCCTCAGCTCGAATCCTTCGCCGATCTGCTGGCCGTCGCCGAGGAGAGCGGGAAGCCCCTCGACGCGATCTTCCTCGAGCAGGAATCGGCGGAGCGCGACCTGTCCGCCGAGCGCGTGTTCGAGACGTTCCTCGACCGGTGGGCGATCATGAAGGACTCGGTTCGCCGGGGTCTCGCGGGAGGGAAATCCTTCTCGGGCCTCGTCGGGGGCGACGCGAAGAAGGTCATCGAGTTCACCCGCGACGGCGACATCGCCGGGGGCCGTCTCATCGCGCGGGCGATCGCCTACTCGATCGCCGTGCTCGAGGAGAATTCGCGCATGGGAATCATCGTCGCCGCTCCGACGGCCGGCGCTGCGGGCATGGTCCCGGGCACGCTGCTCGCGATCTCCGAGGAGCGCGGTCTCTCGGACGTCGAAACGACCCGGGGGCTCGTGGTCGCCGGAGGCTTCGGCGCGCTGGTGGCGGCCAAGGCGGAGTTGTCCGGGGCGGCGGGCGGCTGCCAGGCCGAGCAGGGCGTCGGCGCCTCGATGGCCGCGGGAGCCCTGGCCTTCCTGCTCGGGGGGACGCCGGCCATGAGCGTGCATGCGGCGGCGCTGACCCTGCAGAACACGCTCGGCCTGGCCTGCGACCCGGTCGCGGGCCTCGTCGAAGTGCCCTGCGTCGTGCGCAACGGCTTCACGGCCATGCTCGCGCTCGCGGGCGCGCAGACGGCCCTCGCCGGCGTGGAGAGCGTGATCCCGATGGACGAAGTGGTGGAGGCCATGGTCAAGATCGGCGAGGCCATGCCCCGGAGCCTCAAGGAGACCGCCGACGGCGGTCTGGCGATGACGCCGACCGGCTGCCGGATCCGCAACCAGCTCTACTCGATCCGGTGACGCGCGGGGGGTTCGGGGGGCACCGTGCGCCCCCCGACGGTAGACGCCTCCGGCTTCCGTGGGCGCTCCTGCTGCTCGGCGCGTGCGCTCTCGCCTACGCCAACGGGCTGACCGGCGCATTCACCTACGACGACAAGGCGATCGTCCGGGACAACTTCCGGCTGCGGTCTCCCGAGCGCGTCGTCGACCTCTTCACCACGCAGTATTTCGGAGGCGCGAAGGGCACCGGCACGGCTTACCGTCCGCTGCTTCTGCTCTCCTTCGCCGCGCAGTGGTGGATCCACGGCGCAGATCCGGTTCCCTTCCACGTCGTCAATCTCCTGTGGCACGCCGCGGCGACGCTGCTCCTGGCCCGGCTGATCCTGCGCCTCGCTCCGCCGCCGGTCGCCGTCGGAGCGGCGCTGCTCTTCGCGGTGCACCCCGTACACGTCGAGGCGGTGACCAGCATCGTCGGACGAGGCGAGACGCTCGCCGCGACGCTGGTTCTGGGATGTCTGCTCTGCGCCCTGCGTTTCCTCGACGGGGGGCCGAGGCGGTGGTGGGCCGGCGCCGGAGCGCTGCTGCTCTATTTCCTGGGCAACCTCACGAAGGAGAGCGCGGCGGTCGCGCCGGCGCTGTTGTTTCTGATTCTGGCGTGGTCGGCGTCCGAATCAAAGGCGCCCGATTCAAAGGCGTCCGATTCGAATGGCCTGGGTCCGCGACTGCGCTCCGCGTTCTCGCGCGGCCTCCCGTTCTACGCCGGCGCGGCCCTCGTTCTGGGAGCGGTCTTCTGGATACGCTCCGGGGTGCTCGGCGGCCCTCTGAAGTCGGAACGCACCGGCATTTTCGAGCTCGAAAATGCCTTCGCGCCGCTTCCGCCGCTCGTCCGGAGCCTGAATGCCTGCGCGGTGTTCGTCCGGACGCTCGGACGGCTCGCGCTTCCCCTGCGGCTCTCGTCGGACGAGTCCGCCTGGTCCCTTCGGCCGCTCGGCCTCGCCGATCCCACGGCCTGGGCCGCGGCAGGATTGCTCCTGATGCTCGGGGTTGCGGCGCTCCGGCGGCTCCGCGACAGGTCGTTGCCGGCGCTGGGCTTTCTCTTCATGGCCGTGGCGGCCCTGCCCACCTCGAACCTGCTCTTTCCGACGGGAACGATCTTCGCGGAAAGACTCGCCTACCTGCCCTCGGCCGGCTTCTGCCTGATCGCGGCTTCCTGGATCGCCGGTTCCGCCCCGGCTTTCGACGCGCTCCCACGGAGACGTCTCGCCGTCCTCGGCGCCGCGACCCTGCTTCTGTCGATGCGCACGGTCGTCCGCAATCCCGTGTGGGCCAGCGACGAGGCGCTCTTCACGAACATGATCCGGGTTTCTCCGAAGAGCGCCAAGGCGCACTACGACTATGCCTACATGTCGGCGCAGACCGGGCATCCGCGCCGCGCGCTCGAGCACTACGTCCGGGCGACCGAGATCTATCCGAGGTACTGGGACGCCTGGGCAGGACGAGGCCGGATGGAGCGCGAGCTCGGGGATCCCCGAGCCTCGCTTCGCGCCTACGAGGAGGCACTGAGGATCGCGCCGACGTACGAGAACGGGTTCTTCGGCGTCGGGCTCGCGAAGGAGGCCCTCGGCGACACCGCCGGGGCGGAGCGCGCGTACCGGGAAGGTCTCCGCCACAATCCGCGTTCGCTGCCGCTGGCGTATCGGCTCGCGCTCATCCTTGCGGCGGAGGGCCGGCCCGTCGCGCTCTACGCCTGGCGTCGGGCCCTGGCGATCGAGCCTCGGTCCTCCGCGGCGCGCGAGGGCCTGCGCGCCTGGGAAATCAGTGGACGCGATCCCCGGGGCGCGGGGGCGCGGCCTTAGGCGTCGTTTCGTGCGCGTGCTTCAGCCGGGCCGCGCGTTCCCGCCGAAGTGCGGCCCTCGCGGCGACCCGCGGATAGCGGCGATGGTAGAGCCGGAGAGCGCCGAGCATGGTCCAGTACGCCGCGAGCGCGAGGATGACGGCGAGCAGCGTCGTGCCCAGAAGGAACGACGTCAGGCGGGGACGGAATCCGGGTCCCCGGAAGGAAATCCAGAAGTCCTGATGCAGGATGCGGTCCCACTGAAGCGGCGGGACGCGGGTCGTGCTGTAGCCGAGGAGCGCCCGTCCCACCCGGTAACCGACGGCGAAAAAGGGCGGCAGCGTCCAGGGGTTTCCCACGAGCGAGCCGAGAACGGTGTCCAGGCGGCTGAGACGGAACAACGACGCGAGGACGATCGCGAGCAGAAAGTGGAAGCCGATGAACGGCGAGAGGCCGATGCCGACGCCCAGGGCGACCGCCGCGGCCACGCGCTCCGGCGACTCCTGACGCCCCATCAGATCCAGCAGCAGCTTGAGACTGCGGCGCCGAAGCGACAGCCGGCGTTTTCGAGGGCTGGGGTCCGGCTCCGGGGGCACGACCACGTCCGTCATCGCGCGGTCTCGAAGTGGTCGTGGCCGAGAGAGGCGATGTCGCGCTCGCCGCGCGCGTCGGACAGCACGGCGCCGCTTCCCGAGCTCACGCGTCCGATCGCGCGGATCGGAACCCCGAGAGCGTCGGCCTTTTCGCCCAGCCGCGGGGCGTCGGCCTCCCGCACGGCGAAGAGCAGCTCGTAGTCGTCGCCTCCGCCGACCGCCAGCTCGATCGGATCGACGCCCGCCGCGGCGGCGAAAGCCGCCAGAGCGGGGGAGATCGGAAGGCGCTCTCGTTCGAGCCTCAGGCAAACGCCCGAGGCCCGCGCGAGGCGGCCGGCGTCCACGCCGAGACCGTCGGAGACGTCGATCATGGCCGTGGCGAGGCGCTCTCGCCCGAGCCAGGCCCCGAAGGCCACACGGGGCTCGGGGTCGCGGAAGGCGGCGAGGAGACGCTGCCGGTCGGCGGCCGCGAGCCCGGGAACATCGGGCGGCGCCGCCTCGGCGAGCCGGAGCCCGGCGGCCGCGTCGCCCGGATGACCGGTGAGGTAGACGAGATCGCCCGGGGAGGCCCCGGAACGCGTCACAGGATCGCCGGCCGGCCGTCCCCAGAAAGCAATCGAAACGACGAGAAGGGGCGCCGCCGAGAGGTCTCCGCCTGCGAGCGTCGCTCCATGGGCCGCCGCGCGGGCGATCGCGCCGCGCACGATGCCGAGGGGCACCTCTTCTCCGCGTTCCGGCGGCACAGCGATCGAGAGGAGAAAGAACTCGGGCTCGGCGCCCATGGCGGCGAGATCCGAGAGGTTGACGGCCACCGCCCGGCGGCCGAGCCGTTCGGGGTCCTCGCCCGGAAGGAAGTCGACGCCTTCGACGAGCATGTCGGTCGTCGCGGCCAGAAGGCCCGCCGCCCGGGCCACGACGGCCGCGTCGTCGCCGGGACCGATCGTGAGGCCGGGGGATGTCGTCGCGAGGGCCCGGATCTTCTCGACGATCCGGTCTTCGCTCTTCAGACGGCTCACCGCGATCACGCGCGCGGCGCGGCGGGCGCCCGTCGGCGGGCCGGAGCCGAGACCGGGATCTCGCGACCAGATTTCTCCGGCGACTTGTCGGCCGCTTCGGACTCGGTGCTCGAAGGCGGCTCCGGCGGCATCACGGCGATCGACAGGACTTCTTCCATGTTGTCGACGTAGCGGAACGTGATCCCATGCAGGATGCGCGGCGAGATCTGCACGACGTCGCGCCGGTTCATTTTCGGAAGGACGATCGTCGTGATCTTGGCCGCGCGGGCGGCGAGGACCTTTTCCTTGACGCCCCCGATCGGCAGGACCTCGCCGCGAAGCGTGATCTCTCCGGTCATCGCGACGTCCCGGCGCACCTTGCGGCCCGTGAAGGCCGAGATCATCGCGGTGGCGATCGTGATGCCGGCGGAGGGCCCGTCCTTGGGGATGGCTCCTTCGGGCACGTGGACGTGCACGTCGTGCGTCTCGAAGAAGTCGTGCTTGATGTCGAGCTCCGAAGCGTGGGCCCGCGCGTAGGACATCGCGGCCTGAGCCGACTCCTTCATGATGTCTCCGAGCTGCCCCGTGAGCCGCAGCCCGCCCTTGCCGCGGACGGCGAGCGACTCGACGAACAGGATGTCGCCGCCGACCGAGGTCCAGGCCAGGCCCGTGGCCACGCCGACCTGATCCTGCTTGAGCTGCTCGTCGCGGAAGTGCTTCACCGGGCCGAGCATCTTTTCCACCGAAGAGCCGCTGATCCGGTAACGGCGGCCCTTGCCCTTGGCGACCGAGACGGCGACCTTGCGGCAGATGGATCCGATCTCGCGCTCGAGGTTGCGCAGGCCGGCCTCGCGCGTGTAAGCCTCGATGATTTTCTCGACGCCCGAGTCGGTGAACTCGATCGAAGCGTCGGTGATGCCGTTCTCGTCCATCTGCTTGGGGATCAGGTGGCGGCGGGCGATGGCCTTCTTTTCCTCGAGCGTGTAGCCGGAGAGGCGAATCACCTCCATCCGGTCGAGGAACGCGGGCTGGATGGGGTCGAGGACGTTCGCCGTGGCGATGAAGAGGACGCGCGACAGGTCGTACGGCACCGAGAGGTAGTGATCGCGGAACGAGAAGTTCTGTTCCGGATCCAGGACCTCGAGGAGCGCGGCGGACGGGTCGCCCCGGTAGTCGGCGCCGATCTTGTCGATCTCGTCCAGCATGAACACCGGGTTCGACGTCCCGGCCTGATGGATGCCCTGGATGATCCGTCCGGGCATGGCGCCGACGTAGGTCCGGCGGTGGCCCCGGATCTCGGCCTCGTCCCGCACGCCTCCCAGCGAGAGCCGCACGAACTTGCGGTCGAGGGCGCGGGCGACCGAGCGGCCCAGCGACGTCTTGCCCACGCCCGGCGGCCCGACGAAACAGAGGATCGGGCCCTTCAGACTCTGCTTCAGGGCATGCACCGCGAGGAACTCGAGGATGCGTTCCTTGACCTTCTCGATGTCGTAGTGGTCCTCGTCCAGGATCTTGCGGGCACGGTCGATGTCCTTGGAGTCCTCGGAAACGTTGCTCCAGGGAAGGCCGGTCATCCAGTCGAGATACGTGCGGATGATCGCCGTCTCGGCGGAGTCGGGATGGCTGCGCTCGAGCCGCTTGATCTGCTTTTCGATCTCGGTCGCGGCCTCCTGCGGGATCTTCTTGTCGACGATGACCTTGCGGAAGGCGTCGAGCTCTTCGGAGATCTCTTCGCCTTCGCCGAGCTCCTGCTGGATCGCCCGGAGCTGCTGTCGCAGGTAGTACTCGCGCTGCGACTTGTCCATTTCGCCGCGGGCCTGCGTCGAGATCTCCTGCTGCATCGTCAGGACGGTGATCTCTTTGGCGAGGTTGTCGTTGACGAGCCGCAGGCGCTCGATCGGGTCCGTCGATTCCAGGATCTTCTGCGCCTCTTCCAGCTTCAGGTCGAGGTTGGAGGCGGCGAGGTCCGCCAGGCGCGCGGGATCGTCGAGGTTCCCGGCGATGACCATCACTTCCGGAGAGATGCTCTTGCCCAGCGAGACCGACTTCTCCAGGTTCTGCTTGACGCTCCGCAGGAGGGCTTCGTGCTCGGGCGGGAGCTCGTCGCTGGGCGCGCTCTCTTCGAGACGCGTGATCTTGGCCTTGATGTAGGGCTCCTCGGCGAGTGTCGAGTCGAGGCGGGCCCGCGAGAGGCCCTGGACGAGGAGGCGGATGCGCCCGTCGGGGAGCTTCAGCATGCGCATGATCGCCGCCACCGTGCCGACGGGGTAGAGATCCTCGGGACGCGGGGCGTCGTTCTGCGCGTCCTTCTGGGCGACCAGCATGATGATGCGCTGCTCGGCGAGGGCCGCGTCCACCGCGTTGATGGACTTCTCGCGGGACACCGAGAGCGGCAGGATGATGAACGGGAAGACGACCACGTCCTTGAGCGGCAGGACGGGAAGGATGTCCGGGATCGGAAGGTCGGATTCCCGTTCGGCGGGGGCGACCTCTTTGTCTTCGAGCTCGGCCACGCGCTACTCCTCGTGCTCCGAGGTCACCGGGATCTCGATCTCTTTTTCGCGCAGGTCCGGCACGCGCGGAAGAAGGACCTCGAGGATTCCGTGCTTCATGCGCGTCTTCGCATGATGCGAGTTGACGGGACGGGGGAGCGGCACCGACTTCACGAAACCTCCGAAGTAGCGCTCCATGCAGAAGAAACGCATTCCTTCCCGCGTCCGGATGCGACCCTTTTTGGTGCCGCGGATCAACAGGACCTTTCCGCGGATCGACACTTTGACGTCCGCGGGCTCGACTCCCGGCAGCTCGGCGAGGACGCGGATCGTCTCGCCGTCGTCGAGGACGTCGACGTTGGGATCCCAGGAGGCCGTTCCCGCGGGTGTGCCGACCGAGTTGTTCGTCTCCACGAACGCGGCGAAGAGGCGGTTGAGCTCGCCCTGCAGCCGCGAGAGCTCGACGATCGGGCCGTAGAACCGGGCGGTGCGTTTCACCATGGTCTTTCGCGTGTCGAGTTCGGGATCCCTCGCGCCTTTGGCGCTCGGGATGACCTCGTGGGGCTTCGCCTCACGAGGTCACCTTCTCTCCTCGCCCGATCAGGGTCTTCAGCTCGTTCATGAATTCATCGA
>Ga0207691_10003590_pt1 | contig 15081 bp, 11 predicted proteins | sample KBSM13metaG_FD_184327 | JGI IMG/M metagenome (GOLD analysis project Ga0207691, IMG submission 184327) | Miscanthus rhizosphere microbial communities from Kellogg Biological Station, Michigan, USA - KBS M1-3 metaG (SPAdes) (version 2) | ecosystem: Host-associated > Plants > Roots > Rhizosphere >... | reverse complement strand
GCCAGTAGCCATCAGCCATCAGCCATCAGCCATCAGCCATCAGCTCAAACGGCGACCCAGCGTCACCCAGCATGACCACCCAGCAACCAGCGGCTGGTAGTCTCCGTTCCCGGTTTCCCGTTCCCGGTTCCCAGTCATGCGTCGCCTGATCCGACTCGCCACTCTAGCGCTTCTCGTCGGCTGTGCTTCGGCCGCGCCTAACGGTGCTTCGTCTCGCGCCGATTCCCGATTCCCGATTCCCGATTCCCGACAAGAAGGTCACCTCGTTGTCGTCGGCGGCGGGCCGATTCCGGAGGTCGTCAATCGCCGATTCCTCGACCTCGCCGGTGGAGCAGGGAAGGCGCGCATCGTCGTGTTCCCGATGGCGAGCGAATCCGGCACGGAGTCGGGAGCCGAGAAGGCGGCTGATTTTCGGAAGCTTGGCGCGGCGGAGGCCGTGTCGCTCAACCTTGCTCGAAACGACGCTGGCGCCGACTCCATCGCGCGACTGCTCGGCCAGGCGACTGGGATCTGGTTCCCCGGCGGCGACCAGAGCCGCCTGACCGCCGCGATCCTCGGAACAGCCGTTCTCGATTCGATTCGCTCGCGCTTCCGGCACGGCGCCGTTGTCGGCGGTACGTCGGCTGGCGCGGCGGTGATGTCGGATCCGATGATCAGCGGTGACGAGCGGCGTCCCGGTGGTGCGCGCCCGCCGAGTGACTCGAGCGACGGCTGGATGACGATCGATCGCGAGGACGTCGTGCTCGTCCCCGGCTTCGGCTTCCTGCCGCCTAACGTGACGGTGGATCAGCACTTCCTGCGTCGCCGCCGACACAATCGGCTCATCAGCGTCGTGCTGGAGCGCCCGAATTTCGTCGGCGTCGGCATCGACGAATCGACGGCGATCGTGGTGTCGCCCGGCGGTGCGTGGGACGTCATTGGCGCGTCGCAGGCGGTGATCTACGACGCGAGACACGCGGCGGTCACACCGGACAAATCGACGTTAGGCGCGACCGACGTCCGCCTGCACGTTCTCCCGTCCGGTAGCCACTTCGAGTTCGCGACCGGGAAGGCGAGTCTACCCGCCAGGCCTTAGGAAGGAGGACGACGCCGGCGGGCGGAAGGTGGGGGCGGATGGCGGACGGCGGGGGGGGAGGGCGGAGAAACAGCGTGTCATCCCGAGCGCAGCGAGGGATCTTCTGTACGGTTCTCGTGGCCAATTCGGCTACGATGCCGTTCGAGAAGATCCCTCGCTGCCGCTCGGGATGACAACGCCGTCTGAGCTGATGGCCGATGGCTGATGGCTGATGGCTTATTCTTTCGCGCCGTTCGCGCGCTCGAGCTTCCCGAGCTCATCACGCACGTACTCCACCTCTGACCTGAGCGGCGGCTCCGGCGCCGCGCGCAGTGTCAGGTAATGGCGGTAGGCCTCGATCGCCGCGTCGTTCTCCCCCGCCAGCGCCGCCAGACGGCCCTCCTCGCGCAGGAACGTCGACAGATAGAGTGGACGCGTGAGGAACGTTTCGCGACGACGCACCGCCGCCAACGCGCCACGCACGTCGCCGCGGCGCTCCTTGAGTCGCGCGAGCATCAGGTTCCCAGCGTCTTGCACGAACCCGCCAGGTCCCGTACGAAGCATCGAGTCGAGCTTCGCGACCGCGACTGGCGCATCGGCGCGACCACTGCTCGTCGCCGCCACCGCGTCCAGCAGCGTCGCGCACGCGTGCGCGAATGCCGTGATCCCCGCGTCCTCCGACGATGCCGACACCCGCCGCAGTCGCGCGATGCTGCCTGCTACCGTGCGCGCATCGCCGTGCCCCGCGCGCCACAGCTCCACGTTACAGAGGTCCACGAGCTGCGCATAACGATCCGCCGCCTTCTCCGGCGCCGCGGCGAACGCGGTCCGCTCCAGCTCGCGCGCCGCGGCGACCGCGGCTGTGCTGTCGCCGTCCCAGTACAGCGCGTCCCGGATGCGCTCGCGCAGGTACACGCGCGCACTCGTCACGGCCACATCGCGGCTCCGCGCCGTCGCCACCACCGCCGCCGACGGCCGCCCGCGATTGAGGGCGAGGTCATGCGCGCTCACCAGCGCGGCGTACTTGTCACCCGCCGCGCGCGCGTTCTCGACCGCCGCCTCAGCAACGCGCTGCGCACGATCGAGATCGACGGCGTCGAGCTGGCTCATGTACGCCATCGTATGCGCGCTGATCGGCGTCAGCGTGTCACGCCGGCGTGTGATCGCCGCCAGGGATGCCGAGTCACCTAACGCGACGGCCATGCGCCAGCGAACGCCGTCGGCGTTCTCACTCGCCGGGTCGATCGCCAGGAAATGCTGGCCCAACTGGCGCACCGAGCCCGTGTCCCCTTGATGCGCCTCGATCAACAACAGATGCTCGGCCGCGGGTGCATACGTCGAGTCGAGCGCCAACGCTCGCTTGAACGCGTCGGCGGCGCGTGTGTCGGAATCCGCGTACCCCACGACGGCGCCGAAGTGAAACAGCCCGTCGCCAAGCTCGAACCACGCGTCAGCGCGGTCGGGCGCGAGCGTGACGTACCGTTCTTTCGCCTTCATGATGTCGAGATAGCTCGACGCCGACGGATAGTTTGGTCCCGCCGTTGCGTCGAGCAGCGCGCGATCTCGCGGATCCAGTCGCTCGCGCCCAGCCCACGCGAGTCGCAGGCCCTTTTCGCGGAGGCCGGCGACACCAAACCAGTTGCTGGCGCTCGCCAGGCGTAGCGCGGCGAGCGCGAACGTCGTGTCGAGATCGACGGCAGCAGAGTAGGCCTGTGCGGCATCGCGATACCGGCCGCGCCGGTAGAGCCACTGCCCGTTGAGGAACGAGCGAAGCGCCGGCAGTGACGTACTCGTGAGCGTCGCCAGACGATCGTCCTCGCCGGCATCCGTCGTCAGCAGCTGCGCGGTCAGCATGTCGACGAGCTTCGGCAGGCTGTCCGGATCGCCTTCCACTTTCGCCGGTGCCAACGCCCGTCCGTCACGCACACGCACGAGCACGGCCTGGAGCGTGATATGCGACGAGTCCCCCGTCACATCACCGATGAGCAGCTGGCCGGCGCCTAACGCTTCGGCCACCTCGAGCGCCTTCGCGCGTGACAGGTCGACCGAGTCGGCGCCGGCCTCGCGACGCCATGCCGTGAGCAGCGATCGCGGGTCGGCCGATCGAGGCCCCGTGGTTCCCGTGAGTTTGGCCGAGAGCAGGTCGAGCATGCCCTCACGCAGGTAGCGCAGCGACGCGTCTCGACTCGCGACGCGGAACGGCGCCACAGCGACGAGGCCCTCGTCCACCGGTGGTCGTTCGGCCTGACGCCGTGAGTACGCGACCGCCGTCGCTACCAGTGTCAACGCCACGGCGACCGTGATGCCGACAGCTCGCCTGGCCGCGCGCCGGCGCCGGACGGTTGGGCTGACCACGGTGCCGGCACCTGGAGTCGCCAACGACTCGAGCGTCGCGCGGACATCCACTGCGGAGCGCGGCCGATCGATCGGCCGCTTCGCCAGACAGCTCATCACCAACGCCGACAACGCGGGCGGCAGATCGGCGCGGAGCGTCTCGATCGGTTGCGGCAATTCGGCGATGTGCGCCGCGAGAATCTCGCTCGGCCGCCGACCCGTGAACGGCGGGCGGCCAGCGAGGAGCTCGTAGGCGAGCACTCCGAAGGCGTAGATATCAGCGCGATGATCGGTCGACGGGTCGCCCGCCGCCTGTTCGGGCGCCATGTACGCGGGCGTTCCGATCGCGAGCCCGCTACCGGTGGTCGTGGAGATCGACGGCTCGTTGCTGGGGTCATCGCCGGCCCCGTGCGCCGCTACGGTCAGCGCCTTCGCGACACCGAAGTCCGTGACCATCGCATGCCGACGGCTGACAAGCACGTTGTCCGGCTTGATGTCGCGGTGTACGACGCCGCGCTCGTGCGCGTACGCGAGCGCATCGGCGACGTCGTGGAGGATCCGGACGACGTCATCGACCGGCAGTCGTGACTCCCGCACCAGCCACGCCCGGAGCGACTCGCCGTCGATGTACGGCATCGTGAAGTACAGGATGCCGAGCGTATCGCCGGCCGCGAGCACCGGAACGATGTGCGGGTGCTGCAGTTGGGCGACGACTTGGATCTCGCGACGGAACCGGTCCACGTTCACGCCGGCGAGCTCAGGGTGCAGGACCTTGACGACGACCTGACGGTCCAGCGCGAGCTCGCGGGCGAGGAATACGCGGCTCATTCCCCCGCCGCCGAGCTCACGCTCGATGGCGAATACGTCGCCCAGGGAACTCTGCAATTGCTCGCGCAACTCGCCCGCCAGTGTCACGAACTCGTGCTCCGAGACCAAGGTCACGCCGCAGACTACCCGCCGGCCCACTCCTTCCCCGCCGACGCGGGAAACTGGCTCAGGTTGCTCGAAGATTAGATCATCTTCGAGCCAGAAGCGTTTCCCTCGTCGTCATGAATGCCGGGAATAATCCGCGAGTACCTACACCATACCCATTAGCTGGTGCATTGGTGCCACGTCTGGGTGTGGGAACGGTAATGAATGCGTTACGAAAACTTCAGCGACGAACCGATGGGACGGCCCGATGTGTCCGAGGGATGTGCGGTCGCCCGTGGCGTTACGCGCGACGCCGACACCGGATAACTTCCACTTTCTTCGCGCTACGCCCGGAGCCCCGCCGTCCGACGTGACCGACTACTTCCGCGACCGCCTCGCCGCAGCGCTCGCTGCCACCTACCGGATAGACGACGAGCTGGTTGGAGCCGGCATGAGTCGCGTCTTTGCCGCGACCGAACACGCGCTCGGCCGGAAGGTCGTCATCAAAGTGCTGCCGCCCGAGCTCTCGGCGGGTGTGAACCGCGAGCGCTTCCAGCGCGAGATCCAGGTCGCGGCGCAACTCCAGCATCCGCACATCGTCCCGCTGCTCTCAGCCGGCAGAATCCCGTCGTCTGACGCACCTCCCGCCGCCGACGACGTGACCGCACAGTCGCGCGCGACCAGCATCACGTCGGGCGCGGCGACTGAAGGCGAGCTGCTGTACTACACGATGCCGTTCATCGAGGGCGAGTCGTTGCGCGCGGCGATCGTGCGCCGTGGCCGGCTTCCGGTGCGTGAGGTGCTGCGGATCCTGCACGACGTGGTCGGCGCGCTCGCGTATGCGCATGGTCGAGGCGTCGTACACCGCGACATCAAACCGGGCAACATCCTGCTCGCCGGGTACACAGGCGATGCGCGCGGTGCTCACGCGCTCGTCACCGACTTCGGTGTCGCCAAGGCGCTCAGCGCGGCGATGCCAGTGTCGGGGATGACGTCGGCGGGGATGGCCATCGGCACCCCGGCGTACATGGCACCCGAGCAACTCGCGGCCGATCCGGCGGCGGACCATCGCATCGACATCTACGCGGTCGGGTTGCTCGCGTACGAGCTGCTGTCGGGGCAATCGCCGTTCGTCGGGACCTCACCGCAGGCGACGATGGCGGCGCAGCTCACGCGCGTTCCCGACCGGCTCGACACGATCCGCGACGATGTACCGCCGGCACTGTCGGCGGTGATCATGCGGTGCCTGGAGAAGCTGCCCGAGCATCGTCCGCAGACGGCGAACGCGCTGCTGGACGAGCTGGATGGGGTGTCTACGCCGCCCGGAGGTACGGTGGGGTCCGGCGCGGTGACCGCGAAGGGGCCGGCGGCACGCGCGGCTGGACAACGACGCGCGCTCGTTGCCGGCGCGCTGCTGGTGGTCGTTGGCGGCGTCGCTGTGGCGTTAGGCACGTGGCGCCGCAGCGGGACCGGCGCGGCGGCGTCGGTGACCGCCACGGCGACCGCTCCCGCCACCGCCACGTTGCCAGTGCCGAGCGGTGGCTCGACCCGTCCGTTCGCCGACTCGGCCGCACGGGCGCCGATCGTGCTCACGCGTGCGGAGTCGCTGGCGATCGCCGACGCGATCCGCAAGCGCGTGACGGCGCGGCGTGATTCGCAGGTGGCGAAAGGCGAGCGCGCGCTCGCGGATTCGTTGTCGCTGCGCTTCGAAAAGGCGCTGAGCGATTCGCTGATGCGAATCGTCGGAGCGCTGCGGCGCGGCGAACGGCGCGGCGAGATCCCACCCGGCTTCGATCCGAAGGAGATCGAGAAGTTCCGCGAGTTGGCGAGGATGTCCGCGACGATGCCTAACGTTCCAGGAGTCACGGGCGTGCCCGGTGCCGCTGGCGGTCCGCGCCCGGTGCCCGACCCTAACGCCCCCGGGGCGACGGTGTATCGCATCGGGCCGTCGGAAACGCCGCCCGTGCCACCGCCGCCGCCGGGCGTCCGGCGTGTGCTGATCGGTGCCGCGCGCAACTCGACGCTGCGACGCGACCTCGCGGGCGTGGCGTTGGCCATCTCCGACAGTCTCCGTCGCGCCATAGCGGCACGACCGGGCTATGACGCCGTCGACGCGGCGACGCTCACCGATCCGCGCTTCTATGCATCGCGGACGCGCATGGCACTCGCGCGTGCCGTAGGAGCAGGCGCGGTCATGACAGGCCTGTACTACCCGCGCTCCGACTCTGCCATCGTGCTGCAGCTGCAGCTGTTCGACGTGCAGCGGAATCGCGTCTTGCGTGTAGTCGAGAGCAAGCCAATCGACATGCAAAACCCGATGGCTGGTCTCGCGGACCTCGTGTCGTCGACGGTCGCCGCGCTCGACCAGGTCGATTGGCGCCCCGTCTCGGTCGACTCGATGGCGATACGCAAGCCCGAATTCCCAATCAAGCCGAACTGAGACATCAGCGGCGTCGTGTCAGCGCCGGCGTCACGGTGGCGGCGCGATACGGCGTGATCAGCGTTTCGATGTCGGCTCGCACCCAATCGGCCACTGGGCCATCGCGGTGGATCGCCCAGTTGAGCAGGGAGCCGGCGGCAACCGCCTGCAACGCGCTCGCCAGCGCTCCGGCGTCGCACTCGATCAACTCGCCCACGGTGATCGCCTCCTGTAGAAGCGCCTGATAGCCCGCCCGCACGCGACGAGAGTGCTCCAGCGCGAGTCGATGGAATTCGGCATCGCTGAGGTCGACCTGGAAGAAGGCGAGGTTGTTCGCCAACTCCTTCGGCGTGCGGACGTGCTCTGCCATGGTCCCCGCCGCCGCGATTGCGGCGTCGAGCGCACTGTGCCGCGATGCACGCACGGAAGTGAACGAGTCATCAACGGATTCCAGCGTCTGCTGGACGACCGCGATGAGCAGCCCGCGTTTCGAGCCGAACCGCTGGAGCAGCGTTGCCGGCGCGAGGCCGACTTCATCGCCGACATCCGCCAGCGTTAGGCGTGCCGGCCCGACGCGAGAGATCATGCGGGCGGTCGCGACGAGGATCGTCGCGTCGGACACGGTGCGAGCTCGGGGCGACATACGAGCGATCAGCGGCGAGCGCCGACCGAGTCGGCGAGCGCGCGCGCCGCCGCTGATGACGCGCCGTTAGGCCGCCACGTCGTGAGGCTGTCCGGCGCCGTGAGTCCGAACCGCAGGCCGTTGCACACCGTCCAGTCGCCCGATTCGGAGCGCAGCACGTCCCACTCGAGTGTGTCCGATCGCACGCGCAATCGCGCCACGAAGTACCCGGGATGCTGGCGATCCACATCCTGATCGGCGACGGTAGTTACGACGGCGCGTCCGACGACCGTGTCGGCGCGTGCGGTACTCGGCAACAACTCGAACGAGGCGAGCATGGGGCCGGGCGGCGAGTCATTTCCTTCCGCGCACGCTGTGAGACGCGCCAGCGATGCACGTGTGGATGAACCTTCCCGGGATGCGTCGAGGAATTGGCGCAACGCTTCGGTGGCTGCGACCACCGTCGCGCTGTCCGGCGGCGTTCCGGATACCGCGGTGGTGGGCGCGGCGGACGCGGCGTCGGTGGAGTCGCTGGCGCGTTCGGCGGCCGCGGCGCACGACGCGATCGCGACGAGCCCGCCCGACGCGAGCACTCGGAGCAGTCGCGTCAACGCTCGGGCGAACGCAGGTAGATGTCGCGCCGCATTATTTCCATCTGCCGATCGGGATTCCCGACGACCTCGAACCCGAACTGCGCGTACAAGCCGTGTGCGTCTCGCGTCGAGAGTGAGAAGCGACGCAGTCCCTGCAGCGGCGGGTGCGACATGATGACGTCCATCAGCCACTTCGCGAGCCCGCGTCCGCGATGCGCTTCGAGTACGTAGACATCCGAGAGGTACGCGTATGTCGCTCGATCGGTGATCACGCGTGCGAACCCGATCTGGTCGCGCCCGTGATAGATGCCGAAGCAGATTGCGCCGGCGATCGCGCGCCTAACGACCGACTCGGGGATGCCCGGTGACCAGTACGTCTGCGACAGGAACGCATGCACGGCCGGGACGTCGATCCGCGCGCGGTCGGTCGAGATGGTGTACTCGCCGCGCACCGACTCGACGGGCGCATCGTCCGGCCCGTTGGCGCGTGTGTCGACGGCGACGTCGGTCACGCGTCCGACCGCCGCCGCGCCGCTGCGGCATCCGCCTCGGCAATGCGCTGCTCGGCGATGCGCCAGTCGACCGCCGGTGCGACCTCCGGATCGTCGAGCTCGAGCGACGCGAGCGCGCGGTCGACGACCGCATCGGCGCCCGGTACCGCGAGGCCCAGTTCCAGCTCCGCCTTGCGACACAGCCGTTCTTCACGCGCCTGACACCCTGGATGACCAGCGAGTCCCATAGTGAGGAGTCGCGCGTGTACACCTTCGTGCACGATCGACGCGGCGACCTGAGCGTCGGAGAAGTTCCCCTCGCCCGCGAACGTGAGCTCGATCAGACACTGCCGTGTATCGCCGAAGAACGCCGCGCGACAGGCAAACCGTTTGACGATGATGCCGCGCACGTCGCGCCGAAATCGTCGCAGCCGGTGTGGCTGATACCGTTCGATGACGCCGAGCGCACCGTCGAGCCGCTCGAATACGCGGCTCGTTTCGATGTCCGGGCGCGTGTTGAGCACCGTCACGGCCACGCCGCGAATAGTTCGAGTTTCCATCATCATCTGCTCCTTCACGCGTGCGACTGCATCACGCCACCATCCCATGATTGTCCTCCGATGTCACAACCGACGAGCGCGCCGCAGTCGCGTGCCCGTCGGTTGAATGGTCGTGCGATGCGCGCTCGCTCGCAACGGTCACCGGTCTCGCGAGTCGATCAGCGTCGCCGAGCGCCCCGCAGCGGTCCCCCTTCGTCGCCGATGAACCACTCGCCGGTGAGGGAGTCGCCCGACCCTCGCAGGTCAACGTACATCAGGTCGGTGCCGAGGTTCCACACGATGTGCGCCCGATTGCCGGTGCCCTGAAATATTGTCGCGTTCCCCGGCGGTCCGCTGAGTTTCCGTAGCGTGTACGAGGTGTCCTTCCGGCCACTCTCCAGGACGGCCATTCGCTCGCCCTCTGGAAATCCCGAGCCGACGAGGTCGTAGACGCCCGGCCACGAAAAGCTCGCTACGCGGGGCGTAGTGAAAATACGATGATCGACATGGGCAAATGGGTTGAACGCTGCGCGCAATTTGCCTGGCGTCGTTCACAACGGGGCTGGTCGGATGGCTGGACTTGACCCCAACGATGGTTGGGGGGTGAACCGGCCTTTCGTCGGACGCCGGACGTCGCGCGCTCGTTGGCGCGCCTAACGCCCGCTGTCGTCAGCCGTAGCGCATACCCGGGTACAGCAGGTTGACCGCGCCGAAGAACACAGGGTCGAACACGTACTTGAAGAACTGCCAGGCGAGGACGAGCCCGAGCAGCCCGAAGGCGCGGTTGCTCCACATGAACGTCTGATACTTGCGAGCAGCGTTGTCGCTGAGGAGGATCGGTACCGCGCCGCTGCCGTCGAGTGGCGGAAACGGCAGCAGGTTGAACGCCGCCAGCAGCAGGTTGAGCGAGAAGAACGCACTCACCATCACCGCCAGCGCGGGCCACACACCCTCGGCATTGCTGGCGGTGACCTCGCCGAAGCGGATGCTGCTCGGCGCGTAGAACACGTCGGCGGCGACACCGGCACGGATCAGCGCGGCCGCAATCACCACGAGCAGCAGGTTTGCCGCGGGGCCGGCGAGCGACATGAGCGCGGCGCGCTTCGGATGGCGCATCGCCCATTGCGGGTCGAACGGCGCGCTGGCGTACCCGAACGGCCACCCGGTCATGAGCGCGCTCGCGAGCGGGAGGATGAGCATCCCGAATGGCTCGCGGCGGATGTGCGGAATGGGATCGAGCGACACCTGCCCGCCGTGGTAGGCGGTCAGATCTCCCCCGCGTGCCGCTGCCCACGCATGCGCCGCCTCGTGCAGCGTGGTGGAGAGCAGGAAGACGACGTAGTAGACGAGCGCGTTGGTGAGGTCGGCCACTGGGTCCGTTATGTCATCCTGAGCGACAGCAATTGTCATCCCGAGCGTCAGCGAGGGATCCTCTGTGAAGTACTCGTGGCAGGCCTGGCCACGATGACGGCAAACAAGATCCCTCGCTGACGCTCGGGATGACACCACGTTTTTGTTGAAGTCAATTCACCGACCAGCCGTCGCGTCGCGCCACCTCGGCGCGGAGCGATGGTCCGAAGTGTAGTCGGAGGACCTCGTTCGCCGGGCTGGCGTCCACCGAGTCGAGGAACGTCAGCGCGATGAGCTCGCGGACCTCCGCGTCTCCGGTTGTCAGGTGCGTTTCGATCACCTCGACGAGCGTCCGCGCAACGGGGCCACCCGCGCCACCTGGAATCGTCTGCTCACCGGCAGCATGCAGGGTGCCGCTGAGCCACGCCGCCACCTGCGCGATGAACATCTCCGGGTGCAACGCGTCATGCAGCGCGAGATGCTCGCGGTAGATCGGGACCAGCCCGGGCGCGGTCGACAGCAGATCGACGAGAAGATGCGCGAGGGTGTTCATGAAGATGAAGATCCCTCGCTGCGCTCGGGATGACAACGGGGCGCTCGGGATGACAACCGGCGCTCGAGATGGCATCAGTGCTTCAGCGAAAGTCGCGTGACTTCGTCGCGATCTCGTGCGTACGCAGCGCGCGGAAGCGGCGTCCCACCACGTTCATCACCTGCCCGTCGCGCTGGAACTGGCCCTGCACGGCAATGAACGGCGCGAACTTCACGACCTCGGCGTTATCCTCCACGAGCGTGTTCGGCACGATCACGTTGATGAAGCCGAACTCGTCCTCCAGCAGCAGGAACAACGTCCCTTTCGCCGTCTGCGGACGCTGACGCACCGTCACCAGTCCGGCGATGGCGATCGTCTCGCCTCCACGAAGCGATGGCAGGTCGGCGCTACTCTTCGCGCCGCGCGACGTGAGAAATTCGCGCAGGTGCTGCATCGGATGCCCGTGGATGCTCGTGCCCGTCGTCGCGTAGTCGAGGAAAATCGTCTCGGTCTCGTCGAGCACGCGCGGCGAATGATGCGCGGGACGCGCCGGCGCGAGCGGGAGCGTGTCGCTCACACAGCGGAGCGCCTCCCAGCCAGCCTTGCGACGGTCGGGTTCCCAGGCGTTGAACGCCGCCGCGCGTGCGAGATACAGCGCATCGGATCGGCCGAGGCTCGCTCGGCGCACGACGTCCTCGATGGACGTGAACCGCTCGAGCTTCCAGGCCGCCTCGAGCGCATCGAGCGCTTTCTCGCCGATGCCATGTACATAACGCCAGCCCACACGCAGGGCAGGGCGCGCCGGATCATCGGTCTCCTCGGTCGTACACATGCGCTGACCGTCACGCATACAGGGCGGCCGCACTTCTACCCGATGACGACCGGCATCATGGATCAACGTCGCCGGCGAGTAGAAGCCCATGGGCCACGCGTTGAGGATGCCGAAGTAGAACTCCGTCGGGTGGTGCGTCTTGAGCCACGCCGTCGCGTACGCTATCAGCGCAAAGCTCCACGCGTGCGACTCGGGGAATCCATAGTTGGCGAAGCTCTGCAGGTCTTCGCAGATCTGATGCGCGATGTCCGGGGCGACCTCGTTCGCGATCATGCGCGCCTCGAGCTTCTCGAGCACCGACACGAGTCTCCCTTTCTTCCGCATGTGGCCCATCGTGCGACGCAGCTCGTCAGCCTCGGCGGCACTGAAGCCGCCTAACGCCATCGACACCGCCATCGCCTGCTCCTGGAAGATCGGGATGCCCTGCGTGCGCTCGAGAATCGGCCGCAGATTCGGATGCTGGTAGAACACCTCTTCCTGTCCGCGCCGCCTGCGCGTGTAGGGGCGGACGAACTTCGCCTGGATGGGACCGGGGCGGATGAGCGCGACCTGCACGACGATGTCGTAGAGCCGTTCGGGCCTCGTGTGCAGGATGGACGCGATCTGCGCGCGGCTCTCGATCTGGAACGTACCGATCGTCTCGCCGCGGGAGATGAGGTCGTACGTCTTCGCGTCGTCCGGCGGCAATCGATACATGGCTGGCCGGTTGCCCGTGCGCCGCTCGATCTCATCGAACGCGTAGCGCACGAGTGACAGGGCGCCGAGTCCGAGGAAGTCGAACTTCGGCACGCCGATCATGTCCAGGTCGTCCTTGTCGAACTGGATGATTGTGCGTCCCATGGTCGTCTGCTCGATGGGCATGTAGTCGCCTAACGACGCCGATGACAGCACGAATCCACCCACATGTGTGGAGCGAAGCCTCGGCAGCCCATCAAATGCCCCGATGGCGGCGAGCAGGGCGCGGCCGCGCGGCCCCTCGATGTCGAGCTCGAACCGCTTCGCCAGCCCGTCGCGCATCGCCGTGACGGCGTCCGCGGGCTCCGAATAGTGCAGCCGCTTGGAGAACTGCACGGCCAACTCCGCGGGATAGCCGAACGCGCGCATCGCGTCCAGTATAGCGTTAGGCGCCCGGTAATTCTGGACGGTGCACGTAATCGCCGCCTTCGACCGCTCGTATTTCTCGTAGACGTAGTCGAGGACTTCCTCACGCCGGTCGTGCTCGAAGTCGACGTCGATGTCCGGCGGCTCGGCGGTCTTGCCGTCGGCGCGCGTTTCGGAGAGAAAGCGTTCGAACAGCAAGCCATGTCGCACCGGATCCACGGCCGTGATGCCAAGCAGGTACGCGATCACCGAATTGGCGGCGCTGCCCCGACCCTGACAGAGGATGCCCTTCTCCTGGGCGTAGTGCACCGCATCCCACATGACGAGAAAGAAGCCGGCAAATCCGAGGCGGCCGATGACGCCGAGCTCTTTCCGGATCTGCGCAACCTGCGCGTCGCTCAGCGTGTCTCCCCATCGCTCCTTCGCGCCGATGTAGACTCGCTCCTCGAGGAAGCTCTCGTCGGTGTGGCGACCCGGCACGGGGAACTTCGGCATCGGCGGACGCATCCACCCGAGCTCGAAGTCGCCGCATTCGGCGGCGATGCGCGCGCTCTCCTCGATGCCCTGCTCGCGGCCCTGCCACCGGCGCCCCATCTCCTCCGGAGAGAGGAGGCGCCACTCGCCGTTCGGATGGAGGAAGCCGCCCTTGGTCGCGGTATCGACGTCGACGTTGTAGCGCAGCGCCGTGAGCGCGTCGTGCACGAGCCGGCCATCGTTGTCGATGTAGCGCGGGTCATGCGCGACGACCCAGGGAATCTTGCGTCGCTCGGCGAGGTCGACGAGCGCGCCAGCGAGTGCGCCCTCGGCGCCGCCGGTGTAGTGCAGTTGCACTTCGACGGCGAGTCGCTCACCGAATACCTCGCGCCATTCGTCGAGCATGCGGCGCGCGTTCGCGCGGTCACCGGCGCGGACGGTGGCGGCGATGGGGCCGGTGGCCGGTCCGGTGAGGGCGTGGAGTCCGACGCTGAGCTCGGCGACTTCGCGCCACGTCACGTTAGGCCTGCCGCGGCGGTCCTGGCCGTTGGTCTTGGTCCAGCTCGCCCACGCGCCCATGCGCGCGCGGGTGACGAGCGCGGCGAGGTTGCGGTAGCCTTCGGCGGTGCGGGCGAGGAACGCGGCGGGTCGGCCATCCACGCGGAGCTCGACGCCGACGATGGGTCGCAGTTTGCCGCTCAGACGCGCGGCGTTCACGAAGCGGGGGATGCCGCCGAGGTCGGCGGTGTCGGTGACGCCGATGGCGGTGAAGCCTAACGCGATAGCGCGGTCGACGAGCCGTTCGGGCGTGATGGTGCCGTCGCCGAACGAGAAGCCGGTATGCGCTCGAAGCTCAGCGAACACGGAACCGTGTCATTCCGAGCGAGCGCCAGCCGGGTGCCCGCGAACGGCGGGCGCATGAGGAATCGAGACTGTCCTTATAAAGGGCCCTCTACCCTGCAAGCCAAGGATTCCTCGACTCCGGCCTGCGGCCTCCGCTCGGAATGACATGGATCTAGATTTCTCGCTTCACCCGGGATGACACGCTCGCGACGCGTCCCATCAACTCCATTGCGACGTTCAGCATTCGTCCGTCCGCGTCGTACGCCGGATCGTACGCCGTCAGTGCGGCCGCGGAGATCTCGAAGCGATCGGCCACGACACTGACGAGGTCGCGTACCGTGCTCGGGGAAAGACCACCCGGGACCGCGTACTGATTCGCCTGAGCGTCGGTTGGTTCGTGGACGTCGAGATCGATGTGCAGGTAGACACGCGAGATGTGGCGGCGGGCGAGCGTGGTCAGCGCATCGTCGAGCGCAGCCTGGGCGCCGTCTGACTGCATCCGTGCCGCCTCGACGCGCGCGATCTGTGATCGCGCGAGAGCGGTTTCCTCGCCGGCGTCGAGGTCACGTGCGCCGACGAGCACGACGTGGGCGTCGGACACCGGGCGAAAGCCGGGAATGGACGCCGTGAGCGTGTGCCAGCAGTGGCCCGCGAGTGCGGCGAGTGCTGTGCCATCGAGAAAGCCGGTCGCGGTTGTCTCGGGCGTGTTGAAGTCGGCGTGGGCATCGAGCCAGATGACGCCGACATCCGAACGGTCGTTAGGCGTGGCGGCCCGCACCCCGCTCACGGTGCCGAGTGCGCTGCCGCAGTTCCCGGCGAGGGTGAGCGGAAAGGCTCCGCCGGTCACGGTCGCGCGGACGTCCTCAGCCAGCACCCGGTAGAGCGCGAACGAGGTCCCGATCTCGGTCGGGAACGCGTCAGGCGCTTCGACGAGCGATTCGATGACATCGTGTCCCGCCGCGCGCAGTCGATCGATCGCGCCACG
>Ga0207691_10003588_pt1 | contig 15088 bp, 10 predicted proteins | sample KBSM13metaG_FD_184327 | JGI IMG/M metagenome (GOLD analysis project Ga0207691, IMG submission 184327) | Miscanthus rhizosphere microbial communities from Kellogg Biological Station, Michigan, USA - KBS M1-3 metaG (SPAdes) (version 2) | ecosystem: Host-associated > Plants > Roots > Rhizosphere >... | reverse complement strand
CACGCTGTCCTGCGACGCGCTCAAGGATAGGCTGCAGCGCACGGGAGTCTTGTATGTCACCGGGCGACAAGGATGGCCCGAAACGTTCTACAGCGTGCCCCAGTGCGAATTTTGGGCAAAGCCATCGTTCGAGTATGTGAACGTGAGTGACGGCGCGTGCGGCCTCGGCTACCTCTGTCAGTGGAAACCTGGAGCAGGCAGTGGTCGGTGAATCACGACGGCATCTCGTTCAACACCTATCGGCCTCCCGACCCCTCGGTGTCAGCGATCAACCGTTTGCCCAGGCCAATTCCGCGATCGGGGCAAAGCTGGACGCGCTCGGCTATCGATACGAGTGGCGATGAGCGCATTGGGGCGGCCCGGCGGCTTACTCCGTCAATCAAGGTCCGAGTGACGTCGACATAATTGGCACAAGAACGATTCGAGAACGAAGTCGCTCATGGCGCCTCGAACGGTGCTCGACGCAAATCCAGCGCGGGATTGCGATCGAAAAAGTGCACAGGCTTCAACTTGAACGACATCGTTTCGCGCGACAACACCGGCCAGTCTTCGGAGGCGGTGACATGATGGTGCCCGACGGTCAGCCACAGGACGATGTCGGTATTGACGATGCTCTGATCATCGCCCTGATACTCGGGAAGGCCAGGCTCACCGGGATTCTGATTGGGCGTGTCGCCCGAGGCAAATCGCTGATCAGCGTTGAACCGGGTGATCCACAACGTATGCTCGATGAATCCGGCGCGCTTGAAGTCGGCCTTCCTGAGCAACGGATCGGCATGGTCGTGTGATTCGACGACATAGCCGGTATTGTAGCCGAGCGCGTTGGTGCGATTGGGGTTGACGACTTTCCACAGCGCCTCATTCTCGTCGAGCTTGCCGTCGCGCTCGCTGTCCAGGCGCTTGTCCTCGACGACCCATGCACTTCTGCGAGGACCCGGCACGTTGTCCTTGGTCTTGAGCTCACTCAGCATGAAGCTGTTGTTGCGGCCGTCGATGTCGAGATCGAGTCGAAAGTTGAAATGGTGACTGTGGTTGGGCGCGACGAGATTCGGAGCGACCAGTGCCCCGTATTTCGTATCCGCTCCGGCAGACGGCGAGCCGAGCGACGTGCTGCGCACTCCCTTCGTCACGTCGATGCCGGTCAGCGACACGTCGACCCGGATAGCGCCGCTCTGATTGAATACCCAATCGACCATGTAGTCGTAGTTGCCCAGCTGCGAGATTGAGCGCACGACGAGCTCCACTTCGGCGCGCCCCTCGTACGCGGGAGTGGGACCGCCAAAGAGCTCGAAATGCCGCCACCCCGGATTACCGGTAAGCCGCTCGAAAATGCCGACGACCTCAGGCAGCGGCAATGGCACGACCGGCACGCTGGAATCCGGAATCGCCGCCGACACCAGCGCATCACGCAGCACTGCGTTAGGGGGGACGTCGAGTCCGAGCTTCAACGGCGAGGAAAGGAGACCGAAGCCGAATTCGCCCGCATCCATGAATGTTCGATAGAACCAGTTGGTGTCGGAATCTTGGTAAGGGACGAAAATCTCGGCGAGCGAGCCTTGGTACATGACCGGTCGACCGTCGTAGGTGACAAGCGAGAGGACCGTCCCCGGGCGACGTTCGAAGCGCAGGTGGAACTTCCATTTCTGCCACTCGACGAAGTTGCCAGTCAGCGTGAAGTTCTTGCCCTGTGACTGCGTGACCTCGATGGGCTTCAATGCCGGGCGCAGGCCGTAGCGGGCGCCGACGGTCGCCTCATCGAACTCGTGGGTCAGCGCGGGCAGCGGGACGACGCCCGTGTCGATTATCTGCAAGACCACGCGATCGTCGAGGTCCATGATCGCTTGCAGGCCCTCGATCGGCTTGGCGTACAGGTTTATCGCGGCGTCGTTGCGGTAGTACATCTGTGCCCTCACGATCCGCCGCGACTCCTCCGGCAGCCCGAAGGAACCGGGTGTCAGCGGCGTCACCAGCACATTGGCGAGCTGCGATGGCGTAGTGATGCCGCGTGCCGCCAATGCGCCAAGAAAGGCTGCATTCGAGAACGCGAAACTGAAGTCCGAGACCTCGGTGATCGTGAGGCCGAGCTGGCCCTCGCTGTTCGGGATCAGCACGGGTGGCGTGAACGTATTGTTGTCGAGATTGACGACTGTCTTGTAGCTTTTCTTGTTTTGACGGAAGTAGACCGTGGCGGCGCGCGAGATCGGATCGCCGGGCTGGAAGGCGAGCACGACATCCTTCGACGGCTCTCGCAAGTCGATACTCTGGAAGATCGCGCCCGGTTGCGCGGCGCCGGCGCCCAGAAGAACGAACGCAGCGCCCAGTATTTCGGTATCTTCGAGCGGATCCATCGGGTGCTGAACGGCCGCAAAGACTCCCGTGCCGACACTCGCGCAAAAGAAAGCGGTGAACGTCTGCATTACCAGGCGCTGCAGGGCTGACATGGCGTGACTCCTTTTCGATGGGTTCGCCGCAACATTTTATGAGCCCCTGTACCCCGAGCCCCGCCTATTGACTCCAATCGCGCCGCGCGGGCGACCTAAACGACGACGCCCATACCCGCGAAGTACCTCTTGAACGTCGCGAAGTCGATAGCGAAGACCCCGTCCACGTCGCCGAGGTTGATCGAGCGCCAGAAGCTGACGTCCCTGATCTGGATGGTGCCAGCCAGGTTGCCGCGGGTCGCCTCATGGACGCCCCATGGGTTGCGGAGGACGATGTAATCGCGGTTGAGCAGCGGCCAGAAGGCAGCGTCATTGATCCGTCTGCGAATTCCGATGTTTGATAGCACGTCCGGACTGCCACCGGCGACCATGCGGTTGGCTAGCATCACATCATCGAGTTTCAGGTCGACATCGACGATGTCCAGCAGGGAACTGCCGCGTATCCAGCCGAGGATGGAATAGCAGTGGTTGCCGACGATGTTGGCGTCCGAATAGCTGATCTCATCCGGGGCGTCTGTGTCACTGCCATATGTCCAACAGGTCATGGGGTGGACCGTGCGATGGTCGACGCAGTGCGTCTTCACGAAGTTGGCGAGCTGGGTCGTGGTGCTGACCGAAGTGCCTATGGTCTGGCGCGTGCCGCCGATGATCGCTGCAGTCGCCCACACGCAGTCGCCGTAATCAACGACAGTCATGTTGGGGCGGTCATGGGTGGTATTGGCCCGCCACTGGGCGAAGGCTTTCTCTATGAGACCGGGCCAGATCTCGCCGGGCTCGCTGGACCGTGCGTACATGGGCGAGGAGGTTCCCGCAAACACGACCGTCGCGTCGGTGACCTCGAAATCCTTCTTGGCGTTAGTGTCCGGATCGGTGAAGCTCAAGAGGTTCTTGAACTGCTCGTTGCCGGTACCGGTCGCGCGCGAGCGCTGCGCGAACGCGTAGGGCTTCGCCCAGGCCACGGAGGACATCGCCGCGATCAGCCAACAATCTGCGAGTCCGGACTGAATGGGGTCGGAGAACTCGGCCGCCTCCTTGAAGAAGGTGCCGATATCCCTCCACTCGCCACTAACGGGTGTCCAGCCCAGGATTATCTTGTTGACGTCGATCAGGGCCTCCAGGACGTCAGGCGTAAAGGCGCGGCCAAGCGAAGCTTGGCGCCTGAGCGTCGGCTCGCCGATCTCGATGGTGAAGCCGCCGGCACGGGAGGGTAGGACGGAGCGCACCGGCACGTCCTGGAGCGGCTCGTCTCCGAGCAGCGGCACGAGGTCTCGGAGGCGGCGCAACTCGGTGAGGTTCATGTCCGGGAACCGCTTCGCGTCGTCGACATTGGTTTCCGTAGGGGGAAACTTGGGCACGACGGAGCGGATGCGGCGGTTCGAATCCCATTCGAAGCCCAGATAGACGGGTGAGTCATACTTGGGGTCGAAAAGCTGTTCGTATGGCGTGTGCAATATTTTCTCGAGCAATGCTGGGCGGTCGTCGACGTTGGTCCAGTCGATAGGATGTCCCAGTACTATTTCCGCAAGGGCATAGGGATTACGTGCTGCGAGGGTGAGCTCTTCGCGTTTCATGACCATGATCCTTTCGTCGGGTGGCTGGTCCTGCGGGCACCGCATTGCCGCGCAAGAACAGTCCTTCGTATCTCTTGTCGGGGACGACGGCACACCACAGATTGGTGCCCGTTGTCGTGGTGGCTCGGTCGGTCAGACGGACCGCATGCGATTGCGGTGCGACAACGGCACGAAGCCTGAGGGTGCAGGCTTGAACCGCTGCGGGGCCGTACGTTTTCGCGGATGCGCGCCGGGGTCGGTCGCGGGCTTCGCGACGTCGGTCGCATGACTGTGCGCAGTATCCGTGCCTTCTAGCTCACGAAGCATCCGCGCTAAGCGCGGAGTTACGACTCGATCAAGTTGAGACATTTTGCGCGCTCCTTCATTTGTGACAAAAGCGTTCCTCCGGGTTTGCACGTTCTGCTGGCACGCCATGACGCGGTACTCGACCGCAACGCAAACGGAACGGCCGCCATGCGATTGGCAACGGCTTGCGCGATCCGGGACATGCCATCGTCATTGCCACAATTACACGGCTCAATCGGAAAGGTTTGGAGCCGTGGACCTCGATGGTCGCGGGAACCGGCTCGTTGCCCGGCCCGAATTCTTTTCCGGCGGTCGAGTTCTCGCGGAATCCAGAGTCCTCGAGCAGTCTCCGCAGATGACGCCGGACGCGGGCGCCTTCGACGCGGAAGTTGCGCGCAGCGCCATCTTGGCCGTTCCTGGCGAGCAACGGTCTCGACTTCGTTTTAAAATGAACCGGCGTTGCGGAGAGTCGGCGCGGATCTGTCGATCGCCCGCAGAACAGTCGGCCGAGTGCCTCCGGCATCAAGAGTCTTAGTTGGCACCCGGACCTTTCCGGTCTCTTTAGGAGGAAACAATGCTAGCGCTCACCCGTCCCGGGGAACGGCTCGGGAAAATGATGTTGTCTTGGCTCGCGTCACTTCTGATTGCCGGCGGTGTCGCAGCGACAGGCACCGCGAACGCTGTGCCGCCCGGTTTCAACCTGATCCCCACGCCAGGCGTCGTCGGGCCGATTCCGAATGAGGACTTCTCGAGCCCTACGGACAACTACACCTTCTTCGCAACCGACATCGCGCTCGCGAGCCACGGCTATGTCGAGGAAGAGTTCTACTTGAAGGGCATCGCCAACGCGTATAACGCACCCGCAAATACGCCGGCGACGCCGCCGACGACGCTCGCAAGCGTCGTGACGCCGAACATTCCGTACAAAACGCGCATCACGGTGCGCCGCCCCGTCGATCCGGCGAAGTTCAACGGAACGGTTTTGGTCGAATGGTTCAATGTCACCGACAACTTCGACGGCGAGTATTTCTGGGTGCAGGCGCAACAGGACATCGTGCGACAGGGCTACGCGTACATCGGCGTGAGCGCCCAGGACAACGGCATCTCCAACGCGAGCCTCGGGCTCAAGACCTTCAGCCCTGCGCGCTACGGGATACTGGATGTCAACGCGAGAAATGCGAGCTGCTGCACTCAAGACAGGCTTTCGTACGACATCTTTTCGCAGACCGCGAAAGCAGCGTACACCTCGCCTTTGCTGCTCAAGGGACTGACGGTCAGGAATGTAATCGGCATCGGTATGTCGCAGTCCGGCTCGCGCCTCGGCGTCTATACGAACTACATCCATATGCGCGCGCCGATCTACGACGCGTTCATTATCCAGGTGGCCACTCCGGCCATACGCGATGACTTGCCGGCGCCGCTGATCAAAGTGCTGAGCGAGACTGAGGCATCGTCGGGCAACCTGAACGCAGACCAGCCCGATACCGCGCTGCGCAAGACATACTGGATCGCCGGGTCCAACCATGGCGACCAGACGCAGCGCATGGGCCGCAACGCCGTGCGCATACGTGACCTCGGTCTGCAGAACACGCCCAACGATTCCTGCGGCCCTGGCGGGTCGACGCCCACACGCACGCGCACGCCGTTCCGCCATGTACTCAACGCAGCGGTTTACCATCTGAAGCGACAGGTGGAGTTCGGCGTGCAGCCGCCGTCTGGGCCGCGGTTTTTGCGCGCGAGTTCCGCGCCAAACGCAGGCGTGCTGCGTGACGCCGCCGGCAACGCGGTGGGCGCGATCCGGCTGGCGCACATGGATGTGCCGACGGCCCGTGCGAACGGAACCGAATGCGCGCTGATCGGCGCGTGGGTGCCGTTCACGACCGCCCAACTCCAAGCGCTGTATCCGACCCACGATGACTATGTGGCGAAAGTCACCGCCGCAGTCAATGCTTCGGTGGCGGCCGGGTTCGTGCTTCCAGCTGACGCCGCCGAGACGATCGCCGAAGCCCAGGCCTCGGTGACAGGCACCGGGCTGGAATGCGGGCTCCTCTGCCGAAGCTCCAGTCACTACCGCGCCGACTTTTCATCGACAGGACTGCTCCGCGATAACACCGTTTACCTGAACATCAAGAGTGGCGGCGACCTGATTGCTGCAGTCGATGCGGCCCACGTCTTCACGGCGCTCGGCTACTCGACGACGGGTGCCGTGGCCGCGGATAACTTTTCGAAGGCGAAGACAGAGCTGCAGCGTTATCTTCAGCTCTTGCAAACCGCCCAATCTGAAGGGCGTCTGACTGCGACCGGCGCCGACGCCCTCGCATCGCAGGCACAGAACATCATCGATGACCTGCCCTAACCGTTGCTTCCGCTCCCACCCTCCGCTACGCCGAGCGATCCGCAACCGAACGGGCGCGGGCTAACCCCTGACGAGTCGAATCAGTGTGATCTCCGATGGAACACCAAACCGCATCGGCGGCCCCCAATAACCCGTCCCGCGATTGATGTACACCCACATGCGGCCCAACCGATTCAGACCGGCGGTGAACGGTTGCTGCAAGCGCACGAAGAGATTCCATGGCCAGAACTGGCCGCCGTGGGTGTGCCCGGATAGTTGAAGGTCGTAGCCGGCCGCCGCCGCAGCAGAAGCGGAGCGCGGCTGGTGAGCGAGCAGTACCCTTGGAGCGCCCACCGGAGCACCCTGCGCCGCTGCGTGCGGGTCGCTCCTGTGCGAGGGATCGAAGTGATGCGCGGAGTAGTCCGTCACGCCTGCCACTGCCAGCTTCGCGCCGTCGTGATCCAGCACGACGTGCTCGTTCATCAGTACCCGCATCCCAAGTCGACGCAGTTCATGGATCCAGGCGTGCGCGCCGGAATAGTACTCGTGGTTACCCGTAACGATGTAAGTTCCATGTCGCGATTGGAGCCTTCCGAGGGGCTCGGTGTGATGCGCGAGCTCCCGCACGCTGCCGTCGACAACGTCGCCAGTGATCGCAATCATGTCGGCGCCCAGGCGGTTCACCCGATCGACGATGGCCTCGACGAAATTCCGTTTAATGGTCGGCCCGACGTGGATGTCGCTGATCTGGGCGATGGTGAAGCCCTCGAGCTGCGGCGGAAGATCGGCGAGCGGCACTTCCACGTTTACGACCGGGGCGACGCGGCGCGCTATCAGGAAGCCGATCAGGGTGATGACTGGTGTAAGCACCATCACGACGATGGCGGAACTGCGAATCCAAGCGGCCTGCGCTTGCGGAGACAGGAGTGGGGTTGAACTTAGAAGGCTTACGTCGCGAACCAGCGTCAGCACCAGCAACCACGAGAAGAAGCCCAGCGTCAGGAACGGAAGCAAGACCGACCACGCGCCCCCGTCGCGGCGAGTCCGAAAGCCGGTGGGTAGCAGCCACAAGCACATTGCGAGCAGTCCCGCGCCTATGGCCTGGAAGACCGAACCGAAAGGCGCGAGCAGCCGCACTCCGATATAGGCGTGCAACAGGGCGAGCACAACGAACATCGGGCTGACAGAAAGGCGGCTTCTCACGAGCTGGTAATGGGGACGAGCAGCGACACCACAAGGTACCCTGGAGACAACCTCTTGGTACGGTTAGCAAATCCCCAAAGAGGTGCTTCGGGACTTGGTGCCGCTATCCTTCCTACCGAGCGCTTCCAAAAAACCGCCGCGCGCGTCGACAATCCGCTCAGCGCTGCATCTGCATCAGCCGCTGCATCGGCATCACGTTGTGATCGAGGTGGATCATGATCCAGAGCGAGCCGAACACCAGCAGCATCACGATGAGCAGGCCGAACGCCAGTGCCATGACGTTGTTGACGCTGTCGGGACCCGAGGTAATGTGCAGAAAGAAGACGAGATGGACGCCCATCTGTGCAAGCGCCAGCACCGACAGCGCGATGGGGATGCTGGGCTGCCAGACCAGCGTGCTTTGAGCAATGTAGAACGAGACACAGGTCAGCAGCGTGGCCAGCGCCAGGCCGACAAGATAGCCGCGGATCGCATGGGAGATGTCCGCCGGGCCGTGCTCGTCGCCGGGAGCGACGTCGTGGTGCGCTTCGGGAATCGAGGTGCTCATCGCGGTGCTACTCCAACCAGGTAGACGAGGCTGAACAAGGCCACCCAGATGATGTCGAGGGTGTGCCAGAACAGCGCGAAGCACAGCAGCCGGCGGAGGATGTCGGCGCGGAAGCCTTTGGCATATACCTGCGCCATCATCGTCAGCAGCCATAGCAGGCCGGCAGTCACGTGCAAGCCGTGGCAGCCGATCAGCGCGAAGAACGCCGACAGGAACGCGCTCCGCCCCGGGCCGGCTCCCAGGTGGATCATGCTCGCGAACTCGTGCAGCTCGATCGCGACGAAGGTCGCACCGAGTACGAACGTAGCTGCCATCGCGCCGTAGTACATGCCGCTCCGTCGGGCCTGCGCTCCGATGCCCGCGAAGCCGCAGAACACGGTCGAGAGCAGCAGGCACGCGGTCTCGACGGCCACCGTGGGTAGCTCGAACAGGTCGCGGCCGGTCGGGCCGCCCGCGGTCGCATCGGTCAGCACTGCATACGTCGCGAACAGCGCGGAAAACAGGATGATGTCGCTGATCAGGAAAATCCAGAACCCGTAAGCGACGACGATGCGCTTGGACGGCCCATGCTCCGGCTCCTCGGTCAGCGCCTGAGCGTGGCCGCGGCCGGCAACGCCCAGATAGGCCGTCGATGCGGCGCTCACGAGACGGGCCTCAAGTTTGGCAGCGCGGCCTCGCGGGCGGCACGATTCGCCCGGTCGATGGCGGCGACGGTCGCCGCCGGGATCGCCTCCTCATGCACGTCACGCCAGGCGACCACGACGAACACGGCCCAGGCGCCCACGAAGGCCACGACGACAAGCCACCAGATGTGCCAGATCAGCGCAAAGCCCATGATGACCGAGAAGAAGGAGCAGATGAAGCCGGCGGAGCTATTGCGCGGCATGTGGATGTCGTGATACTCCGGCTCGGGCCGCAATGTCTGACGCTCGATCGCGGTTTGCTTGCGCATCCAGTACGCTTCCACGCCCTCGACGTCCGGCATCACCGCATAGTTGAACATCGGCGGCGGCGAGGGCGTCATCCACTCCAGTGTGCGACCGTTCCATGGGTCGCCGGTCAGGTCACGCAGCGCGTCGCGATGGCGAATGCTCCAGACGAGCTGCACTATCTGGAACGCAATGCCGATGGCAATGAGTGCAGCGCCGCCGGCCGCGACCAGGAGCCACGGCTGCCACTCGGGTACGTTGTAGTGCTGCATCCGCCGCGTCATGCCCATAAGCCCGAGCGCGTAGAGTGGCATGAAGGCGACGTAGAAGCCGACAATCCAGAACCAGAACGCCGCCTTGCCCAGGCCCTCGTGCAAGCGGAAGCCGAATGCCTTGGGAAACCAGTACTCGTAGCCCGCGAACACGCCGAATACCACCCCGCCGATGATGACGTTGTGGAAGTGAGCCACGAGGAAGAGGCTGTTGTGGAGCACGAAGTCGGCCGGGGGTACGGCCAGGAGCACGCCGGTGATTCCGCCAATGACGAAGGTGACCACGAAGCCGAGCGCCCAGAGCATCGGCGTGGCGAAAACCACGCGGCCGCTGTACATCGTGAACAGCCAGTTGTAGATCTTCACGCCCGTGGGCACGGCAATGATCATGGTGGCGATGCCGAAGATCGCGTTGACGTCGGCTCCCGCGCCCATCGTGAAGAAGTGGTGCAGCCAGACCATGAACGACAGGATGCAGATTCCCATCGTGGCTGCGACCATCGAGCGGTAACCAAAGAGAGGCTTGCCCGAGAACGTGGAGAACACCTCGGAGAAAATGCCGAACGCCGGCAGCGCCAGAATGTAGACCTCCGGGTGCCCCCAGGCCCAGATGAGGTTCATGAACATCATCGGGTTGCCGCCAGCCTCATTGGTGAAGAAGTGGAAGCCGAGATAGCGGTCGAGCAGCAGCATCGCCAAGGTGGCGGTGAGGATCGGGAATGCAGCGACGATGAGCAGGTTGGAAGCGAGGGTGGTCCAGCAGAAGATCGGCATGTGCAGGTAGTTCATGCCGGGCGCTCGCACTTTGAGCACGGTCGTCACGAGGTTGATGCCGGATAGCAGCGTTCCGGCGCCCGAGATTTGCAGCGCCCACAGGTAGTAGTCGACGCCGACGCCCGGCGAATAGGCGAGCTCGGAAAGCGGCGGATAGGGCAGCCAACCGGTACGCGCGAACTCGCCGATGAACAACGAGATGTTGACCAGCAACGCGCCGGTAGCGGTGAGCCAGAAACCGACCGAGTTGAGCACGGGAAAGGCGACGTCGCGGGCGCCGAGCTGCAGTGGCACGACGAAGTTCATCAATCCGATCACGAAGGGCATCGCGACGAAAAAGATCATGATCGTGCCGTGCGCGGAGAAAACCTGGTCGTAGTGCTCCGGCGGCAAGAAGCCGCCACTGCCCATGGCGATGGCCTGTTGCGAGCGCATCATGATCGCGTCGGCGAAGCCGCGCAGCAGCATCACGAGGGCGAGAACCACATACATCACGCCGATGCGCTTGTGGTCGACGCTGGAGAGCCATTCCTTCCAGATGTAGGGCAGATGTCCCTTGACGATGACCCAGACGAGCACGGCGGTGATCGAGAACGCCACCACTGCCGAGGTGACCATGACGATGGGCTCGTGAAAGGGGACCGCCTCCCAGCTCAATTTGCCCCACATGTCAGTGCCCCTTCCTCGGTGCTTCGGCCGCGCCCCCGCGCTCGGTGGCCGGACCTGGGCCCGGCGCGAGGTCTTGTCGCACGATCTGGGCGAAGAGCTCCGGTGTGACAGCGCCGAACGTCGACGGCTGCACGTTCGTGCTTTGCTGCGCGAGCGCTGTGTAGGCGGCGCCATCCAAAGTAGGGCCCACTCCACGCGTCGCCTTGACCCACGCGGCGAACTCTTCACCGCGCACGGCGCGGACCGGAAAGTGCATGTCGGAGAAGCCGTCGCCGCTGAAATGCGCCGACATACCGTGAAACGTACCCGTCTCGTCGGCCTGAAGATTAAGCTGTGTCCGCATGCCGTTCATCGCGTAGATCATGCTGCCGAGCTGCGGCACGAAGAAGACGTTCCAGACGCTCGCTGAAGTGAGCGAGAAGCGCAGCGGCACACCCGCCGGCACCACGAGCTCATTCACGCTCGCGACGCCTTCGTTCGGATAGATGAAGAGCCACTTCCAGTCGAGCGAAATGACCTGGATCTCGACCGGAGCCTGCCGCTCCGACAGGGGCTTGGCGGGGTCGAGCTGGTGCGATCCGATCCAGGCCACGCCGCCGAGGAGGATGATTACCATGGTCGGGATCGCCCAGACCACAAGCTCGACGGCACCGGAGAATTCCCAGTCAGGCCGGTAGCGGGCCCGCGTGTTCGAGGCGCGGAACCACCAAGCGAAGGCAAAGGTCGCGAGGATCGTCGGCACACCGATCGCCAGCATGATGGCCAGCGAATCGATCAGGATGGTGCGGTCTGCGTGTCCAACCGGACCGCGCGGATCGAGGACGGCCCAGTGGCACCCCGTCAGAACTACCGAAAGCAGTGCGACCGCGCACCGCCGGAGCGCGGAGCGCGACTTTGCGACGTTGATCCAGTGCCACGCAGCACGAAGACTGCGACGTTCAGCGATGTCCATGAATCGAATGTCCGGTTCGAGCGCACTTCCGGTCACGGGACGACGCAGCATACTTCCTGATTGGGTGGTTGTCTTCCCCTTCGAACCACAATCGGGGTAAGTCGACGAATGCTACCCGAGCGCATGGGCAACATGACGGTCGGTTCTCCGTTCGAGCCGATGTGCGCGCGGACGGGTTGATGTCCGCCAATGGACCGCAGTGCTATCGTGGCCGCCTGAACCGACACTAAAGCTTATGATCTTGCGTTGTCCCGGGAATGCTCGTATGTGCGGGCGTTAACACGCGTGCGGAAATTTTGGCGCGTCGGCGGCGTCGCTAGGCGCGACAAGCGAAACAAATTGCGCGCTCGCGAAGTCTTCCTGCTATTCGCACCGCATAGAATTCACCTGCATCCCCCGCCTCGCGCAAGAGCCACAGCCTCGCGATTCGCGGAGATTCAACGATGTCCACCCTTCCCGCCTGGAAGCACCTGCAATGGAAGCGGGCGATTGCGTGCTACCTCGTCGGCGTTCAGCCCTCCTTTTTCTCGGCAGGAGGAGGATGGGCGCGACGAATGGTCGGAGACACGACTTTAGCGGAGACGTGAAAGTCCCAGACCGCGGCACCGCCGCTTGCAGCGAAGTGGGCCACGAGCGTTGGGACATCATCGAGTTCCGTGAAGGTCTTTCCTTCAAGCCCGAATCCGCGCGCGACGCCCGCGAAGTCGCAATAGCCGAACACCGAACCCGCCTCGGGCATCCCCTCTGCGCGGAGCTTGTGCAGCTCGGAGCCATAGGCGCCGTCGTTCATCACGACGATCAGGATGTTGAGCCGATGGCGCTTGATGGTTTCGAGCTCCTGGACGTGCATCATCAGGCTGCCGTCACCGTCGAATAGGACAACGGTCCGATGGGGCCGCGCCGCCGCGACTCCCATGGCGAACGAGATGCCGTTGCCGATCGCGCCAAACTCGCGGATGGTGAGAAACCTCTCCTGTGGACGCGAAGGCATCTGGGCGAAGAACCACGAGCAGTGGCCGCTCGAGTTCACGATCTCCCAGTCGTGCGGCAAGGCCTTTTCCAGCGCTTCGACCACGTCGCGCGGGTCGAGCAGCCCCGGCTCGATCTCGAAAACGTGGCCGTCGGGCTTCGAGTCGCGGATGCGCGCAGCAATCGCATCGCTTCGCCAGCTCAGGTTCCGGAGCGGCAACGCTGCCGTCAATGCCTCGACTCCCAGACGAGCGTCGGCCCGCAGGTGATGACGTGCCACTTCCTGGCCTTGACTCACCGCGACAGGGTCGACATCGATCTGCAACATCTTCGCCTTCGGCCAGAGCTGCCCGCCGCCGCCCGCGTGGTAAGCGAGCGAACAGCCGACGGCGACGACGAGGTCAGCCTGGGCGAGGTACTCGAGTCCGACTTCCGTTGTGAAGCTGCCCGAAATGCCGATGCAAAAAGGATCATCGCGGAACAGCCCTCTCGCGGGAAGCGTCGTCGACAGCAGTCCACCGGCCTTGTCCGCCAACGCCCGGCAGGCGGTTGCCGCGGCGGCTTCGACCGCACCTAGACCGGCGAGCACGACGACCCGTTCGGCGCGGGCGACCAGTTGCGCTGCGCCGGCCACGTCGTCGAGGTTCGGCGGAATCGGCGAAGGCCGCGGCAACAATTGGTGCGAAGGCGTGGGTAAATCCGCAGGCCCGTCCCAAGGCCTGGCCTGCAGATCGAACGGAATGCCGATTACCACGGGGCGACGTTCGCGACGCGCCTGCAGGAACGCGTCGCGTACTGCAACAGGCATGCGCTCGGGCATGTGCAGGCTGTGGTACGCGGCGCCGGTTGCGGCGATGAGCGGTGCCTGGTCGATTTCCTGGTTATACCAACCGCTCTTGAGGGGCGCCTCGCCGGCAAACACCACCAGCGGCAGATGGGCACGTACCGCTGCGGGGAGTGCCGTTATCAATTGCGTCACACCCGGCCCGCACGTCACGGTTGCGACGCCCACATCCCTGTTCTTTCGGGAGTACGCCATGGCGGCCGCGAGAGCGCAATGCTCGTGCCTGACATACACCATGCGACAGCCCTCCTCCGACAAGCGCGAGGCCCAATTCATGTTGGCATCCCCGAGTAGAGCAAAGCATGTTCGCACCCCTTCCTGTGCGAAAGCCTTGGCGAGGACGTCGTACAGGCGGGGCTTGACTTCGTTCTTCATTGGAGGGCTCTTGAGCCGCGGCCGCGCGCCAAGCGCTCAATTCAGCGAGGCACCCGCAATCTCGATTCGCCGGCAGGCCTCGTGCAGGGTCGGGAGCGACGTCGCGAACGACAGGCGAAAGTATGGGGACAGCCCGTAACCGGCACCATTGGGCACGGCGACGCCGGACTCGAGCAGATAGGCCGTAACGTCCTCGTCATTGGCCAGGCGCTGGCCCGCCGGCGTCGACCGACCGATCCAATCGGCGCAGGAGACATAGACGTAGAACGCGCCATGCGGCCGCGTGGGAGCCAAACCCGGACTCGACTCGAGGAGCAGCATCACCGCGTCGCGACGCGCCTCGAACTCCGCGGAGCGTTGCGCGACGACATACTGCGGGCCGTTGAGGGCGGCGACCGCGGCCGCCTGGCTGATCGATGAAGGGTTGAGCGAGCACTGCGCCTGCATGCGCGCCATGGCCCGAATGAGGCTCGCCGGTCCGGCGCCATAGCCGAGCCGCCAGCCCGTCATCGCGTATGCCTTGGAGACCCCGTTCACGATGAGAATCCGATCGGCAAGCTGTGGCGCGACTTCGGCGAACGTCGAGAAGCGGCGTCCGTCGAACAGGATGTGCTCGTAGATGTCGTCTGCCAGTACCCACACGTGCGGATGGCGCTCCAGCACCATCGCGAGCGCACGCAGCTCGTCGGCCGAGTAAACGGCGCCGGTCGGATTGGACGGCGAGTTGAGCATCAGCCACTTGGTGCGCGGCGTGATCGCCGCATCGAGCTCGCCAGCGGTCAACTTGAAGCCGTTCTCGGATCGCGTGGTCACCCAGACGGGAACGCCCTCGGCGAATTCGGTCATGATCGCGTAGGCCACCCACGAGGGCGCAGGAATCACGACCTCGTCACCCGGATCGAGCGTGGCCATCAGGGCGTTG
>Ga0207691_10003586_pt1 | contig 15090 bp, 17 predicted proteins | sample KBSM13metaG_FD_184327 | JGI IMG/M metagenome (GOLD analysis project Ga0207691, IMG submission 184327) | Miscanthus rhizosphere microbial communities from Kellogg Biological Station, Michigan, USA - KBS M1-3 metaG (SPAdes) (version 2) | ecosystem: Host-associated > Plants > Roots > Rhizosphere >... | reverse complement strand
GCCCGAGGGGGCGGGAGTGCCCCTCTCCAGACACTCAACATCGAGCCATAGGCGAGATGTGTCTGGGGAGGGGCACCCCCGCCCCCTCCCAGCCGTCGTCATCGCCGACAGCTTCGGCCGCCCCTGGCGCCTCGGCCAGTCCGAGGTCGCGATCGGCTGCGCCGGCCTCGCGCCGCTGGACGACTGGCGCGGCCGCACGGACACGAGCGGGCGCGAGCTGTCGGCGACGTTGATCGCGATCGCCGACGAGGTCGCCGCCGCCGCCGACCTCGTCCGCGTCAAGGACTCCAGCATCCCCGCCGCGATTGTCCGCGGCTTAGAGCGGCACGTAAAAACCGAGGACGGCCCCGGCGCCGCCGTCCTCCGCCGCCCCCAGGCCGAAGACTTGTTCCGCTAGTCCCGGTCCCTGCCGAGCGCGTCCTTGACCTTGTCCGACGCCTTGTCGAGGCCGTCCTTGGCGGCGCCGGAGGCCTTGTCGACCTTGCCTTCGCGCTTCAGCTCGTCGTCGCCGGTCAGGCTCCCGGCGGCCTCCTTGACGCGGCCCTTGGCGTCGTCCTTGTTGCGGATCTCGTCACTCACGGCATCCCTCCTTGGCTTGTTGGACACCGTCCGACTACCCGAAAACCGAACTGCATCAACTTGACTACCTGCTGGGTAGTCAAGTTGATGCAGTTCAAATCTGAAGGACCGCGGCGCCACGGAAGCGGCCGGCGCGGAGGTCGGCGAGCGCCTCGTTCGCCGCCTCCAAGGCGTAGACCTCGACCTCGGTCCGAACCGGCACCCGCGGTGCCAGGGCGATGAACTCCTCGCCGTCGCGCCGGGTCAGGTTGGCGACCGAGCCGAGCGTCCGCTCTCCCCACAGCTCCGCGTAGGGGAAGGCGGGGATGTCGCTCATGTGGATGCCGGCGCTGACGATCCGAGCGCCCTTGGCGCTGACCCGCAGCGCCGCCGTCATCAGCGCCCCGACCGGAGCGAAGACGATCGCGCCGTCGAGCTCCTCCGGCGGCGCCTCCTCGGAGGAGCCCGCCCACTCGGCCCCGAGCTGGCACGCGAACGCCTGCGTCTCGGCGTCGCCGGCGCGGGTGAAGGCGAAGACCCGCCGGCCCTGGTGGACCGCGACCTGGCAGAGGATGTGGGCGGCGGCGCCGAAGCCGTAGAGCCCGATCCGCTCCGCCTCGCCGACCAGCCGCAGCGCCCGGTAGCCGATCAGCCCGGCGCAGAGCAGCGGCGCCGCCCCCAGGTCCGACATGCTCGACGGGATCGGGAAGCAGAAACGCTCGTCGGCGACCGCGACCTCGGCGTAGCCGCCGTCGAGGTCGTAGCCGGTGAACCTGGCGCGGTCGCAGAGGTTCTCCCGCCCGCCGCGGCAGTAGCGGCACTCGCCGCAGGTCCAGCCGAGCCATGGCACCCCGACCCGGTCGCCCGGCGCGAACCGCTCCGCCCCCTCCCCCGCCTCGCGGACGACGCCGACGATCTGGTGACCCATCACCAGCGGCAGCTTCGGCTCGGCGAGATCGCCGTCGAGGATGTGGAGGTCGGTGCGGCAGACGCCGCAGGCGCGGACCTCGAGCTGGACCTGACCGGGACCGGGGGCGGGCTCGGGCAGCTCAGCCGGCCGGAGCGGCTGCCGCTGCTGCTCGAGGAGCATCGCCCGCATAGGTCTCGATGATCTCGTACAGCGTCGTCCGCTGCGCCGGCTCGCGCCCCGCCGCCCGCGCCGCCGCGATCAGCTGCTCGGGCTCGAGCCGCACCCCGTGCTGCGATCCGGCCATGCGGGAGATGCTCTCCTCCATCAGCGTGCCGCCGAGGTCGTTGACCCCCCACCTCAGAGCCTCGGTCGCCCCCTCCAGCCCCATCTTCACCCAGCTCGCCTGCAGGTTCGGGATCGTCCGCCCCAGCGCCAGCCGGAAGGCGGCGGTGTGCTTGAGGTTCTCCCGCATCGAGATCTCCTCGATCCCATGGGTCCGCCCCAGCATCGTGTTGAAGGGGATGAAGCTGAGCGGGACGAACTCGGTGATGCCCCCGGTCCGCTCCTGCAGGGCGCGGATGACGCACATGTGGCGGGCAAGCTCGCGCGGCTCCTCGATGTGGCCGAACATCACCGTCGAAGTCGAGCGCAGGCCGGCACGGTGCGAGGCTTCGATGATCTCCACCCATCTGGCGGCAGGAAGCTTGTTCGGCGAAATCCGCTGCCGCACGCCGTCGTCGAGCACCTCCGCCGCGGTACCGGGGGTCGAGCCGAGCCCGCACTCGAGCAGGTGCTCGAAGACCTCCCGCGGTGACTTGCCGGAGCGCTCGCAGGCCCAGTCGATCTCCATCGGCGAGTAGGCGTGCAGGTGCAGCTGCGGCGCCACCTCCTTCGCCAACTGCAACCACCGCCCGTACTCCTCCAGGGTCAGATCGGGATGGATCCCCCCCTGCATACACAGCTCGGTCGCCCCGAAAGCGACGGCCTCCTCGACCCGCGCCGCGAAGTCCTCCTCGCTCACTTCATAGGCGTCCGGCGACCGCCGCCCCTGCCCGAACCCGCAGAAGGCGCAGCCGACGACGCAGACGTTGGTGAAGTTGATGTTGCGATTGACGACGAACGTGACCCGGTCCCCCACCAACTCCGCCCGCAGCCCATCCGCCGCCGCCCGCATCTCCTCGATCACCTCAGGGCGAGTCTCCGCGAAGAGGGCAGTCAGCTCGTCCTCGGACAGCTCCTGGCCCTCTCGGCCCTTCCCAATCGCCTTTCCGGCGAGATCGGGGGCGATCACCTCCTCCGAACGCCGCCCCGATCCCTTCCTCGGAATGAAGCTCCAGTACTTCAGCTTGACCACGTCGAGGACCCCCTGCTCCATCCAATCCGGGTCCATGTACTGCGGATAGACGCACAACCGCTCGGTAAGGGCATACCCCCGCGGCGCCAGCTCCTTCCGCACCTGATGCGGACTCGGGAACGGCTCCTCCGGCGAGATGTGGTCTCCATTCGCGCTCAGCCCACCAAGATCGGTGGCCCCCGCCTCCACCAGCTCCGGCCAGAACTCGCTCAGATTCGGCGGCACCTGAACTCCGACGTCTGGCATCAGGCGTCGGCACTCGGAGATCAACCACTTGATCTCTCCGACGTCAATCGGCTGCGCCCACGAGGGGAGGGGCGGGGCACCCTCCGAACGTTTTGCGGAACTTTGCCGAGACGGCAGCGCGGACGACTGACCACGATCCTCAAAGGATCCGAGTGAGGAGGGTGCCCCGCCCCTCCCCCACCGCTCTCGGGAGGCCAGGTCGGCGATCTCCGCGACCTCTGCACCGTAGTAGCGCGGATGCGGAACGAAGTTCTGGAGGATCACCTCTTGGAGGTGGCCGTGGCGCTGGTGGCTGGAGGCGAGAGCTTCGAGCGCTTCAACCCTCTCATCCTCGCTCTCGCCGATCCCGACGAGGAGGCCCGAGGTGAACGGGATCTTCAGCTCACCAGCGGCTTCGATGGTGGCCAGACGGGCTGCCGGATGCTTGGTAGGGCTGCCAGCGTGGACCGTCTCCATCAACCGCTCTGAGGTCGACTCCAGCATCAAGCCCTGCGAGGCGGTCACCTCTCGCAGGCGAGATAGATCCTCCTTGCCCAGCACGCCGATGTTCGTGTGCGGAAGCATCCCGCGCTCGAGCGCTCGTTCGCAGGCCCAGATGACGTAACTGGTGAAGTCTTCGTGGCCCCAGGTCTTCAGGCGCTCCGCGACGACGGGGTTGACCTCGGGACGCTCACCCGTGAGAACGAGAAGCTCCTTGGCGTTGCGTTTCAGCGCCTCGTCGAGCTGGCGTTCGACCTCTTCAGGCGGATGGATATGCGCCTGATGGGTCGCGAAGGCGCAGTACTTGCAGTAGCACTGGCACGTCCGGGAGAGGGAGAGCGTGAAGTTGCGGGAGAAGGTGACCCGGCGCACGCCGCCCAAGCTACTGCAACCGCCAGCCGGGCACGGCCAAAGCAAAAGCGCCACCCCGAGGGGTGGCGCTTTCGGAAGCTGCCGCGGCCCTAGGCGGCAGGTTTGTCGCTGGTCGGCGTCGCCCGTTTCGGAACCGGCGGGCGCACGTGCTCCGGCGGTTCGGTCGGCGGCAGGCCGCCGGGCTCGAGGACGAAGCGGTAAACGCCGGCGGCGGCGAAGGAGCCGACGATCGGGCCGACGAGGAAGGGCCAGACGTCGCCCCAGGTGGTGCCGACCAGAGCCGGGCCGAACCAGCGGGCGGGGTTGAAGCCGGCGCCGTCGAGCGGGCCGGCGACCATGACCAGGAAGCCGAGCGTGGTGCCGATCGCCAGCGGCGCCCACTCCTTGAAGCTCTTCTCCGAGTAGACGGCGGTGAGGATCACGAGGACGAGGACGAAGGTGCCGATCGCCTCGACGATCGCGCCGGCGAAGTTGCCGGCGAGCAGGCCGGTCACTTCGAGGGCGCCGTAGTTGGTGGCGAGGCCCTCGTCCTTCAAGAGCGCTTTGGTCAGCAGGGCGCCGAGGACGGCGCCGATGAGCTGGGCCAGCATGTAGATGACGCCGTCGAGCGGCTTGATCCGCCGGATCACCAGCGCGGCGAGGGTCACCACCGGGTTGAAGTGCCCGCCGCTGACGGCGCCGAACATGACGATCAGGCCGAAGAGCAGGAAGGCGTGGACGAGCCCGACGACGGCGAAGTCGGTGCCGAACTGGGCCTGCCCGCCGGTCGAGACGTAAAGGACGACGACGCTGGTAATGAAGAAGACCAGCAGCAACGTGCCGATCAGCTCAGCTAGATATGCGGCTAGACCTCTCTCCTGCACCATTTCCTCCTCGATTCCCGTGATCAGGTAAGCGGCGGCAGTCTACTCATTCGCTGGATGAAATAGGTTTCACGACCGCATGAGAAGGGCTGTCGCGCTGCTGGCGACCGTTCTCGCGCTTGCCGGCCTCGCCGGCTGCGGCGAGGAGGGTGCAGAACCGGGCGCGCCGAAAGGCGCGACGCTCGTGCTCGATTTCGTCCCCAACGCCGTCCACAGCGGCATCTACACCGCGCAGGACGAGGGCCTCTACAGCGACGCTGGGGTCGACCTCGAGGTGCGGGCGCCGGGCGAATCGACCGACGCGCCGAAGCTGCTCGGCGCCGGCAAGGTCGAGCTGGCGATCCTCGACATCCACGACCTCGGGATCGCCCGCGAGCGCGGCATCGACCTGGTCGGCGTGGCGCCGATCGTACAGCGGCCGCTGGCGGCGGTGATCGCCCGCGGCGACGGCCCGGTCCGCCGCCCCGGCGAGATGGAGGGGCACCGGGTCGGCGTCACCGGCCTCCCCTCCGACGAAGCCGTCGTCGACTCCGAGGTCGAAGCCGACGGCGGTGACCCCGCCGAGGTCGACGAGGTGACGATCGGCTTCAACGCCATCTCCTCGCTGGCGGCCGGCAAGGTCGACGCGGCCACCGGTTTCTGGAACGCCGAGGCGGTTGCGCTGCAACGCCAAGGCGTGCCGATCCGCGTCTTCAAAGTCAACGATTTCGGCGCTCCCCCCTATCCCGAGCTGATCCTGACGACCTCGCGGAAGACGCTCGAGAGCGACCCGGAGCTGGTCGACGCGGTCGTCGCCGCCACCGAACGCGGCTACGAGTCCGCTGTCAACGATCCGGGCGCAGCCCTCAACGATCTGATCGCCGCCAACCCAGAGCTGGACCGAGCCGAACAGGAGGCCCAACTGAAGGTCCTGCTGCCGATCCTCGGCCCGGAGCGCTTCGATCCAGCCGTCCTCGAGGCCTGGGCGGCCTGGGATCTCGAACATGGGCTGCTGGAAAAGCCGCTTGATGTATCCGAAGCCTTTCGGTTGGGGTGACAGGGGAGCCCTGTCACCCCTCGAGCAGCCGCTGAGCAAGGTCGGGTAGTTCGCGGGCCATGCGGGAGCGGGGAACGACGAGGGCGACGCCGGCGGCATCTGCGGCTTTCTTGGTGGCTGCGTCTACGTGGGAGTAGTAGCCGAGCACCGGTATGCCCAGGCCGACGAGCGCCTCGGGGTTCTCGGCGTCGAGGTCGGCGACGATCAGGTCCACGTCGTCCCACGTGCTCTCCTCGATCGAGGGCGCGGAGACGACCTCATGCCCGGCGGCGGTCAGCGTCTCGCTGACCCTGCTGCAGAGCATCAGGTCGGTGGCGATGCTGAGAACGTGCGCCACTAGATCGAGCGGCGCTGGCGGAACTCTTCGCGCACGCTCTCCGGCCGCCCCCACATCTGCACGACCTCCGAACGGCCCTCGCGCACCTCAGCGACGCGGAGCTCTCCGGAGACGCCATCGGCGTCGAGCTTCTCGAGCACGCCCGCAACCGTCTCAGCCGCGGCGGCGTGGCCGAAGCTCTGAGCGACCAACAGTCGCCAATGCCAGCCATTCTCGTGTGGGTACTGGTAGACCTGCGCGTTCACCTGGCTGACCGCCGTTGCGGTATCCACGTACTGGGCCATGTCCTCGATCCGCATGTCGACCTCGAGGTCGGTCCAGTCGGCCGGCAAGGCGTCGATGATCTGCTGAAAGGCAGCGGCGAGAAGCATCAGGCCGAAGCGTAGTGGAGGGCTCGCCGCAATCGCCGATGGCGATGACGGAAGATGGCGCCAACCAGCGGCCGCAGCGAGGCGCCCGGCAGCGGCAGCCGCGGTTCCCAGGCGACCCGGTCGGTGACCCGGCAGCGCCCCTCGCCCAACGGCTCCAGCGCGCGTTCGTGTTCCCAGAGCCGCTGCGAGAGCATCGACGAGCGCTCGAGGAAGCCGCGGCCGGGTTCGAGCCGGACGACGGTGATGTCGTCGTAGTCGAAGGGGATGAGGCCGCAGAGAAGGACCCAACTGCGGCCGATGTGGCCCGGTTCCGGGTCGTCAAGGCCGAAATCAGGAAGTCCGCGCGGGACGGTCATCCTCATCAGTGGGCGCAGCTCGTCGTTGATCCCGGCCGGGTCGATGACCCGCGCCCAGACCGCCTGGGGCGCCGCCTCGACCTCTGAGCTGACTTCGATCTCGGCCCGCCTGCGCATCAGCCGGCGACGAGCTCAGTTGGTGGCGAGGTTGCCGGGGTCGATGCAGGCGACGACGGCGGTTTCACCGCGCCTTCCAGGTCGGCGGCGCCAGGTCGGGCCCGGGGATCGGGGTGCCGTGCGGGTCGTGCCGCGGTTCGCCCAGCTTCGCCGCGATCAGCTCCTCCAGCTCCTCGGAGATGTAGTGCTCGAGAACCTCCGCCTCCTCGTGGACGCGGTCGTCGGACATCCCCAGCGCCTCGGAGAGGTAGGCCTCGATCAGTCGGTGGTGGCGGATCACCTCCAGCGCCACCTTCTCGCCCGCCTCGGTGAGGATGACGCCCTTGTAGGGGAAGTACTCGACCAGGCCGAGGTCGGAAAGGCGCTTCAGCATCGAGGTCGCGGTCGCCGGAGTCACGCCCAGCCGCTGCGCGACCTCGCCGTTGAGGACCAGCCCCTCGCGTTCGGAGGCGATCGCGTAGATCGCCTTCGCGTAATCCTCGATCGCCTCGGTGCTGGGGTCGCGGCGCCCGCGGCCGCCCTCTCCGGCCATCAGACGGACACCAGCAGGCCGGTGAGGTAGAGGGCGGCGATGCCGGCGAGGATCCCGGCCACGCTCGACGGATAGAGGTAGCGGCCGTCGGAGTCGCGCATCGCCGGGGCGATCTGCACGATCACTCGGGCGATCGCCCCCACCCCGACCCCGAAGAGGAGCGCCGCGAGGCTGGGGTCGTAAGCGGAGGCGCCGATCCAGGCGCCGAGGATCGCCGGCGCGCCGGCGATCAGGCCGAGGCCGAGCAGGCGGGCCGGGGTCGGGCGGGCGCCGTCGCGCAGCGGCGCGACGATCGCCAACCCCTCGGTCGTGTTGTGGATCGCGAAGCCGACGACGAGGAAGGCGCCGAGCGCGAGGGCGCCGCTGGCGTAGGCGGAGCCGATCGCCAGGCCCTCGCCGAGGTTGTGGAGCCCGATCCCGATCGCGACCAATAGGGCGAGGTAGCCGGCCGCGGCCGCGCCGCCGCGCGCCTCCCGCGAGCGCCGCGAGAGGTGGCTGTCGATCCCGGCCAGGACGAGGTAGGCGGCGAGGCCGCCGACGAAGACGAGGCCGGTGCCGCCGAACGCCGCCGGCGCCGCGGCGGCGATCTCGAGCCCCTCGAGGCCGGCGTCGATCGCGAGGAAGGCGAGCAGGCCGACCGTGAAGGCGATCAGCGCCCCCACCCAGCTGCTGCCGAGCCGCCGCAGGAACGGCAGCCAGAGCATCCCCAGACCGACCGGGATGACGCCGACGTAGATCCCCAGCAGCGCCATCAGGCCGAAGAAGCCGGCGTCGTTCTCAGGCGTTTCGGCGGCGACGGGGATCGAGGCTTCGACCGTGCCCCCGGCCGAGGTGAGGACGAAGATCTCGTAGGCCTCCCCTTCGATCCACGGATAATCGATCCGCAGCGTGGTCGAGCCGAGGCGGCCGATCTCGCGGCCGCCCTCGGCGGCGAAGGGCGCGTAGGCGTCGTTGACGGCGACCTGGGCGACTTCGACCGGGTCGGGGCCGTCGTTGCGCAGCGTCAGCTCGATCTCCCCCGGGTGCAGCACCGTCCGCTCCACCGAGACCTCTTCGACCGGAGGGCCAGTGCGGTCGCCGAGGCCGGGGCCGCCGAGGAGGGCGAAGGCGGCGATCGCGGCGGCGATCAGCGCCAGCGGGATCAGGCCCAGCGCCCAGGCCGGCAGGTTGCCGCCGTAGCCGCGCTCGGCGCGGGCGTTCGCCTCCATCAGGCCGGGCTCCCCTTGCCCCAGGGCAGGTCGCAGTACATCGTCGCCGCGGTCGCGGCGGACAGCCGCGAGGGATCGCCGACGCGGAAGAACCCGGACCAGCCGAGCTCGGCGAACTCGCTGACGTGCGCGTGGAACATGTAGTCGCCGTCGTAGGGGAACTTCAGCTCGAGGATCCCGCGCTGCGCCTGCCCCTGGACCACCGTGTCGGTGAACTCGCTCGGCTCCAGCGCGGTGCCGGTCGGGAAGTAGTGGAAGAAGTTGCCGTGGATGTGGAACGAGTTGAGCGGGTCGAACTCGAGCGCGTTGACGAGGTAGATGCGGACCGGGCTGTCGCGATCGACCTGGATCGGCTCGTCGACGTAGTGGAAGCCGACCGTGTTGACGGCGTAAACCTCGTTGGAGAGGTCGAAGTTGGTGTCGAAGCCGTTCATCACCATCACCAGCTCGTCGGCTTCGGCCCGTCCCCGCCTGGGGTCGATGACGAAGGCGCCGTAGAGGCCCCGGGAGATGTGGGCGGCGAGCGGGGCGACGTGGCAGTGGTAGAGGTGGAGGCCGAAGGGGGCGGCTTCGAATTCATAGTCGAAGCTCTCCCCCGGCTCGACCTGGCCGCCGCCGCGGTTCTCGCCGATTCCCGGCATCCCGTCCATCGGCGACGGGTGGATGCCGTGGAAGTGCATCGTGTGCGGGTGTTCGGAAGCGTTGACGAAGCGGATCCGCAGCAGCTCGCCCTCCCGGGCTCGCAGGGTCGGCCCCGGGACCCGGCCGTTGTAGGTCCAGGCCTCGTAGCGGACACCGGGGGCGACTTCGATCTCGCGGTCGTGGGCGACGATCTCCCACTCGCGGAGGACGCGGCCGCTGGCGAGGCGGCGGCTGCGGCCGTGGTCGAAGTCGCGCAGGATCTCGGTCGGGTTGAAGCCGTTGCGGGCGTGGTCGACCCGGCGGCCGGCGGCGAAGCTCGCGTGCGGGAACTCGCTGTGGCCGGCATGGCCGTGACCGTTCGTGGCCGCGGTCTCGGCGACGGCAGTATCGCCCCCACGGCTGAGGGCGGTGAGTCCGGCGACCGCCGGCGCCGCCAAGGCGGCCCCGCCGAGGAGCCGCCTGCGGCTTATCCCCTTCTTTGGCTGATCGTCCACCGCAGGTGATTTTGACACATCTAAAAGCGAATTTCGATGGGTCTAAAGACAGGCGTCGTGTGAGGCGATGTGGGTGCCTCCTCCGTCACAAATTGGGGAGGTTCCTCCGGGGGCACCCACATCGCCTACCTGGCCCAGTTTCTAGACTTCGAGGAGATGAGCGAGACCTTGATCGAGCTGGACGCCCAGTACCGGCAGCTGCGCGAGGAATGCGGGCTGGTCGAGCGGCCCGAGCGCGGGCTGCTGATCGTCAGCGGGCCGGAAGCGGCCGAGTACCTGCAGGGGCAGCTGACCAACGACGTCGAGGCGATCGAGCCCGGCGGGGGCGCCTGCGCCGCGCTGCTCGACCGCAAGGGCCACATGCAGGCCGAGATGCGGGTGCTGCGGCCGGGCGCGGCGCCGGACCTCTGGCTCGACCTCGAGCCGGCCGGCCTGGAGGCGGCGCGCCGCCACCTGCAGACGTACAAGATCGGCCGCGAGGTCGAGATCGCCGAGGCTGGCGGGGAGCGCACGCTCCTCTCGCTGATCGGCCCCCGCGCCGCCGCGATCGCCGGCGTCGCCCCCCTCCCCGAGAGCTTCTCCGAAGCGGCGAGCGTCGGCGGCGCCGAGTGCCTGGCGGTCGGCACCGCCGAAGGGGTTGACCTTTTCGTCCCGACCGCCGAGATGGAGCGGGCGCGCGGCGCCCTCCTCGGCGCCGGCGCCGTCGCGGTCTCGCCCGCGGCGGCGGAGATTCTCCGGATCGAGGCCGGCCGCCCTCGCTTCGGCGCCGAGATCGGGACCGAGACGTTGCCCGCCGAGGCCGGCATTGTCGAGCGGACGGTCAGCTTCACCAAGGGCTGCTACATCGGCCAGGAGACCGTCGCCCGCCTCCACTACAAGGGCAGGCCCAACCGCCACCTGCGGGGATTGCGGCTGGGGGCGCCGGCGCATGCCGGCGAGGTCCTGCGGCTGGGCGAGAAGGAGGTCGGGACCCTCGGCAGCGCCGCCGTCTCCCCCGCCCTCGGCCCGATCGGCCTGGCGATCGTCCGGCGCGAGGCGGAGCCCGGCGCGACCGTGGCCGTAGGTGAAGATGGCGTTACGGCTGAAGTGGTCGCCCTCCCCTTCGGTTAGATTCAGCTCCGAATGGGCGCCGGAGGAGTGAGAGCGGCGGCGATTGCCGCCCTGATCGGAGCGACCGCCCTGCTGCTCGGCTGCGGCGAATCCCGCCATGCCAACGAGCAGCGCCCGACCGGATCGACCCGGGTCAGCGTCACGGTCAACGAGAGGGAAGTGATCGTGCAGCCGGTCGAGATCGGGGAGGGGGCGGAACCGACGCAGGAGATCCCGCAGAACGTCGAGCACCCCGATCCGCCGATCGAGACGACGAAGCCGCTCAGCGTCACCTTCGTCGTCGCCAACCAGACGGCTCGAGACATCACGGTGGTGTTGAGGGGTTCGCGGGCAATCGAGGGGGAGAAGGTCTTTGCCCGCAGCCCGGGCACCTTCCAGGTCAGCCTCCCCGCCGGCTCCTACACGGTCTCGGCGGCAGGGATGCCGGGGGCGCGGCCCGCCCACCTGACCGTGGGCAGATACCGCGCCTCCTCGCAGAACGACGTCCTGCTGCCTTAGTCGAGTGGCCCGACGTGGAGCGGGACCGCCGCTTCCTCGCCGCCACCGGCCTCCTGGAAGGCTCGCAGTGTGTAGTTACCTGTGAGCGTGACCGGGAGGTGGTTCATGATCCCGCCGACGCCACAGATCATTTCCGGTCCTGTGCGTTTGGCTGTGAACTGCGCTTTGACTGTCGCCAGAACGTCGCCCGGATTGCCGGCGACGTTGTGGTAGATGCCGGCCGGCACCGGTCCCTGCCCAGCGATGTCGTAGGTGCAGAGGGGCATGTTCGCCGCGTGGGTGAACACGTTTTCGTAGACGTGGATTTTGATCATCTGTCCGGCCGGGCAGATGATCCAGGCCTCGAGTTTCCCTGTCCCGGCCGGCTGTTGTGTCGTGCCGGGCTGGCTGACGCCGAAGCTGTAGTCGCAGCCGTTCATTGTGACTGTGACCGGCATCGCCCCCGGTTCCGAGATACAGCCGGCGTAGACCGGAGTCAATGTGACCGGGTCGGTCGCGCCCAGGATTGTGCCGTTGAGGTTCGCTACTTCGCAGCCCACCACTTTCAGCGGTCCTACGCCGATGTCGAACGTCGGCCCGGCGACCTGATTGCCTGTGATGATCGCTGGGTTTGCCCCGGCTGTCAGCTGTCCTGTCGCGGCTTGTGCGCCGGGCGCCGCCAGCGCGACCATGGTTGCCATTGCCCCGAGCGCCAACCCGAGGGCTTTGAGCATGCGAGTCATTTGACTCTCCCTTCTGTCGATTACTAAACGAATCTTTCACAAAAGGTGTGAGTCGGCGAAGGGTTTCTGGAGAAGCCGGTGCAAGCGGCGTTTCAGATGGCCGAATCCGTCTGAGGCGAAGTCCATGCTGCTCTCGCCCCCGCACGGGGTTCAAAGCAATTAAGGCGCACCGTGACCTCGCTGTGACCCGCTCGGGTCCTGGCGTAAGTCGGGGAAAGCGTCGGAGAGGAATACATGTACGCAGCACTGATAGCGATTCTGCTGATCGCGGGAGGAGGCATTGTCTGGCTCCTTCTTCGAACCAGAGAGGAGAACGCCCGCCTAGCCGAGGCCAGCCGCCGTTCGGCGGAGGACGCCGAGGAAGCGAAGCGGGAGAGGGACGACCTCCGGGAGTTCAAAGGCTCCCTCAAGGAGATGGAGAAGGCTGTCGCTCAATACAAGTCCCGCGAGGACGATCGGGATGCCCAGGTGCGTGAAATCCTGGCCAAGGTCTCGCAGAAGAGCGACCGCGTGGTCGAGCGCGTGGATGATCTCGTGGGCCGCTGGGCAAATCCAAAGCAGCGGGGTCAGTTGAGCGAGGAGTGGCTGGTCGCGGCCCTCAGGCAGATGGGGTTGCGGGACAGCGTCCACTTCGAGACTCAGAAGCGTGTCGAGATAGATGCGGCTCGTGGACAGAAGACGGGCGTGATTGACATTTACCTGCTGCTGCCCAACTCGCAAGGTGTCGCGCTTGACGCGAAGTTTCCCTGGGTGCGACTCCTCGGCGAGGTTGTCGAGGATGGAGGCGGAGATGCGCGAGACTTCGCGCTGCGGAAACTTCGCGATTCGCTGAGAGCCCACATCAAGGATGTCGGCGGGCGGGAATATCGCGGCACCCGTGAGGTCTCAGTGCGACATGTCCTCGTGGTTGTCCCAGATTGGCAGACGCTCGAGCTCGTGCGGAGTGCCGACCCCAAGATCGTGGAATACGCCGCCGAACAAGGGGTTGGCCTGCTTCCCGCGGACGGGCTCTACGAGATGGCGAATGCGCTCGCAGAGGTACATCGCGAGGAGGGTTGGGGAGAGAAAATCGGAGAGCTTTTCACCCCTCAGCACGCCGACCGAATGTTCGCCGCCTGCATCGACCTCCTCGATCGAGTGGGGACCGTAACGAAGCGGTACAACAGCCTCGGGGAGTCAATCTCGAGTCTCACGGGTGCCTTTGGGTCCAACGGCCTTCTTTGCCGCGATGTTCTCGAGCCAGCCGCCCGGGCCGCCGAGAAGGTGCCGCCCGAGCTCGAGGCCGAAATCCGAGAGCTGGACCCGCAGAAATCCGAGAAAAGCGCCGCGCGACTCGAAGAGAAGAGGGATCATCGGGAAGCGGCCTGAAGATTCCGCCTCCAGGGGGTCTGCCCCTGGAGGCGAATTTCGCCAAGCGCGCCGTGCACCGGCTGAACTAGGATTCGGCGCCCATTCGAGACGACCCGCGGAGGAGCCGGTTTTGGCCGTAGACACGAGTGAAGTGGCGAAGTTGGACGTGGAGCCCGGGGCGCTGCCGGAGACGATGGCGGCGTGGGTGATCCGCCAGGAGCGCGAGGGCGAGCCGAAGGACGCCTTCCAGCTCGAGCAGATCGAGGTCCCCGAGCCCGGCGCCTTCGAGGTGATCGTGCGGGTGATGGCCGCCGGGGTCAACTTCAACAACGTCTGGGCCTCGCTGGGCAAGCCGGTCTCGGTCTTCGGCTACGGCGACCACCCCGAGTACGGCCATCACATCGGCGGCTCCGACGCCTCCGGCGTCGTCTGGAAGGTCGGCGAGGGCGTGACCCGCTGGCAGCCCGGCGACGAGGTCGTGATCCACTGCAACCAGGCCTCCTACGAGGACGTCGAGGTGCACGGGCTCGACCCGCTGGCGGCGCCGAGCCAGCGAATCTGGGGCTACGAGACCACCTGGGGCTCCTTCGCTCAGTTCACCAAGGTGCAGGCGCAGCAGCTGCTGCCGAAGCCGCGCAACCTCTCCTGGGTCGATTCCTCCGCCTACGGGCTCACCTACTTCACCGCCTACCGGATGCTGATCGACCAATGCAGCCTGCAGGCCGGCCACAACGTCCTCATCTGGGGCGCGGCCGGCGGCCTCGGCGTCTTCGCCGTCCAGCTCTGCAAAGCGGCCGGCGCCAACGCCGTCGGCGTCGTCTCCTCCGACGAGAAGGGCGAGCTGGTGAAGCAGCTCGGCGCCGTCGACTACGTCAACCGCAACGAGTTCGGCGAGATGATGCGGACCGACGCCAACCTCGCCGACCCCGCCGCCGACAAGGAGCGCTTCAAGGCCTCCCGCGGCTTCGCCAAGCGGGTCAAGGAGATCCTCGGCGACGCTCCCGACATCGTCTTCGAGCACGTCGGCCGGGCCACCTTCCCGACCTCGGTCTTCACGGTCAAGCCGTTCGGCAAGGTCGTCATCTGCGGCGCCACCTCCGGTTACCAGCTCGACTTTGACGTCCGCTACCTGTGGATGAAGCAGAAGCAGATCATCGGCTCCCACTTCGCCAACGCCTACGAGTGCATGCGGGCGAACCAGCTGATGGCCGAGGGCAAGGTGCGGCCGGTCCTCTCGGAAACGATGGGCTTCGAGGGCGTCCCCACCGCCCACCAGCTGATGCACGAAAACAAGCACCTCGGCAAGATCGCGATCCTCGTCGGCGCCGAGTCCGAGGACGAGGGCAAGCACGAGGACGGCCCCGGCGCGATCCGGGCCGAGGTCGGCGCATGAGCACCGCAAGCACGCGACTGGAGAGGCGAATCTGATGGCAGAGGTCTGCACGCTCGACTGGCACATCTCCCCCTTCCGGGCCGACCGCTTCCTCGACCTCTGGGAACCGGCGGCGGAGAAGGCCCCCGCCTCGCGGTTCGT
>Ga0207691_10003582_pt1 | contig 15113 bp, 16 predicted proteins | sample KBSM13metaG_FD_184327 | JGI IMG/M metagenome (GOLD analysis project Ga0207691, IMG submission 184327) | Miscanthus rhizosphere microbial communities from Kellogg Biological Station, Michigan, USA - KBS M1-3 metaG (SPAdes) (version 2) | ecosystem: Host-associated > Plants > Roots > Rhizosphere >... | reverse complement strand
CTGCCTCCTCCAAGGCGCCGCCACCGAACTGGCAACAGCCCTCGCCCTGCTGACCGCCGGCTGAGCGCCGGCTCACCGGGTCCGGCCACCACCGGACGCTGCCCAAAGACCACACACGCTCCATGAATCAGAGCGTCACCGGGGTCCCAGAGGCTCAGGCGGAGAATCCGCCGTCGGCCTTGACCAGCTGGCCGGACATCCAGCGGCCCTCGGGCGAGAGCAGGAACGCGACGGTGCCGGCCACGTCCGCCGGTGTGCCCAGCCGGCCGCCGGGGTGCCGGCGGGCCAGTTCGTCACGGAGCGGCTCATCCATCCAGCCGGTATCCACCGGCCCCGGGTTCAGGACGTTGGCGCTGATCCCGAGCGGGCCGAGTTCGCGGGCGGCGGCGATCACGATCCGGTCCAGGGCGCCCTTTGATGCCCCGTAGGGCAGGTTGAAAGCGGTATGGTCGCTGGTCAGGGCCACGATGGCGCCGCCGTCGGGACCGGCCTGCCGGGCGAAAGCGGCAATCAACTGCCAGCTGGCCCGGGTGTTGACCGCAAAGTGCCTCTCGAAGCTCTCCAGGGACGTGTCCAGGATGGAGGAGTCCACGGATTCTGCGTGGCTGAGCACCAGGCCCTGCAGGGTTCCGGCCTCCGCCACGGCGGCGGACATCAGCCGGTCCACGGCGTCCGGGGCCTGGAAATCCGCCGGCAGCGCCACAACGGCGGCGCCGATCGCCTGGAGCTCGGCGGTGAGGCGTTCGACGTCGTCCGGCTGGACTCCCCACGGCATCCGGGCGTCGTAGGCCTGCCAGTACGTCAGCACGAGGTCCCAGCCGTCCGCGGCGAGGCGGCGTGCGATGCCCGCGCCGATTCCGGCGAGCCTGCCGACCCCGGTGACAAGGGCCGTCTTACGTCCGTCGGGTGAGCTCATGCCGAACAGCCTAGCGGTGGCGGCCGCCGCGGCGCCTGCTAAGTGCGGCGCCTGCTAAGTGCGGGGCCCGCTAAGTGCGGTGCCTACAAGGAGGCTGTGGAAGTGGAGACGGCGGCCCGGACGTCCCGCTCGGCAACCGGCTCGGGGGCAAGGTCCGGCTCCGGCCCCAGCGGATCCCGCCGCAGGGCCACGAGCCAGCACACCAGCAGGGCCAGGGCGCAGAAGACGCCGGCGCTGGAGGCCATGATCCACACCCCGGGCGTCTGGATGTCGAGGTTTTCGGCGCCGAGGGCCGTACCGATGGTCTTGGGCGAGAACAGGAATACGAGGATCGACAGGCCCAGCACGCCGCCCATGGTCCAGCGCATCCCGACGTACCGGCGCGGAGCTTCCCGCAGGGTCCAGGCGAAAGCCGGAAAGACCGCCGCGACCCACACCCAGTGGTGGGACCACGAGACCGGGCTGATCAGCAGCATGGTGAGCGCGGTCGCCGATACGGCCACGACGCGGGCACCCTGATCGCTGGCGGCCTTGATCACGGCGGCGCCCACGGCCACAACCGCCAGGCTCAGCAGCAGCCACGGCACGGTGACGTGCGCTTCCGGGACCCCGAAGTGCAGCAGGGCGCCCTTAATGGACAGGTTGTCCACATAGCCTGCTCCCCCCATCCGGGAGGTGTCGGGCAGCATCTGGAGCCAGAACTGCAGGGATTCGGCGGGCCGGAGCAGCCAGCCGGCCGCCACGGTGGCGGTGAAGCCGGCGGCCATGTTGCCCAGTCCGCGCCAGTCCTTGCGGACCAGAAAGTAGAGCCCGAACACCAGGGGCGTCAGCTTGATGCCGGCGGCGACGCCCACCAGGAAGCCGCTGCCGGGGAAACCGCGGGCCCAGCGCCGGTTGCGGGCCAACAGGTCCACGGCGATCAGGCCCATCAGCAGGGCGTTGATTTGGCCGAACACCAGGGTCTCGCGCCAGGGACCCAGGTTCAGCACCGCCAGGACCAGGACGGCGGCGGCCCAGCCGTTGCCCGGTGCCCGGAAGGTGTCGCGCCAGGAGGTTTTCGCGTTCCAGTACCGGACCGTTCGGACCGCGGCCAGGATCGCCACCCCGGCTCCGGCGGCGTTGAACAGGGTCAGCGCCGCCGGCAGGGGCAGCCGGGCCAAGAGGCCGAAGACGATGGCGGCGAACGGCGGGTAGGTAAACATCAGCGCCGGTCCGCCGGCCCAGTCCACGTTGCCCGCATACAGCGCTGAGGGTGCCGCGCCGGCGTCGTTGAGGATTTTGCCGCCGTACCAGTAGACGCTGAAGTCCAGGCCGTGCTTGCCCCAGACTCCGAGCGAGATCCAGATGAAGTAGGCCACCGCGGCGATGGCCGGGATGACGGAGAGCCGGAACAGGTGCGGGACGGGTGAATACCGCGCCGGGCTGCGGTCTGAAACGGGCACTGACATGTACTCCCCCATCGGGCTGCTGATGTAGGCGCTGGCCGTTTGGTCGGTTCCGTCCAGGGCGGCGCAAACGCGCCCTCGCTGTCGGGTCAGTCTACAGAACAGCTACGCCGGGACCGGGACGGACTCCGGCTTCCGGGCGTCCTTGCGGATGGTGGCGCTGATGACGGCGGCGATGGTGCACATGGCCGCGGCGGCGAACCAGGCGTAGGTGTACTGGCCGGTGGCGTCCCGGACCGCCCCGGCAGCCAGGGCAGCGGCGGCCGCGCCGAGCTGGTGGGCCGCGAACACCCAGCCGAACACGACGCTCCCGTCGGCACCGAACACCTGGCGGCAGATCGCGGCGGTCGGCGGCACCGTGGCGACCCAGTCCAGGCCGTAGATGACCACGAACACGATCATGCTGGGCTGGACGGTGGCGCTGAGCAGCAGCGGCAGGACCAGCAGCCCGATCCCGCGGAACTGGTAGTACACGGCGAGCAGGATCCGGGGGTTGAAGCGGTCCGTGAGCCACCCGGAGGCGATGGTGCCGATGATGTCGAAGAGGCCGACGACGGCGAGCAGGCCCGCCGCGGTGGTTTCGGGCATGCCGTGGTCGTGGGCGGAGGGGATGAAGTGGGTGCCGATCAGCCCGTTGGTGGTCGCGCCGCAGATCGCGAAGCCGGCCACCAGGGCCCAGAAGGTACGCACTTTGCTGGCCCGTTTGAGGACCTGCAGGGCACGGACCGCGGCGTTCCGGCCGGGCTCCTGCACTTCCTGCCCGGCGGCCGGTCCTGTCGGTTCGGGTCCGCTGGATTCCGTGCCGGCGTTCGGGCCGGGGGCCGGCGGCGTCGCCCCGTAGGGCAGCACGCCGACGTCGGCCGGTGAGTTCTTCAGGAACATCAGCACGAGCGGCACCACGGCCAGCGCGCCGGCACCGATCAGGAGCGAGGCCTGCCGCCAGCCCGGGTCCTGGGCAAGGGCGGCGATGAAGGGCAGGAACACGAGCTGTCCGGCGGCGCTGCCGGCGGTGAGGATGCCGATGACCAGGCCGCGGCTCTTGGCGAACCAGGTGTTGGCGATGGTCGCGGCGAAGACCAGCGCCATGGACCCGGTGCCGAGCCCGATCAGCAGCCCCCACGTCAGCAGGATCTGCCAGGACTGGGTCACGAGGACCGTCAGCGCGCTGCCGGCGCCGATCAGCACCAGGGCCACGGCCGTGACGGCGCGGATGCCGAAGCGTTCCATCAGGGCCGCCGCGAACGGCGCCGTGAGGCCGAAGAGCACGAGGTTGATGCTGACCGCGGCGGAGAGCACGGTGGTGGACCAGCCGAACTCGTTCTGCAGCGGCACCATCAGCACACCCGGGGCCGCCCGGAACCCGGCCGCGCCGACCAGCGCGAGGAAAGCCACAGCGGCGACGGTCCACGCCGGGTGGATGCGGCGGCGGACCGGCGCCGGGGTCACGGTGGTTTCGGGGGCATTCATGCGGCGGTTCCGTTCTGGACAGGGGTCCCGGTGCCGGCCGAGGCCAGCGGCACGGGGTCCGCGGTGCGGGAGAGGCTGTGCCAGCTCGTGTTGGCGGCCGTCAGCGGTTCCCCGCAGGCCGTGCACGTGTCAGCCGAGGAGGTCCTCTCCCCGCAGCCGCTGTGGATGACGAACATGTGTGCCTGCCCGGACGGCGCCGGGAGATGCTTTTCGGCCCAGATCACGACGGCGTTGAGCACCGGGAGGGCGTCTTCGCCCATGGCGGTGAGGACGTATTCCTGGCGGGTGCGGCCGCCGTCGTCGTAGGGCCTCCGGGCCAGGAGCCCGGCGGCGACGAGCCCGGCGAGCCGCTTGGTGAGCACGGAATCGGCCGCTCCCAGCCGCTGTTTCATGGCATCGAAGCGGCCGTTGCCGAAGAACACCTCGCGCAGGACGAGCACGCTCCAGGGATCGCCCAGGATGTCGAGGCCGCGGGCCATGCTGCAGGTCCGTTGGGACCAGTCGGATCGAAGTGCCATGCGGCCACCCTAGCTGACTCTCTTAGAGAAAGCTAGGGTGGTCCGACGGAATGGCGCGGGCGCCGGGGTCGGCTGCAGGTGCAGCTACGGTGCAGCTAGCTGCCGGCGGCCAGGGAGGAAATCGCGGCGTCGAGGTCGGCGATCAGGTCCTCCACGTCCTCGATGCCGCACGAGAGCCGGATCAGGTTGACCGGGACCGCCAGTTCCGTGCCCTTGACCGAGGCGTGCGTCATTTCGGACGGGTAGTTCATGAGCGATTCGATCCCGCCCAGGGACTCCGCCAGGGTGAACACGGAGGTCGATTCGGCCACCTTGCGGGCCGCGGCCTCGCCGCCCTTGAACTGCACGGAGATCATGCCGCCGAACTTCTTCATCTGCTTTTTGGCCAGCTCGTGGCCGGGGTGGGTGGGCAGGCCCGGGTAGAGCACGGCCTCCACTTCGGGGCGCTCCAGCAGCCATTCGGCCACGGCCTGGGCGTTGTCGCTGTGCCGGTCCATGCGCACCCCGAGGGTCTTGAGCCCGCGGGTGGTGAGGAAGGCGTCCATCGGCCCGGACACGGCGCCGACGGCGAACTGGACGAAGCCGATCTTCTCGGCGAGGTCCGGGTCGTTGACCACGATCGCGCCGCCGACGACGTCGGAGTGCCCGCCGATGTACTTGGTGGTGGAATGCACCACCACATCGGCGCCGAGGGCCAGCGGGGTCTGCAGGTACGGGGAGGCGAAGGTGTTGTCCACCACGAGGAGCGCGCCGGCGTCGTGCGCCACCTTGGCGAGCGCCTCGATGTCGGTGATCTTCATCATCGGGTTCGACGGCGTCTCCACCCACACCAGGCGGGTCTTGCCGCCACCGTCGGCCGTGCCGCCGGCTGCGACGGCGGCAGCGACGGCGTCGAGGTCGGACATGTCCACCGGGGTGTTGCCGATGCCCCACTCCCCCAGGACCCGGCTGATCAGCCGGTACGTGCCGCCGTAGGCGTCGTTGCCGAGCACAATGTGGTCACCGGGGCGGGTGAGGGCGCGGATCATCGAGTCCTCGGCGGCCAGGCCGGAGCCAAAGGAGAAAGCGGCGCTCCCGCCTTCCAGGGCCGCCAGCTGCTCCTGCAGCGAGTCACGGGTCGGGTTGGTGCCCCGGCCGTATTCGTAACCGGCCCGCAGCCCGCCGATGCCGTCCTGTGCATAGGTCGAGGAGAAGTGCACGGGGGGCACCACCGCCCCGGTGCGGGGCTCAAACGCCTGGCCGGCGTGGATGGCGCGGGTGTTGAAACCCTGGTTATTCGAGGACGGGTTTTCAGGCACAGACATGGGACTCCTTGAACTGGTCAGTTGCTGAGGTACGCGAGGAGGTCGTGGCGGGTCAGGATTCCCACCGGGGCGCCGACAAACGTCACCATGAGGGTGTCGGCGTCGGAGAGGAGTTCGCGGGCGGTCGAGATCGATTCGAGCGAGCCGATCACGGGAAGCCGGGCCTCCATGTGTTCGGAGATTTTGTCCGAGAGCTTGGCCTCGCCGCGGAAGAGCTTGGCCGTGAGGGTGCGTTCATCCACGGCGCCCAGTACCTCGCCCATGACGACGGGCGGTTCCTGGGACAGGACGGGGATGTGCGAGACGCCGTACTCGTTCATGATGTTGATGACGTCGCGGACGGACTCGTTCGGGTGGATGTGGACGAGGTCCGGGAGTTCACCGGTCTTGGCCTTGAGGATCTCGCCCACCGACGCCTCGTCCCCGCCGGCCAGGAAGCCGTAGGAGCGCATCCACTGGTCGTTGAAGATCTTGGCCAGGTAGCCGCGGCCGGAGTCCGGCAGGATGACCACGACGACGGCGTCGGCCGGGAGGTCCTTGGCGACTTCCATGGCGGCCACGACGGCCATGCCCGAGGAGCCGCCCACCAGCAGGCCTTCCTCGCGCGCCAGCCGGCGCGTCATCGCGAAGGAGTCGGCGTCGCTGACGGCAATGACGTCGTCCGGGACCGACTTGTCGTAGTTGGCCGGCCACATGTCCTCCCCGACGCCCTCGACAAAGTACGGGCGTCCCGTGCCGCCGGAGTACACCGAGCCGGCGGGATCCGCGCCGATGATCTTCACGACGCCGCCCTCTTCCCCGGGGCGCCCGGCGGAGACTTCCTTGAGGTACCGGCCGGTGCCGGTGATCGTGCCGCCGGTCCCGGCGCCGATCACGCAGTGGGTGATGCGTCCGTCGGTGTCGTGCCAGATCTCAGGGCCCGTGGTCTCATAGTGGCTGGCCGGGGCGGCGGGGTTGGAGAACTGGTCCGGCTTGTAGGCGCCGGGGATTTCGGTGACGAGCCGGTCGGAGACGCCGTAGTAGCTTTGCGGGCTGTCCGGCGGGACGGCGGTGGGCGTGACCACCACTTCCGCGCCGTAGGCCTGGAGCACGGCCCGCTTGTCCTCGCCGACCTTGTCCGGCACGACGAAGATGCAACGGTAGCCCTTCTGCTGCGCCACGAGCGCCAAACCGACGCCGGTGTTGCCCGAGGTGGGCTCCACGATCGTGCCGCCGGGCAGGAGCTGGCCCGTTCGTTCGGCCTCCTCGATCATCTTGACCGCAATGCGGTCCTTGATCGAACCGCCGGGGTTCAGGTATTCGAGCTTCACCAGGACCGTGGCTGCGATGCCATCGGTCACGTGGTTGAGTTTGACGAGCGGCGTATGGCCAATGAGGTCCAGGACGGACGGGGCGTACTTCATAGGTACAAAGTTACCGTCTCCGGCGCGGCGGGCACGTCGGCGCGGCCACGGCGCTGCCACGGCGCTGAAAGGTGCGAGGATATGGCGGTGAAGAGGATCGCCCGGCTGAAGAAGTTCAGGAGCTACGCGCTGCCCGCGGGCATGCTGCTGGCCGGGTGCGCGGCGCTGGCGTCCGGACTGCTGCCGGTCCCCGCCTTCCAGGCCCTGGCTGCACGCACCGTGCCGATACTGGCGTTTGTGGTGGCGATGTCCCTCGTCACCGAGCTGGTGGATGAGGCCGGGCTCTTCCGCGTCGTCACGGAGCGGCTGGCCGCCCTGGGCCGCGGCCGGGTCCTCTTGCTGTGGTTCCTCGCCATCGCCCTCGCCACCGTTTCCACGGTGTTCCTGTCGCTGGATACGACGGCGGTGCTGGTGACTCCCGTCGTCGTGCTGCTGGCCATTCACGCCCGCATTCCGCCGCTCCCGTTCGCGCTGACCACCGTGTGGCTGGCGAATACGGCCTCGCTGCTGCTGCCGGTCTCCAACCTGACCAACCTGCTCGCGCAGGAGCGGCTCAACCTCAGCCCCGCCGCGTTCGCTTCGCTCGTGTGGGCCCCGGCCCTGGTGGGCATCCTCGTGCCGCTGGTGCTCCTGTGGCTGGCGTTCCGGAAGGACCTGCGCGGCACGTACGGCCCCCAGCCCGTCCATAAGGTCCGGGACCGGGTACTGCTCTACTCGGCGTCGGGGGTCATGGTGGTCCTGCTCCCGGCGCTTGTCTCCGGGGTTCCGGTGCAGATCCCGGCACTCGCGGCGGCTGCGGCGCTGCTCCTGCTCTTCCTCTGGCGGCGGCGCTCCGTCCTGCGCTGGTCCATGATTCCCTGGCGCCCGCTGATGCTCACGTCCGGACTGTTCATGGTGGTGGAGACCCTGCACGCCAACGGGCTCACCCAGTTCCTGACCGGGATCGCCGGCACGGGCGAGAGCCTGCCGTCGCTCCTGCAGCTCGCCGGCCTGGGCGCCGGGGCAGCCAACGCGGTCAACAACCTCCCCGCCTATCTGGCCCTGGAACCGGTGGGCGGCTCCCCGGCCCGGCTGGCGGCCCTGCTGATCGGCGTGAACCTGGGGCCTCTCGTGACCCCCTGGGCGTCCCTGGCCACGCTGCTGTGGCACGAGCGGCTCCGCTCCCTGAACGTGGAGATCCGCTGGGGAGGCTTCGCCCTCGCCGGCGTGGCCGCCGTCGTCCTCACCGTCCCGTTGGCGGTCGTGGCGCTGTGGCTCACCACCGGGATGCAGTGAGGTGGACTTACTGTGAGGCCCGGCTGCCCGGCGTGCCCGGCGCGTCAGGCGCCGATGTCATTCCCGGCGTTCGCTGCCCCGGCGCCGCCCTCACGCGGGGCGTTCTGCCAGAGGCCGACCACATTGCCCTCAGTGTCCCGGAAGTAGGCGGCCCAGCCCATGGTGCCGATTGCCTCGCGCGGTAAGACGGTGCTGCCGCCCAGGGCATTGATCTTCGCCAACGCCGCGTCGATGTCATCGACATCCACAGTGACCACCGGGGATGTGAGGTCGCCTTCGCGGCGGAACATGCCGCCGTTGATGGAGCCCGGTACGGAGGGCATGCCGTTGGCATCCGTCGGCGTCGTCTTGATCATGGCGTAGCTCATCTCCGGCACCTGGCTTACCTCCCAGCCGAACGCCGAACTGTAGAACTCCCGTGCGCGGCCCTCGTCTTCTGCGGGGATTTCGAAATGAACCACTCCACCAGCCATCACACTCTCCTAAGAACAAGGATTCGGTGCCAAGAAGCGGGCGCGGACACACCACGCCACTAGCCGGATTTTAGCCCCGGCAGCGCGGGAGGTTAAGGGCCGTACGGCCCCTGCACCGTTGCCGCGGATGACGCTGCTGTCAGCGGGCCGTGGGAACATGTTCGAATGAGCCTTGCAGACGCCCCCGCAGGCATTGCCGCCGCGGCGGACGCCTCATTGCGGTGGCACCCGGGCGGCCCGTTCGACTTGATGCAAACCATCGGCACGCTGCTGCGCGGCCACGGCGACCCGTCCATCCGCACCGCCCCGGACGGGATCTGGTTCGCGTTCACGACGCCCCGCGGTCCGGCCACGCTGCGCCTGGCAACGGCCGGGACGCGGGCTGACCCTGCCGTGGACGCGCAGGCCTGGGGTCCCGGAGCGGGGGACGCCGTCGATTCCGTCCCGCGCATGCTCGGGAGCGACGACGACTGGTCCGGCTTCGACGAGCCCGCATTCCACGCCACCCTCCCGCGCATGGTGGTTGAAGCCCGACGCCGGAACCTCGCGATCCGGCTGCCTGCAACCGGCAGGATGATCGATTCACTCGTGCCGACCATCCTGGAGCAGAAGGTCACCGTTATCGAGGCCCGCCGCGGATACCGCTACCTGATGTACCGCTTCGGGACGGCGGCGCCGGGCGCCGGCACCGTCGCGCCGGCCAATCTGCTGGTCCAGCCGACGGCCGCGCAGTGGCTGCACATCCCGTCCTGGGAATGGCACAAGGCCGGCGTGGGCCCGCAGCGGTCGGGAACCGTCATGCGGGCGCTGCGTTCGGCCGCCGCGCTGGAACGGCTCGCCGCCCTCCCCGCCGCGGAGGCTGCGGCCAAGTTGCAGACGCTGCCCGGAATCGGGGTCTGGACGGCGGCGGAGGTGGTGCAGCGCACGCACGGCTGCCCGGATTCGATCTCGGTCGGCGACTACCACCTTGCGGCCTACGTGGGCGCCGCCCTGACCGGCCGCCGGACAGACGACGCCGGCATGCTCAGGCTGCTGGCTCCATGGGCGGGGCACCGGCAGCGGGTGGTCCGGATGATCGGGCTGAGCGGCTTCCGGAAACCGACATTTGGCCCGCGCATGACCATCCAGGACCACCGCGGCCACTGACCTCAGGAGCAACGCCGGGCCGTCAGCCGCCGGACTGGAGGCCCAGCCGGGCCGCGGCCTCCTGGCGCATGTCAACCTTGCGGATCTTGCCGGAGACGGTCATCGGGAAGCTCTCCCGGACATCCACGTAGCGCGGGATCTTGTAATGTGCCAGCTTGCCGCGGCAGAACTCGGCCAGGCTGGCGGCGTCCATCGGCGCGGCCCCCGGCTTCAAAATGACGCAGGCCATCAGTTCCTCGCCGTACTTCGTGTCCGGGACACCGATCACCTGCACGTCCTGGATGTCCGGGTGGGTGTAGAGGAATTCCTCGATTTCGCGCGGATAGACGTTCTCGCCGCCGCGGATCACCATGTCCTTGATCCGGCCCTCGATCACGATGTACCCGTCCGCGTCCATCCGGGCGAGGTCCCCGGTGTGCATCCAGGCGTCGGCGTCGATCGCCTCGGCGGTCTTGTCAGGCTGGTTCCAGTACCCGCGCATCACCGCGTAGCCGCGCGTGCAGAGTTCGCCGATCCCGCCGCGCTCCAGCACCTCTCCCGTGACCGGGTCCACGATCCGGCTCTCCAGGTTCGGCATGGTCCGGCCCACGGTCTCGGTGCGCTGGGCCATGGTGTCCACGCTCCGGGTCATTGTGGACACCGGCGAGGTCTCCGTCATGCCGTAGCAAATGGCGACGTCTTTCATGTTCATTTCCGTGATGACCCGGTTCATCACCTCGATGGGACACAGCGAGCCGGCCATGACGCCCGTGCGCAGTGTCGAGAGGTCGTAGGAGGCGAAGTCCGGCAGGGCGAGCTCGGCGATGAACATGGTCGGCACGCCGTACAGCGAGGTTCCGCCGAAGTCCTGCACAGCTTCCAGCGCCGCGGCCGGCGAGAACGACCGGCCGGGGATGATGGTGGCGGCCCCGTGGCTGAGCGCCGCAAGGTTCCCGATCACCATGCCGAAGCAGTGATAGAAGGGCACCGGGATCACCACGCGGTCGTGTTCCGTGTAGCCCAGCTGCTCGCCGATCGAAAAGCCGTTGTTAAGGATGTTGTGGTGCGTCAGTGTGGCGCCCTTCGGGAACCCCGTGGTGCCGGAGGTGTACTGCAGGTTGACGGGGTCCTGCGCGTCCAGTGCCGCCATGCGCGCTTTCAGCTCGGAGTGTCCGACGTCGTCGGCCCGCTTGAGCAGCTCGGCATAGGTGCGCTCCGCCTCAGTGCCGGGTTCGCCGGCGGTCAGCCCGTCCAGGCCGGCGTCCGGGAGGAAGACCAGCTCGCGCAGGTCCGGGCACGCCGCCAGCGCCTGCCGCGCCATCGCTGTGTAGTCGCTGTTCCGGTCCGACGGCGCGCTGACCAGCATGCGCATGCCGTTCTGGGTGACCACAAACTCGAGCTCATGGCTGCGGTATGCGGGGTTGACGTTGACCAGGATCGCCCCGACCTTCGCGGTGGCGTACTGCAGGATGGTCCACTCGGCGCAGTTGGGGCTCCAGATGCCGATCCGCTCGCCCTTCGCGACGCCCAGGGCGAGGAGCGCACGTGCCAGCCGGTCGACGTCGTCGTTCAACTTGGTGTAACTCCACCGCCGGGCCTCTTCGCCGGGTACCGCGGCCGCCTCGATCAGGGCATCGTGGTACGGGAACCGCGCCGCGATCCGTTCGAAGTTCGCGCCAATGGTTTCCTCGAGCAGCGGGACGTCAGTGTCCCCGGCTGTGTAAGCAAGCATGGTGTGACGCTACCAACAGTGCGGGGGCAAAAGAAGAGCAAAGCTTGGAAGTCCTATGAAATCTTGGGTCATGTTCCGGCGCCTGCGCGGCAGCCCGGTAGGGTGATTGCCATGAGTGCACCCGTTGACCTTCAGGCCATTTTCATCCCCAACGACGGCGAATTCTTCCGCGTGAAGCTCGCCCTGGACATCGCGATCGACGAGGTGGTCAACGAGCCCGGCTGCATCCGCTACGAGCTCACCGAGGCCAGCGAGGACAAGCTCGTCCTGACCGAACGGTGGGCCAGCCAGGCGGACCTGGACAAGCACTCCAAGGGCACGGCCGTCCAGGACCTCAACGAATCCCTCAGCGCGCTGCTGGCCGAGCCGGTCAAGCTCGAAAGGCTCTAACCCACGCTTCCAACCACAACGCGGGGTCACTCCGCGCCCATCCCTGAGGGATTTATGGGCGCGGAGTGACCCCGCGTTGGTTAAGCCTGGGATTAAGCCGTGGAGGTTCAGGCCTCCGGGATCTGGGTGCCGTCCTGCTTGGCCGCAGCCGCGGCGGCCTCGGCCTGGGACCGGGCCACGTGGGCGTGGACTTCTTCCATGTCCAGGGCCTTGACGGCGTCGACCACCTGCTCGAGCTGCTGCGCGTTCAGTGCGCCAGGCTGCGAGAACACCAGGACCTTTTCGCGGAAGGCCATCAGCGTGGGAATCGACGTGATGCCGGCCTCGGCGGCGAGCTGCTGCTCGGCTTCGGTGTCGACCTTGGAGAAGACGACATCCGGGTGCTTCTCTGAGATCGCCGAGTACGTGGGGCCGAACTGCTTGCACGGGCCGCACCATTCGGCCCAGAAATCGACGAGGACAATGTCGTTATCCTCGACTGTCGATGCGAACTGTTCACCTGTGATGTCTACGGTAGCCATGAGTCAACGGTACGGGAGCGGGCACGGATTGTCCCCGGCATTTCGCTGTTGGCACATCCGGGAGGGGCTGTAGGCAGGTCACGCCCAGGCGTGCGGGGCCGGACGCCTGGCGCCGGGCAGGGCGTTGGTTTCGCGCCACTCGTGGATCCACCCGGGCAGCTCCAGATCCGCCGGCGGGGCGCCGAACTCGCGGATGATCTCCTCCTGGCTGACGGGCTTGCCCTTGCTCAGAAGCCGGGTGGCGATATAGGCCCTCGCGTACACTTCGCCGTCCACCACCATCCGCTGCTCGAAGTAGATGGCTTTCGAGTCCAGGCCGATGATCCGGGATTCGATCGTGTACTGCTGCCAGAGCTGCAGCGAACGGCGGAACGCGATGGTCTCCCCCGCCGCGACCGGGGTCCAGCCCCGGCGGCGCATCTTCTTCCAGGTGCCGCTGCGGGCCATGAGATCGAAGCGCCCGAGGTCCATGAGTGAGAAGTACATGCCGTTATTGACGTGCAGGGCGATATCGATGTCCGTGGGCAGTACCCGCAGCGGCAGCGAGGAGTTGTCCCAGATGCTCAGCGGTGAGCGGCGTGAGGACGTGAACAGCAGCAGGAGAGTCCGGAACAGGAGATGCATGAGTCATATGTTACCCGCGGGTAACAAGCGTGCCAAGGGGTGGGTGCCGGAACCTAGCTGTGCGCCGACAGAACCGAGACGGTGGCCTTGGCGCCAACGCCGCGAATCGTCCAGCAGTTCCCGGTGCCGATCACGTCCAGCTCCTCCAGGTCCGCGTGGTGCAGGACCAGGGCAGTGTTCTCATCCACGGCGACCGCGCGGTCCACAAGGCCTTTTGCCACCGCCCCAACGGCCCGGCCGAGGGTTCCCGCCTGGGCGGCGTGCACGTCGACGGCGAAAGGCACCAGGCCCAGCCCGTCGCGGATCTCCACTTCTTCCAGGCCCTCCGACCAATCCGCCGGGCAGACCTCGGTGCCGCGGATCCGGTAGCCGCCCACGATCGCCCGCACCGGCGCCACCATCGCGCCGGCTGAGAATCCCATATACGGCACACCGTCGGAGACCAGTCTGCGGATGGGCTGCGCTGACGGCAGCAAGCCTTCCAGGTAGCCCGGCGTCGGCCCGCCCCCGACGACGATGCCGTCGACGTCGTCGAACGCGGCAGGGTCCGCGCCCCGGTTGAAGCCGAGGAGGACCGGGACGACCTCGCAGGCTGTCCGGGACTGCAGCGGATCCACATAGGCAGGCAGGAAATATTCCGAGCTGCCCTCATGGTCAAAGAGAACCACAGCGACGCGCGGAACCCTGCCGGAGGCCCGGTGCCGGAGTTCCCTGACGAAGCGGTCGAAGACGGCAGGTGCGGTTACGGTGTCCGGGCCGCCGCCAACAAGCAGGATGGTCATGGTTCAACGTACCCGGATCCACGGCAATCGCAATGAGCCCGGCGCGGGCGGCTCCGAGGACCTGTAGCGATTGACCGGCCCGGACTGCGAGGAACATAATCGGAATCGGTACTAGCTTCACCCCACGACTGCGCCGACCATGAGGCCGACGGCAGAGCATTCAACGGAAAGCGGTCGACACTATGAGTACTGCCCATCACCCTGTCACTGCGACCGGCTGGACCGGTTGGGTCCGTTTCGCCGGGGTCATTCTGATCATCAACGGCGTTTTCAGCGGCCTTCAAGGCCTCGTCGCGCTCACCGGACCCGACACCTACTATTTGTCGACCCCGGGAACCCTGTTCCTCTTCGATGCGAAGGGGTGGGGCTGGTGGAATGTCGCCCTCGGGGTGCTCTTGATCCTCACCGCCGTCGCGCTCTTCGCCGGCGCTACGTGGGCTCGAGTCGTTGGCGTCGTCGTTGCCGGCTTCAGTGCGGTCGTTCAACTGATGCTCATTCCGCAGCAGCCGTGGTGGTCCGTCATCGTCATCGCCATGGACGTGCTGATCATCTACGCGATCATCGCCCACGGCGAGGAACTGAAGGCCGAGCAGGCACCTCCGACAACCAATCCGTAGGGCACCGGCGCCATCAGCCTGCAGCAATCAGCTCCACTTCGTAGCCGTCCGCATTCACGAGGTAGGCGGCGAAGTGGGCTGGGCCGCCTGCGTGCGGATACTTGTCCGGAAATAATTCCGCCCAGCCGCGGCTCAGTCCCTCCGCCGCTATTGCGTCCACGTCGGCCCGGGTCCCCGCACTGAACGCGAGGTGGTTCAGGCCCGGGGCTTTGCGGTCGTGCACGGTTCCGGTCAGCGCAGGGGACTGCTCGACGACGATGTACGTCGGCCCGCGGCGCCAGCTGCACCCGTGGGCCCAGTCCTGGTAGGCCTCGTAGCCCAGCCGGCCCAGCAGCCAGCCCCACTGGTCCCTGGCCCGCTGCAGGTCCGGCACCCAGAGTTCTACATGGTGCAGGGCACCAAAGTCCGCCGGTGCAATGGGAACTGGTGAATCGGGACCTGGTCCAGCCGGACCTGGTGCAACCGGAATATCAGCCATCAGAACAGTATCCGCTGGAACAGGATGTGGTCCTGCCAGGATC
>Ga0207691_10003580_pt1 | contig 15123 bp, 14 predicted proteins | sample KBSM13metaG_FD_184327 | JGI IMG/M metagenome (GOLD analysis project Ga0207691, IMG submission 184327) | Miscanthus rhizosphere microbial communities from Kellogg Biological Station, Michigan, USA - KBS M1-3 metaG (SPAdes) (version 2) | ecosystem: Host-associated > Plants > Roots > Rhizosphere >... | reverse complement strand
TTCCACTGCTCGCTGGTGGCGATGTTGAGATTGCAGATGGCGTCGCCGCCGGTGGTGTAGCGCGTCTCGGGGTCGCGGCCCAGATTGCCGATCAGGATCACCTTGTTTACCGAGGCCATGTCACGTCTCTCCCATCGAATAGTTGCTTTGATTGTAAGCGGGCGGCGCCGACATGCCGGCGCTGAGCGCCAGCCACAACGCGGTCAGCACGAGCCCGAAGCCGAATACCGCCGCCGCGCCGTGCCGCTGCGACAGCCACCCTCCCGCGGCAGCGCCCGCGAAGGTGCCGAAGAACTGCACGCTGGAGTAAACGCCGGTCGCGGTGCCCTTGATGGCGGGCGGCGCGAATTTGGAAATGAGCGACGGCAAAAGCGCTTCGAGCAGGTTGAAGCCCGTGAAGAACACGACCAAAGCCGCGATCGTCATCGGCAACGACGTGCCTGCGACGGCGAGCATCGACTGCCCCGCGAACAGCACGGCAACGGCGCCGACGAACACGATCTTGCCGCGGCCCGGCCGATCCGCCTGCCACACCGCCGGCAGCATCAGCGCGACCGAACCGACGAGCACGGGAAGATAGACGAGCCAATGGTCGCCCGCCGCGATGCCATTGTCCCGCAGCATGAACGGCACTTGCACGAACAGCGCCATCAGTGCGGCGTGCAGCGCGAAGATGCCGTAGTTGAGACGCAAGAGCTGCCGGTCGAAGATCACACGCCGCCATTGCGAAGTTGCGTGGCGTGGTGCGAAGGAAGGCTCGTGCCCGGCCACGGTGCGCAGCAGAACTCCGATCGCGCCGAGCGCGAGAACACCCGTCAGCACGAAGATGCCGGGCACGCCGATCACCGGCGTCAGCGCGGGCGCGCCGATGAGCGAGAGCGCGAACGTGGCGCCGATGGTCATGCCGATCGCAGCCATCGCCCGCGACCGCACGGAGTCGCGGGTGAGGTCGGCGGCGAGCGCAATGACCGCCGCGGAGATCGCGCCCGCACCCTGGACGATGCGGCCGACGATCGTCCAGCCGATCGTCGGCGCCCATGCGGCGATGAAACTGCCGAGTGCGAAGACGAGAAGCCCCACGACGATCACCGGCTTTCTTCCCCAGCGGTCCGACGCCCAGCCGAACGGTATCTGGAGCAGCGCCTGGGTGAGCCCGTACGCTCCAAGCGCGATGCCCACGAGCGTGTGATCGCGTCCGCCAGGGAGCGTCTCCGCATAGAGCGCGAACACGGGCAGGATGATGAACATGCCCAGCATGCGGAGGCCGAAGATGCTGGCGAGGCCGGCCGTGGCGCGGCGCTCCGCAGCGGTCATCTTGGTCACCACGCTGGTCACCACGCTGTCCGCCGCGCTGACCTTGGCGTTGCTGGCGACGGGAGGCGCGCGGTCGTGCGACATGAGCGGTGAGGGCAAATCAGCTTCGGCGAGGGGACGAGCGAGTGTCGGTCGAAAAACCACGAAAGAAAAACGGGCGAGCCGCGCGGAAGTAAAACGCCGCGAGATCAGGCGATGGCATTTGAGCCCGACCGTGGCGCGACTTAGAAATCGCTGCGGAATGACGGTATTATAGACGGTTGCCCTTTGTCCGGCATGCGCCGGACGGCCTAAGTCCATCGTATGGAATACATTCGCATCCGCGGCGCGCGGACGCACAATCTCAAGAACGTCAATCTCGATCTGCCGCGCCACCGGCTGATCGTCGTTACCGGCCTTTCGGGCTCCGGCAAGAGCTCGCTCGCGTTCGACACGCTCTACGCGGAAGGCCAGCGCCGCTACGTCGAATCGCTGTCGGCGTACGCGCGGCAGTTCCTGCAGCTCATGGAAAAGCCGGACGTCGACCTGATCGAAGGCCTGTCCCCCGCGATCTCGATCGAGCAGAAGGCGACGTCGCACAACCCGCGCTCGACCGTGGGGACGGTGACCGAAATTCACGACTACCTGCGCCTTCTCTACGCGCGCGTGGGGGACCCGTATTGCCCCGACCATCCCGAGCAGAAGCTCGCGGCGATGACGATCTCCCAGATGGTCGACGCGACGCTCGCGTTCCCCGAGGACACGAAGCTCATGATCCTCGCGCCGGTGGTCGTCAACCGCAAGGGCGAGCAGCTCGAGCTCTTCGTCGAGCTTCGCGCGAAGGGCTTCGTTCGCGTTCGCGTCAACGGCACGGTGTACGAGATCGACGCCGTGCCGCGCCTGGCGAAGAACTCGAAGCACACGATCGAGGTCGTGGTCGATCGCCTGCGCGTGCGCGCCGACTTGAAGCAGCGGCTCGCCGAGTCGTACGAGACCGCGCTCCGCAACGGTGACGGCCGGGCGATCGCCGTCGAGATGGATCACCCAAATGAGCGGGAAAGGGAGCATCTCTTCTCGGCGAAGTTCGCCTGCCCGATCTGCAACTATTCCCTGGCCGAGCTCGAGCCGCGGCTCTTCTCGTTCAACAACCCGATGGGCGCGTGCCCGCGCTGCGACGGCCTGGGCAGCATCAGCTTCTTCGATCCGAAGCGGGTCGTCGCGTTTCCGCAGCTCTCGCTCGCGTCGGGCGCCATCAAGGGTTGGGACCGCCGCAACCAGTTCTACTTCCAGATGCTCGGCAGCCTCGCGAAGCACGTCGGCTTCGACCTCGAGCGGCCGTTCACGCGGCTGCCCGAGCGCGTCCAGGAGATCCTGCTGTTCGGCAGCGGTGTCGAGAAGATTCCGTTCGCCTACCTGTCCGAGCGCGGCAAGCCGACGATCCGCGAGCACGTGTTCGAAGGGATCATCCCGAACCTCGAGCGCAGGTATCGCGAGACCGATTCGCAGATGGTCCGCGAGGAGCTCGCGAAGTACCTGAATTCGAAGCCGTGCCCCGAGTGCCTCGGGACCCGGCTGCGCCGCGAGGCCCGCTTCGTCAAGGTCGGCGCCGACGCCGATGCGCTTGCGATCTACGAGGTCTCGGCGATGCCGCTGCGCGCTGCGGCCGCGCACTTCGAGCGGATGGTGCTCGACGGCCACAAGCAGGCGATCGCCGACCGCATCATCAAGGAGATCGTCAGCCGCCTCGCGTTCCTCAACAACGTCGGCCTCGACTACCTCGCGCTCGATCGGTCGGCGGAGACGCTGTCCGGCGGCGAGTCGCAGCGGATTCGCCTCGCCTCGCAGATCGGCTCGGGGTTGACCGGCGTCATGTACGTGCTCGACGAGCCGTCGATCGGCCTTCACCAGCGCGACAACGACCGGCTGCTGGCGACGCTCAAGCACCTGCGCGACCTCGGCAACAGCGTGATCGTCGTCGAGCACGACCACGACGCCATCTCCTCGGCCGACTACATCGTCGACATGGGGCCGGGCGCGGGCGAGCACGGCGGCCAGGTCGTCGCGCAGGGGACGCCCGAGGAAATCCGCCTGGCGCCGCACTCGCTCACGGGCCAGTATCTCGCCGGGCGCCGGCAGATTCCGATGCCGGCGCGACGGCATCGGATCGACCCCCAGCGGATGCTGACGATCGAAAACGCGCGCGGCAACAACCTGAAAGGCATCACGCTCAACCTGCCCGTCGGCGTCTTCGTCTGCGTGACCGGCGTGTCCGGGTCGGGCAAGTCGACGCTCATCAACGACACGCTGTACCACGCCGTCGCGCGCCACCTGTACGGCAGCACGACGGAGCCCGCGCCATATGACGACATGCAGGGCATCGAGTTCTTCGACAAGGTGATCAGCGTCGACCAGAGCCCGATCGGGCGGACGCCGCGTTCGAACCCGGCGACGTACACGGGTCTCTTTACGCCGATCCGCGAGCTCTTCGCGCAGGTCAAGTCGGCGCGCGAGCGCGGCTATGGCCCCGGACGCTTCTCGTTCAACGTGAAAGGCGGCCGGTGCGAGGCATGCCAGGGCGACGGCCTCATCAAGGTCGAGATGCACTTCCTGCCCGACATCTACGTGCCGTGCGACGTCTGCCACGGCCAGCGCTACAACCGCGAAACGCTCGACATACGCTACAAGGACAAGAACATCCACGAAGTGCTCGCGATGACGGTCGAGCAGGCTTATCCGTTCTTCGAGCCGGTGCCCGCCGTCGCCCGCAAGCTCGCGACGCTGCTCGACGTCGGGCTCGGCTATATCACGCTCGGCCAGTCAGCCACGACGCTGTCCGGCGGAGAAGCGCAGCGCGTCAAGCTTGCGCTCGAGCTCTCGAAGCGCGACACCGGCCGTACGCTGTACATCCTGGACGAGCCGACGACCGGCCTTCACTTCCACGACATCGAGATGCTGCTCACCGTACTGCACCGCCTCCGCGATCACGGCAATACCGTCGTCGTCATCGAGCACAACCTCGATGTGATCAAGACCGCCGACTGGATCGTCGACCTCGGTCCGGAGGGCGGTGCGGGCGGCGGCACCATCATCGTCGAAGGGCCGCCGGAAGACGTAGCGAAGACGCCGGCGAGCTACACCGGCCGCTATCTGAAGCCGGTGCTCGACGCGCACGCGGGCCGCAGGATGCGCAACGCCGGCGCGGCCCCCCACCCCGGCGCGCCCGCCGCGACGCGCACGAGTCGCGGGCGCAAGGCCTCCGGGGATCTGTTGTCCTGAAACCGTCGCGCAACCACCGTTCAGCATGAGCCCGCCGGGCCGCCCCAAGGACGAATTACCCCGAAGCGCGGTAGCGCGGAGGGAAGTACGATGACCGAGCTCGTCGTGCGCATCCGCCGCCCTCGCGCTGCGGACCTTGCGGCCGAGGCGGATGCCACCGCGACGATGTACCTTGCGGCCCGGCAGGCGATGCTGCCGGCCCTCCGCGATCCGCACACCGAGGCCGAGACGCGCGCGTGGATGCGCGACACGGTCTTCACTCGGTACTCGGTGCGCCTCGCCCACGCCGGTCACGAGATTGTCGGCTTCGCGGCGCGCGACGGCGCGTGGCTCATGCAACTCTACGTAAAGCCGGGCTGGACCCGCCGCGGGATCGGCTCCAGCCTGCTGCGCGAGATGCTGGCGGACGCGGCGTTCGTTACGCCCGTGCTGCGGCTGTACACGTTCGCGCGTAACGAGGGCGCGCGCCGGTTCTACGAGCGTCATGGCTTTGCCCCCGTCGCCTTCGGGGACGGCAGCGCCAACCAGGAAGGCGAGCCCGACGTGCGGTACGAGCGCAGCACGCGCGACTGACTGCCGCTGACGCGCCGCTGCGTCAGATCACCTGACCGAGGCCTGGTCGCGAGTGCAAAGGCCGAGCGCCACTGCCACGTCGTCGCACGCCTTTGCGGCCGTTGCGCCGGGCGCGCTGCGGTCGGGCCGTGGGCTTGCGACACTCCTCTTCGCCGACCGCTTCTTGTCCTTCACCGACTCGCGCCACCGGGGCACTGAATTCGCTGGCGCGCGTCGAAGGCACAGGCGGGCCCATCTCGATGGCCGCTTGCCGTGCGCGCGCATCGACGTCGCCGAGAGACGCGCTCGACGTGCCGGCGGCATCGAAACGAACCCAAGACTTGATGCGTCCCGAGTACGTGTAGAGATTGAAGGCGGAGAGCACCACGACGACGCCCAGCAATGCCGCCAACGCCGCGCGATACTGTCCAGGGACCTTCCGGATCGAGCGATAGGCTCGGGGATCGAGCGCGATGGAAGCGAACCTCCGCGCAGGGTTAACCCTTGCGGCGACGGCGCGCGTGTACAGCTTTCGCCGGCGGTCGTATTTCGGACGGCGCACCGGATCGGCGAGCACTTCGTAGGCCTCCGTGAGCTCGGTCATCCGGCGATGCGCTTCCTCTTTCGAGCCCGCGCAGCGATCCGGGTGGTAGCGCTGCGCCAGCGCCTTGTACGCCGCGCGGATGACGATATCCTCTGCCGTGGGGTTGACCCCGAGGATGGCGTAGTAATCCGTCATCGGGGCCTTTACCAGTCGCCAGGCACGGGGTGCGTCCTCCACGCTTCGGCGGCGCTTCGCATGCCCTTACTATAGATCGTGCCGGCGAAAAGTCACCCCGTCAGGCTCGCAGATGACTGGAGAGGAACTGCCGCAGCCGCTCCGACCTGGGGGATGCGAAGAGGTCGGCCGGCTTGCCTTCTTCCTCGATCACGCCGTGATTGAGGAAGACCACGCGGTTCGACACTTCTCGCGCGAATCCCATCTCGTGCGTCACCACGAGCATCGTACGCCCTTCGCCGGCGAGCGTGCGCATCACGCGAAGCACTTCGCCGACGAGCTCGGGGTCGAGCGCGGAGGTGGGCTCGTCGAAGAGCATCACGCGCGGATGCATCGCCAGCGCGCGCGCGATCGCGGCCCGTTGCTGCTGGCCGCCGGACAGATGGGCGGGGTAGGCATCGCGCTTGTCGGCGATGCCTACCTTGTGGAGCAGCGCGTCCGCCTCGCGCAGGGCTTCGGCGCGCGGGCGCTTTTGCACGTGCACCGGCGCCTCGATCACGTTCTCGATGACGGTCATGTGCGACCAGAGATTGAAGCCCTGGAACACCATCGCGATCTGCATCCGCATGCGATCGACCTGCCGGCGATCGACGGGCTCGCGTCCTCCGCGCCCGGCGCTGCGCAGCGCAATCGTCTCGCCGGCGACGACGACGTCGCCGGCGTCGGGGATTTCCAGCATGTTGATGCAGCGGAGCAGCGTCGACTTGCCCGAGCCGCTTGCGCCGAGGATCGAGATTACGTCGCCTTCGTGCGCGTCGAGCGAGATTCCCTTCAGGACTTCGAGCGCGCCGAACCGCTTGCGCAGATTGTGCGCGCTGACCGCGCACGAGCTTGGCGGTTGCGGCATCATCGCGCAGGCTCGGGCGCGCCGGCGCCGCGCTTCGCGCTCCGCCGCTGCGGCGCGAGCCTCCGCTCGAGGCAGGCAATCGCGCGCGAGATCACGAAGTTGAGCAGCAGGTATATCGCGCCCGCGCAGACGAAGACTTCGACCGCCCGGAACGTCTCGGAGATGATCTTCGAGGCGATGCCGGTGACTTCCATCAGGGTGATCACTGAGGCGAGGGCCGTCGAGCGCGTCATGAGAATGATCTCGTTCCCGTAGGCCGGCAACGCGACGATGAGGCCCTGCGGCACGACGATGCGGCGAAAGATGAGCGAGCGCGACATGCCGCACGCGCGCGCAGCCTCGATCTGCCCGAACGGAACGGACAGGATCCCGCCGCGGATGATCTCGCTGCTGTACGCCGCGGTATTGAGCGTGAGGGCGAGCAGCGCGCACCAGTACGGCTCGCGCAGGAACGGCCACAGGAAGCTCTGGCGAATTTCCGGGAACTGCCCGAGGCCGTAGTAGATGAGAAAGATCTGGACGAGGAGCGGTGTGCCGCGGAAAACGAAGACGTAGCTCCTCGCCGCGTAGTCGAGCGCGCGATTCGCGGAAAGGCGCATCAGCGCGAGCAGCATGGCGAAGACCGCGCCCGCCGCAATCGAATAGAACGCGAGCTTGAGCGTCAGCGGAATCCCGGAGATCAGCAGCTCGAGCGTCTCGACGATGAAGGGGGCATCCATCCTCAGCTCCGCCGCACGCCGCGCATCGCGACGGCCTCCGCGCGCGCGAACGCCATGCCCGAACAGGTGGACAGCAGCAGATAGAGCACGGCCGCGGTAATGAAAAACTCGAACGGCTGGCGCGTGGAGCCCGCACCGACCTGCGCTTGCCGCAGGAGCTCCGTGAGGCCGACGACCGAGATCAGGGCCGACTCCTTGAGCGCGAGCTGCCACACGTTGCCGAGCCCCGGGATCGCGAAGCGCAGCGCCTGCGGCGCGATGATCCGACGGAACAGCAGCAGGCGCGGCATCCCGACCGAGCGCGCGGCTTCGAGCTCGCCGCGTGCGATCGCGTGAAACGCGCCGCGGAAGATCTCGCCCTGGTAGGCGCCGGAGATGATGCCGACGGCGATCGCGCCCGCCGCGAACGAGTTGACGCCGACGAATCCCTTCGCGCCTAAAAGATGCGCAACCGACGTCAGGGCCTGGCTGCCGCCGAAGTAGAGCAGGTAGATGACGAGAAGGTCCGGAACGCCGCGAAGCACCGTCGTGTACGTGTCGGCGCCGACCCGAACGGCCCGTTTACCCTCGATCCGTGCCCACGCGACCAGCGCGCCGAGGATGCCGCCGAGCGCAAACGCCGTCGCCGAAACGAGGATGGTCATCAGCGCCGCCTGCGCCATCAGCAGGCCCCAGCCCTTCGGGCCGAAGCCCATCAGCTCGACGTAATCGGCCACGGCGATGCTTCACCTTCAGTGCGCAGGCGTGATGTCGAAGCCGAACCACTTGGTCGAGAGCGTCTTGACTGTCCCGTCGGCGACGGCGGCCTTGACCGCCGCGTCGAACTTCGCGAGGAGCTCGGGATCGCCCTTGCGCAGGCCAACCGCCACGCCGAAACCGAGCGGGCCGCCGCCGTAACGCGGTCCTGCGAGCATCATGTCCTTGTTCTTCGGCTCCTCGACGACGCCCTTGAGATACGAGATCGACGCGAACACGCCGTCGACGCGGCCCGCGGCGAGATCGAGGTCGTGCTGCTCGGTGGTCTTGTACTGGCGGATGTCGACGACGTCCTTGAAGTACTTCTCGAGGAAGTTCGCCTGCGCCGTCGACGTCTGCACGCCGATCACCTTGCCTTTCAGCATCGGCTTGAGGTCGTTGATCGACTTCTCGGCGACGGAAAGCCCTTCCGGATTGAGCGAGTAGACCTTGTCGGCATCGGGCAGCTTGGCGAGAGGGCTCGACTTCAGCACGGCGAACGTCGACGGCGTGCGGCCGTAGGGCTCGGTGAATGCGATCGCCTCCTTGCGCTTGTCAGTGATGTTCATGCCGGCCATGATCGCGTCGTACTTGCCGGTGTTGAGGGCAGGAATCATGCCGTCGAAAGCCTGAGCGACGATCTCGCACTTCGCCTTCATTCGCTTGCACAAATCTTCGGCCAGGTCGACCTCGAACCCGATCAGCTTGCCGCTCGCGTCGGTGAAGTTCCACGGCTTGTACGCGCCCTCGGTCGCGATCTTGATGCTCGACCAGTCCTTCGCCTGCGCCAGGGCGACGGCGGGCGCGAGCAGCGAGCATGCGGCAATAGCCGCGCAGATGTTCCAGAGCTTCATGATTTCCCTCCCATGGTGTGAAACGCGCTCAAAGCAATGGCTAGGCCGGTAACCGCTGATTCTGCTGCCGGCGGCGAATCGCCACGAGGCACAGCAGCTCGAACAGGCACTGCGCGGCGATCTGCGCGGTGTTGGTCGTTGCATCGTACTGCGGGGCGACCTCGACGACGTCGCCGCCGACGATGTCGATCCCGGCGAGACCGCGGAGGATGCCGAGCACTTCCCGCGGCGTGAGACCGCCCACTTCTGGCGTTCCGGTGCCCGGAGCAAACCCGGGATCCACGCCGTCGACGTCGAAGCTCACGTATACGGGCCCATCGCCCACGACGTCGCGCGCTTTGGCCACGACGGCGGCAACGCCCATCGCCTGCACGTCCTCGTCGTGGAGCACGGTCATCCCGCTGTCGTACGAGAACTCCCAGAGAAATTCGGCGCCGCCGCGAATGCCGATCTGGATCGAGCGCTCCGGATCGAGCACGCCGGCGAGCACCGCCTGCCGGAACGGGCCGCCGTGATGGAACTTCGATCCTTCGTAAACGCCTGCCGTGTCGCAGTGCGCGTCGATGTGGACCATCCCGACCGGCTGCTTGCGACCGACGGCCTTGAGGATCGAGTAGGTGATCGAGTGATCGCCGCCGACCGCGAGCGGTATCACGCTCTTTGCACAGACCTCGTCGAAGAACGCCTGGATGTCCGCGTGGCATTGCTCGAGACTGAACCGGCTCTGCATCGGAACGTCGCCGATGTCGGCGGCCGTCAGATGGGCGTTCGGCGCGATGCGCAGCGCGTGTTCGTATGGACCGATCCGCTCGACCGCGCGCACGGCGCGCGGACCGAGGCGGGCTCCGGCGCGATTGGTGACGCCCAGATCCATCGGCACTCCGATCACGGCTACATCAAGAGCGGGCGCCGTGATGTTCTGCGCCGAGCCCGGCGCGGCGAGCCCCGCGTCCGTTCGCGAGAGCGCATCGGGCCGGAAGGGCAAGCCGAGGAACGTGGCAGGATCGGCGAACGGCCACTTGCGCCGCTCGGTGCCGCTGAACACCGTCGCAGCGACCGCTGCGAACTCCGGGTCGAAGATATCGCCGCCTTTGCCGTCGGCATATTTCTGGCGCAGTGCGTCGAGCTTCCTGGCGTCCAAGGCACCTTTCCCGCGAGCGTCGACCGTCTCGATCGGCTTGCGAACTATACTGCCAAACGCGCAGTGAGATGAACGGCTGCGATCAGCACGCCACGATGGCGCCCGCGCCGTAACGCGCTGCCCGCCAGCGTGCGTCCTCGTCGAGCTCCATCAAACGGAAATAGCCGACCACGTCAGCAGAAACGATTGCTGCAAGTCGCCGTCGTTCTCGCGCCACGATGGGCTCAGCCGATCCCTGGCTTCGCCGCGCTGATTGCCGCCAGAATGCCCTGGAGCAGCGCGGTCGGCGCGGGCGGGCAGCCCGGGATCTCGACATCGACCGGAATCACGTTACGCACCGCGCCGAGGCTCGCGTAGCTCTCGCCGAAGATGCCGCCCGAGCAACCGCACTCGCCGACGGCGACGACGAGCTTGGGATCCGGCGTCGCCTCGTACGTTCGCTTGAGCGCGATCGCCATGTGCTTCGACACGGGGCCCGTGACGAGCAGGAGGTCAGCGTGACGCGGGCTCGCGACGAACTTGATGCCCAGTCCCTCGATGTTGTAGTACGGGTTGGCGAGCGCGTGGATCTCGAGCTCGCAGCCGTTGCAGGAGCCGGCGTCGACGTGGCGGATCGTGAGCGCGCGCCCGAGCGTCCGCGCGATCGCTTCGTGCAGCCGCGTGGCGACAACCATGTCGTGCGCGGGCGCCGGCGGATCCTCGGTCCTGATGCCGGTGCGCGCGATCTGGCGAAGGATGTGAAGCATGGCGCTCGACCTGCTTTTTTATAGGTCCTGGCCGCTATAGGACAGATTGAACGACTTGTTGATCAATGGGAAGTCAGGAACGATGTTGCCGATCACCGCATGCTCGAGCACGGGCCAGTTCGCGACCGACGGGTCGTGGGGATGACAGCGGCGCACGGCGCCGTCCGGGCCGCATTCGAGCGCGACGAGCACGGGCCCGCGCCAGCCTTCGACGTAGCCCAGCCCCTTGCGAAATGCCTTCGGCTCGCGCACGTCGACGACGAGGTCACCGTCCGGAAGCCCGTCGACGATCGCGCGCACGAGGCGAAGCGATTCCGCGATCTCGTCGAAGCGCACGGCGACGCGGGCCGCGACATCGCCTGCGGACACCGATGCGACGTTCACGCCGAGCGTGTCGTACGGCGGCGCCGGAAAGTCCCGCCGCACATCGTGTGCCTGTCCGCTCGCCCTGCCGGCGAGGCCGGTCAGCCCGAGCTTTGCCGCGAGCTCGGGAGAGACGATCCCGCAAAGACGGAACCGGTCCTGCAACCCGTCGTGCTCGTCGTAGATGTCGCGCAGCACGCGGATCTCGCGCTCCAGCATCGAGCACTCGTCGGCAATGCTGACGCGGCCGCCGGCAGGAAGATCCCGTGTCACGCCGCCCGGAACGACGTAGTCCATCCCAAGCCGGTGGCCGAACAGCGCCAGGTTGGTGCGCAGCACCTGTTCCTTGAGGCGCGAGAACTGCGACAGTCCGAATGCGAACCCGCCATCGTTGCCGAGATAGCCGAGATCGCCGAGGTGGTTGGCGATACGCTCCCGCTCGAGCGCCAGCGCCCGCAGCCACGACGCCCGCGGCGAAGGCGCCGTCTCGGCGATCGCTTCGAGCGCCTGCGAATACGCCCAGGCATACGCGACGGTGCTGTCGCCGGACACGCGGCCTGCCAGCCGATGACCGGTCGCGGCGCTCATGCCCTCGAAGCGTTTCTCGATGCCCTTGTGCACGAACGAAAGGCGCTCTTCCAGGCGCAGGACCTTTTCGCCGACGACTTGGAACCGGAAGTGGCCGGGCTCGATGATGCCGGCGTGCACGGGACCCACGGGAATCTCGTGCACGCCGTCGCCCTCGACGCGGACGAACGCGTACTCCTCCTGGCCAGGCTGCCACTTGGCGAGTGCCTCGAAATCGCGGCGCAGCGGATAGCAGTCGATCGGCCAGCTCGCTTGCCACACCCATGGCCGCTGATCGTCGCTGTCCGCGGCGATGCCGAGCAGGTCGAACGTCGCGCGCTGCATCCGGCCCGCGGCAGGAAACACAGCGGACAAGTCGGGATAAGTGGAGTCGGCAGCGGGCAGCGTGTGCTCGAACATGACGAGGCCGTCCGCATCGCGGACGACGACTGCGAGTGTGAATCCTCGGTCGCGGTCGCGGTCGTCGCTTCCCCAAAGTGCTACCAGGCGCGCCCCTTGCTCCCACGCCACGCGGCACGATGTCAGCAGTCCCGACCCATCGACGGAGCAACGCCGGGCGGGCACTCCGGCCGGCAGCGTTGCCGTGGCGAATTTGAGGCGCGAGAGATCCATGCCGGGGCGGATCCTATCCGATCAGGCGCGCGGCCTGCCGGTACCATTCGGCGAGGAAGGGAGGTATCCAAAGCCCGAGCATAAGCACGATCGAGAGGTGCACAAAGACAGGGATCATCGCCGGGCGCATCGCAAGTCGTTCGCCGGCGGCCGCTCCGAACACCATCGGCTGCACTTTCGAGAATACCGACGCGAACGCGAGGCCGAGCGCAGCCAGGAAGAACGCCGCGGCCCATGGGCGCTCGCCGATCGCCGTGACCAGGATCAGGAATTCACTGGCAAAGACGCCGAACGGCGGCATGCCGAGAATGGCCAGCGTTCCAACGAGCAGTCCCCATCCGAGGAGCGGGCTCGATTCGATCAATCCGCGGATGTCCTCCATGACTTGCGTGCCGCTCGCCTGCGCAGCGTGACCGACGGTGAAAAAGATCGCCGACTTGGTCAGCGAGTGAACCGTCATGTGCAGCAGCGCCGCGAAATTGGCGACGGGGCCGCCCATGCCGAATGCGAACGTGATGACGCCCATGTGCTCGATCGACGAGTAAGCGAACAGGCGCTTCACGTCCTTCTGCCGTGACAGCAGGAGCGCCGCGACGACGACCGACAGGAGCCCGAAGCCCAGCATCAGGTCGCGGGCGAACGACGTATTGAGCGAGCCCTCCACCAGCACCTTGCAGCGGACCACGGCATAGAGCGCCACGTTGAGCAGCAGCCCTGACAGCACCGCCGACACGGGAGTGGGCCCTTCCGCGTGCGCGTCCGGCAGCCAGTTGTGCAGAGGCACGAGACCGACCTTCGTGCCGTAGCCCACCAGCAGGAATACGAACGCGATCGACAGCACCGTCGGCTCGAGGTGGCTCTTGACGTCGGCGAGCTCCGTCCAGAGCAGCGCGCCGCCGCCTCCGCCCAGCAGCTTCTCGGCGGCGAAGTACAGGAGGATGGTTCCGAACAGCGCCTGAGCGATCCCTACGCCGCACAGGATGAAATACTTCCACGCGGCCTCGAGGCTCGCCGGTGTGCGATACAGCGAGACGAGCAGCACGGTCGCAAGCGTCGCACCCTCCAGCGCGACCCACAGGATGCCCATGTTGTTGGTCAGCAGCGCGAGCAGCATGGTGAAATTGAAAAGCTGGTACATGCTGTGATAGAGCCTCAGCCGGCGGGCGGTGAGCCGGCCATTGCGCTGCTCGATCCGCATGTACGGGCGCGAGAAGATCGACGTTGTGAACCCGACGAACGCCGTGAGCGCCACCAGGAACACGTTGAACGAGTCGACGAAGAACTGGCGCTCGAGCACGAGCAGCGGGCCGTTGACGATGACGCGGGCGGTCAGCGCGACCGCGGCGGCGAACGTGAGGAAGCTCGCGGCCACGTTGACGGCCGGCGCCTGCTGCCGCTCGCCAACGAGCGCGAGCAAGGCGGCGCCGCCGAGCGGAAAACCGAGTACGGCGAGGATCTCGATCACGCAGCCTCCGTACGGTTCTCGACAAACCCGGTCGCAGCGCTCGTCGGCCGACGCCTTCGCTCGCGGACGCGCTCTTCGAGCCTGGGCTCCGCCCCGCTCGCAAAGGCGTCCTCCTTCACCTGCGCTTCGCGCCGCTCGTTCATTCCTTGAGCTTTTCGAAATGCTGAAGGTCGAGGCTGTCGAACTGCTCGCGGATCTGGAAGAAGAACACGCCGAGTATCAGCATGCCGACGAGCACGTCGAGCGCGATCCCGAGCTCGACCACCATCGGCATGCCGTAGGTGGCGCTGGTCGCGGCGAAGAACAGCCCGTTCTCCATCGACAGGAATCCGATCACCTGCGGCAGCGCCTTGCGCCGCGTGATCATCATCAGGAACGACAGCATCACGCTCGCCATCGCGATCCCGAGCGTCGCGCGCGTGACCGTGCTCGCGAGCTGGGCGATGGGAAGGGCGAGGTTGAACGCGAAGACCACGAGGACGATGCCGATCAGCATCGTCGTCGGCACGTTGATGAGCCCCTCGACGTCCCACCGGACGTCCAGCTTGCGGATGAGCCGGTGCAAGAGCCAGGGCAAGAGCGCGACCTTGAGCGCGAACGTGAGCGCTGCCGACGCGTAGAGGTGCGGCTGGTTCGTCGCAAACGCCACGATTGCCGTGGAGACGCCGAGAGCGACGCCTTGCGCCGCGAACAGGTTGACGAGCGAAAGCACGCGCCGCTGCGCGAGCATCGCGAACGCGAGCAGCAGCAGCACCGCCGCGAACAGGTTGATGAGCTGCGCATGGAGCGGAATGCCCGTCATGGCCTCGTGATCCCGTCCTAGCTGCCCAGCATCTGATTCACGAGCATCGCGAGCACCGCGAGCAGAAATGCGGTGCCGAGGAACTCTGGCGCGCGGAAGATCCGCATTTTCGCCGAAAGCGTTTCGATGGTGGCGAGCAGGAATCCGCCGACAGTGAGCTTGGCGATCAGCACCGGTGCGGCGCCGAGCAGCGCCAGGAGGCCGCCCTCGGCGGCGATGCCGTACGGGCAGAAGAGCGCCAGGCCAATGCACGAATAATTGAACAGCTTGAGCGCTGCCGCCCATTCCATCAGCGCGAGATGCCGCGCCGAGTACTCGAGCACCATCGCCTCGTGGATCATCGTGAGCTCGA
>Ga0207691_10003579_pt1 | contig 15124 bp, 13 predicted proteins | sample KBSM13metaG_FD_184327 | JGI IMG/M metagenome (GOLD analysis project Ga0207691, IMG submission 184327) | Miscanthus rhizosphere microbial communities from Kellogg Biological Station, Michigan, USA - KBS M1-3 metaG (SPAdes) (version 2) | ecosystem: Host-associated > Plants > Roots > Rhizosphere >... | reverse complement strand
CGAAGCATGCGGCAATCGCACCGTGCGGGAACCCGGGATCGTGCTTCATACGGGTGAAGCGCTCCTCCTGCGCCGCGTACTCGATGCGACCGTCGACGACCAGCGCCGCGGCGGCGTCGTGGTAATACGCGGAAATTCCCAGGGCGCGCATGGGCGGTGACGCTTTCGAGCGTCAGGACAGCCTGTAGATGAACGGCGCGACGGCTCCGCCGCAGGCGAGCACGAGAAGGCCGCGCATGACGGCCGTTACCACGCTGATCCGGAGGAGCGAGATTTTCTTCTCGCCCCGAGGAACTGCCACGACTCGCGCAGAAACGACATGCTGGATTCCGTCAGAACTGGTCGGGGAAGCCGGCCGGATCGGGGCCCGGCGGATCACGCTCGACCCAGTAAGTGGATGCGGCGGGCTCGAAGCGACGCTTCATCGCATCGCGACCGATCACTCGCATCGCGACGGCCACCGGAGTCAGGACCAGGAAGAAAATCGCACCGAGCACGACGGGGCCTACGACCCGGTTGAGGATTTCGGCAAGCTTCATCCAGGCGCGATTCGCGGGCGCAAGCCACCCCGGGGCGCCGAGGCTGATCAGGAGCGTAAGCGCGGAAGCGCCGAACGCCCACGGAAACAGCGCATTGCTCCGCCACCACCAGTAGCGGCCAGCAGCGCGAAGACACAGGTGAACAGCGTGCCGAAGGACCGGTCCGAGGGAAGGGCCGGAGTGCTCATCGAGCGGTTCCGAAGAGGTCGGGCCTTACACGCAAGCGGCTGGAGGGCTTATCGCGCGAGCGGCCGCGGTTGCAGTTGCGTCGCCCATGGCAACCGAGCGCCCGGCGGGCAGCTGCCATGCCGTCTGCCCCAGGTCGACGTCGGCCAGGAATTCCTCGCGCTGCACGAGCACCGTGCCGGAGCGCCCGTCGACGGTGCCGGGGCCGATTTCGCATCGCGGCAGCGCGAGCGGCTGCAGCGTCCCCAGGAGCGTGCGCATCGACACGAGCGTCCAGCCTTGCGCTTTCCAGCCCGCGAGGAGCTGCTCGAACACGGGCGCGAGCCGCATGCCTTCGAGCTCCGCGTGAAGCGTGAATACGTGCGCCGAACGCGCCGACTTCGTCTGCTCGAGGAGATGCGCCGCGACGTTCGTCTCGGTGATGTTGTCGCGCCCAATCAGCTCGTCGAGCGTGGGCAGGGTCGTCGGCAGTTGCGGACAGCGGATCAGCTCGCCGTTCCACACGGGGAGGTGAGGGTGCGTGCCGCGCCCGTCCGAACAATATTCGAATCCGAGCCGCTGCGTGAGCCGCAGCGCGTGCACGTTCATCTGCCAGCCGGCGGCACCGTGCACGAGGGGCGCAGTTCCGAACACTTCCTGGTAGCGGTCGCACGCGCTTTGCATGTCGCTCTGCGTCCAGGCCGCGTTTGCGGCAGCGACGCCATCCTGCCACCGGACGTGGTCCCAGCAATGGATGCCCGTTTCGAATCCCGCGTCTCTCGTTGCGCGCATGACGTCGCCGGCGCGGCGTCCGATGTCCGGCCCGGGCAGCACGGTGCCGTACATCAGGGTCTTCATGCCGTAATGGCGGACGACCGACGTGCGCCGCACCTTGCCCAGGAATCCGCGGCGGAATGCGCGCTTGATCGCGCGGCCCGTGTGATCCGGCCCGAGCGAAAAGAGAAACGTCGCGTCTGCTGCGTGCTTCTTCAGGAGAACCACGAGGTTCGGCACTCCCTCGCGCGTGCCGCGCAGCGTGTCGACGTCGACCTTGAGCGCGAGGAGCATTACTCGACCAGACTTCTCGCCTCGGCGACCTGCCCGCGATACGCGTCGAAGATGCGCTTCACGGCCTCATCCATCGCGATGCGCGGCTCCCAATCGAGGTCGGCGCGTGTGTTGTCGATCTTGGGCACTCGATTCTGGACGTCCTGGTAGCCCCGGCCGTAATACTCGTCCGCAGTCGTGTCGACGAGCTCGACCTTGCTCGCGAGATCGGAGTACTCGGGGTACGTGCGGGCGAGCTCGAGCATCATTGTCGCGAGCTCGCGCACCGAATAGTTGTTCGCCGGATTTCCGATGTTGTAGATTTTCCCCGACGCGACTCCGGCGGGATTGGCGATGATCGTCATCAGCGCAGCGATCCCGTCGTCGATGTAGGTGAAGGTGCGTTTCTGCGTTCCGCCGTCCACGAGCTTGATAGGCTCGCCGCGCACGATGTGGCCGAGGAACTGGGTGATGACGCGCGAGCTCCCTTCCTTCGCCGTGTTGATGGAGTCGAGGCCCGCGCCGATCCAGTTGAACGGGCGGAAGAGCGTGTAGTCGAGGCCGGCCTGCATCCCGTAGGCGTGGATCACGCGGTCCATCAGCTGCTTCGCGCAGGCATAGATCCATCGCGGCTTGTCGATGGGCCCGAGAACGAGCGCGGAAGTCGCGGGATCGAACTCGTCGTCGCCGCACATCCCGTACACCTCGGACGTCGACGGAAAGATGATCCGCTTGCCGTAGCGGACGCACGCCCGCACGATCGGCAGATTGGCCTCGAAGTCGAGCTCGAATACGCGCAGCGGGTCCTTGACGTACGTCGCGGGCGTCGCGATCGCGACGAGCGGCAGAACGATGTCGCACTTCTTGATGTGATACTCGATCCACTCCTTGTTGATCGTGATGTCGCCTTCGAAGAAGTGGAACCGCGGGTCGGCAAGCACCTCGTGCAGGCGGTCGGACTGCATGTCCATCCCGTAGATCTCAGCGTCGGGAGCGTCGAGCAGGAGCCGGCGCGACAGGTGGTGGCCGATGAATCCGTTGACGCCGAGGATCAGGATTTTGCGCATTGTCGGTGAGATTCGCCGGGCGGCGATGGCGGCGCCGCGGGCGCTCCGCGGGGGTTGGGCACGCTCGGGAGGAGCGGATTATACGTCGCCGGCGCTGCTTGCCTCAGATGACCCCAGCTGCGGCAACGCGACCGGGTCGTTTCCGAAGCGGGCGAGGAATGCCTGTGCGCTGCACAGGGTACCGGCGATTTCCAGTGCAAGCACCGAAAGCGTGCCGCCGCCGCCGCAGCGAACGAGCAGGCGGCCGTCACGCGCTTCGATGACAGGAGATGCTGCCGCTGACGCTGCGTCGAGGACGCGCGTGCGCAGCACGCGTGCCGGCATACCGCGCAGGGTGGTCAGCGCGCCGGGATACGGAGGGGCAACCGCGCGCACGAGATTGTGGATGGCCCTCGCGTGAAGGCTCCAGTCGATGATGCCGTCTTGCGCGCGGCGACCGCCGAAATAGCGGCCCGCCGAGAGGTCCTGGCGCCTGCGCGGTGCCGTGCCGCAAATGAGCGCCCGCAGCACGCCGTCCAGCGCGACCTCCGCCGCGACGGTCACCTTGTCGAACACCTCCCTCGCCGTGTCGTCGGGAAGGATCGGCACCGCCGATTGCGCGACGATGTCGCCTGCGTCGGCCTTTTCCGTCATGTAATGAAGCGTCGCGCCCGTCTCGCGCTCGCCGTGGAGCACTGCCCAGTTGACCGGCGCCCGGCCTCGATACCGAGGCAGCAGCGAGCCGTGCATGTTGAGCGCGCCGCGCGTCGGCAGCGCAAGCAGCGGAGCCGCCAGCAACACCCGGTAGTAAAAGGAAAACAGAAACTCCGGGTCGAGCGCTCGCACGCGCGCCACGACGTCGGCCGCGTTGGGATTGTCCGGCGTGCAGGTCGGAATCCCGCATTCGAGCGCGACGTCGGCGACGGAACCGAACCAGCGGTTTTCGTGCGGATCGTCGGCGTGCGTCACAACCAGCCGCACATCGACGCCGTGTGCCGCCAGCACGCGCAGGCAGCGGACCCCGACGTTGTGATAGGCGAAGACGACCGCCCGCGTCATTGCGGAGATCGCGCCTGCAATCGCGCCGGTGCCTCGCTCGCGCGCTCCGCTGCTTCCGCAGGCTCGCCCGGGCGCTCGAGGACGGCGCGAACCATGTAGCGCGGTCGCGCGCGCACTTGGTGGTAAATGCGACCGACGTATTCGCCGATGAGCCCGAGGCCGAACAGCATCATGCCGACGAGGAAGAATGCGAGGATGTCGCGATCCCAGAAAACGGCGAGCGCATCGTCGGGGTGGACGTGGATCAGCCGATAGACGATGACGATCACGTAGACGATCAGCGCGAGCGCCGCGACCAGCATGCCGAACATCGAGAAGAGCTGCAGCGGCACGAGCGAGAACCCAGTGATGAGATCGAAGTTGAGCCGGATGAGCTTGTAGAGCGGATAGTGCGACTTGCCGGCCGCGCGTGCCTCGTGCGCGACGTCGATCTCCGTCGGGTTGCTCGCGAACGTATACGCGAGCGCCGGAATGAACGTGCTCACCTCGCGGCTCGCGGCGATCGCAACGACGATGTCGCGGCTGTAAGCGCGCAACATGCAGCCCTGGTCGGTCATCCGGATGCGGGTGATGCGCTCGCGCACCCGGTTCATGGCCTTCGACGCGAGCCGCCGGAACCACGAGTCCTCGCGGGCCCGGCGCACGCCGCCGACGTAGTCGTGGCCCTGGTCCATCGCGGCCAGGAGCTTGCCGATTTCCTCCGGTGGGTTCTGCAGGTCCGCGTCCATCGTCACGACGCGATCGCCACGGCAGTGCTCGAAGCCGGCCACGATCGCCGGATGCTGGCCGTAATTCGCGTTGAACAGGATGACGCGCGTCGTGTCCGGGCGGCGTTCCCACTGCTCGCGCAGCAGCGCGGCGGAGCGGTCGCGGCTGCCGTCGTTGACGTAGATCACCTCGTAGCTGAGACCGAGCGCGTCCAGCGCAGGATACAGGCGTCCGAAAAGCGTCGGCAGGCTCCCTTCCTCGTTGTAGACGGGAATCACGACCGAGAGCGCCGGCGCGGTGTTCGACGTGGATTTCATGTTTCGGTTGACCCGAGGGGGCTTATGACGGCGCGTGGCCGATAGCGGCCGCGGCGGCGGCGCAAACGCGGTCGACATCGGCCTCCGTCATCGCCGCGTGCAACGGCAGCGCGACTGTTTCGCGCGCGATCCGCTCCGTCACGGGGAAGTCCCCCTTCTTGTACCCGTAGCGCCGGCCCAGCGTGCTCAAGTGCAGCGCCTCGTACGACACGCCGGTGCCGATGCCGGCGGCGTCCAGCGCCGCGCGAAGCTGCTGGCGAGAGATCGCCATCTGCGCAAGCGGCAGCAGCACCGAGAACATGTTCCACGTCTGGCCATCGTTCTCCTTCGGGCGCGGCGGCAGGACGCAACCGGGCACAGTCCGGAAACGTTCGAAATATCGGCCGACGAGCGCACGGCGCGCCGCAAGAAAGCGCGGCAACGACTCGAGCTGCGTCGTGCCGATCCGCGCGTTGACGTCCGCGAGATTGAATTTTCCGGCGGGGAACGCGACGTCGCGGGTGCGATCCTGTCGGTAGGTGATGCCATGGAAACGCAGCGCATCGACGCGCGTCGCTTCGGCGTCGTCGTTCACCACGAGGGCGCCACCTTCGATCGTCGTCATGTTCTTGTTCGGGTGAAAGCTGAAGACGACGAGATCGCCGGTCGCACCGACGTTGTGCCCGTTCCACTGCGAGCCCATCACGAGAGCCGCGTCCTCGATCATCCGCAGTCCTCGCCGCGCGGCAAGCGCATGCAGCGCATCGAGATCGACAAGCGACCCCGGCCAGTGCGTCGGCATGATCGCCTTCGTGCGCGAAGTGATCGAGGCTTCGACTTGACCGAGGTCCAGATTGCGCGTCACGAGGTCGCAGTCGACGAAGACGGGCCTGGCGCCGACCTTGACGATCATGTTGAGCGTCGTGAAGAAGCTTTGCGCCGGCGCGATTACCTCGTCGCCGGGCCCGACGCCGGCGAGCTGCAGCGCGATCTCGATCGCAGCCGTCGCGGACGTGACGGCCTTCACCGGGCGCCCGCCGCAGAATTGCGTCAGTGCCCGCTCGAAGACTTGCACCCAAGGCCCGCTCGTGATCCAGCCCGAGCGAAGGACGTCGGCGACGCCCGCGACCGTCTCCTCGTCGATGACGGGACCGGCGAACTTGAGGTAGGGCAGGGTGGCCATCGCGAGGAGGACCCTCAGCTCCGCGCGACGAGCGTGACGCCGAGCACGATGAACCCGATGCCGACCCAGCGCGACGCGCTGACGGCCTCGCCGAGCAGGTAATGCGCGGCGACCGCATTGACAACATAGCCGACCGACAGCAGGGGGTAGGCGATCGACACCGGAACCCGCGACAGGCCGAAGACCCAGACGACGACCGACATGGCATAGCAGCCGATGCCGAGCGCGAAGTGGCCCTGCGTCGCCATCGACATCAGCGTGTCTGCCCAGGTTTCCCGCGACAGCGTGAGCACGCCGAGCGCGTTGGTGCCGGCCTTCAGCAGGAGCTGCGCCGCCGCGTTGAGCAGCACGCCGGTCATGAGGAACGCGAGCGCGGCCGCGGTCATTGGCGGCTCACCACCGGCTGACTACCACGCGGCGCGCGTCGCGAGCCAGGACACGCATTGCCACGCCCCGCGCGACGAGCGGCGCCTCGAGGTCCCGGTCCATCACCGCGTAACCTTGCGGCAGCGCCTCCCATTCGGCGATCCACGCGGCGACGGTGGGGATCTGTTTCTGCGGCTCCGAGTCGATGCCGAGCGAGAGCTCGCCGCGGTACTCGACGACTCGCGTCGCGCGGCCGAGATAGAAGGGAACGGTCTGATCGTACATGGCGACCTGGTAGAACGGGACGTCCGGTGGGAACGCCTGCGCTTGCTGGGCAGCCCGGAGGATAGCGGAAGACGAGCGAACCGTGCTGAGTGCGTCGAATCCCGCAATCATGAGCTGCAACGCCACCAGCACCGCGAGGGATTGCGCGGCGAATCCGAAAAAGCGCGCTTTCGCAGAGTCGGGTGCACGGCGCAGCGCAAAGAGCGCCGCGATGCCTCCGGCCGTCGCGACGGCGATCGCCGGCTTGACCCAGGCGCCGAACGCAATGAGCGACTCGACGGGCACGCGCGGCCCCGCAAAGCGGGGCGCGTAGCGGTTCCAGCCCGCAAAGAGCACGAGCGTGAGCACGATCGACGCGAGCACGCCCGGCCAGGTCGCACGAACCAGCGTGGAAGTGGGAAGGCGCGGCAGGAGCCAGGCAATCACCAGCGCAAGCGGCGGGAACACTGGCAGGATGTACGACGGCAGCTTCGACCCCGAGGCGCTGAAGAAAACGAAGACGAAGGCTGTCCACGCCAGCGCAAACCGTTGCCACGAGAAGCCAAGCGCGTTCGGCGCGCCGTCGACCCATGCACGGCGCACGCCGGCGCCGAGGACGGACAGCCAGGGCAGGACACCGACGACGAAATAGGGGACGAAGTAGTACCAGGCGCCGGGTCGCTCGTCGCCGCCATGCAGGAAGCGGCGGAAGTGCTCGTGCACGAAAAAGAACTCGAAGAACTCGTCGTTCGCGCGCGAGACCGCGACGAACCACGGAGCGCTGAGCGCGACATACAGCACGACGCAAGAGCCGAGATGAAGCCGCCGCCACACGGAAAAATCGCGGCTGAGCGCGGTGTAGACGACGAGCGCGCCGCCCGGAATGACGAGAGCGATAAGTCCCTTCGACAGCGTCGCGCCGGCGAGCGCGGCCGCCGCGAGCCACATCCAGTGTCTTCGCGCGCCGGCTTCAGTTGCGTCCCGCTGCGCGATGACGAAAGCGCTGAACGCGAGCGCGAGGAAGAACGACAGCCCGGAGTCGAGCGTCACGATCTGGGCAATGACCACATGCCAAACCGTTGCCGCGAGCACCAATCCGGCGTACGCCGCGAGCGTGGTACCGCCCAGCGCATAGCCCGCGAATGCGATCGCGAGGATCGCGAGGAATCCTGAGAGTGCCGGCCACAGGCGCGCCACCCATGCGTGAACGCCGAACGCGTCGTAGGCGGCCGCCGTCACCCAATACTGAATCGGCGGCTTCTCGAAATATTTCAGGTCGTTGAGTCGCGGCGTGAGCCAATCGCCCGTCACGGCCATCTCGCGCGCAATCTCGGCATAACGGCCCTCGTCGGGATGAACCAGGTGGCGGGCGTCGAGCGTCGCGAACCACAGCAGCGTGACCGCGAAGGCGAGCGCTGATAGGAAGGCCGCCCCCGGCGTCCAAGCGACCCCGTCCCGCGGTGCGGAGGCTCCTAACAGGCGCACCAAAGCGGTCATTCGTTGGGCGTCGGAATTGCGAAACGTGCTGTCACGCGTCGATAATGTTTACAGATCCCCCACGGGCCGTGGGAGTTACTTTTAAAACAGCCTTTTTCAATAGCTTATTTTGCCTGGTACGTTTGTTGCAAACTTTAGTTTTTAAGACTCTTGTGGGGCGATGCGTTGCCGTCCCGCGAGTCCCGGGCTCGCGGCATGCTTAATCGGAAGTGATGTACCGATCGCTAGGCCCTCCGGCCGCGGGTGCGCTGCACGACTGTGCCCGGCCAGTTTCGCGCGCTCGTCCACGACCGGCGCATGGGCAATCTGGACATCGAGCCCCACGGTCTGCGCACATGTATCCGGACCGCGATGCTTGGGCCACCGCGGGCGCCAAACGCTTCGTGACGTTGCGAACTCGCGACCGATGCGCACGCCCCCACGCAAGATGTTCCTGCCTGCGCAATCGTCGCCGGCAATCCCGCCGAGGTCGTCGGATGGGCGACCTCCAACGGTCGCTCGCCGGCTGCCAGTGGCGTCGATTCGTGACGGCCCTCGCGCCGTCTCCGGGGGATTGCGCGCGATTGCGGCAGGCTCATTGCGCTTCGCTTGCCGTGGGAGGACCGTTTCGCTACGATTCGTCGGCCTTTCCGCGATCCTGTTCCCTTCCCCGCATGCTCAGCCCCCTCCGGCTTTACGACAATTTCACGCGAACGCTGCGCGCGTTCGAGCCGTTGAAGCCGGGCGGCGAAGTCGGCTTGTACACCTGCGGCCCGACCGTCTACGACTATCAGCACATCGGCAACTACCGCACGTTCCTGTTCGAGGACCTCTTGAAGCGCGCGCTCGAATGGAACGGCTGCCGCGTCCGGCACGTGATGAACATCACCGATGTCGGCCACCTCACCTCCGACGCCGACACGGGCGAAGACAAGATGGAGAAGGGCGCACGCCGCACCGGCAAGTCGGCGTGGGAGATCGCGCAGCTGTATACGGGCGCGTTCCTCGCCGACATGAAGGCTCTCAACATGGAGGCTCCGTCCGTGCTGTGCCGCGCGACGGATCACATTGCCGAGCAGATCGCCTTCATCGCCGACATCGAGAAGAACGGCTTCACGTACCGCACGTCCGACGGCATCTATTTCGACACGTCGAAGCAGCCGGACTACGGCTATCTCGCGCGCCTCGACGTCAAGGGACAGGAGGCCGGCAAGCGCGTCGACGTCGGCGAGAAGCGCAACCCGACCGACTTCGCGCTGTGGAAGTTCTCGGCCCCCGGCGAGAAACGGCAGATGGAATGGGACAGTCCGTGGGGCAGGGGCTTTCCCGGGTGGCACATCGAGTGCTCGGCGATGGCGCAGAAATATCTCGGCGACTACTTCGACATCCACTGCGGCGGCGAGGACCACATCCCCGTCCACCACACAAACGAGATCGCCCAGACGGAGGCGCGCGTTGGCACCAGGCTCGCGAATTTCTGGATGCACGGGTACTTCCTGCTGTCGAACGACGCGAAGATGGCGAAGTCGGCCGGCGAATTCCTGCGGCTCGCATATCTCGTCGAGCGCGGCTACGACCCGCTCGCCTACCGCTACCTTTGCCTGACGGCCCACTACCGCGGGCAGCTCAATTTCACGTTCGAGGCGCTCGATGCCGCCGCGGTGGCGCTCGAGCGCATGCGGCAGGGCGTCTACGCGCTCCGTAAGGCAGACGACGCGCTGCGTAGCGCGGAGAGCGAGGAAGACGGCGGGCAGCCGGACCCCGCGCTCATGGAGCGCTTCACGAGCGAGATCAACAACGATCTCAACGTGCCGCGTGCGCTCGCCGTCGCGTGGGAGACGTTGCGCGGAGATTCGCCGCCCGCGGGGCGGTGCGCGACACTGCTGCGTTTCGACGAGATCTTCGGATTGAAGCTCGCTGACTGGGTTCCGAAGAATGAGACCGCACCCGATGCCGTGGTCGCGCTCGCCGAAGCGCGCGTCCGGGCACGCCGTTCCAAAGCGTGGCCTGAGGCGGATCGGCTGCGCGCGGAGCTTCACGCCGCGGGCTGGGAGATGGAAGACCGGCCCGACGGTTACGCGCTCAAGCGAAAGTAGGTGAGGCCGCTGGTGATCGTGTTACGAAACGGGCCTGGGTGAAGCTCGCGACGCGCAGCAACGGCACCCGCGACGGCGAGCTCGTCGTGGTCTCGCGCGATCTCTCGCGATGCGTCGCCGTGCCGGAGATAGCCCGCACGCTGCAGGCGGCCCTCGAGGCGTGGAGCGCTGCCCGGCCTTCGCTGTCCGCCATCGCCGACGAGCTCGACGCGAAGCGGATGCCTGCCGTGGCCTTCGATCCCGGCCGCGCGATGGCGCCGCTGCCCCGGGCCTATCAATGGGCCGACGGCTCGGCTTACGTGAATCACGTCGAGCTCGTGCGCAAGGCGCGCGGCGCCGCGATGCCGCCCGAGTTCTGGACCGATCCGCTGATGTACCAGGGAGCCTCGGATCACATGCTGGGGGCGTGCGAGGACATCGTGCTGTCCGACGAAGCGTGGGGGATCGACTTCGAGGCCGAGGTCGCCGTCGTCACCGACGACGTGCCGATGGGCGCGACCGCCGCAGACGCGGCTGGCCACATCGTGCTGCTGATGCTCGTCAACGACGTGAGCCTGCGCAACCTCATCCCCAATGAGCTCGCGAAGGGTTTCGGGTTCTTCCAGTCGAAGCCGGCGAGCGCGTTCTCGCCCGTCGCCGTCACGCCCGATGAGCTCGGCGGCGCCTGGCGCGACGCCAAGGTGCACCTGCCGCTCGTCTCGCATCTCAATGGACGCCTGTTCGGGCATCCCGACGCGGGCGTCGACATGACGTTCGACTTCAAGGCGCTGATCGCCCACGTCGCGAAAACCCGCGATCTCGTTGCGGGAAGCATCGTCGGCTCGGGCACCGTCTCCAACAAGGAGAGCGGTGGCCCGGGCCGCCCGGCGGCGGTCGGAGGCGTCGGGTATTCGTGCATCGCGGAGCAACGAACCGTCGAGACGCTGACCGGCGGCAAGGCGCTGACGCCGTACATGCGGTTCGGCGACCGCGTCCGCATCGAAATGCTAGACGCGGGCGGCCGCTCGGTTTTCGGCGCCATCGACCAGCAGGTGCGGGCGCCGACCTGACCGTCGGAGTGCCCGGGCGGTCGTCGAATCGCGAGTCGCTGCGGCAAATTCATACCCCCATGCGGCCGGCTCATCTGCGCCCAGCGCTGCTCACGCCGCGTTCCGGTGGCTTCGTCGCATCGGTCTTGAGGCCGTAATGGTGCGTTCCTAAGATGGCACCGCACGCTGCATTCGAGGAAGCGAAATCGCCTGGAAGCGAGGACTTGAATCCGGAAAGGCGGATCGCCGCATCCAATGACCGCAGCGCATGAACCGAACCAGGAGATCACGATGAATCGTTACCAAGCCTTTTTGCCCCGCATCGCCCTCTCGATCGCGGCCGTCGCCATGACCGCGATTACGTTGGGACTCTCGATCCTGCCGGCGAAAATGGGCAACGGGCGCGTTGTGGTCCCAGCCGTCGAAATCGCCCAAGGCCATGTCCCGGGGGTGGACGTTGCCGTAAATCACGGCACGCCGATCGTCGGCACGCCCATCGTCGTCTACGGTTACCGGGAAGACACCGCTCTCAGGAAGGTTCACATGCCGCACGTCACGCCCCCGAAGAAGCAGCAGATCTGATTTCCGCGGTTTCCGGCTGCCTGCTCCCCCAGGCTGGCACCGGTGGCGTTGAGGGCCGGACGCCGTGCGTCCGGCCCTTCGCTTTCGCAACCGGGGAAAGCTGCTCGCGGTCGTCACCAGGTCTGCTCGACTCGCCGGTCCGTAACGGCCTTGACGGTCAGGTAACGACTGCCGCGCTCAAGCGGTCGCAATGAGCGCCGCCTCGGCATCGGGGCCCGCAAGCACGACGACGAGGCGTTCGAAGGGGCGCTCGCGGGGGCGCGAGCAGCGATATTCCCGGTGCGATCGCGATCGCCAACCCGGCGACGGCCAACCCGCGCCAGACGCCCGCGGCGCTTGGCGCTAGCCGGCTCCGGGGCGGTCCTTGCGCCAGAGCACGTCCGGTTTGCCGGCAGCGCGATTCAATATACGTGCAAGAACGAAAAGTAGATCCGACAGGCGATTGAGGTAGCGGCGGGCGGCGTCGCCTACCGGGTCGCTCGCCGCCATGCGGACGAGCGTGCGTTCCGCCCGGCGGCAGACCGTGCGCGCCACGTGCGCGAGCGCGGCGGCGCGCGCGCCGCCCGGAAGGATGAATTCCTTCAACGGCGGCAGGCCGGCGTTGAAGCGCTCTACCGAGTCCTCGAGCCGCGTCACGTGCGCTTCGGTCACCGCAACGTGGCCGGGAATCGACAGCTCGCCGCCCAAGTCGAAGAGATCGTGCTGCACGCTCGTGAGGCAGGCGGTGACGGCGTCGGGAAGCGATTCGGCGAGCAAGAGGCCGATCGTCGAGTTGAGCTCGTCCACGGAGCCTATCGCGTCGATGCGGACGGAGTCCTTGGCAACGCGCGAGCCGTCGCCCAAGCCAGTGGTGCCGTCGTCGCCGGTCCGGGTGACGATCTTCGAGAGGCGATGGCCCATGTTCGTCAATGTATCATCGCCATCATGACGCGCAAAAATCCCTTCGAACGCGACCTCGATCGCAATCCCGCCAACTACACGCCGCTCACCCCGATCTCGCTCATCGCGCGCGCCGCGTACGCCTACCCGCGCCATCTCGCCGTAGTCCACGGCTCGCGCCGATATACGTGGAGCGAGACCTACGCGCGCTGCCGTCGCTTCGCGTCTGCGCTCGCGAAGGCCGGAATAGGAGTGGGCGACACCGTCGCCCTGATGGCGGCGAACACGCCGGAGATGATCGAGGCGCACTTCGCGGTTCCCATGACGGGCGGTGTGCTCAATACGCTCAACACGCGGCTCGATGCGGACGCGATTGCCTTCATGCTCGAGCACGGCGGGGCGAAGGTCCTCGTCACGGACACCGAGTATTCGCTGACGATCGAGCGCGCCCTGGAGCAGTTGCCGGTCAAGCCGCTCGTCATCGACATCGTCGATGCGCTCGGGCCGGGTGGCAAGCGCCTAAGTGACGTCGACTACGAAGCGTTCATCGCCGAAGGCGACCCGGAGTTCGCCTGGCAGCACCCGGGCGACGAGTGGAATGCCATATCGCTCAACTACACGTCCGGCACCACCGGCAATCCGAAGGGTGTGGTCTACCACCATCGCGGCGCGTACCTGAATGCGCTGTCGAACATCATCGACTGGGGGATGCCGCATCACGCCGTCTACCTGTGGACGCTGCCGATGTTCCACTGCAACGGCTGGTGCTTCGTCTGGACGATGGCCGCGAATGCCGGCGTCAACGTCTGCCTGCGCAAGGTGGAAGCCAAGGCGATCTTGGATTCCATCCGTGCGCACAAGGTCACGCACTACTGCGGCGCGCCGATCGTGCACCTCACGCTCATCAACGCGCCGCCGGAGATGAAGACCGGCATCGACCAGACGGTCCACTGCCTCGTGGCCGGCGCGGCGCCGCCGGCTGCAGTAATCGAGGGGATGGAGCGGATGGGGTTCGACATCACGCACGTGTACGGCCTCACCGAAACGTACGGTCCGGCCGCGGTCTGTGCGAAGCACGAGGCGTGGAATGCGCTGTCGATCGGCGAGCGCACCGAGCGCAACGGCCGCCAGGGCGTGCGCTACACGGTCGAGGAGGGGATGACCGTGATGGACTCGGCGACGATGACCGAAGTGCCCTGGGACGGCGAGACGATGGGCGAGATCATGTTTCGCGGCAACATCACGATGAAGGGCTATCTCAAGAACCCGGCCGCGACCGCCGAGGCGTTCGCGGGCGGCTGGTTCCATTCCGGCGACCTCGCCGTGATGCAACCGGATGGCTACGTGAAGATCAAGGACCGCTCGAAGGACATCATCATCTCGGGCGGCGAGAACATCAGCTCGCTGGAAGTGGAGGACGCGCTGTATCGCCATCCGGCCGTGCTCGCGGCGGCGGTCGTCGCGCAGCCGGATCCTAAGTGGGGCGAGACGCCGTGCGCGTTCGTGGAGTTGAAACCGGGCGCGCAAACGACGGAGGCGGAGATCATCGCGCACTGCCGCGAGCTCGTCGCGAAGTTCAAGGCGCCGAAGCGCGTGATGTTCGGCGAGCTGCCAAAAACGTCGACCGGCAAGATCCAGAAGTTCGTGCTGCGCGAGCGCGCGAAGTCGGCGCAAGCTATCGAATGAGCGAGCGGCGCGAAGCGAAAGGCCCGAAGGGCGCGTCCGCGAGCGATTGAGCGCGGCCGACTGGCGGAAGTCACATGGTACCGAAGGCGGCGGAGGCCGCGGTATAGGAGGATATTGCGATGGCACCGTCTGCAGATCCCGCCGCCGCGCAACCCGACGCGGCACCCCTGGTATTGCGCTCGTCCGATGGCGGCGTCGCGACGCTGACGCTTAACCGCCCGCGCCAGTTCAATGCGATCTCGGTGGCGATGCTCGAAGCCCTGCAGTCCGAGCTCGATTCGATCGCTCGCGATCCGTCGGTCCGCGTTGTCGTCGTCGCAGGCGCAGGCGCCGCGTTTTCGGGCGGCCACGATCTCAAGGAAATGATGGCGAATCGCAACGAGCCCTTCATCGGCGGTCTCTTCGAGCGCTGCAGCCGCGCGATGCTCGCGATGCGCGCGCTGCCGCAGCCGGTGATCGCGCGCGTGCACGGGATCGCGACGGCCGCCGGCTGCCAGATCGTGGCGGCGTGCGATCTCGCCGTCGCCTCGACCGAGGCTCGCTTCGCGACGTCGGGCGTCAACTATGGACTTTTCTGCGCGACGCCCGGCGTTCCGGTGTCGCGCAACATTGCAATGAAGCGCGCGTTCGAGATGCTGTTCACCGGCGAGTTCATCGATGCCGAGACCGCGCGGGCGTGGGGGCTCGTGAACCGCGTCGTGCCG
>Ga0207691_10003578_pt1 | contig 15125 bp, 15 predicted proteins | sample KBSM13metaG_FD_184327 | JGI IMG/M metagenome (GOLD analysis project Ga0207691, IMG submission 184327) | Miscanthus rhizosphere microbial communities from Kellogg Biological Station, Michigan, USA - KBS M1-3 metaG (SPAdes) (version 2) | ecosystem: Host-associated > Plants > Roots > Rhizosphere >... | reverse complement strand
CCTGCTATCTCGCGCCGGTCCGCTCGGGCAGTTCGGGTTGCTGTTCACCCCGCCGGCGATGGTGATCGCACAAACGCTGCTGATCGTTCCGATCGTCGCGGCGCTCACGCGGCAAATCGTGGAGGACGCATGGCTCGAATATCGCGAGCAACTGCGAAGCCTCGATGCATCGTGGCTGCAGTCGACGCTCACATTGCTGTGGGACACGCGCTTTTCATTGTTGACGGTGCTTTTGGCCGCTTTCGGTCGCGCCGCCGCTGAAGTCGGCGCAGTCATCATCGTCGGCGGCAACATCGACGGCGTCACGCGCGTGATGACGACGGCGATCGCGCTCGAGACCAGCAAAGGCGATCTGCCGCTCGCGCTTGCGCTTGGGGTCATGTTGATGTCCCTTGTGCTGGCGGTCAATATCGGCGCGCATCTGACGCGCCAATGGGCGAGGGCACGCTTTGGCTGACGCGACGATCCGCCAGGGAGCCGCGGCAGCCGATGTGTCGATCGCGGTCAAGGCCGACGCGCGGATCGCGCGAGAACCTGCCGCGTTGCCCGCCGCCGCTAACGCCGATCCGGCGGTCATCGCATCGGGGGTCGATGTCGTTCGTGGCGGAACGTGCGTGCTGGGCGGAGTCGACGTCACGATTCGCGCCGGCTCGCGAACGTTCATCCTGGGCGCAAATGGTGCCGGCAAGAGCACGTTGCTTCGCGTTCTTCACGGGATCGTCGATCCGACTCGCGGCGCGGTGACGTGGGGTCAGTCGTCGACTCGCCCGCGCGGCCACGCGATGGTGTTTCAGCGGCCTGTGCTGCTGCGGCGTTCAGCGGCCGGTAACATCCGGCACGCCCTCGCGCTTTACGGCGTCCGCGGGCGGGTGGCCGACGAGCGGATTCGCGATGCGCTCACGAGTGTCGGTCTTTCCGACCTCGCTGAACGACCCGCGCGCGTGCTGTCGGGAGGGGAGCAGCAACGCCTGGCGCTGGCCCGCGCATGGGCACTGAAACCCGCCGTGCTGTTCCTAGACGAGCCGACAGCGAGTCTCGATCCGCCTTCGACCCGCGCCGTCGAGGCGATCGTCGAGAATATCCATCGAATCGGCACGACGATCGTGATGACGACGCACCAGCTCGCGCAGGCGAAGCGCCTCGCGACGGATGTGATCCTCCTCGCGGATGGTCGCGTGGCAGAGCAAACCGCCGCCGAGATGTTCTTTCGTGAACCGCGCTCGGCTTATGGCCGGGCGTTCCTGGAAGGAGAAAGGTTGTGAGGAAATGGATGGGATTTCTTGCGCTCGGGCTCACGCTGTGCATACGTGCCGCCCTTGCCCAGCAGCCATTCATCGTCGTTGCGTCGACGACGTCCACGGAGCAATCAGGTTTGTTCGCTCATCTGCTGCCCACATTCGAGAAGGAGACCGGGATCAACGTACGCGTCGTTGCAGTCGGCACCGGCCAGGCGCTCGACATCGGGCGCCGGGGAGATGCGGACGTCGTGTTCGTGCACGACAAGCCGGCCGAGCTCAAATGGCTGGAGGAGGGCAGCGGCGTCAAACGCTATCCGGTCATGTACAACGATTTCGTGCTGATCGGTCCCGATGCCGATCCGGCGCACGTGAAAGGCGGCAAGGACATCGCCGTCGCTTTCAAGACGATCGCCGATGTCAAGGCTCCGTTCGTGTCGCGCGCGGACAAGAGCGGCACGCACTCGGCGGAATTGCGGCTGTGGAAGGATGCGGGCGTCGATATCGACAAGGCGAAGGGCCCCTGGTATCGCGAGACGGGTCAAGGCATGGGACCTGCGCTCAATACCGCCGCGGCTTTGAGCGCCTACATCCTTGCCGATCGCGGAACGTGGCTCAACTTCAGGAATCGCGCCGATCTCGGCATCGTCGTCGAAGGCGACAAGCGGCTCTTCAACCAATACGGCGTGATGCTGGTCAATCCCGCCAGGCATCCGCAAGTCAAGAAGGAGCTGGGACAGAAATTCATCGACTGGCTCGTATCGCCGCACGGCCAGCAAGTCATTGCCAGTTACAGAATCAACGGCGAGCAGCTCTTCTTTCCCAACGCCGGCACGGATTCGTGACTGTCGGGGGGCGGGAGTTCCGGCCGTGCGCAACGGCCGCGTTTACGTGCCGCCCGATCTTGCTTTCGGCGCGTTCGATTCGCTTCCCGCGCTCAATCGGCTGCTTGCGGTACAGTGGCTTGTGCGGTTGTTTCATCCGCGCCTCTTTCCGGAGCCACTCGGCCCTCGCGTGAAGGCGTTCCATGCGCTCTATTACCATCGGGTGCCGACCGACTCGCGGGTGCGCGCGCTGCTCGACGCCGCCGGCATGAAACCGTGAGCACGCTGCCGCCGCTCGGTGCGCCGCGCCGTTCCCTGTTCGTGTTCGCGTCCGCTTTTCTCGCACTTGCGGCGCTCGTCGTCGTAGCCCTCGGCTCCGGGCGCTATCCGCTGTCGATCGGCGACATCGCGGGCGCAGTCTGGAATCGGCTGGCGGGAAAGGGCAGCCCCGGCGCCGCCGACGCGATCGTCTGGCAGATACGGCTTCCGCGCGTCGGCGTGGCAATGCTGGTGGGTGCCGCGCTATCGGCGGCAGGCACTGCGTACCAGCACATGTTTCGCAATCCCCTCGTGGCTCCTGACACGCTCGGCGTCTCGTCCGGTGCAGCACTTGGCGCCGTGCTCGGCATTTTTTTCGGCGCGGGGTTCCTGACGATCGAGATCGCCTCGTTCGTTGGAGGACTCGCGGCCGTCGGCATCGTGCTGTTCATCGCGGCGCGACTTTCGGCCCATGAAGCGCTCGTCACGCTGATTCTCACCGGCGTCGTCGTCGCGAGCCTGCTCGGGGCGGCCATATCACTACTCAAGTACCTCGCCGATCCCTACAACCAGCTTCCCGCGATCACGTTCTGGTTGATGGGAAGCTTCGCCGCTGCATCGGAGCAGGAGATCATCAGTCTGCTTCCCGCAGTCGTATTGGCGCTCGCCGTTCTCGTTCTCCTCGCATGGCGCATCAATCTGCTCGCCTTGCCGGAGGATGAGGCCCGTGCGCTCGGCGTGAACACGCGTCGGCTGAGAGCCTCGGTAATCGCCGCCGCGACGCTCGCTACTTCGGCGAGCGTCGCTGTATCGGGCATCATTGGCTGGGTCGGGCTCGTGGTCCCGCATATGGCGCGACTCGTCGTCGGTCCCGAATTCTCGCGCCTTCTGCCCGTGGCCGCGCTGTTCGGTGCGATGTTCATGCTCGTGATCGACACCATCGCGCGGACCCTCGCCATCATCGAAGTGCCGCCGGGCATATTGACGGCGATCATCGGGACCCCCGTTTTCATCGCGCTGCTTGCGCGCGCGCGACGGGTCATGTGACGCAGCCACTCAGCGTGTTCGAATCGAGGAGTACTCACTTGAAAACCAGTGCTCGAAATCATTTCTACGGGATGGTCAAGAACGTGTTGAAAGGTCCCGTAACCACCGAAGTGACGGTGACGATCAACGGGGGCGTCGATGTCGTTGCGACGATCAGCACGTGGTCGGCGGAGTCGCTCAGACTCAACGTCGGAAAGCCGGCGCAGGTGATGATCAAGGCGAGCAGCGTGCTCGTGGCGGTCGATTGATGCAGCGCCCATAAAGGCAATTGCCGAGCTTCAAGCGAGGAACCAAGCTGCTGAACGTCGAGAATCTAGCGTACGGGTTTCGAGACCGCCGCGTGGGGACGGGGGTGACGTTCAAACTTGCGCGCGGCGAGACGCTCGCCGTGCTCGGCGGGAACGGCGCGGGCAAGACAACGCTGTTTCGTACGGTGCTCGGCTTGCTCGCGCCGCTCGCCGGCCGCGTCGAACTGGATGGCGAGGGTGTCGCGTCGCTCGCTCCGTCGGTTCGCGCCATGCGCATCGCTTACGTCCCGCAGCATCACGCGCCGGCGTATGCATTTAGCGTGACCGACGCGGTGCTCATGGGACGCGCCGCGCGCGTCGGTTCGTTCAGTCGTCCAGGCAGGAGCGACCACGCCGCAGCGAAGGAGGCGCTTGCGACGCTCGGCATCGCTTCACTCGCAACGCGCGCGATCACCGAGATCTCCGGCGGCGAGCGCCAGCTGGTGATGATCGCCCGGGCGCTCGCGCAGCAGGCGCCCATCCTGGTTCTCGATGAACCGACGGCGAGCCTCGATTTCGGCAATCGGGTGCGCGTGCTGCGCGAACTCGATCGCCTGCGCGCGCGCGGGATGACGATCCTGTTTTCGACGCACGAGCCCGATCAGGCGCTCGCCCATGCCGACCGCGCGCTTCTGCTCGCCGGCGGCAAGCCGCTCGCGCTCGATTCGGTCGGGCGCGCATTGACGAGCGAGAACATCGAGCGCTTGTACGGTACGCCCGTCCGGCTTCTTGCCGTGGATGCGCGCCGTTATGCGTGCGTGCCGATCGAGCCGCCGGTCTCCTGATGACGACAAAGGCACCGGGTCGTGGCGACGTAGCGCGTTGAACCGGTTCGTTGAGCACTTGTTCCGTGCTGCGGCACCGTGACGATCCCCAGATGAACGCGCCAGTCCTTCCCGTTCCTCTTGCAAGCGGCGCAACCACATGGTTTCGGAACGATTGGTTACAACTGCTCCACAAGTGGTCGTCAACAACGACTCCACGACCGGCGTTTCAAAACGACGGGCGCGACAGGCGCCGGCTATTCAAGGAGCATCGTCATGAACCGAACATTCTTCGCTTTTTCCGTTGCCGCTCTCTTTGCCTCGAATGCTGCGTTCGCAGGCGCGCCGTTCGTCTCGTCGAACGTGCGTGTCGGGTCGCCGGGATTCGTCGCCGTGCAGCAATACGACCGATGGGACGATCGATCCGCCAACATCAACGAGCGCGAGTCGCGCATTCGCGAACGCATCGACCGCGGCATCGACAACGGGAGAATTACGCGCGGCGAAGCGAAACGTCTGTACCGCGAGCTGAGGGACGTCGAAGCGAAGGAACGCGCGTTCCGGTCAGACGGTTACATCGATCGCCGCGAGAATCGCGTCCTGACCGTTGAGCTCGATCGCCTTGCCGATCGGGTTCGTCACGAGCTGCGCGACGAGCAACGTAATTGACATCGTGAACAGCGCTCGCTGTACACCCCGCCGCGACTGACACGTTCCGGCGCGCCATGCCCGTAGGAGATGCGCTCACGCAAGCGCAGAGCCTTTCCTACGCGCCGCGCCGCTCGTCGTGCAAGGAAGTGCGCGGGGAACCGGGTTCGTAAACGCATTACAAACAAGTGCGCGCGCTCTCACCTGGGGGCGTTGCAGGGCCATGTGACACCGGTGCACCGCCACCCGTATCGAAGCTATGAGGAGTATTGTGATGAAGCGACAATTGTTTGCACTGACAACGGCTACGTTGCTCGCATCCGGTGCAGCCTTTGCTGCTGCCGGTATGAGCGCCGTCCCCATCGGCTCGCACGGTTTCGTCACCGTGCAGCAAAACGACCGCTCGGAGGATCGATCCGCCAACATCAACGAGCGCGAATCGGAGATCCGCAATCGCATCGATCGCGGGATCAGCGACGGCAGGATCACTCGTCAGGAAGCGCACCGACTGTATGACGAGCTGTCGCAGATCGAGGCCAGGGAGCGCGCCGCGCGCGGCAACGGACGCATCGGCGGACGGGAGAGCCGGGAGATCAACGACGACCTCGACCGTCTTGCGGAGGACGTTCGACACCAGATGCGCGACGATCAGCGACGCGAGGATCAACGGCGCGACGATCAACGCCGCCACTGATCGCCGCCTCTTCGCGTTCAGTTATTGCCCATTACTTCACGAAAGCCCGCCCGGTGACTCCCGCGGCCGCGCAGCCAACGCTGTGCGGCCGCGCCCTCTTCGCGCTACGCGTTGAAAACCACGCGACCGGTGTGCGCGACGTCATAGCCGCCCAGCGCCTTCGCATGCGCAGCGAACTCGCGCGAGCGCGCCCAGGCGAGCAACGTCTGCAGCGGAGGCTCGAATGCGTCACGGCGAAACGCCACGAGGTCGAGACGCTCGAGCGCAAGGGGAATGAACGCGAGGCCGCTCGCGCGTGCAGCGGCTTCGATGCCGAGGCCGACATCCGCGTTCCCCTGACGAATGACGGTGGCGAGCTCGGTTTCCGCGTGCGCGGCGCGCCGCACCCAGTCGAGCGAATCGGCAGCAATGCCGTGCGCTGTCAGCAAGTGCAACAACAGGCGATGACTGCCCGCTTCGGGCTGGCGCGTGGCGATGCGCAAGCCCTTGCGCGCAAGGTCCGCGACCGTGCGTATCCGATGCGGGTTGCGTTGCGGCAGCAGGAATCCTTGCGTCCGCCGTGCCCATTCGAGCACGACGATGTCTGCCCCCGCGAACGTGGTGCGCACGAGCGGAACGTTGTATTCGCCCGTTGCCGCGTCGAGCCAGTGCGTGGCGGCCGCCGTCGCCTGACCGGCCGCCAGCGCTTCGATCCCTGCGCGGCTCCCCGCCGCCAGCATCGCGAGGCCGCAACGCGACTCGCGCACGGCCCATTCGAGCAACGGGTCGTGGCTGCCGGCAATGATCGGAGGCCGCGCTCCGCTGGAGCGGCCCGTGCCCTCGCGCCTGCCCGCGATCCATCCGTCGATCTGCGCGCGGGGGAACAACAGCTTGCCGGTCGCTCGCACGTGCGGGATCGCCTGCTGGCGCACCAGGTCGTAGATGCGCCTCTCCTTCAGCCGCAGGTAGGCGGCGACCTCGCGTGTGTCCATCATCTCCGTGGCCCGCGAGTCGATCGCGTTTGCAACTTGGTTCGCGCTCGTGAGGTTGCGAGGCTCCTTCTTGCTACCGCGCGATCTGCGGGCCTGCACGGCGACGTCGCCCTTCACCGACCGCTTAGGATGGATTCACGCGACAGCCGTCGCGCGACCGCCATGAGCGCGATTGCGATCAGCACCGCGGGAACTAGCCACGACAGCGCAAGCTGTGAGAGCGCCGGCGCTTCGCCGCGCAACGATGTATTGAGCAACGAGTACTGGGCGGAAACGGGCACGAGCATCAGCCAGCCGGGTTCCTTGCGCTGCATGAAGAGCTGGATCATCGGAATCAGGGAGACGACGAACAGGAGCACCGAGACGTTCGCCTGTGCTTCCTTGTACGCCCGTGCACGGCTGCCGACATAGAGCAGGATCGCGGGGAGCAGCAGCACCATGGGCAACAGAACCAGTGCGAAGCGCCCGAGCTCGCGCACGCCGAACAGGAACGGCACACCGACCGGCGGCAGCGGCGCGAACTTGAGCGTCAGATAAAACCCCGCGAGCGTCAGTGCGACCACCACCGCGTCGAAGGCGCACACGGCAAGCCATTTCCCCGCGACGATTTCCGCTGGCCTGACGGGCGTCATCAGGAGCGGCTCGAGCGACTGCCGCTCGCGCTCGCCCGCCGTGGTGTCGAGCGCCACGGCCATGCCGCCCATCACCGACGCGAACAATCCATAGTAGGCGACGAGGAAAAGCACGAGCGCACCCGACTGTTGCGGTGTCGCGAGGTCCATCGTCTCGATGCGCAGGGGATAGGCGACCGTCGACGTCATGCCACGGAGCATCAGTCGCTGCTCGCCCCACAACCGGTTGTAGCTGCGAAGCAGCGTCTCGGCTTGATCGATCGACGCCCGCGCGCGATCGCGCGACCGATCGAACACGAGGCGCACGCTTCCCGCCTTGCCCTGCGCGACATCCCCGGCGAACCGCTCATCGATGACCAGCACGACATCGAGGTCGCCGCGCCGGATCTGCGCGTCGTAGTCGTCCGGCGCTTTGGGGAGGGTGACCTGCTGGCGTTCGAGGAACGCGACGACGGCGGGCGCGTACTCCGCGCCAACGACAGGCAGCCTGAGGTCCCTCGCACGCTCCGCCTGGCTCGCGATGAGGTTGAAGATCAAAAGCAGGAAGATCGGTCCGGCGAGGATCGCGGACAGCATCGTGACGACACCGGTCCGTCGGTCACGGAAGTTGTCCAGGAGCTCCTTGCGCAGAATGGCGAGCGTCGTCGAAACCGCTGAATGCGCTCTGTGGCGATCCCTGACAGCGTCGCCGCGAGCGGGGCGCCCCGAAGCGTCGTTCACGGTCAGGCTGCAAGCCCTTCGGTCGAGCCGATCAGCTTGACGAACGCATCTTCGAGTCCCCGGGTTTCGGCGCGCGCGATCAGTTCATTCGCTGTGCCACTCGCGACGACGCGGCCATGCGCGAGCACGACGATGCGATCGCAAAGCGCCGCGACTTCCTGCATGACGTGCGACGAGAACAGCAGACATTTCCCCTGCGCCCGAAGCGCGCGGAGCTCGTCCCGCAACGTCCGCACGCTCATGATGTCGAGCCCGTTGGTCGGTTCGTCGAGCAGGATCGTGTCGGGATCGTGAACGAGCGCTCGCCCGATGGCGACCTTCATCTTTTCGCCCTGGGAGAAACCCGCCGTGCGCCGATCAGCGAGCGGCGTCAATCCCAGCGTTGCAAGCAGCGCGTCGATGCGGGTTTCCAGCGACGCTCCTTTCAGCCCGTGCAGTTCGCCGAAGTAGCGAACGTTCTCGCGCGCGGTGAGGCGCGGATACAAGCCGCGTGCGTCGGACAGAACCCCAATGCGTCGCCGCACTGCGTAGCGGTCCGCCACGACGTCGAGGCCGCCAACGCTCGCGCGTCCCGCATCGGGCACGACGAGCGTTGCGAGCATGCGCAGGAGCGTCGTCTTGCCGGCGCCGTTCGGCCCGAGCAGGCCGGTGATCTGGCCGTCCGGTGCGTCGAACGTCACGTTTCGAACGGCCTGGACTTCGCGCGCCTTTCCGAAGGCCTTCTGCAATCCGTGGACGACGATCATGTGACGGGGGCGAGCCGGTCGGGCCATGACGGCGGCCGCTGCGAATGCTCGAAGAAGTCGATGCACGCCTCGGGCAGCGTCGTAAAGCCGGCTTCATCGACGAACGCGGCAATGAGTCGCGGCGCGCACGCATGCGGCGACACGATGTGGCCGAAGCCTCGCGCCACGATGTGCCGGCTGCGAGGCAGCGTGCGCGCAACCTCGTCACCGTACGCGGGTGGCGTGACCGGATCGAGGCCGCCCGACAGCAGCAGCGTCGGCACGTTGCTTCGCAGCGGTTGCGTGAAGTCGCCGTCGAAGCTTCCCTTCGGCCATTGATCGCATACGGCGAGCGTTCGCCGAGCCAGTGCGCGCACTCGCTCGTCATCGACCCCGTTGGCGCGTTCGGCGCGCGTGACGCGCGGCACGTCTTCCGCGCACGTCACTGAATAGTGCAACGCGGGGCTGAACTGCTCGGGCAGGTCCCCGACGATGACGAGCGACGCAGCGAAGAGCGGCGCGAAATCGCCTTCGTGGGCGAGCGCCAGCAGTTCGGGAATGAGGCTCGCGGCGTCCGGCGCGTACGTGAGCGGCTGCAACGCGCCGATGACGGTTTCGAAGTCGATGTGCATGTCGCGCGTGATGCCGGTGCGAGGATCGCGCAGCATGATCGTCTTGCCTCCGTCGAGCGCGCGCTCGATGTCGCGCAGCGTTGCGTCGGGATCCGGATGCGCCTTGGCACACGCCGCCGAGGCGCGGCACGCGGCGATGACGCCGTCGAGCGCATCGTCGCGCGTGCGCCAGACATCGAAGGAGATGCGCATCGAGGGGGGCGCGACACCGTCGAGGACGACGCTTCGCACCTGCTCCGGATGGCGCCGCACGTACTCCTGAGCGACGCGCGTGCCGTAGCTGCCGCCCCACAGGTTCCATTGCCGATAGCCCAGCGCTTCACGCACGGCATCGAGATCAGCGACCCATGCCGCCGTCGTGTACTGCGAGGCGTCGACGTGTTTCTCCGCAAGCTGCCATGCGCAAAGCAGCGACTTCGGCACGGGATCGATGTCGAATTCCGCGTGCTCGTCGGGCGCGAAGGCGCGACAGTCGAGCGGCGAGGAGCGTCCGGTGCCGCGCTGGTCGATCAGCAGGATGTCGCGAGTGCGGCGCACGGCGGCGAGTTGCATCGCGAAAGGGCCGAGCGTCGATGCCGCCTGACCGGGGCCGCCTGCGAGCAGAACCAGCGGATCGGGCTTCGGAGAGAGCGTGTTCGCCGGCAGCACGGCGACGAAGATCGACAGCTTGCGTCCATCGGGATGCGCGCGGTTCTCGGGCACCTCCAGGCGCCCGCACTGCACGGCCTGCGCGACTCTCGGCAGGCGGCACTCGGCGAGATCGATCGTCCGGGTTCGCGCACCGTCGCTGCAAGCAGCGAGGCCGAGCAGCGCAATGACGGTTGCGAGCGATGCAGCGCGGTGCAGCACAGGAAGACCCGGGAGGCGTTGCATGGCGCGCGATGGTACTACGCCGCGTAGAATCGGCGGATCACTTTGGCGGTGTGATTCTCCCATGTCTTCGCTCGAACCCGGCATCGTCACGGATCTTCGCAACCGGTTGAGTTATGGCGGCTACCTGCGCCTCGATGCGCTCCTCGACGCACAGCATCCGATTTCCGGCACCGCCGATGCTCCGGCCCGCCATGACGAGATGCTGTTCATCATCCAGCATCAGGTGGCCGAGCTGTGGATGAAGCTGATGATCCATGAGTTGCGCGCAGCGATAACGCACGTGCGAAGCGACACGCTCGAGCCGTCTTTCAAGATCCTCGCGCGCGTCAAGCTCATCCAGAAGCAACTCTTCGAGCAATGGGCGGTGCTCGAGACGCTGACGCCGTCCGAATACGAAGGCTTCCGTCCCGCGCTCGGTGCGTCGTCCGGATTTCAGTCCGCGCAATACCGCGCGATCGAATTTCTGCTGGGCAACAAGAATGCGGCGATCCTGGAGGTGTTTCGCCACGACGACCGCGCGCACTCGGAGCTCGAGGAACTGCTCCATGCGCCCTCGATCTATGATGAATTCCTGCGCCATCTCGCACGACGCGGCCTGCCGGTGCCACCTGCAATCCTGCAGCGCGACGTCGCGCAGCGTCACGAGCGCAATCCGGACCTCGTGCCCGTGCTCGCGCGCATCTACGCGGACCCTGCGCACTGGTGGGATGCGTACGACATGTGCGAGAAGCTCGTCGACGTCGAGGAGGCGTTCCAGCTCTGGCGCTTCCGCCACATGAAGACGGTCGAGCGCATCATCGGCCGCAAGACCGGAACCGGCGGCTCGTCGGGCGTCGCTTTTCTTCGACGTGCCCTCGAGCATTCGTTCTTTCCGGAGCTGATCGACGTACGGACGGTGATTGGTGCCTCATGACGTTCGCTTCGCGAATCGATGCGGCTGCCGCAGCACTCGGAGCCGGTCCGTTGACCGAGCAAGGGCTTTCGGCGCACATCGCGCCGCTGTTTTCTCGTGCGCTGATGGCATCGGCCGCGCGGATCTATCTCGCCAATCACTCGCTCGGGCGGCCGCTCGACCAGGTCGAGGATGACGTCCGGGAAGCGCTTGCCGCGTGGTACGCGCGAATGGGCGGCGCATGGGACCCGTGGATGGACGAACTCGAGGAATATCGCGGTCGGATCGGGCGACTGCTGAATGCGCCGCGCATCGACTGCGTCGTGCCCAAGACGAGCGCGGGGCAGGGGCTGCGCGCAGTCCTGAATGCGTTCGAGCGCTCCGACGTCCCGACCGTCGTCGCGACACGCGGCGAATTCGACTCGCTCGATGTGATCCTGCGCGAGTACGCGCGGCGCGGACGCATCGACCTGCGCTTCATCGAGGCGCGCGCCGACGGGCGCTTCACGACCGACGACATCATCGCCGGAATCGGCCCTCGCGCGGACCTCGTCGTCATCTCGGAGGTCATGTTCAACACCGGCCAGCGGCTCGACGGCCTCGACACCATCGTTGCCGCGGCGCATCGTTCCGGTGCGCGCATCCTGCTCGACGTATATCACTCGCTTGGTGCGATGCCCGTCGACGTTGCGCGCTACGACATCGACTTCGCGGTCGGCGGCAGTTACAAATACCTGCGGGGTGGTCCCGGCGCGTGCTTCCTTTACCTTCATCCGCGTCATCTCGACGGATCGCTTCGCACGCTCGACATCGGATGGTTCGCGAAGCGCTCGCCTTTCACCTACGAGCGTCCCGATCCGCCACAACTTGCCGAAGGCGGCGACGCGTTCCTGGAATCGACGCCGCCCGTGCTGACGTTCTATCAGGCGCGCGCCGGCCAGCGCCTGACGCTTGCGATCGATCCGGCGCGCATCCGCACCTATTCGATCCAGCAGCAGCGGAGGCTCGTCTCGCTGCTTGCCGCGCAGGGCATTGCGGCGACCGGGGCCCGCGAGGACCACGGAGCGTTCGTCGTCGTCGAGGATCCCCGGGCGGGGCGGTGGTGCGAGTCGCTCGCGGCGCGCGACGTGGTGACGGACGCGCGTGGCCGCTATCTGCGCTTATGCCCGGACATCCTGACCACCGATGACGAGCTGGAGCGCGCCGCCGCCATCCTGGGCGAAATCGTTGGCAAGGGAAACGCGCACGGGGATCGGCCGCGACCCGCCGCCGCACACTGAGGATGCGCGCCCCCGCGGCGCGCTGTCCGGACACACGCTGGGCGCCCTCGCGCACGTCGTACGGACGCCGCGCACTGACGCTGCGCGCCGTCGCAGCAGACCGTCACGCCGCCCAGCCGAGATCGCGCGCCGGCCGCCCGGACCATGCGCTCTCGCAAGCAATCACGTGCCCCGCGTGATGATCCGCACCAGTGCGATCAACGTGAAGACGAGAATCGCGGCGAACACGATGCCGACGATGATGACCTGATGCGGCTTGACCGTAACCGCATCGCGGCGCATCGCCTCCCCTTTGCGCACGCCGAAGAAGCTCCAGAAGACCGCGCCGATCAGCTCGCGCAACGTCGCGGGCCGAGGTGCCGGTGATTCCGAGTCGTTTGGGGGCGGAATCGATTCGGACATTGGAAGGGAGCCTCGACTGCGAAGACATCACGTGCGGCAGCGGGGTGCGCCGGGTTCCGCAAAGGCGTGCGCCAGGGAAATGGTAGCACCGCCATCCGGCGTTGCCCCAGGTCAAGAAAGGCGCCATTTGGGCCTCGAAATGGGCCGGTCCGCCTTGAAACGAGGTATTTCACACCCATCCTTCGGGTGTTCAAAATTTTGCTGATCGAATAGTCCGAACCATGCGTTTCGACAAGCTCACGACCAAATTCCAGCAGGCGCTTTCAGATGCGCAAAGCCTGGCGCTCGGCCACGACAACGGGTTCATCGAGCCGCAACACCTCCTCGCCGCCCTGCTCGCGCAGGAGGACGGCGGAACGGCATCGCTTCTCGCCCGGGCGGGGGTCGCGGTTCCGAAGGTTCAGACCGCCCTTCGGACGGCGATCAACAACCTGCCGAAAGTCGAGGGCACCGGCGGCGAGATCACCATCTCCCGGGACCTCAATAACCTGCTCAACCTCACGGACAAGGAAGCCACCAAGCGGGGCGACCAGTTCATCTCGAGCGAGCTCTTCCTGCTCGCGCTGACCGACGACAAGGGACCGACCGGACGGCTCTTGAAGGAGCACGGGCTGTCGCGGAAGTCGCTCGAAGCCGCGATCGAAGCGGTGCGCGGTGGCTCGAACGTCGACTCGGCGGAAGCCGAGGGCCAGCGGGAAGCCCTCGCCAAATACACGATCGACCTGACCGAGCGCGCACGCGAGGGCAAGCTCGATCCGGTCATCGGTCGCGACGACGAGATCCGGCGCACGATCCAGATTTTGCAGCGGCGCACGAAGAACAATCCCGTGCTGATCGGCGAACCCGGGGTCGGCAAGACGGCGATCGTCGAGGGTCTCGCGCAACGCATCGTCAATGGCGAAGTGCCGGAGACGCTCAAGGACAAGCGCGTGCTGTCGCTCGACATGGCGGCGCTCCTTGCCGGCGCGAAATACCGCGGGGAGTTCGAAGAGCGCCTGAAGGCCGTGCTGAAAGATATCGCCGCGGATGCCGGACGGACGATCGTGTTCATCGACGAGTTGCACACGATGGTTGGCGCAGGCAAGGCCGAGGGCGCGATCGACGCCGGCAACATGCTGAAGCCGGCGCTTGCTCGGGGCGAGCTGCATTGCGTCGGTGCGACGACGCTGGACGAATACCGCAAGTACATCGAGAAGGACGCGGCGCTCGAGCGGCGTTTCCAGAAGGTCCTCGTCGACGAGCCGTCGGTGGAGTCGACGATTGCGATCCTGCGCGGCTTGCAGGAGCGCTACGAGATCCACCACGGTGTCGATATCACCGATCCGGCGATCGTCGCCGCGGCCGAGCTCTCGCATCGCTACATTACCGATCGTTTCCTCCCCGACAAGGCGATCGACCTCATCGACGAAGCCGCCGCGCGGATCAAGATGGAGATCGACTCGAAGCCGGAGGCGATGGACCGGCTCGACCGACGCATGATCCAGCTCAAGATCGAGCGCGAAGCGGTGAAGAAGGAGACGGACGAGGCGTCGCGCAAGCGGCTCGCGGCGATCGAGGACGAGATCGCCCGGCTCGAGCGCGAGTACGCGGACCTCGATGAAGTGTGGCAGGCCGAGAAGTCCCAGGTCGAGGCGAGCGCGCACATCAAGGAAGAGATCGACAAGATCAAGCTGCAGATGGACGAGGCCAAGCGCAGAGGCGATTGGCAGAAGATGTCCGAGCTGCAGTACGGGAAGCTGCCCGAGCTGGAAGCGCGCCTCAAGAAGGCCGACAAGACGCTTGCAAGCGAGCAGGCGAAGAAGCCGCAATTGCTGCGCACGCAAGTCGGCGCAGAGGAGATCGCGGAAGTCGTGTCGCGCGCAACGGGCATTCCCGTCTCGAAAATGATGCAGGGCGAGCGCGAGAAGCTCCTGCACATGGAAGAGCGCCTGCATCAGCGCGTCATCGGTCAGAACGAGGCGGTGCGGTTGGTCTCCGACGCCATCCGGCGCTCGCGTTCAGGTCTCTCCGATCCCAATCGCCCCTACGGCTCGTTCCTGTTCCTCGGGCCGACGGGCGTGGGCAAGACCGAGCTCTGCAAGGCGCTCGCCGAATTTCTCTTCGACTCCGAGCAGCATCTCGTGCGCATCGACATGTCCGAGTTCCAGGAGCGGCACTCGGTGGCCCGCCTGATCGGCGCGCCGCCCGGGTATGTCGGCTACGAGGAGGGCGGGCACTTGACCGAGCTCGTGCGGCGCAAGC
>Ga0207691_10003576_pt1 | contig 15126 bp, 13 predicted proteins | sample KBSM13metaG_FD_184327 | JGI IMG/M metagenome (GOLD analysis project Ga0207691, IMG submission 184327) | Miscanthus rhizosphere microbial communities from Kellogg Biological Station, Michigan, USA - KBS M1-3 metaG (SPAdes) (version 2) | ecosystem: Host-associated > Plants > Roots > Rhizosphere >... | reverse complement strand
TCGGACCCGGTGCTCAAGCGCATGAAGCGGCCCGGCACGCGAGCCGGCTACGAGCGGTTGCTCGATCGGATCCGCCGGCAGGTTCCGGGCGTCACATTACGTACAACCTTCATCGTCGGATTCCCGGGCGAGACGGACGCAGACTTTGCCGAGTTAGAGTCGTTCGTCGAATCCGTCGGGTTCGACCACGTGGGCGTCTTCACCTACTCGCACGAAGAAGGCACCTCTGCCCATGGCCTGCCAGACGATGTCCCGGTGGCGGTGAAAAAGCGCCGGCAATCTGGAGTGATGCGACGGCAGAGGCGGATCGTTGAACGAGCGCAGCGATCGCGAATTGGCAGTCAGGTCCGGATTCTCATTGACGGCCCGTCGGCCGAGCACGACCTCGTCCTTCGGGGCCGGCTGGAAGGCCAGGCGCCGGAGATCGATCCTCAGGTGTATCTGACCGATTGCGACCCGTCTGAACTGTCGCCGGGACAGTTCGTACAGGCCGAAGTCGTTGGAAATCGCGCCTACGATCTGGTTGTGCGTCCATTGTCCGAGGTCAGATCCGCGTGATAAGCTTGAGGGTCACCTAGGCGGAGGAAGACTCCAAGTGGGCTCATGCCCACTTTTTGTGTTTATGCAGCCGCTTGAGCATATTCGGGCGATTGCCGAGCGGGTCGCCGCCGGACGGGGACTGGCGATCTGGGACATTCAGAGTCGCCGCGAATCGGGGGGACACGTGGTCAGGGTCTTCATCGACAGGCCCGGACCGTCGGCCACGCCCGACGACAGCGTCAGTATTGAGGACTGCGAGCAGGTCAACCGCGAGATCGGGACGATTCTCGACGTTGAGGATCCACTCCCGTTCGCATATACGTTGGAGGTTTCATCACCCGGACTCGATCGTCCGCTACGCGGCCTGGACGACTACCGGCGCTTTGCGGGCCGGTGGGCCAAGATCGTGGTGAAGGAAGCGGTCGACAACCAGAAGGCGTTCGAAGGGCGCCTCAACGGAGTGGATGGAGACATGGTCCTGCTGGAAGCGTCCAACGGGCGGCTGCACAAGCTGCCGATGCACCTCATCACGCGCGGTCGGCTCGAAGTTGAGTTCTAGGATTCTTGAAATATGCAAAACCCGTTAATGCAGACGATCGAGGCGCTCGCGAAAGAAAAAGGCATCGAGGCCGATACGATCATCACCGCGATCGAGGACGCCGTCCTCACCGCGTCGCGCAAGTACTACAAGACGAACGAGAACCTCAAGACGCGGTTCAATCAGGAGACGGGCCAGGTTGACCTGTTCGCGATCAAGCACATCGTGAACGACGTGACCAACGAGGCAACCGAGATCTCGCTCAAGGAAGCGCAGGACCTCTACGGCGAAGAAGCCGAAGTGGACATGGAGATCGAGTTCCCCAAGCGAACCGATGTCCTCGGGCGCATCGCGGCTCAGACCGCCAAGCAGGTCATCTTCCAGAAGGTGCGCGAGGCCGAGCGCGAAAACATCTTCGCTGAGTACAACGATCGCGTCGGCGAAGTGATCAACAGCATGGTGAAGCGCTTCGAGAACGGCGACCTCGTCGTCGAGATCGGACGCGTCGAGGCTGTGCTGCCCCGCAAGGAACAGTCGCGCGCGGAAAGCTACACCCCGGGCGAACGCATTCGCGCCGTCATCAAGGGCGTCAATCGGAGCGCGAAGGGGCCGCAGATCGTGCTGTCGCGCACCGACCCTGCGTTGCTCATCAAGCTCTTCGAGCAGGAAGTGCCTGAAATCTACGATGGCACCGTGATGATCCGCGGCGCGGTCCGCGAAGCGGGTGACCGCGCCAAGGTCGCCGTGTATTCACGCGAGCGCGACGTCGACCCGGTGGGCGCGTGCGTCGGCATGAAAGGCACGCGCGTTCAGGCCATCATCCGCGAGCTTCGCGGTGAGAAAATCGACATCGTCGAGTGGTCCGAGGATCCCGTGCAACTCGTCATGAACGCACTGAGCCCCGCAAAGGTGCAACGCGTGTCCATCGTCGACGAGCGAGATCGGATCATGGAAGTTGTCGTCGAGGACAAGCAGTTGTCACTGGCGATTGGTAAGAAGGGACAGAACGTGCGGCTGGCAGCGAAGCTGACCGGCTGGCGCATCGACATCAAGAGCGAAGAAGAAAAGCGGCGCGAAGTCGAGGCCGAATTCGGAGCGCTCGGTGGCGACGCAGCGGGTGAAACAGCCGAAGAGCCGGCAGCACTCGAAGAAGTGGCGGCAGCGCCAGAAGAGGCGCCAGAAGCAGTGCCAGAAGAAGCGCCAGAAGAAGCGGCAGCAGTCGCCGAGGCCGGAACAGACGCAGGCAACGACATCAAGGCGGAATCGTAGAGACGAGCTCCAACAGCATCGTTGAGCGCGGGCCCAGGCCCGTGCGGACAAGGGAAGCAATTTGGCAACGGTTCGGATTTACAAGGTCGCGGAACTGCTCGGCACGACGAGCCAGGAAGTGCTGGCGCTGCTCAAGCGCGATCACGGAATCGAGCTGAAGAGCGCCTCGAGCACCATCGAGGAAGTTGTCGCGCGCTCGTTCGTCGAGCGCCTCGCACGACAGCGAAGCATCTCGCTTCCGGGCGGCGATATGTTCGCCGAGCATGCCGTTCCGGCCAAGATCACCACTGCGAAGAAGGCGCCAGCGCCGAAGAAGGCCGAACCGGCCAAGCCGGTTGCCCCGGTTCTCGGTCCTCCGCGTCTCGTCAAGACGGTCAAGCCGTATGCACCCGCGGAGACCGCGGCACCCGCTGCCGAAGCTCCACCGCCGCCTGACGTCGAGCACGAGCCCGTCGAAGTGCCGGTCGAAGTGGCAGCGACGCCACCGCCCGTCGTCGAAGTCGAACCACCGCCTCCTGTAGTCATCGATGAAGCACCTCCAGTCGTGATCGTTCCCGAGCCGCCCCAAATCGAAGAACCACCGGTTGTCGAGGAGACAATCGAAGAGCCTCCCACGCCCATCGCTGCAGCCGCGTCTGTTGCGCCGCCATCGGCACCCTCTGGACGATTCGTTCCACCGACGATTCGGCTTCGCATCGAGGAGCCGGGCAGGACGCCGCAACCCGCGCGCCCGCTTGCGCCGGCGAAACGTCCACAGGTGACGCAGCCGCGCATCGTGCACCCACCGGCGCCTCCCGCGGCAGGAGCCAAACCCGCAACGCCTGCAACCGGACGCACTCCGGCGCCGGCTCGACCCGGCGGTCCCGGGCAAGCGCCTCGGGCGCCGTACTCGCCGGGGCGTCCGACGACTCCGGGCATGTTGGGGGGCCCACGTCCGCTGCCGTCGCAGCCGGTGCGCACACAACCACCAGCGTTTGCGCGTCCGGGAGGGCCACCGGCCCCCGCGGGACAACAGCCGCGACCGCCATTCGGACAGCGGCCGCCCGGCGGAGGGTATCGTCCGCCCGTTCGTTCCACCGGGACCCGGCGCGAGCGGCCGTCGTCGCCATCGATGCCCTCTGCACCTTCTGCCCCGCCGCCGATCACACGAATCATCACGCTCGCCGAGGGCATGACGGTGAAAGACCTCGCCGACAAGCTCGATGTGCGCGTGAAGGACGTCCTCGCCAAGCTCCTGATGCGTCGCATGATGATGACCATCAACAGCACGATGGACGTGGACACGGCCAAGGACCTCGCGCGCGAGTTCGGCGCCGAGATCGAGATGCGGAGCTTCGAACAGGAGCTCGTCTCGGCTGAGGGCGACGAATCGAAGCCCGAGGACATCAAGCCGCGCGCACCTGTTGTGACCGTCATGGGTCACGTCGACCACGGCAAGACGTCGCTGCTTGATGCCATCCGTGAGACGAAGGTCGCCGAGCGCGAAGCTGGCGGCATCACTCAGCACATCGGGGCGTATCACGTCGACGTGGGTGACGGACGCAGCGTCGTCTTCCTCGACACGCCAGGTCATGAAGCCTTCACCCTGATGCGCGCACGCGGCGCCAAAGTCACTGACGTCGTCGTGCTGGTCGTCGCGGCCGACGATGGCGTGATGCCACAGACGCGTGAAGCGATCGACCACGCCAAGGCGGCCAACGTGCCGATCGTCGTGGCGATCAACAAGATCGACAAGCCGGGCGCCAATCCCGACAACGTCAAGCGTGAGCTCGCCGAGCTGAATCTGGTTCCTGAGGACTGGGGCGGCACGACGGTCATGGTGCCGGTGTCCGCCAAGAAGCGCCAGAACCTCGATCAACTTCTGGAAATGATCCTCCTCTCGACGGACATCCTCGAGTTGAGAGCGAATCCGAAGCGAAGCGCCTCCGGCGCAGTGCTCGAAGCCAAGCTCGATCGCGGCCGCGGCCCGGTCGCCACCGTGCTGGTGCAGGACGGCACGCTGCACGTCGGCGACAACTTCATCGCGGGCCCCGTCGTCGGCAGAGTCCGTGCGCTCATCGACGACCGTGGACGTCCGGTGAAATCAGCGGGGCCGGCCACGCCGGTCGAAGTACTCGGCTTGACCAGCCTGCCGCAGCCCGGCGATCCCTTCCAGACCGTCGCAGATGCAGCAAAGGCCCGACAGATCGCAACCTTCCGTCAGGCGCAGGCCAAGGAACGCGCGCTCGGCGCGAAGGGCGGCCGCCTGACGCTCGAATCGCTCAAGGAGCAAATCGCCGAAGGCGGCATGAAAGAACTGCCGCTCATCGTGAAGGCGGACGTGCAGGGCTCGGCCGAAGTGCTGGCCGATACGCTGACGAAGCTGTCTGACGAGAAGGTCAAAATTCGCATCATCCGCTCCGGTGTCGGCGCGATCAACGAATCGGACGTGCTCCTGGCGTCGGCCTCGAACGCCATCATCATCGGCTTCAACGTCCGCCCCGATCGCAACGCGCAGGAAACGGCGGAGCGCGAAGAGATCGACATCCGCCTCCACTCGGTGATTTACAACGTCACCGAGGAAATCAAGAAGAGCATGGAAGGCCTGCTCGATCCGACCTTCAAGGAAGTACGGATCGGCACCGCCTCGGTGCGTGAAGTCTTCAAGGTCCCGAAGATCGGGGCGATTGCCGGCTGCCAGGTTACCGATGGGCGCATCACGCGCGCCGGCGAATCCCAGGCGCGCCTGCTGCGCGACAACGTTGTCGTCTTCGAGGGCAAGATCTCGTCACTGCGTCGATTCAAGGACGACGTGAGCGAGGTGAAGAGCGGACTCGAGTGCGGTATCGGGCTGCAGAACTACAACGACGTGAAGGTCGGGGACATCATCGAGGTCTTCACGATGGAGCGGGTCGCGGTCACCGCATAGAACGGCGCAATGCGTGTCGCCGTTCTTCACGTCGAGATCCATATTCCCTACGCGCAGTCGCTCAAGGACAAGCGCATGGTGCTCCGGCGGATCAAAGACCGCCTGCAGAAGTTCAACGTCGCCGTCGCGGAACTCGAGCATCAGGATCTGTGGCAGCGTGCGAGCCTCGGCATCGTCGCCATCTCGAACACTACGCTGCATGTGGAACAGGAACTCGCCGATGCCGCAGATGAAATCGAACGCCTCGAGCCGGGGTTGATGACCCGGTCCGAGGTCGAGTACCTGACGTAATGGCTCAAGGGCACAGACCCGATCGCGTCGGCGATCAGATTCGGCAGGAGCTCAGCGACCTCCTCAGTCGTGGCGTCGTCCACGATCCCGGCATCGGCTTCATCACCCTGACCCGTGTCAAGATGTCCCCCGACCTGCAACTGGCGCGGGTGTTCTACACGATGATGGGCGACGAGTCGGCACGCCGCGATACCGCGGCGGCGCTCGAGCGGGCGACGCCGTTCCTTCGACGTCATATTGGAGGCCGGTTGCGCCTGCGCCGCGTGCCCGAACTCGACTTCCGGTTCGACGAATCGGTGGCGCATCAGGATCGCATCGAGCAAATCCTGCGCGACCTTCGTGAGGAAGAGGCGCAGCGCGCCGCCAAGCGCGACGGGGAGGAGACCGAGGACACCAACGGGCATGACCACAACAACCGCTGAGACGACGGCCGCTCACCTCGCTGCCGAGATCCGCCGCCGGCAACGCTTCGTCGTCGCCTCGCACGCGCGGCCCGACGGCGACGCCATCGGATCTTCGCTCGCGATGGCCCTGGCCCTTCAGCGACTCGGCAAACAGGCACGCGTCGTCAGCTGCGACAGAGTGCCGCCCCAGATGCAGGTCTTTCCCAGTGTCGATTCGATCGAGGTGACCGACCACGTCGACGATCCCGGCGACGCCGTGATCGTCCTCGAGTGCGGGGATACACAGCGAACCGGCATTGCCGGTCTCGACAAGGGCTACGTGATCAATATCGATCATCATCCCGGCAACACGATGTTCGGGGCGATGAACTGGCTGGATCTGTCCGCCGCGGCCTGCGGCGAGATGGTCTTCGAGTTGATTGGCGCACTGGGCGTTTCACTGACGCCGGAGATCGCGACCCACGTCTATATCGCGATCCTGACCGACACCGGCGCGTTTCATTATTCGAACATCACGCCGCGCACGTTCGACATCTGCCGGCAGTGCGTCGAAGCTGGCGTCAACGCTGCCGCGGTGGCGCGCAGCATCTTCGACAGCAACAATCTCGCGCGGCTCAAGCTCTATGGCGCAGTGCTTCACCGGATGCAACTCGATCCGACGGGACGCATCGCAACGGTCTACGTCGACCAGCAGTTGGCCCGTGAGTGTGGCGGGACCTACGAGGACACGGAGGGGCTGGTGAACCTTCCGCTCACCGTGAAGGACATCATGGCGGTCGCCTTCTTCAAGGAGAACGGTCCGGGCGACTGGCGCGTGAGTATGCGATCGAAGGGCGCGATCAACGTCAACGCCATCGCACGCGAGTTCGGCGGCGGCGGTCACACCAACGCGTCGGGCTGCTCCGCGCGCGGCGACTTCGCCGATCTGAAGATGGTCTTCGAGGGGAAGCTGACGCAGGCGATCGAAGCCGCCAAATAGTAGGCGGGTAGACAGTAAGTAGTAGGCGTAGACCTGGTGCTTGCCACATACCGCCTACGGCATACTGCCTACTGATGGACGGTGTTCTCGTCGTCGACAAACCGCAGGGCCTGACGTCGCACGACGTCGTTGCGGTTGCCAGGCGATCTCTTCACGAGCGACGTATCGGCCACACCGGAACGCTCGACCCTCTGGCAACGGGCGTGCTGCCGCTGGCATGCGGTCGAGCCACGAGACTGGTGCGGTTCTTCGTCTCCTCGGACAAGGACTACGAAGCCACCATTCGATTCGGCGTCTCGACGGACTCCTACGACATCACTGGCACCGAAACCAGCCGATCCGGTCGTGTGCCTGAGCGTGACGCGCTCGAGACTGCGCTTGCATCTCTGCGCGGGGAGTATCTGCAGGTTCCACCGGCGTTCTCGGCAAAGAAGGTTGCGGGCGAACGGGCCTATGCACGCGCGCGTCGTGACGAAACGGTGACTCTGCAGGCCGTGCCAGTGCGTGTGCCGCGCGCCGACCTGGTCGAGTGCTCAGGCGCCTCAGCGCGCATCCACGTCACCTGCTCGGCCGGCTTTTACGTGAGGACGCTAGCCCATTCGCTTGGTGAGCTCGTGGGTACAGGGGCGTGCCTCGAGTCGCTGCGACGGACCCGCTGTGGTGAATTCACCATCAGTCAAGCCGTCGAGCTCGATCGCGTGAGGCAATCGAGCGTGGCAGTGACGGAGCGTTGGATATCGCTCGAGCGTCTCCTGCCAGCCATACCTTCTGTTCGGCTCGGCGAAGAGGGGCGAAAGCGGGTGGCTCACGGGCAGATGCTCGGCGCCACTCACCTTATTGGGGGCGGAATCGTTCGAAACAGCCCCGGCGCATGGACTCGATTGATTGATGAAGAAGGCCAACTCGTTGCGCTCGCGACGGTCGACTCGACTGGCGAATTTTTGCACCCAGGCGTTGTCCTGATTTAAAATAAACTGTTTAAGGGAGCAGCAACACTCGAAACCATACGGCGGTTTGGTGGATGACGGGGGCCAGTGACCCGGACGTCGCGTCTGAGCCGTTCGTGAAGGAGCCACCAGTGGCGTTGAGCAGTGACCGGAAGAGCGGCATTATCGGGACGTACAAGACACACGACGGTGACACGGGCTCGCCGGAGGTTCAGGTCGCGCTCCTCAGCGAGCGCATCAACTACCTCACCGAGCATTTCAAGATCCACGCAAAGGATCACCATTCCCGCCGGGGGCTGCTGAAGCTGGTAGGACAGCGACGACGGCTGCTCGATTACCTCAAGAGCAAAGACTCCGAGCGCTACGCCGATCTCATCAAGCGCCTCGGCATACGTAAGTAGAACCTAGTCACATGCACAACGTTAATTTGCAGAGGCGCGAGATCCATGTTGGATCCCGTACGCTGACACTCGAAACGGGCAAGCTGGCCAAGCAGGCTCACGGCTCGGTAATCGTCCGATCCGGCGACACCATGGTGCTCGTGGCCGCTTCACGGGCCGCAAACCCGCGCGATGTAGACTTCCTCCCCCTGACCGTGGACTACCGCGAGTACGCCTACGCATCGGGACGGATCCCTGGCGGTTTCTTCAAACGCGAGGGCAAAGCTGCGGAAAAGGAAGTCCTTACAAGCCGGCTGATCGATCGACCGATCCGTCCGCTCTTTCCCTCAGGCTGGCGCTTCGAGACGCAGATCATCGCGCTCCTGATGTCTGCCGACACCGAGAACGATGCCGACGTCCTGGCGATTACCGGCGCCTCTGCGGCGCTGGCCATCTCCGAGATCCCGTTCGAGAAGACCGTGGCCGGCGTGCGCGTCGGTCTGGTCAACAACGAGTACGTCATCAACCCGACGTACTCCGAGCGCAAACAGAGCGCGCTCGACCTGATCGTCGCCGGCACGCGCGACGGAATCGTGATGGTCGAGGCGGGCGCCAAAGAAGTCTCTGAAGCGCAGGTCGTCGGTGCACTCGAAGCCGCTCATGCCGCGATCAAGCAGATCGTCGCGGGCATCGAGGAATTGAAAGCCGCCGTCGGCAAGAAGAAGATCGTGGTCGCCGCCAAGGCAATCGCTCCCGAGTTCTATCAGCAGGTCGAGAAGAAAGCCCTCGGCCCTCTGACCGATGCGATGCGCATCAAGCAGAAGCTGGAGAGCTACGGACAGGTCGATTCCGTGCTCGAGGACCTTCTGGCGTCTCTGCCCGAGGATGACTCACAACAGAAGAAGGACGCAGAGCACATCTTCCACGAGCTTCAGGAAAAGGCGATGCGCGACGAGGCGCTCGAGCGCGGCGTGCGCCTCGACGGCCGGAAGTTCGACGAGATCCGTCCGATCTGGACGGAGACCGGCGTCCTGCCGCGCGTGCACGGTTCGGTTGTCTTCACGCGGGGCGAGACGCAGGCGCTGGTGAGCTGCACGCTCGGCACGGCCGATGACCAGCAGAAGATCGAGCACGTCACCGGTGAGCAGTACCGGCGCTTCATGCTCCACTACAACTTCCCGCCCTTCTCGGTCGGCGAGACCGGACCGCAGCGCGGACCGGGCCGCCGCGAGATCGGGCACGGTGCCCTCGCCGAGCGCGCACTCGCGCCGGTCGTTCCCTCTGAAGAGAAGTTCGCCTACACGATTCGCCTCGTCTCGGACATCCTCGAGTCCAACGGCTCCTCGTCGATGGCGTCGGTCTGCGGCGGTTCGATGGCCATGATGGACGCAGGCGTACCGATTTCGGCGGCCGTGGCGGGCATCGCCATGGGACTCATCATGGACGAGAAGACCGGCAAGTATGCCGTGCTCTCGGACATCGCCGGCGCCGAAGACCACTACGGCGACATGGACTTCAAGGTGGCAGGCACCGCGCACGGCATCACGGCGTTGCAGATGGACATCAAGGTCACCGGCATCAACTCGGAGATCATGGCCAAGGCGCTCGAGCAGGCTCGCGCCGGCCGCATGCACATCCTCGGCGAGATGGCCAAGACGCTGCAGAACACACGCGGCAACATGTCGGATTACGCACCGCGCATCATCACCATCAAGATTCCGGTCGACAAGATCCGCGATGTCATCGGCCCTGGAGGCAAGATGATCCGCAGCATCATCGAGCGTACCGGCGTGAAGATCGATGTCGAGGACAACGGTCAGGTCAACGTCGCATCCGCCGATGGTGAATCCGCTGCCAAGGCGATCGGCATCATCCAGGAACTGACGGCAACGCCGGAGCTCAATAAGACCTACATGGGCAAGGTGCAGCGCATCACCGACTTCGGCGCGTTCGTCGAGATCATGGCCGGCACCGATGGCCTGCTCCACGTGTCGGAAATCGCGAACCACCGCGTGAAGGACGTGCGCGATGAGCTGAAGGAGGGTCAGCAGATCCTCGTGAAGGTCATCAACATCGATCCGACCGGCAAGATTCGGCTCAGCCGCAAGGCTCTGCTGCAGGACGAAGTGCAAAAGGGTGCAACGCCTGCCCCAGCCGCAAAAGAGTAAGCGAATCCGTGCATAGACGAACCGGGACTGCGTCCCGGTCGTCTAAACTGCATAGATGACGCTGATGAGTCGGACGTCCAGCCTGTTGGTCGTAGGCGTGGTGGGTCTGCTCTCGCCCTTCGCACTCCACGCACTCGCCCAGGATCACGCCCCCAACAAACGCGAAATTACGCTGACGGCGCGCAACTACCGGTTCAACCCTGCCCGCATCGAAGTCTCACAAGATGACCTCGTCAAGCTCACGGTGCAGAGCGAGGACAACGCCTACAGCGTAACCATCGACGAATATCGCGTGTCACGCCGTGTGCCCGCGGGCGGCTCAACGACACTCGAGTTTCGCGCCGACCGGGCCGGTACGTTTGCGTTCTATTCCAACCTGACCAACGACGCCCGCCACGCGCAGATGCGCGGCGAACTGATTGTTCGGGGAAAGTAGCTCCTCAGCGACCCAGTCTCACTTCTCCGCCGCCCACCCTTTCGCGGCTTCGATGCGTGCGGTGGTGGAGGGGTGCGTGTGGAAGAACAACTCGACGAACCTCGATGGCTGTTCCTCCGCGAGGTTGCTCGACGCGAGCCGCCTCATCGCGCTGATGAACGCTGATGAGTTCTTCGTCGTCTCGAGCGCGTAGCGATCGGCTCGCCGCTCGTGCGCCCGCGAGAGCGCGTTGGTCATCGGCCTGAGCGCCACCGACACAACGCCGCCCGCGAGAGCAATCAGCGGGAACCCTGCCACGTCGGACTTCCCATCCAAGCCCGCGCTCGACGCGAAGTTCGTCAGCACGTAATCGGCGAGATAGCATCCTGCGGTCACGAGCACGACCTCGAGCGCCAGCGCCGACCAGATGTCTCCGTAGACATGATGCGCGAGCTCGTGGGCGAAGACGGTCTCGATCTCCTGATCGGAGTGCGCCGCGAGCAAGGTGTCGGACACCAGGATGCGACGCGTCTTGCCAATGCCAACGAGTGCCGCATTGGCTTTGCTCGTGCGATCGCCGAGGCGCCACTCGAACACGCCGAGCACGGGTGTCCCGGCCTTCTCGGCGAGCGCCAGCAAACGCACGCGCAGGTCTTCCCGATCGAGCGGCCGCACGTCGTAGAACAGGGGGAGCAGAAGCACCGGCGCGAACCGCGCCAAGCCGATAAGCACGACGGCGAAACAGACTGCGGCAAAGAGCCACCACCTGTCAGGACTCACTCGAATCAACGCCGCAACGACGATGCCCGCAACTGCAAGATACGCGAGCACGAGCGCCGCCGCCTTGATGTGATCCGTAAGCCAGCGTCCCGCAGTTTCCCGCGATAGTCCGTAGCGGCGTTCGAGAACGACTCCCTGATAGAAGGCGAATGGCAGGTGCAGTAGCTCGGACAGCCCCGCAAGTATCAGCACGCAGGTGATGACGACGGGAATGAAGCTCGTGCCGACGGCGACCTCGACATTCGCCCTGATGGCAATCGAGGCGCCGCTCAGCACGAGCAGGATGAGGAAGAGAACCTGGACGATGGTATCGAGCAGCGCGGTTCGTCGACGCAGCCTGTGGTATCTCGCCGACTTGTCTTCGTTGGCCACCGATCTCGTTACCTGTGAGGCATGAACGACCGAGCCGTCTATGAGCCTGGCGCACCGTTCCCGAGTCGAACGCCGCCGTTCGTCGTCTGCACAACAATGCGAGGTCCACCACTTCCGATGCGGCCGGCAACTCGCTGGCGGCTCTGCTCTTCGACTGACAGCTGAAGTCCGTCCCGCACTTGAATGCCGCCATTCACGACAGTCGCCTCGAGGCTGGCATTCACACCCGGCGCAACAGTGAGCATCACGCCCCCGTTGACAGTCACCATGCGAGAGTCGCCAGTGACCGACGCCAGGTCCATCGTGATGCCGCCGTTCACGGTCTGCGCCTCGATGGCGCCCGAAACGCCTCGGCCGGTGATGCCGCCATTCGTCGTCGTCGCCTCGATGCGAACGCCGTTCACGTTGTCGAGACGCACTTCGCCGTTCTGTGTCTTGAACCGCATGTTCAAGCCGGGCGGCACCCGCACCTCGTACTTAACGGTGAGCTGCGGACGGCGGAATCCGCCGCCATCGCGCCCCTGACTCTCTGGCGCTTCAATCGTGACGAGGTCCGGGGTGACCGCCTCGCGCATCTCGCTCTTCTTGAGCAGCTCGCGCGAGGCCTCCTCGCTGCCGGTTCTGACCTCGCGGATGGCGCGAACCTCGACCTGGCCGCCCGTCGCCGGTGAGGCGTGAATCTGGCCGTTGATGTTGATGATTTCCAGGCGCCCGCCTGGCTTGATGTCGTAGGTGCGGACCCACTCATCGCTGGCCTTGCCGGCGGCAAAGTCGACCGAGAGGCCGCCGCCCTCGCCGACCTTGACGTCGCATGCGACGGAGCCCAGGGCGAGGCCCAGCACCACGCCACCAGCCCATAGATGTCGGCTGCTCATAACGTCGAACCTCCCGAACTCTACTACGTCCGGGCAGTTCGGATCGTTCGGGTTAATTCAGCTGGACCGAGATCAACTTCGACACGCCTGGCTCCTCCATCGTCACTCCATAGAGCCGGTTGGCAATTTCCATGGTCTGCCGATTGTGCGTGATGAGGATGAACTGCGTGCGGTCGAGCATGCCCCGCAGCATCTCGACGAACCGGTGCACGTTGGCATCGTCCAGCGGTGCGTCGATCTCGTCCAGCAGGCAGAACGGGCTCGGCTTGTATTTGAAGATGGCGAACATCAGCGCGATCGCCGTCATCGCCTTTTCACCGCCTGAGAGCAGCTGAACGCTCTGCAATCGCTTCCCTGGGGGCGACGCGACGATGTCGATGCCGCTCTCGAGCGGATCGTTCTCGTCGAGCAGCGCGAGACCGGCGCGGCCGCCGCCGAACAGCGTGCTGAACGTGACCTGGAAGTTGGCCTGAATGGCTGTGAACGCTTCGGTGAATCTGGCTTTCGTGGTCTCGTCGATGCGGGCGATCGCCTCGGACGTCTGGGCAATCGAGTCTACGAGATCGCGGCGCTGCGTCGTGAGGAACACGTGCCGCCCTTCGAGCTCGTCGAACTGCTCGATGGCCATCATGTTGACCGGACCGAGCCGATCGATCTTGGCCTTCAATCGGGCGATGGCTTCCTCCGCCGTCATTGTCGTCGGCGCATCGATTGCGGCAGCCTGCTCCACGGACGCTGCCTGCACGTCACCTGAAGCGGCAATGCTCTCCTCGTCAGCCTCCGGGTCGGGCTCCTCGGCAGAGATCGCGGCCGCGTCCGGTGTCGCCTGACCGCTCTGCTCCATTTCTTCGACCTGCGCGAGCACCTCGTCGAGGGTGTTCTGGACGGCGTCGACACACGTCTGCGCGAGGTGCGTCAGATCGCTTTCGGCCGTCGCGCGTGACACCTCGAGATCGCTCACCTCGACTCGGATCTCTTCAAGCGTGCGACGAGCCTGGCGAATCGCCACGTCCTGTTCGTCGACCTTCGATCGGAGTGCGGCGGCTGCGTCATCGGCCTCGCGCAGTGTGCCGCGCATCGACTCGAGCGCGATGATGTCCTCGTCGAGCGCCTTCTCGCTCGATGCGATGGCTGCGATGAGCGCTTCGCGCCGGCTGGAGGTCTGCTGTTGCTCGGAGATTCTGCTCGCGATCCTGACTTCGAGATCGCGTTCGCCTTCTTCGAGCCGGAGCACTTCTGCACCCACGGCAGACGCACGTTCGACGAGCGCGGCGTGCGACGCACGCGCTTCGCCCGCACGCGTGGCGAGCGAGTTGATGGTCTCCCGCGCGGCGGCCAGCCGTCGCTGCGCTTCACCGAGCTCCTCTTCGATGACTCGTTGCTCTTCAGCGAGCCTCGCCATCGAAATTTCCGCGTCCGCGCGGCGGGTCTCGAGCGCGGCTCGTTCCTCTTCGGCGCGCCGTCGCTCCATTGCCACGAGGTTCGACTTGCGCGACAGGCGAAGTGTGTCTTCTGCGGCGCGGCCGAGCTGTGCGTCGTGCCCCACAAGCGCCTTCTCGTGAACGTGCTCCTCTTCCTGGAGCACACCGATCGCGCTGGTGGCTTCGACGATGCGCGCATCGAGGCTGGCGACCTCGGCCGCCAATTGCGCCAGCAGCTGTCGATCGCGTCCGACGCGTTCGCGTAGTTCCTTGATCTCTCGACGGGTGGCCAGGATTCCTCGCGACTCGACCTTGGCGCCACCAGCCACGAGATGAGGCCCACGGAAAACATCGCCCTCGATCGTCGCGATCGGCGCGAACGTCTCGTGAGAGAACCTCACCGCCTGCTCGAAGCTCTCGGCGACGTAGGCCTCGGGAATGACTTTCAGAATCGTGGCGGCGTGAGGGCCGCTGACACGGACAACATCCGAAACCGGCACGATGCCCGGCGTACGAAGAGCGTCGTGCGGGTGGTATCCATTGGATCCAGGTTCAACGACGACAAATCCGCAACGGCCTGCATCCTGCTCTCGAACAAGTGATAAGCCCGCAGCTGCCTGATCGTGCCGCTCGACGATCACATGCTGGAGCAGGTCGCCGAGACACGCTTCGACCGCGCGCTCGTATCGACTGTCCACCTCGAGAAAGTCTGCAACCGCGCCCTGCTGACCGACATGCCCGTTCGCCTGCACGAGCACCATCCGGGCGGCATCACCGAAATCCGCACGACTGGCTGCCAGCTCCTCGAGCGACGCGAGCCGTCCCTCGACGGCGGCCAA
>Ga0207691_10003574_pt1 | contig 15130 bp, 14 predicted proteins | sample KBSM13metaG_FD_184327 | JGI IMG/M metagenome (GOLD analysis project Ga0207691, IMG submission 184327) | Miscanthus rhizosphere microbial communities from Kellogg Biological Station, Michigan, USA - KBS M1-3 metaG (SPAdes) (version 2) | ecosystem: Host-associated > Plants > Roots > Rhizosphere >... | reverse complement strand
CCGTAAATCCGCGGATCGGGTGAGGTTCGACGAAACGCTCGCGCCGAACACGACCGACAGCCTGTTGGACACCGTCCTCCGCGTCGCCGCGAGCCGAAGGACTGGCGCCTAGCCGGGACTCGCTCCACGTGTGCGAAAAGGCATTGACCGGGTCAATCCGTTGAACCTATAGTCTTGCCCTCGTAAACCGCATAGGTGAGGTGCGTGAACTGCGCACGCGGTTCACGCAAGCCTCGAACTGGCGCCGGCGGCGATTCGATCGACCCACCCGAGACCCTCCTCTCGCATTTGCGCGCGCCGCCCCTCGCCTCGATTCGCGTCGTGTGAAAGAACCCGAAAGGGGGCTGTCATGAAGAAATCCCTCCTCGTCCTGGCCGTGGTCGCGGCTCTGGACTGCGCCGCGGCCACGGCCGGTGAATTCGTCCGGGCCCAGGCCGGAAGGGGCATCCCGGATTGTTACGTCGTCGTGCTCAAGCCCGATGCCGTCGTCCGCGCGGGCGCGCTGAAGGCGGGCGTCACCGTCTCCCAGCTCGCCGTGGGCGCGGCCGCGCGCTTCGGCGGGCGCGTCCAGCATTTCTACGAGACCGCGCTCACCGGGTATTCGATCTGCCTCCCGGAGAAGGCCGCGCAGCTCCTCGCCGAAGATCCGAGCGTCGAGCTCGTCGAGCAGGATCAGGTCATGTCGACCGTCGCCACGCAGTCGGGCGCGACCTGGGGCATCGACCGCATCGACCAGCGCAACCTGCCCCTCAGCGGGACGTATACGTACAACTTCAACGGCGCCGGCGTGCACGCGTACATCATCGACACGGGCATCCGCGCCACCCATCAGCAGTTCGGGGGCCGGGTCAGCGGCGGGTTCACCGCCATCAACGACGGCAACGGCACGAACGACTGCAACGGCCACGGCACCCACGTCTCCGGCACCGTGGGCAGCGCCACCTACGGCGTGGCCAAGGGCGTGTCCCTCCACCCCGTCCGCGTCCTCGACTGCACGGGATCGGGCTCGACCTCCGGCGTCATCGCGGGCGTGAACTGGGTGACCCAGAACCGCGTCCTTCCCGCGGTCGCGAACATGAGCCTCGGCGGCGGGGTCTCCACCGCCCTCGACAGCGCGGTGGCCAACTCCATCGCCTCCGGCGTGACCTATGCGATCGCGGCCGGCAACAGCAACGCGAACGCGTGCAACTCCTCGCCCGCCCGCGTGGCCACCGCGCTCACCGTGGGATCGACGACGACGACGGACGCGCGCTCGTCGTTCTCGAACTTCGGGACCTGCGTGGACGTCTTCGCCCCCGGCTCCAGCATCACCTCCACGTGGAACACCAGCGACACCGCCACCAACACGATCAGCGGCACGTCGATGGCGACGCCACACGTCGCGGGCGTGGCCGCCCTGTATCTCTCGCAGTTCGGCAGCCAGAGCGCGGCCACCGTGGCCGCCGCGATCGTCGGCAACGCGACCACGGGCGTCGTCGGCAACCCGGGGACGGGCTCGCCGAATCGCCTCCTCTTCTCGCTCTTCGGGGGCGGCGGCGGCGGCACCACCGTCTTCTCCGACGGCTTCGAGACGGCGACGGGCTGGACGACCAATCCGAGCGGCACCGACACCGCCACCACCGGCGCCTGGCAGCGCGGCGCGCCGCAGGCGACCTCGTCCGGAATCGCCACCCAGCTCGGTGCCTGCGCCGGCGGCTCGAACTGCCTGGTCACCGGGCTCAGTGGGGGCGCCGCCGGTGACAACGACGTGGACGGCGGCACGACGTCGGTCCTGTCCCCGCCCATCAACCTGCCCGCCACGGGCACTCTGACCCTGGGCTTCAGCTACTACTTCGCGCACCTCAACAACTCCTCGAGCGCGGACTTCTTCCGCGTGAGCATCGTGGGCGCGAGCGGCACCAGCCAGGTCTTCCAGGAGCTGGGCTCGGCGGCGAACGATGCCGCCGCCTACAGCACGCAGTCCGTGAACATCAGCAGCTTCGCCGGGCAGTCGATCCGGATCCTCATCCAGGCCGCGGATGCCGCGACGGGCAGCCTCGTCGAAGCGGCCGTGGACAACGTGACGGTCACCCAGCAGTAGGCGCCGTCTCCTACGGGCCGGCGGGGGCGTCCCTCGCCGGCCCGCTTTCTCTTCAGTGCCGGTCGAGCAGGCCCATCGCCCGCAGCCAGGACGCGCACAGGCCCGGCCACTGCGACAGCACCGGATCGGCGGGCGCGAGCCCCACGCCGTGTTTGCCCTTCGGGAACACGTGCAGCTCCACGGGCACCCCCGCCTGGTGCAGCGCTTGCGCGAACACGAGGCTGTTCTCGACGGGAACACCGGGGTCCTCGGCGGTGTGGAAGAGGAAAGCGGGCGGCGTGCGCGCGGTGACACGCTTCTCGTTGGAGAGGTCCTCGGCCAGCGCGGGATCCGGCGAGGGGCCGAGCAGGTTCTCGATCGAGCTCTTGTGCGAGAACGGAGCCGTCATCGACATCACCGGATAGGCGAGCACCATGAAGTCGGGGCGCGATCCCATGCGGTCGATGGGATCCTTCGCGTCCGGCCGCCCTTCGTCGAAGTGCGTGCCCGTGGTCGCGGCGAGATGCCCCCCGGCGGAGAAGCCGAGGATCCCGAGGCGTCCCGGATCGAACCCGAAATCCTTCGCGCGCACACGCAGCAGGCGAATCGCGCGCTGCGCGTCCTGCAGGGGCACGGGATGGTGGTACCGCGGGCCCACGCGATATTGCAGGACGAACGCGGAGACGCCGAGCGTGTTGAGCCACTCCGCAACGTCTTTGCCCTCGTGAGCGCTGGCCAGCGTACGGTAGCTGCCGCCCGGGCAGACGAGGACAGCGGTGCCGTTCGCGGTGGCGGCGGGCGCGCGGTAGATGGTGATCTTGGGCCGGTCCTCCGGACCGTTGCCGAGCGCGCCCGGCGCGCCCTCCGGCCAGAGGAGCAGCGATTCGCGGTCGCCGTGCGCGGTGTCCACGGGGTTGCTCCGATAAGGTGTGGGGGAAGGTGAAGGATCCGCCGCCGGCAAGGTGACGGCCGGCCGGCCGCTGGCGAGCAGCATGGTCGAGGCGATGGCGGCAGTCATGAGCGGACGCAGGCGCATGGCGGTCATTGTCGCGCGATTGGCCGGCGAGTTCTGGCCCCCCTTGCGCGAGGCGCTCGAACGCGCGGAAAGCTAGGTCCGAATCGAATGACGACCAGAAATATTTCTTGCGTTCCGTCGACCGCGGCGCCATCCGTTCCGGAACGGATGCGGCCGCCGCGCTCACGATGCGTGAACCGCTGCCTACGTCAACCAGTCGCGCCCGACCACCCTCACCAGCTGTCCTGCACGTGCGGACGGATCCGGCGGTCGTAGATCTCCTTCACCGCCGCCATCGTGGCCGCGCTGAGGGGCGGCAAGGAGGCGGCGGCCGTGTTGTCGCGAGCCTGCTCCGCGGTCTTGGCGCCGGGAATGGTGCAGGTCACTTCCGGGAACATGAGGATCCAGCGCAGAGCGAGCTGGCTCAAGGTCGCGCCCGCGGGCAGGAGCTTCCTGATCTCTTCGACCGCTTCCAGGCCGACGTCGTAGGGCACGCCGGAGAACGTCTCGCCCTTGTCGAAGCGCTCGCCGTTGCGGTTGAACCGGCGATGGTCGTCCTCGGCGAAGGTGGAATCGGCCTTGAGCTTGCCGGTGAGGAGGCCGCTGGCCAGGGGCACGCGGGCCAGGATCCCGACCTTGCGCTCGCGGGCGGCGGCGAAGAAGCGGTCCGCGGGCTTGAAGCGGAACATGTTGAAGATGATCTGCACGGACTGGACGCCGGGATTGCGGATCGCGCGGAAGGCCTCGTCCACGGTCTCGACGCTCACGCCGTAGTAACGGATCTTGCCCGCGCGGATGAGGTTGTCGAGGATCTCGAACACTTCCGGGCTGTCGTACACCGCCGGATGCGGGCAGTGGAGCTGCAGCAGGTCGATCTTGTCCGTCTCCAGGTTCTGGAGGCTGCGGTCGACCCAGGCGTTCAGGTTCTCGCGCGTATAGCCTTCGCGCGTCTGCGTGGGCAGCCGGCGTCCGGCCTTGGTGGCCACGTAGATGCGCTCGCCCGCGCGCTCGCGGCGCAGCCGCGCCACCAGCCGCTCGCTGCGCCCGTCGCCGTAGACGTCCGCGGTGTCGATGAAGTTGACGCCGGCGTCCACGGCCGCGTGCAGGGCGGCCAGGGAGGCGGCATCGTCTACGGGGCCCCAGGTGCCCCCGATGGCCCAGGCTCCGAAGCTCACCGTGGAGACGGTCAGGCTCGTGCTTCCCAGCTGTCGGTATTCCATGCCCCTCGATCGGCCCTCAGGCCCCGCGACCTTGATAGCACGCCGGCTCGTCTTCAGTCCAACTTGCCGAACGTCCAACGCGGGGGATCCGGCGTGGCCGTCACTTCCGTCTCCCCGGCGGCAATCCGCGCCAGCAGGACGCGGAGCGCTTCCCGCTGCGCGGCCAGGTCGAACCCGAAGTACCGGTCAGGATAGCGCTCGAACCGCTTGAGGGCACGGCGGGCCATGCTCTCCGCGCCGGCGAGGTTGCCGTTGCCGAGATGGTAGAACGCGACCGAGACCTGGATCAGGCCCTGGAAGAAATCGCGCGATGGGCCGCGCAGTCCGGACCACAGGTCCTCGATCGTGTCGTGGCACTCGAAGTAGAACCCGCGGTTGAACTCGTCCACGCCGCGGTCGAACTGGCGCCGCTCCTCGGCGTCGAGCTCGGGCTCCGGGATCAGTGCAGGCCGCTCGCGTCCTTGAAGACGCGGCCGTCCTTCATGACGAACGAGACGCGCTCGAGCTGGCCGAGATCGGCCAGGGGATCGCCGGGTACGGCCACGATGTCCGCGTAGGCCCCGGGGGCGACGACGCCGATCTCCCCCGCCATTCCCAGCATCTCCGCCGCGCTGACCGTCGCCGAGCGGATCGCGTCCGCGGGCGTCATGCCGAACTCGGCCATCCGCTTGAACTCCTGGGCGATGGGCTCCGTCCAGGAGAACCCGCCGACGTCGGTGCCGAAGACGATCTTCACGCCCGCCTTCATCGCCTTCTGCAGCGACGGCCCGTGCAGCGCCACGCGCGCGCGGTCGCGCTTGCCCTCCGGCGTGTCCGCGGGCGCCCAGTGATCGTAGTAGGGCGTCATGGTCGGGCAATACCACGTGCCCTGCTTCACCATCTGGGCGACGGCCGCGTCGTCGAGCTCCAGCCCGTGCTCGATGGAATCGCAGCCGCCGTCGAGGGCGCGATGCAGGCCGACGCCGTTGTAGGCGTGGCAGGCCACCTTGCGTCCCCAGCCGTGCGCTTCGTCCACGATCGCGCGCAGCTCCTCCACGGTCAGCGTCGGCTGCGACACGAGGCGACCCTGCGCGTCCACCCAGGAGCGATGCGTCATGTAGACCTTGAGCCAGTCCGCGCCATGGTCGAGCTGCTCCCGCGCCGCCTTGCGCGCCTCCACGGGGCCGTCCACGATCTGCGCGCCCTTGGGCACCTCGATCTCCGGCGCGTAGCCTTCGAGGTTGTAGCCGCCGGTGGTCGAGATCGCGCGCGTCACCACGAAGAGCCGCGGGCCCGGGATGTAGCCCTGCTCGATGGCCTGCTTGATGCCGACGTCGCCGTAGCCCGCGCCTTCCGTCTCCACGTCGCGCAGGGTCGTGAAACCCTGCTCCAGGGCGCGCCGGGCCGAGACCGTCGCCCGCGCGGCGCGGAAGGACAGGGGCTGCTTGAGGAGCTGGGCGTCGTAGCCGCCCTCGGCGGGATCCTCGCCCTGCAGGAAGAGATGCGTGTGGGCGTCGATGAGTCCGGGCAGGACGGTGGCGGAGGAGAGGTCGATGACGGTCGCACCCTCCGGGACCGCTCCCGCGGCGGCGTCGCGCACGGCCTCGATACGATGGCCGCGAACGACGATGAGCTGGTCGCGGCGCGCGGGGAACGTCCGGCCGTCGAGCAGGCGGCCGGCGCGGATCACGACGAGCGGATCGGCGGCCCTCGCCAAAGGGGCGAGAGCCGCCACGAGAGAGACGGCGGCGGCCGCTGCTCCGGCCGCCGCCTGGAATCGCTTCGACACCGTCAGGCCCGTGTGGGTGTCGCCGCGGCCGGCCCTACGTAACGCGCGTCGCCGAACGCGAGCATCGGGAAGAAGACGATGCCCAACAGCGCGAGGCCGATGCCGTAGCCGGCATCCTTGCCGAACGACTTGGCCAGGTCGATGCACAACAGGATCCCGACCACGAAGCCCACGCAAGGAATGAGGAGCAGGACGATCCACCAGAGCGGCCGCCCCACGATCTCGAGGAGCACCACCGCGTTGTAGATCGGGACGATGCCCGCCCAACCGGGCTTGCCCGCCTTCTCGAAGAGCTTCCAGAGGGAGGCGAAGACCAGGACCACGACGGCCAGCCATACGACCAAGAACACGCCGCCGAACAGCGCCCCGATCAAGCCCCCGCCGCCGCTACCCGGGTTCACATCCTCCTGGAAAGCCGCCGCCAGAAGCAGCATCACCCCCATCGATCACCTCAATTCCGCTAGAGTTTCGCGTCGCGGATGCGAGATGGTAGGGGTAGGGCGCGGCGTGTACAAGGGCGGCTCCGGGGCGGTGTGACCTAGACGGGGTCCGTCGTGCGCACGATCCGCATACCGGCGGCCGCAAACGTCTGAAGCGCCTCGTCGGCGACGCGTGGGAAGTCCAACGCGGGCGGCAGGGGATGGAGGGGCGGCGGCGTGACCGGGCTCATCGCGTCTTCCAGGACGTGGACCCGGGCCAGCAGCCGCGGATCGCGGCGCCGGCACTCCTCCATCACGTCCAGGAGCGTCGAGCGCACGCAATGCGACTTGGCCTGGCCGAACACGTAGACCCGATCGTGGCCCATCAGCAGATCGAACAGGCCCGTGTTGAAGTGGCCGACCGCGCGCCCGCCCAATGAGCGCACCTCCGGCGAGAGGACCGAATAGTTCTCGGTGGTTTGCGCGCGTCCCTTGATCTCGAACACGGTCTCCGCCCGCCGCGCGACGGCGTGGAAGAGGGCGGCTTCCATGAGGGACGGCACCAGCGCATGGCTCGCCCCGCCGAGGAGGGCGTGGTAGGGCCAGATGGTGAGGACGTAACGCCCGCTCTTCTCGAGCTGCTCGCAATATTCCACGGCGAGGGCACGCACGTCGCCGACGCCTTCGGGACGAAGGACCGGGATCCAGCGGCCGCGCCGCACCTCGTCGGTCGAGATGACGGTGAAGGGCGCCGGGTGCCGGCCCTCCGCATCCACCCAGGCCGCGGGGTGGAAGATCTGGTGGACGCTGTGCGTGTCCAGGGAGAGGACGAGCGTGGTAACGCGCGCGAGGTTGCGATAGAGCCATTCGATCGCGCGGACCGTGTCCTCCACCGCCCCTGGCACGAAGAGGCTGGCCCCCGGCGTGCAGAACGCGACCTGGCAGTCGATGCCGAAGGCGGCGATCCGCTCGCGGTCCGCGCGCGCTTCCGGGATCCGTTGCGCGTCGCGCGCCTCGGTGGCGGCGTCCGTCACCAGCGCCGCGCGCTCCAGGTAGAGCGTCCCTACCGCGAGCCGGTCGTAGAAGCGCGGCGGCTCCATGGCGTCCTCCTCAGACTCCCCGCTTTGCGAGCTGCCGGCGCGCCGTCCGCGTGATCATGACCGTGACCACCGCGGTGGCGGCGAGGCCCGCTCCCAGCAGCGCCCACTCCAGCGGGCTCTTGCCCTGGCCTCCGCTCGCGTCCGCCGCCGCCTTGCCCGCCGCCCCGATCCAGACGTAGAGGACGGTGGCGGGGAGCATCGCGATCCAGCTCGCCAGCACGTAGGGCCCGAAGGCGACGGGGGTGAGGCCGTAGAGGTAGTTGCTGATGCTGAAGGGCACGAGGGGACTGAGGCGCAGCAGGGCCACCACGCGCCAGCCCTTCTCGTGAATCGCGTGATCGATGGCGCGGAACTTCGGGTTGCGCTTGGCCAGCGCCTCCACGCGGTCCCGCGCCAGGTAGCGCGCGATCAGGAAGGCCAGCGCGGCGGCGGTCGTGGACGCGATGGAGACGATCACGGTTCCCCACAGGAGGCCGAACACGAGACCGGCGCCGATGGTGAGGACGGAGCCGGGCACGAAGAGGAGGACGGCGGCGGTGTACGCGAGGCCGTAGACGACGCCGCCCCAGGTCCCCTGGTGCGCGACCCACGACTGGAAATCGCGCAGCCAGTCGCCCACGGGGAGGACGCGCGACGCGACGAAGAGGGCCACCACGACCAGACCAAGGACGATCCAGCGAGCACGCGACGGCCTCTCGGCCTTCTTGCTCATGCGCGCCGGGCCCGGCGGTAGAGCCACTCGAACAGCGCCCGAGCCCGCGGCGTCAAGCGGCTCTTCTGCTGGCGATCGGCGACGCGCCGCGCCACTTCGGCGTACGTCGGGTAGGCATGGATGGTGCCGGAAAGGTCCTTGAGGCCCAGGCCGGCCCGCATGGCCACCACGACTTCGTGCACGAGATCGCCGCCGCGCTCGGCGACGACGGCCGCGCCCAGGATGCGATCGCCGCCCTTCTCCGTGATCACCTTGGCGAAGCCGTCCGTCTCGCTCTCCAGGATCGCGCGGTCGACCTCGGCCAATGGCTGGATCCAGACGTCGTGGGCGACGCCCGTCCGCTTCGCCTCCGTCTCGCTGAGGCCGACGCGCCCGACCTCCGGCGACGTGAACGTGCACCAGGGCAGGACGCGGGTGTCCGCCTTCGCCTTCATCACGGGCGTGAGGATGTTGCGCACCACGATGCGGGCGTGGTGATCGGCGACGTGCGTGAACTGCGGGCCGCCCACCACGTCCCCCGCAGCGTAGATGTGGGGCTGCGAGGTGCGGAGCTGGGCATCGACGGTCACGCCTTTTTCCGTGAAGGCCACTCCCGCCTGCTCGAGGCCGAGGCCTTCGACGTTCGGCCGCCGGCCCGCGGCCACGAGGAGCGCCTCCGCCTGGAAGACCTCGTCGCCCGCCGGCGAGGAGACCTCCACGCGCACGCGCGCTCCGTCTCTCGTCACCCGCCGCGCCCGGGCCCCGGTGCGCACCGTGACCCCGTCTGCTTCCATCGCCTTCCGCACGACGTCGGCCACGTCGGGGTCTTCCTTCTCGAGCAGGCGCGCCGCGCTCTGCACGACGGTGACGCGAACCCCGAGGCGCGCGAAGGCCTGCCCGAGCTCGCAGCCGATGGGTCCGCCTCCCAGGATGACCATCCCGTCCGGCCGCGTGCGCAGCTCGTCGAAGATCGTCTCGTTCGTGTAGGGCCGCGCCGCGGCGAGCCCCTCCACGTCGGGCAGGGCCGGCCGGCTGCCCGTGGCCACCACGAAGTTGGCGCCGTGCAGCCGCACGTCGTCCACCGCGACTTCGTGGGGCGAGAGGAAGCGGGCGGCGCCGCGGAAGACGTCCACTCCGAGCGACTCGAAGCGCTCCTGCGAGTCGTGGGGCGCGATGACCGCGCGCCGCTCGCGCATCCGGTCCATCACCGCCTCGAACTCGAACGCGGGCTCGGCGTCGCGCAGCCCCCAGCGCGAGGCGTGGCGGATGGCGTGGGCCGCGCGCGCGGACGCGATGAGGGCCTTGCTGGGCACGCATCCGGTGTTCAGGCAATCGCCACCCATGCGGTGCTTCTCGACCAGGGCCACGCGGCCGCCGAGGCCGGCGGTGCCGGCGGCGGTGACGAGGCCGGCCGTGCCCCCGCCGATCACGACGACGTTGTAGCGCTCCCGGTCGCCGCTCAGGCCAGCGCTCCTCCGCAGCTCGATCCCGCCCCCGCCGTGCAGCCGAAGCAGTGCTCGCCCGTGCGCACCGGGCGCGCGGAAAGCCGGCCGAGGTCGAAGTCGAAGATCGTGGAGGGCTGGCCCTCCTCCAGGCCCAGCTCGAGCATCTGGTTGAAGTCGCAGTCGTACAGCCGTCCGTCGTAGCCGACGCTGACGAGGGAGCGGCACATGAGCCCGGGCACCGTGGACGGGTTGAAGGCGGCCTCGAGGCGGGCCATGTAGGCGTCGTAGTTGCCGGCCCGCCGCAGCCAGGCCGCAAATCGCGAGATCGGCATGTTGGTGATGGTGAAGAGCGCGTTGAACACGATCCCGTGATGCGCGAGCAGCCATTCGCGCGTGTCCCGCTCGAGGTCGGCCTGCGCGGGAGGCAGGAAGGCGCCCACCGGGTTCGAAACGAGGTTCAACGCGAGGCGCGGATCGCGACCGTAGCCCACGTCGTTGAGAGCGCGCAGCGCGTCGATGCTCTTTGCGAACACGCCGCGGCCGCGCTGGCGGTCCGTCGCCTCCTCCGTGTAGTGCGGGAGCGAGCAGACGACCTCGACCGCGTGCTCGGCGAAGAAGCGGGGCAGGTCGGCGAAGCCGGGTTCGAACTGAACAGTCAGGTTGTGCCGGACCATGACCTTGCGGCCGAGGGTCCGGCCGCGCGCGACGATCTCGCGGAAGCGCGGGTGCAGCTCCGGGGCCCCGCCCGTGATGTCGAGCGTGTCGAGCTCCGGCGTGTGGGCCAGGACGTCCAGGCAGGCGTCCACGACGTCGTCCGGCATCACCTCCGTGCGCGTCGGCGAAGCGTCCACGTGGCAGTGGTGGCAGGCCTGGTTGCACCGCTTGCCCACGTTGACCTGGAGGGTCGTGGGAACGGCTGCGCGCAGCACACCGTCGTCGGCGGGCAGGCGCCGGGCGAACCGCGAAGGAGGGGCCGCCGTCGTCACATCGAGATCTTCTTGTCGACGTTGTGGGCGACGAGCCCGTGGGCCAGGGCGATGCCCGCCCGCAGCGAGGCCGCGGCGTGCATGGCCTCGGCCAGGTGCTTCATGGTGAGGCCCTGCTCCAGCGCCGTCTGGGTGTAGCTGTCGATGCAATACGGGCACTGCGAGACCTGGGCCACCGCGAAGCCGACGAGGACCTTCTCGCGCTTGGTGAGGAGCCCGGGCTCGAAGGCGGCGGCGTAGTAGCGCTCGAAGGCGTTCCAGAGCTCGGGCGCGTGCTGCTTGAGGTCGCCGAAGTGCGCGAGGTCGGCATCGTCGAAGTACGCAGGCATGTCTTCCTTCCTCCCCTCACAGCCTACTCCGGACGCGGGGCGGCCGGAACCGGCACGCGCGTCTCGCGACCGGCTCCGAAGATCAGTATGCTTGCGAGGAAGCGGTGAGGGCCCGGCGGAACGGGCGGGGGCGCCATGAGGGGACGGCGGACGTCTCGGGCGATGGTCGGGCTGGCCCTCGTGGGCGTCCTGGCCGCGCTCGTCTCCATCCGCGTCGCCAACACACAGCGCCCGGCCCCCGCGCCTTCCGAAGATCCGGACGGGCGATACGGCAACCCCTCCAACCTCGACGAGTACATCGCGGAGCTGAGCAGCCCCGCCCGCGACGCCTGGCAGAAGCCGGACCAGGTGGTGGGCGCCCTCGGCCTCAAGGCGGGCGAGACCGCCTGCGACATCGGCTCCGGCCCCGGCTACTTCACGCTGCGCCTGGCGCGCGCCGTGGGCCCGAGCGGCTTCGTCTACGCGATCGACGTGGAGTCGCGCATGCTCCAGGCCCTGCGCGAGCGCATCGAGCGCGCGCGCGTGCGCAACGTCGCTCCCGTGCTCGCCCTGTCGGACGATCCGCTGCTACCGCCCGGAGCCTGCGATGTCGTGCTCGTGGTGAACACCTACCATCACTTCCCGGACCGGGCGGGATACCTCAAGCGCCTGCGTCAGTCGCTCAAGCCGCACGGGCGCCTCGTCAACATCGACTACCAGAAGCGCCAAACGCCGACGGGCCCGCCCCTCGACCATCGGGTCGCGCGCGAGGCCTTCCTGAGCGAGGCCAAGATCGCGGGGCTCAGCCTGACCGGCGAGCAGTCGTTTCTGCCCTACCAGTACTTCCTCGTCCTGCAGGCGAAGTAGGGCGGCCGAGGCCGGGGTCAACCGGCGAGGAGTCTCGAGTTCCTCTGGTCCGCCCAGCACCCGAGATCAACTGCGAAGACGGCGACCGCCACACCCGGCCGCGTGACACGGGTGGTAGCGTATTCCTCAGGTCGCCGTAAGCTCGACCGCCCTCGCGGTGGAGGATCGACGATGAGCACGCACAGGTTCACCGGCCACCCCGGTGTCGCCGTCGCCCTGGCCTTGGCGCTTGGCCTGTCGTTGTCGCCGCGCGGGGCCGCGGCGGCGACCGTCAACGTCGTCAACGGCATCCAGTTCAGGGACGCGGCGGGCAACCTCCTGCAGGCCCACGGCGGCGGGATGATCAAGGTGGGCAGCTTCTACTACTGGTTCGGCGAGAACCGGGACGGGACGAACCTCGTGTCCGTCTACCGCTCCACCGACCTCAAGAGCTGGTCCTTCCGCGCCCACGTGCTGCGCAAGGACATGGGCGACGAGCTTGCCACCGCCAACATCGAGCGGCCCAAGGTGCTCTACAACGCCGCCTCGGGCACCTACGTGCTCTGGGCGCACAAGGAGAACGGCGTCGACTACTCGGAGGCGCGGGTGGCGGTGGCGACGGCCACGGCCGTCGAAGGGCCGTACACCTACCAGGGGAGCTTCCGTCCGCTCGGACACGACTCGCGGGACATGACGGTGTTCAACGACGGAGCGACCGCGTATCTCGTCTCGGCCACGCGCGTGAACGCCGACATGAACATCTACCGACTGACTCCCGACTTCCAGGACGTCGACGCGCTCGTGCAGACGCTGTGGGTCGGCCAGTATCGGGAGGCGCCCGCGATGTTCAAGCGGGGATCCACCTACTTCCTGGTGACCTCCGGCGCCACGGGCTGGAACCCGAACCAGGCCAAGTACGCGACCGCGTCCAGCGTCTCCGGGACGTGGAGCGCGCTCGCGAACTTCGCCGATTCGACCGCGTACGCCTCCCAGTCCACCTACGTCGTGCCCGTGCCGGGATCCTCGGCCACGTCCTACCTCTACCTGGGCGACCGATGGGCCGGCGCCTGGAGCGGACCCGTGAACGATTCGAAGTACGTGTGGCTGCCCCTGAGCTTCCCGAGTTCGACCTCGCTGTCGATGAGCTGGTACGCGAGCCTCAACATCGACACGGCCACGGGCTCCGTCGCGGGCGTGCCGTTCTCCGTCGATCCCGCGGCCAGCTACGACCTCGTCAACCGGAAGAGCAACAAGCTGCTCAACGTCCGCGGCAGCTCCACGGTCGCCGGAGCGGACGCCGAACAATGGGCGGACCTCAACGCCACGAGCCAGCAGTGGCGGCTCGTCAGCGCGGGCGGCAGCTACTACAAGATACAGAACCGCAACAGCGGGTTGGTCCTGGGCCCGGCGAGCGGCTCCTCCACCGACGGCACCGTGATCGAGCAGTGGACGGACGGCGGCTGGACCAGCCAGCACTGGCAGCTCGTGGACGCGGGCGGCGGGTTCTACAAGCTGAGGAACCGGGCGACGGGCAAGGTGATCGACGTCTCCGGAGGCTCACTGGCCAACGGGGCCAACGTCATCGAATGGACGGACAACGGCGGCACGAACCAGCAGTGGCAGATCGTCGTCTCGAACTGACATCCCTGGCCTGTTCAACTAGGCGCAGTCCTTCCAGGCGATCTCGATGCTCGTGATGAGCTCCTTCACCTTGTCGTAGTAGCGATGACGCAGTAAGACGCCCTGCCGAAGGAACTGTTCGCGTGTCGTCTGTGTGCCACAGGCATGCTTGATGATTCCGGCACGAAACGTGTCAACGTCCTCCGCACTCAAGTCGCGTTTGAGCGTGTTCAGCATCCGGTAATCGTACGCAAGCATGTCGCCCTCAGCGGTGACGCCGAAGAGCTCCGTCTCGTCGTCGACGACCCTGGGCAGAGTCAGTGACACTTCTGCCGCAACCTTCGCGAGCGCAGCTGACCGGCGGCTCCGGCCGCCACCCGACGAGCCTCCCTTGCCCGTCACGCCGGCTCGCCTGATGAAGGGACCGGACACCGCGATCACCAGGGCCATCACGACGGCAAACGCGGCTGTGATCCCCAGGGCACCGACGAAGCTACCCTTGGCTGCTCCAGCCTCCGCGCCTCGGCGACTGAAGCGCCTCGCCTGCCACAGCAGGAGTAGCAACGGCAGCACCACGGGTCCCACGACGTGCTCTCCGAAGCGTTCACCCTGCAGGGAGGGATCCGCCGTGTTCAATAGGCCACTCCGAATCACCAGCCACGCGTTGCCAGCCGCGAGGAGGGCGAGGGCGCCGATCCCAAAAAACCACGGATTGACAAGAGGGCGCCGGGCAATCAGGTTGACGACGTATCCGAGACCGACGGGAACCAGGGTGAGCAGGCCGATCGCGAGAATCAACGGTGTGGTTGAATCCATTGATGCACCTCCGACCGTGAGGATACGGGTGCTGCGGGTGCTGCGGTCGCGAAGACCACTACTGCGGACTCGGGGGGTCGAAACGCTCGTCGGGAATACGGACGTCGATCTCCACCGTATCGGCGTGTGATCTCATCGGGAAGCCTCCATCAGCGTCGGTCATCAACCACGTGGTCGCTGTCGAGATGCCCCCAACTACCCGGCGATCCGAGAGATGCTGGAGCATTACGGAGCCATCAGGCTCGACGTAGTCCCACCTCACGTCCAGCCAGTTCGTCGCGTCGATGTAAATGATGCGCTTGTTCCTGCTCTTGGTAACGGTCTCCACCTTGTACGCCTTCGTTCCGTCCACTTCGACGAGGCCCATGTTGCGGATTGCGATACCGCGAGAGGCGTAGTCCAGGAGAGGATCCTCATCGAACTCGCACGTATCTATCCTCTCCTGCGCCTCGACACCAGAAAGGATTTCCACTCGCCCGGTTCCCTGGCGGCGCCATGCCGCCTTTCCGTTGTAACCGCGCAGCCGCGTGCCGCCAGGGCCAGAGGATTCCCACCGGCAAAGGTTCGGCCGCCTCCGCTCCGAAATGTAACGCCACGTGGTGCCGTCCGGCATGACAGTGGTGCCAGTGATGCGCCAACTGGACGTGGCTTTTAGCGTGGCGACGGAGCCGAGGGCAGCGAGATGCCTCGACGCGATGTCCTCGACACGGACCTCGGGATGGCGGTGACAGCCGAGCAGCAGCAAGATCCCGACCGCAACAACGCCTGCCGAGGTCATGACCTGACGTGGCAACGCGACAAGCTCGGACAGCTGCTCGTAAGGGGTGCACCGTCGCG
>Ga0207691_10003570_pt1 | contig 15135 bp, 12 predicted proteins | sample KBSM13metaG_FD_184327 | JGI IMG/M metagenome (GOLD analysis project Ga0207691, IMG submission 184327) | Miscanthus rhizosphere microbial communities from Kellogg Biological Station, Michigan, USA - KBS M1-3 metaG (SPAdes) (version 2) | ecosystem: Host-associated > Plants > Roots > Rhizosphere >... | reverse complement strand
CCGCGAGCGCGAGGTGATTGCCGATGAAGTTCGGCGTGTCCTTCGCGATCACCACACCCTTGCCGAAGTGGTGGTCGGCAAACGCGCTCACCTCGTCGACGACCGCGCGACTGGTGTCATCCGTCGGGATGATCTCGAGCAGATGCAGATAGCGCGGCGGGTTGAAGAAGTGCGTGCCCATCCAGTGGCGGCGGAAATCATCGCTGCGCCCTTCCGCGATCGCGTGCACCGGAATGCCCGACGTGTTCGTGCTGACAATCGATCCAGGCCGGCGCGCCTGATCGACGCGAGCGATGAGTTCTCGCTTCACGTCGAGCCTCTCGACGATGGCCTCGATGATCCAGTCGGCTTCGCTCAGCTTCGCAAAGGCTTGATCGAAGCCGCCAGTTGTGACGAGCTTCCAGGTGTCAGGAGTGAAGAACGGATCTGGCTTGAGCGCCCGTGCGCGCTTGAGTCCCTCGGTCGCGGCTTCTGTGGTGACGTCGAGCAGGAGGGCCGGCACGCCGGCGTTGGCGACGTGCGCCGCGATCTGGGCGCCCATCACGCCGGCGCCCAGCACGGCAACCGAGCGAATCATGACGACCAGTTTACCGGTAGTCCACGAGTTCCGCCGCCGCACGCGGCCGCCGGGAGAACCAGCGCGGATACAATGGCGCAAATCCTGGGACGGCCGTGACGTATACGATGGGTTTTCTTCTCACTGGTTTCTTTGTCGCTGTGGCTCAAGTGGCCTCCGCGCAAACAGTGCCGGAGGTTCGCACCGCGATAATGCGGGCGCTGCCGATCCTTCAGCGATCGGCCGCACACTTCGTGTCGCAGCGCGCCTGCGTGTCGTGCCACCACAATTCGCTGGCGGTGATTACACTCCGCATGGCGCAACAGCGCGGCTTCGGCGTCGATGCAAAGGTGCTCGACGCGGTCGAAACGCGGACGTTTCGAGAGTTGCGCAACGCGAATGCATTCGACGACGCGGTGCAGGTGGCGAATCTTTCGGACCCGACTCCCAACGACAGCTACCTGTTGATGGCGGCACGAGCGGCTGGCGTTCGAGCTGATTTGACGACTGGTGTGTATGCGCGCCGCATTGCGCGTTGGCAGCGGGAGGATGGTCACTGGATCACATCGGACTTCCGTCCGCCGCACTCGAGCAGTGTGTTCACCGCGACGGCGACTGCCATCCGCGCCGTTCAGACTTACCTGCCGCAGGAAACGTCGGCCGAACGGGACGCTGTGCTTCGTCGAGCGCGCGAGTGGTTGATCAATGCGCGCCCGCAGTCAACCGAGGACGCCGCGTTCCGGTTGATGGGCCTCGCGTGGGCTGGCGCGTCGCCTGAAGAGAGTCGGGCCGCGGGACGCAATCTGATCGAGCGTCAGCAATCGGATGGCGGATGGCCGCAGCTTCCGCGCTATGACTCCGACGCGTACTCGACGGGAGAAGCGCTCTACGCCTTGCGGGAGGCGGGCGTGCGACTAGGTGATCCCGCATGGCAGAAGGGACTGAAGTTCCTCGTGTCCGCACAGGCACGTGACGGGACGTGGCGTGTTCGAACGCGGATGATTTCACCTGCTGAAGTCAGCCCCGAGTACTTCACGACGGGGTTTCCGTATGGCAAGGACGAATTCCTGTCCTACGCGGGTAGCTGCTGGGCAGTGATGGCGCTGATGTCTATTCTTCCTGAGTCGCCTCCAGGCCCCCCTGATGCCCAGGCTGCGTCCGGCTCCGAAGTTCCGTGGGCGCGAGTGGCGCTGTTCGGAGCAGCGAGCGATCTCAAAACTGCTCTTGATGCCGGCCTTGATCCAAATAGCAAGACAGAGAGAGGGACGACGCCGCTGATGATGGCGGCGCCAGACGCGGAGAAGGTTCGCCTGCTCGTTGCGCGTGGTGCCGATGTGAAGAGCCGAGGCGCAGCCGGGACCGACGCGCTGACGATAGCCGCGGCGCATTACGGCACGACCACATCGCTGCGAGCGCTGCTCGAGGCCGGTGCTGAGGCGCAATCGTCCGAGCCCAGGCGTCACTCACCGCTACAGTACGCCGCGATGAGCGGCGATCTCGAGAGCGTCAGGTTATTGCTCGCTCGTGGTGCTGAGGCATCCGCAGAAGCGGTTTCTGAATCGGTGACCTTCGGGCATCCAGGCGTCGTGCAGGCGCTCGTCGACGCCGGGGCCGACGTCACGCTCACTGAGAGGTCGGGAATCAACCTGCTTCATTGGGCGACGATCACCAACAGGGCAGCCGTCATTCCCGTGCTCGTGAAGGCGGGCGTGCCGCTCGACGCGATCGATGATTTCGGCTACACGCCGCTGATGTACGCCGCGACGCTGGACGAAGGAGATACCGAGACGCTGAAAGCATTACTCGCCGCTGGCGCCGATCGCACCATTCGCAACGACCAGGGGCGCACCGCGTTCGAGCAGGCGCGTCGACACAAACACATCGCGATTGCGGATGCGTTGAAATGAGCGCGGTGGTGGGGTCACCGCGCGGGCGGACGGGCTGCTAGCAAACTCGTGACTCTGACGGCGTATCGACCGTGACCGCCTGGACCACAGAGGTGGTGACGCGATTCGTGACATTCCGCATCTCGAGGTGCAAGCCCACACCAATCCACCCCGCCTTGATAGCCGAGCCTCCGGCTGTTGCGCCTTCGACGCGAATTGGCGTGGGTTCGAGGAAGAGGCGACCGCCAGTCACAAGCGCAGCGCCGTTTTCAGGATCGGTGACGACCAGGCAATACGACGAATATCTCGTATGCACTCGGACGGTAGTGCCGACCTCGAGAGACTGGAAATCGATCCCGTCGGAGCACGCTGCCTCATACTCGAACTCTGCAAGTGGTTGAGGTGTAACTTCAAGCACCGAATTGTATGCAGACATGATCAACTTCCTTCCGCGCCGGTATGAAGCAAACAGCTCGCCACCGTGGGACATGAAGAGAACAGGCCGGAAAGGCCCTCTCGAGGGCACGGGAGAAGAAACCGCCTGGGAAATTTTTCGCGAGCCCGCAGGACTTACCCGGCTATCTGCTTCCAGCTCTTCGTCAGGTGGTCGGCCGTCCGCCAGGCTAATGCCTGAGCCGTAAGTGTCGGGTTCCTGGCGCCGCTGGTTCCCATGACGGACGCACCGAGCACGCCGAGATTCGGGACTTCGTGTGAGAACCCCCAGCGATTCACCACGTTGGTCTCCGCGTTGTCTCCCATGCGCGTGCCGCCGTAGGCGTGCGTCGATGGTCCCATCGTGCCGACAGGGAGCTTTTCCGTCGCGATCGCGCCGGCGGCGCGATACCACTCGGCCATCTTGTCCTGGATGAACGCAGCGACGGCGCGTTCGTTTTCCTTGAAATCGGCGGTGATGCGGCACACGGGGTACCCGAGCGGATCGGTCACGGTCGGATCGAGATCGAGGTAGTTGTCTTCGTACGGCAGCGTGGTCTTCTGCAGGTACGCGGTGTTCGCGCGGTCAGCGTTCTCCTTGATGAACGCCTTCCATGCCGCGCCCCACTGCGGCGCTCTTCCAAACGTGCTCATGCTTGCTGCGCCAATCGGACGTCGGTCGGAGTAGATCCACAGGTTGCCGCCGCCGATGAAGTCCAGGCCAGCATGATCGAAGTTGTCGTCCGCCCAGTTATCCACTGCGACGCCCTGAGCCGGGAGGCCGTACCAGCTGTTCAGCGATCGCGGGAACAGAGCGCTGACCGCACCGCCGGTGTTGTGACTGAAGTAGTGACGTCCGACCTGCCCGCGATTGTTCGACAGCCCATTCGGGAACGGCTTCGATTTCGACAGGAGCAGCAGCCGCACGTTCTCGTAGGTGTAGCTCGCGAGCAGGACGACGTCGGCCGGCTGAAAGTACTCGGTGCCGCCCTTGAGATACGAGACGCCCGTCACTCGGCCGGCATCGTTGACGTCGATCCTGATCACGTGCGCCTCGGTGACCACCGACAGCCGCTTCGTGCTTACAGCTTTCGGGATCGTCGTCACCGCGGTCGAACCCTTTGCGTTCACGTGACAGCCGCCGCGAGCGCAGAACCCGTGATAGACGCACGCGGTGCGGTTCTGATAGCTCCGTGAATTGATCGCCGCAGGTCCCGGAAAGGCGTGCCATCCAAGGCCGCGCGCGGCAGTCGCCATCATCTCTGTGAAGCCTGAGCCGCGAAGCGGTGGCATCGGATACTCGCGGGCGCGAGCTCCCTCGAAAATGTTCCCCTCGCGATCGATGCGACCGTCGATGTTGCCGGCCTTGCCCGAGACGCCAATCTCGCGTTCGACGCGATCGTAGTACGACTCCAGTTCTTCGAGGCCGAACGGCCAGTCTTCAACCGTCGATCCCTTCGGAATGCGAGACGCGCCGTAGCGACGCGTGGTTTCGCTCACCACCTTGAAGTCCCACGGGCTGAGGCGCCAGCTCTGTGCCCAATAATGAAGCGTGGTGCCGCCAACGGCGTTCATCATCGGATGAATGGTCGCGCGCGGAGAGTGGGGCGCCGAGGCATTGGGTCGATGCGTCGGGATCTCGAGGTTAGCCTTCTGCACCGACTGCGGCCAGCCACGATAGTTGTTGCGCAACTCGTCAGGCGCGAAGTCCTCAGCGCGGAGCCACGATCCAGCCTCGAGTCCGACGACGTCCAGCCCCGCCTGCACGAGCGGCAGCGCTGCCACACCGCCAACTGCGCCCAGCCCGATGATGACGATATCGGTCTTCTTGAGCTCAGTCGCCATGATGGCCTCCCGAATCGCCTGAACCAAGCGCCGCGCGCGCCGGCCGTTTGGCCGAGAACATCCGGTAGTCGTAGGCCGACATGTGCGTGGGCGAGGGATGTGCGTTGAGGCCTTGTTCGTTGGCTGTCACCGCGAGACGAACACCTGGATAGCCGATCAGATCCCATCCGGCGAAGTTCGCATTGCCGCCGTAGTACGGATCGCAGAACGTGCCCTGAATCGTGTGAGAGAGCACGAGGTTGAAGAACGCGGACGCGTCGGTCGAAAAGCCCGCGACCGCGTTGCGTTCGACGTCGCGAAGAAGCTCGTCCTGATCGGCGGGCGAGAGCCGCGCGAATGGATTGCCCTTGGCGCTCTGGGCATGACGATCGATGGCCGCGAGCCCGGCTCGATATGTCTCGCGAAAGGACGCGAGTGCTCCGCCAAGCGCGCGGTCGATGTACTGCGCTGCCCGCGCTTCAGTGGCGCCAGGACCATTGCCGTCTGTCGGGATGAGGCGTGCCGCAATCGCGCCGAGTGTCTCGGCTTCGGCCGCCGTGAGTGTTTCGACCGTCCCCCCGAGCGCTGCGCTGGGAGACTGAGCGGTGATCGCCGATGCTGGTCCAGGTGAAACGAGAGGGAGCAGCATCCGCGGCGGAACGACCGCAGCAGCGCCCACTCGTTTCAGCAACTCACGACGGGCGATCAATTTGTGATTCATGATCTGTGATCTGTGAATCGTTCTTGATTTGCGATTCTAGACTGTCGATTTGCGCACCAGCGGTCGAGTCAGGCAGGTGGGCCCACCGGCGCCCTTCACGCTGATTTCGGAGCCCTCGTATTCTAGGACCTCGCAGCCCGATTGCTCGATCGCTCGTCTCGTGAGCGGATTCCCCTCCAGCATCAGGCATTTTCGAGGTTTCAGGGCCAGCACGTTTGTGCCCATCGTCTCGAATTCCTGATCCGGCACCTCGATGAGACGCATCCCGTGCTCGAGCAGCCACTCGCGGAACGGCACCGGCAGGAGACGCGAGTAGACAACCGCCAGATCGCGATCGATAGGGCTGATGAGCGACATCAGGTGCATCACGTCGCCCGCCCCGTGCCAGTGAGGCAGCGGCACGTCGACGACGTCAACTGATTCGCCGACCAGCGTGCGAAGTTGCCGGATGCCTTCCGCGTTCGTGCGATAGCCGCGTCCGACGGCGATCGTCTGCTCGTCGAGCCAGATCAGATCCCCGCCTTCGAGCGTTCCCGGCGGGGTGATTCGGCCTGCGATCGCGAAACCGAGGGCGTTCAGCCCTTTCGCCTGCGCCGCCGGCTCTCCCGCCCGTTCGACCTTGCCCATTGTGCACAGGATCGACCCCGTCGGCGAGACGATCGACGCGTCACGCACGTAGATGGAGTCGAGCGTCGTGTGGGGATCGTGAGGCAGCTCGTGCACCGTCGCGCCGGCCGAGCGAAGGATGTCGATGAAGCGGTCGTGCTGATCGATAGCGCGCGCCAGGTCCGGTGCTGCGATGTAGTTCAGCCTCTTCCACTGTGCCGCGATCGTCTGCTCGTCGACGAACGCGTCACGCACGTGTTTGACCACCACTGCGACGAGGGTGCCGTATTCATTGAGTGCCTGCATTCAAGACCCAGAGACTAAAGCCCAGAGCCCGGAGCCGGCAAGTTACTTCCACCGAGTCAGAATCGTCTCGCGATCGAACAGCGTGATGGCGACGCGCATCAGGCCCACGTTGATCACAAGGAGGCCGAGCGTGATCCATGCGATCAATGCCACAGTCAGCTGTAAAGCGCCGGCCAATTGACCGATCAGCAGACCCGCGATGGGGAGAATCACGAGCACGCCGATCTGCTGGGCCGTCCTGGCGTCGTTGACGCGTGACGACACGCAGACCGCCATCTGCAAGGCGGCCAGGGCAGCCAATGGTCCAAGAATGAACACCGTGCCAGCGGTACGCGGTCCGAACAACACCCACGCCACTCCTGGATGCGCAAAGAGCGCGGCCGCCAGCACGTAGATGGCGAAGTAGACAGCGGTCAGGATGATCGAGGGCACGAAAGCACCCAGCACCTTCGCGCCGAGCAGCTCGAACGTCGTGATTGGTGTCACGAGCAGCGGCTCGAGCGACCTTGCCTGTTTCTCGCCGACGACACTGTGCGCGGCGATTGACATCGCCGCTGTCACCGGAATGAGCACGAGCATCACAGCAAAGAACTGAAACAGGTACGCCTGTACGGCGGCCTCGGGATCGAGTCCGCGCGTTGACGGCTGGTTCCGGTACATCTCGACGGCGACTTCAAAGTCGCTCGAGTCAGACAGTCGCTCGCCTGCGACGTACGGAATGATCACGGCCACGAGTAGCGGCAACAGGACGGCGACGAAGCCGACGATCAGCGTCGGGACGAAGAGGGCCAGGTTCTGCCGCTCGTCGGCAAGCTCCTTGCGCAGCAGCGCGAGCATCCTCATCTGGAGGCTCCGTCGGGATTGAGCAGCTTCAGGTACACGTCTTCGAGGGAGGGCTCATCGCGTTCGACGGCCTCGATGCCAGCGCCGGCATCGACGAGCATTCGCACGATCTGTGGCGTCGTGAGTGTCCCCTCGGAGAGCGACAACCAGGCGCCGTCGGCGCGCACATCGCTCACCCCTGATGCACGCAACGTGTCGGCGAACGTGTCGACGTCCTGGCTCACATGAATGCGCAGGCGTGACGTGAACAGTCGTTGCCTGAGTTCTTTGGGTGTGCCGATGGCGACGAGGCGCGATCGGAGGACGGCGACACGGTCCGCCACGCGCTCGACCTCGTCGAGGTTGTGCGTGCAGAGCAGCACGGCGCGTCCTTCGCCCCGCATCGCGACGATGAGCTCACGGACATCGCGAGCGCTTTCGGGATCGAGTCCGGCCGTAGGCTCGTCGAGCAGAACGATGCTCGGCCGATGGACGATCGCGCGCGCGAGGGCGACGCGCTGCTTCAGCCCTTTCGACAGGCGCGCAGTGCGCTCTGTGCTCCGGTCTGAGATCTCGAAGAGTGCCAGAGCCTCGCTCACCGCTTCCTCGGCGTCGCGCATCCCATAGAGCTGCGCGTAAACCTTGAGGTTGTCGTGCACCGTCAGGTTGTCCCACAAGCCCGGTGCCTCGGTGAGAAAGCCGATGCGCCCGCGGAGTCTCGGTGCGGCGCCCGGTGTCATGGCCTCATCCCCGACTCTCACTGAGCCGGACGTCGGAGCGATGAGACCGGCCAGCATTCGCAGCGTCGTCGTCTTGCCAGCGCCGTTGGGGCCGAGCAGAGCGAAGATCTGCCCTGGCTCCAACTCGAACGAGACGTCCTCGACGGCGACGCGGTCGCCGAAGTGTCGAGTGAGATGCTGCGCGGTCAGCGCCTGTGTAGACATGAAGGGGAGGTCGACGGCGGTCGCGTCAGCGGGGATCGAATTCGTAGCACCCCGGCGTCACGAGCAGGCGGCCGCTCGGAGCGAACGAGAGACTGCTGGGCGTGACGAGACCGGCGGCTTGGAACTGCACGGTTCGAATCTTGTCACCGTCCTTGTCGTACGCGTACGTGTATGGAACGGCCAGTGAGATCCACAGCTCTCCGCGTTCGTTGACGGCGGCGGAGCGAACGGACGGCGTGACGAACGGAACGGTCTTGTCCTCGACGCGGCGACGAGGCCAGCGTGTCGGCAACGCAGCGAGGTAGGCGTCGAGCTCGCGCCCTTCGATGTGGCGTTCGAAGACCAGCGCCCCCGTGGCGTCGTACTTCCGAATCAGCGGCTGGCCCGTGATGAAGACGTAGTAGAACCCGCCCGTCGGATCGACCAGCGGCAGCCCCGCATTCATCGCGATGTGCAGCTCGCGATCGTCCTCGAGTCCGGTGGCTCGCAGCCGGCCAATGCTGCGCTGCGCGTAGCCACCGGGCGAGTACTCGGTGAACAGCGCTCCGTTCTCGGGATGACTGATGAGCAGCGTATTGCTCGCGTACTGGATCGAGCTCGCGCCATTCAGCATCAGGTTGTCGATCGTGACGCGTGCGGCTGGCTGGCCTGGAAGAAAGAATCCGGTGACGCGTGTGCCTTGCGCATCGAACGTCTGGATCCGCTGCTGAAGGCGGGGCACGTCAGCGACGACGATGCGCCCTTCGCGCGAGACGTCGAAGCCGGTCGGCTGAATGATGCGCCCCTCTTCCCCCCCGATCTCGATGATCTTCTGGGTGCGCGTTCGTGCGGCGTCCACGGTGAAGACGGCCTGCCCGCGCTTGTCAAAGACGTAGTAAACACCGCTCGCCGCCTGCTGGAAGTTGACCGGTGACTCGAACGTACCGACGAGATGCGGAGGAAGGCCGCCGATCGAGCGAAGGACCTCGACCTGGATGGCGGCCGCTGGCGCGACAACGAGAAGCGCCACGGCAAACGAGAGCGCAAGGACGCTTCGAGTCACGGTGAGAACAGTTGAACACAGAATGGAACGCCCGGATCCCGAGTCCCGGATCCGGCTTAGTACTCTGCCTGTGTCTTGATCGCTTTCAGAACGTCGCTCGTGCCCGGCAGGATCCGTTCCTCGAGGACCGGGGCATACGCGACTGGACAATCGAGCGCCGCTACTCGCCTCACCGGGGCATCCAGGTAATCGAAGAGCTCCTCGGAAATGCGGGCGGCGATCTCGGCGCCGAAACCGCACGTGAGCTGATCCTCGTGCGCCACGATGACCCGACTCGTCTTCTTCGTGTACTCGGCGATCATCTCCCAGTCGTACGGGATGATCGAACGCAAGTCGATCACTGCCGCCTTGATGCCGAGTCGTTCCGCCTGCTGTGCGGCCAGAAGCGAACGCTGGACGAGCGCACCCCACGTGAAGATAACGACATCGCTCCCGTCGCGGACCACAGAGGCTTTGCCGAGCGGCACCATGTAGTCCGCGCCGGGGTACGGCGCTTTATTGTAGGTCTGACGATAGAGGTGCTTGTGCTCGCAGAACAGCACAGGGTCGTCGCATCGAATCGCCGTGCGCAGCAGGCCGGCCGCGTCCTGCGCGTTCGAGGGCAGCACGATCCTGAGGCCGGGCGTGTGCGCGAAGATCGAGACGCCGGACTGACTGTGATACGGCGCTCCGCCGCGCAGATACCCGCCGATCGGCACGCGAATCACTACTGGGCACGACCAGTGATTACCGGAGCGATACCGCATCATCGAGAGCTCGTCTCGAATCTGCATGAATGCCGGCCAGATGTAGTCGAAGAACTGAATCTCGACGACCGGCTTCAGCCCTCGGAGCGCCATCCCGACCGCGCGGCCGACGATATTGGCCTCGGCCAGAGGAGAGTTGAAGACGCGATCGCTGCCGAAAGCCCGCTGGAGCCCATGCGTCGCCTTGAACACGCCACCTTTGCCGGCAACCAGCGGCAGCGCCGACTCGTGACTGGCATCGGCGACGTCCTGTCCGAAAACGACGATGCGCGGGTCATGCGCCATCTCGTCCTTCAGCGTGGCATTGATAGCCGCGACCATGGTGTCGGGCTTGCCCTGCGGTTTCGGTTCGGACGAGAACCGGCTCGACGTTGGGTCGACGTCGGGCGAGTAGACATAGAGCGCGGCCGTCTCGGGTTCTGGTTGAGGCGCGCGCAATGCTTCTTCGGAGGCGGTTGTGACCTCACGCTCGACGTCAGCCAGGATCCCCGCGAGGTCGTCCTCGGTTGCGAGCTCGTGAACCAGCAACAGCTGGCGCATGCGCACCAGCGGATCCCTGCGTGCTTCGGCCTCTCGCTCGCCCGGCGTCTTGTACAACTTCTCGTCGTCGGAGAAGGAGTGCGAGTACGGCCGCGTCACCGTGGCATGCACGAGGGCCGGACCCTTGCGGTCGCGCACGTGTTGAGCCGCCTCACGCAGTGTGCGATAGCTGGCGAGATAGTCGGTTCCGTCGCAACGGAGCGTGCGAAGCCCGGGGAAACCGTCGAGCACGCGGGAGATGTCGCCCGATGGTGTCTGCACATCGACGGGAACGGAGATGGCGTAGCCGTTGTCTTCGACGAGGTAGAGCACGGGAACCTGTCGCGTCGCGGCCGTGTTGAGCGATTCCCAGAACTCACCCTCGCTCGTGCCGCCTTCGCCGATGGAGATGTACGCAATCTCGTCGCGGTCGAACTTCGACTCGCGCCCTTCGATCTGCGTCACGCGGCTGTAGACGATCCCTGCCTCTGCCGCGCCAACTGCATGCAGGCAGTGGGTGCCGACGCAACTGCTCTGCGACGGCATGTTCAATCGGCGATGCCCCCAATGCGACGGCATCTGTCGTCCGGCGTTGGCAGGATCGTCTTTCGATCCCACAGACGCGAGGAACATCTCGTAGGGGGTGACGCCGAGGGCGAGACAGAGGGCGCGGTCGCGGTAATAGGGGAAGAGCCAGTCGATGCCAGGTCTCAACTGTCGAGCCGCCGCGACGAGCACAGCCTCGTGTCCGGCTCCGCTGATCTGGAAGAAGCTCTTGCTCTGGTTCTTGATCTGGATCTCTTTGTCGTCGATCTTTCGCGACAGGAGCATCAAGCGGTAGGCGTCGAGTAACTCGTCGCGCGTCAGCCCTTCGAATTCCCGGCCGCGCACTGTGCGTTCGTTGGCGCGAGTGTCCGCGCCGGTGGCCAGCCCCGACCCCTTCATCGGTAGAAAATTATCTCACGGCCGTCGGGCCGCGGGTTTCGAGCCGCCCGCCACGGGGGAATTGTTCACGGTTCTGTTCCGGGTTGATCCGCGATGTCAACCCAGTCCTGCCGGACTGGACTGAACACGTCCAATTCGAACGTGTCTTCGAGCGCCTCCGCCTGATGCGGCGTGTGCGCAGGGATGTGCATGACCTCGCCCTCCCGGACGATCACCTCTTCGCCGTCGACGAGAAAGCGAAGCGCGCCCTGGAGCACATACGTCATCTGTTCGCTCTCGTGGGAGTGGATGGGCACGAGCGCGCCGCGCTTGAGGTACGTCTGGGCGATCATCTCGCGTTCGCCCGTCACGATCTTCTGCGACAGCATCTCCGTGACCTTCGCAAGCGCGATCTCGTCCCAGCGATGCAGTCTGGCGGGCATAATCCGAGGCTCTCCGCCCGGGGTCTCGGGCTCAGTGGACTCGACGGTCGTAGTCATCTCGCCGGCCACCGGAATAGACGTCGAACTTCTTCCGCATGCGATTGATCCGCCACTTCAGGTAGCGGTACTGGATCTCAGAGACGACGTTGAGCCGCTTCCCCTTCAAATACAGATACCCTGACAGCAGACCACCAAGGTGTGCTGTGTGCGCGACACCAGCACCGCCGCCGAGCGAGAAAAGCAGGGCCATCGCGCCGAGGATCATCACGAAGTAGCGCGCCTGGACCGGGAAGACGAAGAACACGAGGAACGTCCGGGTTGGGAAGTAGAGCGCGAAGGCCATCAGCAGGCCGTAGATCGCACCGGACGCGCCCACCGTCGACGGATAGTAGAACTGATTGGCGAACGGAAACGGCAGGATGCCGAGCAGTACCTGCGTGAGGCCGGCGCCGAGCCCTGACGCGAAGTAGAACTTCGTGAAGTACTTCGTTCCCCAGATGCGCTCCAGCTCGACGCCGACGAAGTACAGCGTGAGCATGTTGAAGAAAATGTGCGAGAGGCCGGCATGCACGAACATGTAGGTGACGAGCTGCCAGACGGCGAACTGTCCGAACAGGTCCGCGGGACGCAATCCCAGCCGAATAACCAACGCGGGCGCAAAGAACGTCAGAACGAACACTGCGACGTTGGCGATCATGATCGCCTTCACCGCCGGTGTCAGTCTGCCCGGGCCGAACGAATACATCACGTCGGACGGACTTGGGTATCGTCCCCGCATCGCTCCAGTCTGCGCCAACTAGGTCCTAATCAGCAACATCGATGCCGATCCCTTCGGCGGTGGTGGCGTCAGACGCCCGCGCTGTCATATGCGGCTGATTACGAGAGGGAAGCGAAACAGCCAGGAGCGCGGCCAGGAGCGGCATCGCCGACATCACCACGAGCGCACCCTCGATCCCGACGCGATCCGCCATCATGCCGACGAGCGGCACCGTGAGCCCGCCAGTGCCCCATGCGAAGCCCATCATGAGCGACGACACCGTCGCTGCACTGATTGGTGCGAGGAGCTGTGCAAAGGTGACATTGACCGGTAATGTTGACTGCAATAGGAATCCACCGACGGCGAGCACGACGATGAACAGCGCCCCATGGAGCATGGGCGCGATCATCAGAAATGGCACCGAGCAGACGAGAGACAAGATGATCACGCGTCGCGGTCCGAAGCGATCGGCAGACGGTCCGCCAATGAATCCTCCGAGACCCACCGCGATCAGGTAGATCGAGACGACGGTTCCAGCTTGCGCGAGCGACTGGCCACGCCTGGTCAGAAGCACAGGTAGAAACGTCGAGAAGCTCATGGCGGTCAGCGTGCGCAGGACGACGATCAGGTAGAGCAGCGTCAGAGGCTTCGCGTACGGTCGAAGCGCGGAGAGCCCTCCGGCTTCGTGATGCTCCTGCAGCCGGTCGAAGGTTGGGATTCGGCGAAGCAGGAAGAAGAGCAACGCAATCAGCGCCGGGATCATCAGCAGCGGCGTGGAGCGCAGGCCGAACTGCTGAACGAACGGCGCAAAGACGAGCGGCGCCATCGCCTGGCCGAGGGTGCCGCTGGTGATGTGCGTCGACATGGCCATGCCGCGCTGCTTTCCAGAGAACCGGTGCACGAGCGCCGCCGCCGGCGGGTGGAACGCCGCACCGCCGAGCCCGCCAAGCACGAGCACGAACGTCAGCGTGATTCGATCTGGCGCCAGCCCGATCAACGTGATTGTCGTCACACACAGCACCGGCCCGGCCAGCAAGAGAAGTCGCGGCCGCCATCTGTCAGCGATGTAGCCAAAGCCAAGCTGGGCGACTGAGTTCGCGAGCTGAAAGAACATCTGCAACGTGCCAGCGGCTGCGAGCGAGAGATTCAGATTGAGGATGAGCAGCGGCAGCAGCGGCGCGAGGATGTTGCCGAAGCCGTCCACGATGAAGTGCGTGCCCGCCAGGATCAGGACGGTGGGATGCAGCCCGAACGAGCGGAGTTTCATCGGGATCGTCGGCCGAGCCGGCGTGCGACGAGGGCCATTCCGGCGTTGAACTCGCGGATGCGGAGCAGCCAGGACGCGACTCCGAGCACCACCAGCGACACGCCAATCGTGATCGACAGGCGCACGATCTGCACCACCAGCGCGCCGCCCGGCCAGCGTGCCTCCAGCATCTGGTTCAGCGCAGCGGCGACGAGCCCCATCGCACCGGCGGCGGCCGTGATCCTCGCGAACGCGCCGAGGATGCGGCCGTCGTGGATGCCGTGCAGATGGTTGCGCAGAACGAGGAGGAGTGTGACTGCATTGAACAGTGCGGCGATCGAGGTGCCGAGCGCCAGCCCCCGGAACCCGAGCACGCGAACCAGCACGACATTGAGTCCCGCGTTCACCAGCACGGTGATGATACTCACCGTTACCGGTGTGCGACTGCGGCCAAACGCGTAGAAGATCGGCGACACGATGCGGACCACCGAGTATGCAAGCAGGCCGAGGGCGTAGAACTGCAGCGCGGCAGCCGTCGCAGCGGTGTCCGCGGCGGTGAATCGGCCGCGCTCGAGGATCACGCGCACGATCGGGTGGGCCAGCACGATGAGCCCCACGCTTGCCGGTACATTCAGCATGAGCATCAACGACACGCCGTTGGCGATGGTATCTTTCACCGCCTCGGTGTCGCGGTCGGCTGCATGGCGCGATACCGTCGGAAGAACGGCAGTCGCAATCGACACGCCGAACAACCCGATCGGCAGATACATCAACCGAAACGCGTACTGCAGCCACGAGACCGCACCGGTCTCGGTGCCGGTCGCCAGCAGCGTGTTGACGAACACGTTGACCTGTGTCGCAGCAAGGCCGACAGTTCCCGGCCCCATCAACGTGAGGATGCGGCGAAGCCCGGGGTCGCGCCAGTCGATCTCGAGGCGATACCGGAATCCTTCTTTGTGCAGCGTCGGCCACTGCAGCGCGAGCTGCGTAACGCCTCCGAGCAGCGTGCCAATCGCGATGGCCACGATCGGCTCGAGGCCGAACGCCGGCATCAACGGCACGAGCACGAACGCGCAGATGATCGTCAGGACGTTGAACGTGGCGGGAGACAGCGCGGGGATGAAGTAGTGATGCAGTGAGTTCAGCATCCCCATGAATGCCGCCGCCAGTGCAATGAGCATCAGTGCCGGCAACATGATCCGCGCCATCAGCACCGTGAGCGCGAGCTGCTTCGGATCGGATGTGTATTTCTCCGCTGCGAAGCTCAGAATCAGCGGCTCCATGAGCACGATGCCGAGCACCACGAGCGCGCCCGTCACAACGATGAGCGCGTTGACGACGTGATTGCCGAGCCGCCAGGC
>Ga0207691_10003569_pt1 | contig 15136 bp, 13 predicted proteins | sample KBSM13metaG_FD_184327 | JGI IMG/M metagenome (GOLD analysis project Ga0207691, IMG submission 184327) | Miscanthus rhizosphere microbial communities from Kellogg Biological Station, Michigan, USA - KBS M1-3 metaG (SPAdes) (version 2) | ecosystem: Host-associated > Plants > Roots > Rhizosphere >... | reverse complement strand
TGCTGGTCGCCAACGTCGGTTCGGGCGCGGGGGCGCACCTCGGCGCGGCGCGGCTGCTCTACGGCATGGGGCGGTCGAACGCGCTGCCGGCGAAGTTCTTCGGCGCCGTCGATCCGCGGACCAACATTCCGCGCAACAACGTCATCCTCGTCGGGCTGCTGGCGATGGCCGGCGGCTTCCTGCTCACCTATCAGCTCGGCGCCGAGCTCCTGAACTTCGGCGCGTTCATCGCGTTCATGGGGGTGAACCTCGCCGCGCTGGTCCGCTACGGCGTGCGCGGCGACCACGGATCGCGCCGGATCGGCCACATCCTCATCCCGCTCGGCGGGTTCGTCTTCTGCTTCTACCTGTGGTGGAGCCTGCGCACGCCCGCGAAGGTCGCGGGCAGTGCGTGGCTCCTCGCCGGGATCGCCTACGGCGCGATCCGCAGCCGCGGCAGGTTTGCCACCGCTGAACCCCACGAGGGGCGAACGCCGTAGGATGAAGGCCACGGATAAACACGGATAAACACGCTTTTTCTTGTCCGTGTTCGTCCGTGTTTATCTGTGGCCCTCATCCGCGTTTATCCTGTGGCGATGAACTATCGCGAATTCGGGCGGCTGCGGTGGCCGGTGTCGGAGATTGGCTACGGCATGTGGGGCATGGCGGGGTGGACGGGGTCGGACGACGAGGAGTCGGGTGCCTCGCTCGATCGCGCGGTCGAACTCGGGTGCACCTTCTTCGACACGGCGTTTGCCTACGGTGACGGGCGCAGCGAGCAACTGCTCGGCGAGCTGCTGAAGCGGCATCCCGGCAAGCGGCTCTACACCGCGACGAAGATCCCGCCGAAGAACCGCCGCTGGCCGGCGCGCGCGGAGTACCCGCTGGCCGACGTCTTCCCCCCCGACTACATCCGCGAGTACACCGAGCGCAGCCTCGAGAACATCGGCGTTGCGACGATCGATCTGCAGCAGTTCCACGTGTGGAGCGACACGTGGGCGGACGATCGCGCGTGGCAGCGCGCGGTCAGCGAGCTGAAGGAGCAGGGGCTCGTGCGCGCGATCGGGATCAGCATCAACCGATGGCAGCCGGCCAACGTGCTGAAGGCGCTCGCGACCGATCTCATCGACAGCGTGCAGGTGGTCTACAACGTCTTCGACCAGGCGGCGGAAGACGAGCTGTTCGTCGAGTGCCAGAAGCGGAACATCGCGGTCATCGCGCGCGTCCCCTTCGACGAAGGCAGCCTCACCGATACGCTGACGGCGCAGACGACGTGGCCGGAGGGAGACTTCCGAAATATCTATTTCGGCGGCGACAACCTGCGCAACACGCTCGAGCGCGTCGCGAAGCTGCGCGAGGCGGTGCCGCGCGGAATGTCGATGCCCGAGCTCGCCCTTCGCCACATTCTCCAGCATCCCGCCGTGAGCACGGTCATTCCCGGGATGCGGAAGCTGCGGCACGTCGAGCAGAACATCGCCGCGAGCGACGGCCGACGGCTCGATGGCCCGCTCATGGACGAGCTGAGGCGGCACCGCTGGGACCGCTGGATCGACATTCCGTAATTGCTTGGTCCGGCTGTAGTTAGGGCCTGTGGTATACTATTGTTTTGCCGTAGGCACCAAGGAGCAGGCCGTGAAGGAAGGGATTCATCCGAAGTACCACGACATCGAGGCGCGCTGCGCGTGCGGCGCGACGTGGAAGACCCGGTCAACCAAGCCGGAGCTGCACCTCGAAATCTGCAACAACTGCCACCCGTTCTTCACGGGCCGCCAGAAGCTGATCGACACAGAAGGCCGCGTCGATCGGTTCACGAAGCGTTTCGGCGCACAGACGTCGGAATCGCGCAAGGCCGCCGCGAAGACCGCCAAGGCCGAAAAGGCGAAGAAGACCGTCGCCGCCCGGTAGGTCAGCCGAACAGCTGGCGCTCCCGGGCTTGCGCAAGCTTCCGGTCGAGCCTGTCCATACGATGTCTGGTGGCTTCCGCTTTTCCCGTCCGGTGTTTTGAGGACGGAACGCGGGAGTCACCATCCTCCAGCTCATCCAGCAAGCGGAGCGTCAGCTCCTTCGCCCCCTCATAGTCGCGCTCACGATGCTCGTGGTGGATGGCGAGCGCCTCGACGGCGTACTGCCGCAGCGGCGCGAGCAGCGTGGCGCCTTGCCCACCGTAGCCTTGGGGAAGATGAGGGCGGCCCTTGCGCGACTGCTTCAGGTCCAGGATCCGCCGCCAGCAGTCGGCCGCTTCGGCGAAGCGGCGATCGCGGCGCAGCCGGACGCCCAGCCGGTAGATGGCTTCGGCGCGCACGTCGATGTGCGCGGCCTCGTCACGCGACGCGGTTTCGTATGCCGCGACGGCGCGATCGACGCAGCCGGCACGCTCGTACACCTTGCCGAGGGCCAGCGCTTCGGCGGCGTCGCGGCAGCGCTCGGTCCCCTTCTCCACCAGTTCGACGGCGTGCGCGGTGACGGCGGCCAGCGAGATGAGGTCGAGCCGGTTGTGCTCGAGCACCGGTTCGAGCGGACGCGCGTCGCCGGTGCGGAGGAACTGGAAGTAGCGGCCGGGGATATCCATCCCCGGAATGTCACCGACGCGGCGTACTTCGCAGAGCACCCGCTCGAGCGTCCCCAGCCGGCACCCTCCGTCGTCGCCGTCCGGTGAGGCGCCGCCGTGCGTGTCCGGCGCGCGAGAGGCCCACAGCCGCCGCGCGGGATGCAGCATGTCGAAGTGCCGGACCGACTCGAGCGGCAGCGGCATGCGATGGAACTGCCAGCGCGTCTCCATCATCGGCACGTCGAACGTCTTGCCGTTGTAGGTGACGAGCAGCGACGTGGCGTCGAAGCAGTCGGCCACCGCGCTGAGCAGCGCACGCTCGCTCGCATAACTGGTCAGCAGGAACTGCCGCACCTGGAACGCGCCCATGTCGAACCAGCCGCAGCCCACCAGGAACGCGACCGTGCCGGCGCCGCCGCTGAGTCCCGTCGTCTCGAGATCGATGAACAGCGTTCGCGATCCGCTGCCGTCGGGGACTGGCAGCGTCGGGTCGAGCAGGCGGAGCGAGTCGCCGTCCGGCAGCTCGCACTCCCCCACCCGCCGCGTGCCGTGGTAGCGATCGGACTCGTAGCGGCGGTCGATGATCAGCGCGCGACCGAAATGGTTGGTGACGACGCGTCCGCCGAGCACGTCGGCCACGCGATCGAGATCGATCGACGCCTCGTAGCGGCCGGTATCGGGTTCGTAGGTGAGCTCACGAACGGGAGCATTCTGCGGTCTGACGATCGACCGCAGCCGGGAAGTGAGATCCACTACGCGACCTCCGCCGCCAGCAGCCGGCCGAGGATCTCCGTCGCGACGGTCTTCGCGTGCGGCCCGGTGTTCCCTTCCGGTCCGACGCAGGACGGGCACCCCGAGTCGCACGGGCACGTCGCGATCAGCTCGTGCGTGCGCTCGAGCAGCAGGCCGTGCATCTCGAACAGCGGCCGGCTGAAGCCGATGCCGCCGGGATAGTTGTCGTAGATGAAGACTTTCGGTTCCACCGCGAGCGCGTCCGGCACCTGCCCCTTGCCACCCGTCCGCGTCGTCCTATCGAGAGATCCGCCGTCGATCGACATGCCGACGTCGTGGCCGTCGCACATCAGCAGCAGCTGCGCCACGTGCCGCATCGCGAACGCGAGCCCGACGACGCCGTCCCGCCGATCGTCGCCGCCGAACGGCAGCGCCGCCATCACGTCCGCCGGAATGGTCAGCCAGTACGACGAGGTGTGCATCTGCTGCTCGGGCAGATCGAGCTCGCCGGAGCCGACGTTCTCGTTGGTGTAGAACTTGATCTTCTTGAACCCGACGACGCGCGACACGACGTGGACTTCCCCGTGTGACTTCGCTGCCGAGATCCGAGGTCCGAGGTCCGAGATCCGGAGGTCAACTGAAACGGACGTCGGACTTCGGCCGTCGGATGTCGGCCCGGATGTCTGGAAGGTGTCGAGGATCGTGACCTTCGTATACGTGATGGCGTCGGTGTAGTAGTCGCAGTCCACCGACGACACGTAGGCCTTGCGTCCCTCGAAGTCGAGCCGGTCCACCTGGAAGAGCTGTCCTTCCACCATGTAGATCGCCTTCTCGTGCAGCATCGCGGGGCCGCTGGTGAAGTCGGTCTCCGCGATGACGCGCTCGCCGTGCGTGGTGTCGACGACGACGAAGTTGTCGGACGACACCGATCGCAGGCTGACCGCGTCGGCCGGGTAGGACTCGTGCGTCCAGTTCCACTGGCCGTCGGCGGCGTGCACGAAGCCCTCTTCGCCGAGCACCGCGAGCACTTCCTGGACGTTGACATTCTCAGTCCGGCCTTCGGGCCCGAATGTCTCGTCGGCCATGAACGGCAGCTCGAACGCGGCGCACTTCACGTGGTCGAGGAGGATGTGCAGGTTGTCGGGATTGATCAGCGCGTGCTCCGGCGACGCGTCGAAGAAGTAGGACGGGTTGCGGATGATGAACTGATCGATCGGCGCGCTGCTGGCGACGAGCACGGCGGCCGATCGGGTCGAGCGGCGGCCGGCGCGGCCGGCCCGCTGCCACGTCGCGGCGATGGTGCCGGGGTAGCCGGCCATGACGGCGACGTCGAGCGCGCCGATGTCGATGCCGAGCTCGAGCGCGTTGGTCGAGACCACCGCGCGCACGCTGCCCTCGCGGAGCCCGCGCTCGATCTCGCGCCGCCGCCCCGGCAGGTAGCCGCCGCGATAGCCGCGGATCACGTCCGAGGCGCCCGGCGGCCCCTGGTACGCATCCTTTAAATATGTGGTGAGGATCTCGGTCGTCAGCCGGCTCTGCGCGAACAGGATGAGCTGCAGGTTGTGCTTGAGGAACTCGAGCGCGACGCGGCGCGATTCCGACAGGTACGACCGCCGGATGCCGAGCTGCGCGTTCACCACCGGCGGGTTCACGAACAGGAAGAACTTCTCGCCGCGCGGCGCGCCGCTCTGATCGATCAGCTCGAACGGGCGGCCGGTCAGCCCCTCCGCCAGCTCGCGCGGGTTGGCGATCGTCGCCGAGGAGCAGATGAAGATCGGATCGGATCCGTAATGGCGGCACACCCGCTGCAGCCGCCGCAGGATGTTCGACAGGTGGCTGCCGAAAACGCCCCGATATGCATGCAGCTCGTCGATGACGACGAAGCGGAGGTTCTCGAACAGCTTGGCCCAGCGCGGATGGTGCGGCAGGATCCCCGAGTGCAGCATGTCGGGGTTGCTGAGCACCACGTGCGCCTTGCCGCGGATTGCGCGCCGCGCGTCCGACGGCGTGTCGCCGTCGTAGGTGAACACACCAATTTCTGGGGCGGCTGTTCTCAGTTGCGCGTGGGGCCCCTCCCCCACGCGCTCGCGCACGGCGGGGCCTTCGGCGCTGCCCTCCGGCGCCTCGCGCTGGCCGCAGGCGCTCTGCGTGATCAGCTCGACGAGGCTGTGCAGCTCCGCGAGCTGATCCTGCGCGAGCGCCTTCGTCGGGAAGAGATACAGCGCGCGCGCCGACGGGTCCTTCAGGATCGTGTCGAGCACCGGCGCGTTGTAGCAGAGCGTCTTGCCCGACGCCGTCGGCGTCACGGTCACCACGTTCCGCCCCGCCAGCACGTGCCCGAACGCGAGCGCCTGGTGCGTGTAGAGCTGCTCGATGCCCCGCGCCGCCAGCGCGTGGCGCAGCCGGGGATCCGTCTGCTCGGGAAACGGCGCGTAGCTCGCCGCCACCGCGGGCATCCGCCGCGTCGCCGTGACGATCGGATCCGCCTCGGCACCCCCCGGGCGCGGTGACATCGTCAGCCGCGACACCGCATGCTGGAGGAGCTGGTCCTTGTCGCCGGAGAGAACGGGGAGCGAGGGTGAGGCCATGGTCAACCGCGGACGGCCTAGCGAGTTGCGGGAGTCATGCTAACAGGGAGCCGGCAGGCGATCAAGAGGCGAAAGCGTGAGCTGGCAGCTTCCTGGCTGGATGAAGCGATTCGAGAAACCGCTCCATTGGGAGGATCCAGGTCCTGTCGCGGCGTTCGCGGCGCGCGCCGCGATACAGCAGGATGAGCTCCGCCTGCGGGTAATCCTCGCCAAACGCCGCGAGCCCCCGGAGATCTTCGGGCCGAATCCGATCCGTGTTCTTCACCTCGATGGCCCAGAAGCCGGCCGCGCCGTAGATCACGAAGTCCACCTCGACACCCGACCGGGTGCGCCAGTAGAACAGTTCGGCATCGGCCTGACGATAGGCAATCCAGGCGCGCAGGTGCTGCGCTACCAATCCTTCGAGCGCGGCCCCGTCGATCTCCTCGGGGCGATCGAGCGGACCGCGAGGTCGAAGCGAGCGGAAGACGCCCGCGTCGAAGATGAACAGCTTCGGGTGGGCAATCGTCTCGCGCTTCGCCCGGCGGGTGAAGACCGGCACGCGAAAGGACAGCAGCAGGTCCTCGAGGACCTCGATGTAGGCCGCCACGGTCTTGCGTTCGACCTGGCACTCGCGCGCCACGTTCGCGACGTTCAGCACGGCGCCGTGGGAGAAGCTGACGGCCTCGAGGAACCGCGTGAAGGCGCCGGCGTTTCGCGCCCATCCCTCCATCCTCACTTCCTCGTCCAGATAGACCGACGCATACGCGCGGAGGACGTCATCCGGGCGTTCGGCCGCCACGACGAGCGGGACCAGGCCGCGCTGCAGCGCCGCCGTCAGATCGAACGCGCCGAGCTCCGCGGCCATGAAGGGATGCAGCGTCCGTACGACGGCCCGCCCTCCGAGCAGATCGACGCCGCCGCGGCGGAGTTTGCGAGCGCTCGAACCGGTCAACACGAAACGCCGCTTCTCTTTCGACTCGATCAGGGAGTGAACGACGTTCAACACCTCGGGCACGCGCTGGACTTCGTCGAGGACGATGGTCCGACGGGGAGAGCCGCTCGCGATGTCGCGGAGCCGCTCGGGGCGGGCGATGAGGTCGCGGGCGAGGTCCGGCTGCAGGAGGTCGAGCACCAGGGCGTCCGGGAGGGCCTGCCGCAGCCAGGTGGACTTGCCGGTCCCGCGCGGCCCGAAGAGAAAGAAGCTTCGCCGCGGCGCCTCGAGAAATCGACTCAGCGGTTCCATTTTGAGTCTCAGAAGGGAATTTGAAGTTCCTCAATGATATCACACAAAAGGAATCGACAATTCCATTATGAGTCGCAAAAAGGAATCGCAACTTCCATAATGAGACTAGGCGCCGATGCGCGCGGACTATCGCGTCGGCGCCCCGGTCCCGGCGGACGCCGGCTCGCGCGCGATCCGTGCGGCGAGGGCGCTCAGGCCGAGGACCCCGATCAGGTTCGGGAAGATCTGCAGCGCGTTCATCAGGTCCCCCCACGCCCACACCAGGTTGACCTTGGCGATCGCGCCGAGGGGGATCAGCAGGCAGTAGATCCACCGGTACGGCATGACCACGCGCGGGCCCAGCCAGTACTCGAGGAACTGCTCGCCGTAATAGGCCCAGCCGATCAGCGTGCCATAGCCGAAGAGGAAGACGCAGAACGACACGAGGTAGCCGCCGATGCCGGGCATCGCCGAGTTGAACGCGAGCCCGACGGCGGCGGTACTGGTCGCGCGCTCGCCGACCGGGAGGCTGTAGTCGATGACGCCTGAGAGCATGACCGTCAGCGCGGTCAGCGAGCAGGTGCCGAACGAGACGATGAACGTTTCCATCACCGCGTTGAGGCCCTGCTGCGCCGGGCGCGAGCTCTGCGCGGTGCCGTAGGCGACGGCGGCGGTCCCGTAGCCGGCCTCGTTGGCGTAGAGACCGCGCGCGAGGCCGTAGCGGATGGCGGTGAACATGCCGAAGCCGAGCGCCGACTGCATGGTGAACGCCTCGCGGAACACCATCGCGAGCACGTCCGGAATCCGCGATGCGTAAGTCGCGATCACGATGAGGCTGCCGACGAGATAGATGCCGACCTTGGCCGGCGCCAGCTTCTCGAAGGCGCGGCCGATCGACTTGATGCCGCCGATGATCACCAGCCACGTCAGCACCGCGATCACCAGCCCCGAGATCCACCGCGGCACGCCGACCTGCGTGTTCATGACGAGCGCGATCGAGTTGGTCTGCGTGAACGGCGTCGTCGTCAGCGCCGCCACTCCCGCGACGACGGCGTAGGTCATCGCCAGCGCCGGAGACTTCAGGCCGTCGCGCAGGTAGTACATCGGCCCCGAGCGCACCGCTTCCTGTCCGCGCGCCTCGCGGAAGCTGAGGCCGAGCACCGCTTCGCAGAACTTGATCGCGGTCGCGAAGAAGCCGTAGCACCAGATCCAGAACAGCACGCCGGGACCGCCCGACGCGATCCCGGCGGCGACGCCGGCGATGTTGCCGGTGCCGATCGTCGTCCCCAGCGCGGTCATGAACGCCTGGAACGGGGTCAGCACGCCGGTCGCGCCGGCGGCGCGGCCGCCGAAGAACGCGCGCACCGCTTCGCCGAACCGGCGCACCTGCACCGCGCGCAGCCGCAGCGTGAGAAAGATGCCCGTCCCGAAGAGGACGATGACCAGGACCGGCACGAACAGCCAGTCGGCAGTGGACTGCACGAGATCCGCAAGCCGGCTCAGGATCATCGGGGGATGATACGTCAGATATTTGATCGGCTCTGGCAGCCGTCGACGACGATCGACGCGCCGCTGATCCAGCTGGCGCGGGGTGAGGCGAGGAAGGCGACGACATGGCCGACTTCCTCGGGACGGCCGAAGCGGCCGAAGGGCAGCTCGCGCTTGATCATCTCGGCGATGCCCTGGGGATCGGTCTGCTGGCGGCGATGCCACGATCCGCCGGCGAACATGATCGAGCCGGGGGCGACGCTGTTGACGCGGATGTTGGCCGGCGCGAGCTGGCCGGCAAGCGCCTTGGCCAGGCTGATCTCCGCGGCCTTGACGGCGTTGTAGGTCATGCGTCCGCCCGCCTCGCGGCCGTAGATCGACGCGATCATCACGATCGATCCGCCGCCGCGCTGCTTCATGTGCGGCACGGCCAGGCGCGACGCGCGGATCGCCGGGAACAGCGTCTCGTCGAACGCGGCCTGCCATTCGGCGTCGGTGGTGCCGAGCAGATCGGATCCCGCGGCGCGGCCGACGTTGTTGACGAGGATGTCGAGGCCGCCGAAAGTCTCCACCGCGCGTGCGATCACCAGCTCGATGCCGGCCAGCGTGGAGACGTCAGCCTGCACCGTCGCCACCATGTTCGGGCGCCTCGCGGCGGCTTCGACCTCCAGCGCCGCCTCGGCCAGCGTCTCCTCGCCACGCGCGCAGAGGACGACGCGGCAGCTCTCCGCCACGAGCGATCGCGCGCTGGCCAGCCCGAGCCCGCGGCTCGAGCCGGTGACGACCGCCACTTTGTCGGTGAGGCCCAAATCCATCGCGGTTAGCAGTCTACTGTTTGCGGTTCACGGTTGGTTCACAGTTCATCAACCATTCACCAACCGTGAACTGTGAACTGTCAACCGTCAACCTCACTCGACGCGGCCGCCGGTGAGGTCGTTGAGGCGCCAGTCCATCTCGAGGAACGCGACCTTGAACTCGTTCTTCTGTATGAAGTCGCGCTCGGACGGCAGCAGGTGGGGCCAGACGAAGGCGATGATGGCGCGCTCGATCGGCGAGCGCTGCTGCATGGTCTTCAGCGCCGGGTCGTCCGGCTTGTCGTAGGCGGCGACGAAGTCCGCCTCGCGCCAGCTCAGGATCGGCGTCACCGACAGCGTGTTGGTGACGCGATCGAGGCGGTACATGTAGCGGTTGTTGACGAAGTCGGTGCGGATTTCGGTGAGCTGCTTGTCGAGGCGATCGGCGGTGTAGGCCTCGCTGCGCAGCCGGCCGCTGCCGATGGCGCCGCGGCCGAGCGCGAAGTACAGCCTCGGGTCCTTGAACTCGGGGAGGATCGTCTTCTCGATCTGGTCGAGCGTCACCGTGCGCCCTGCCGCGCGCCACGGCGTCTTGTCGAACGCGCCGGGGATCTGCTTGATCGTGCCGTGCAGCGGATAGTGGTTGATCACCGTCGCGAGCACGAACGCGTTGTAGGCATTGACCCAGAACGCCATCTGCTGGGTCTTCGACCAGCCCTGGTAGACCGCCGGCGTCACGTTCAGCGACGCGATGTAGCGGTCGAGGCGGCCGCGATCCGACTTGAGCGCGCGGTAATAGACCAGGCCGTCGCGGACGTTGACGTCGAGGATCTGGTCGAGCGGCCGGTGCAGCAGCTCGGCGCCCGGCGCGGGGACGAACGGCTGGGCTGCCGCCGGCGACGGCAGCACGAAGAGGACGAGGAGCAGGAGCGCGCGAACCATGCAATCGATCATAGCGTGACGCGAGGCGCGAGGTGCGAGGTGCGAGGTGCGGCGCGGGAAATCACAGCCGGGCGAGCAGAAAGTCCGAGAGCGCGCGCATGAAGCGGTCCGGCTGCTCGAGATTCGAGAGGTGGCCGGCGTTGGGAATGACGGTGAGGGTCGATCTCGGGATGCCGCGCTGGAGCACGTCCGCGTCGGCGGGCGGCGTGACGGTGTCCTGCTCGCCCACCAGGATCAGCGTCCCGCGCGAGATGCCCGGGAGATCCGGCGTCGCGTCGGGACGGTTCATCAGCGCCTCGATGGCGGCGTCGAGCGCGCGCGGATGGCACGACTCGATCGTCGCGCGCACCTCCGCGATCAGCGCCCGCGGCGCGGCCGGCGACAGCAGCTTCGGCACCATCTGATCGGCGACGGCGCGCGGGCCGTGCTCGGCGAGCGCGGCGCGCAGCCGCATCCGGCCGGCGCGCCCGTCATCGGTGTCGGCGGAGGCGCGCGTGTCGGCCAGCACCAGCCCGGTGATGCGGCCCGCCTCCTGGCGGAACATCGCCAGCGCGACGTAGCCGCCCATCGAGAGCCCGCCGACGATCGCTTCCTCGATCTGCAGCGTGTCCATCAGCGCGCCGACGTCCGCCGCGTGCGCGTCGATGCTGATCGGCGCGCTCCCCAGCGGCGTGCGGCCGAAGCCGCGGAAGTCGGGCGCGATGAAGCGCCAGCCCTCCGGCACGCGCTCGAGCTGCGGCCGCCACATCGCCGCATTCATCGGAAACGCGTGCAGCAGCAGCAGCGGCCAGCCCTGGCCCGCCTCGAGCCAGGCCATGTCGCCGCGCGCGGTGGTGATGAAACGTTCCTGTATCGGCATCCGCTATCGTCCCTCAGGCGGTCAGTTCCACCTAGTGTCCACCGAAATCGCCCGCCGGAGTGGACGGTCGCCCGCGGAACCGGCGCATTTTCGGCCGCCCGGGGCAGGCATCCCGCTTGCTCAACGGTTCGCTGCCACGCCTCAAACGTTCCGTGGGAGGAACCATGACATCCATCCGGCTCTTCGTGTCGGCGGCAGCTCTGTCCACGGCCCTCGGCCTGGTGCCGTCGACGGCGCACGCGCAGGCCGCCGCGCCTGCGGGCGACACGCGCCAGCAGGTCTCGGCCAGCCCGTTTCTCATCATGTACAAGTACTTCAACGTCGAGTACGAGCACCGCGCCACGACGTCGTCCACCTGGGGCCTGTCGACGGCGTTCTATCCGTCGGACGGCGCCGACTACCGCAACGCCGGCGCCTTCTGGCACTTCTACCCCGGCGGGCGCGCGCTGAACGGCTTCTACATCGGCGGCCGCGTGCAGGTGCACCACGCCTCGGACCTCACGGGGTCCGCGACCCTCGGCGGCGTCGGCTTCGAGCTCGGAAAGAACTGGATCATCGGCGGCCGCACGCTCGTCGGCATCGGCGCCGGGGTCACGCGCCTCTTCGGGTCGCCGCTCGGCGGTGACTCGCTGACGCTGCCGACGTTCCGGATTGCCAACGTCGGCGTGGCGTTCTGAGGTCGGAGGCTGGAGGTCGGTCTGAGGTTGGACGTGCGAGGTGCGTGAATTACGATGCGCGGTAGTAGACGTGTCGCCGCACGCGCTTGATGCGTGAAGCTCTTGTCCCGCCGAAGCGCCGAAGGCGCGAAGGCGGATGTAGTACTCTCCGCCGCGTGTTCGGACTCACGGCGGTCGACATCTCCGGCACGATCGCGCTTGGAGCGATCGGCCTGCTCACGCTGAACCTGCTGCTCGGGCTGCTGCTGTCGGTGGGATACAACCCCAGGCGGCAGTGGCCCCGACAGCCCGTCAAGCTGTTCACGTTCCACAACTGGACCGGCTATCTCGCGCTGGCGGCGGTGGTGCTGCACTTCGGCACGCTGCTCTTCTCGAGCAAGCCGGTCTTCCGCCTCTATGACGTGCTGCTGCCGATCGAGTCGCCGGTGCAGCCGTTCGCCAACAACCTCGGCGCGCTCGGCTTCTACCTCGTCACCATCGTCGTCGTCACGTCGTTGAAGAGCGTGCGCACGGCGCTGGGACGGCACTGGTGGAAGCTGATTCACTACGCGACCTACGCGGCGGCGGCCGTGTTCTTCACGCACGGCATCCTGGCGGACCCGCTGCTGGAGGGACGTCCGCCGGACTTCATCGACGCCGAGAAGGTGTATGTCGAGCTGTGCGCGCTGTCGGTCGTCGCGGCGACGGTCTGGCGGATCAGGCACCGCCGCGCGACGCGGCGCGCGGCACCAGCTTGATCTCGAAGATGCGCGGCCACAGCTTGCCGGTGACGAACAGGCGATCCCCGGCGGCGTCATAGGCGATCCCGTTCAGCACGTCGGTGCCGGCGCGCTCGATCGGCGGAAGCAGGCCCGAGAGATCGATCCAGCCGGTGACGCGGCCGTCCTTCGGCGAGATCTTCGCGATGCGGTCGGTCTGCCAGACGTTGGCGAGGATCTCCCCTTTCACGAATTCCAGCTCGTTGAGCCGCTCGACCGCGCGCCCGGCGTCGGTCACCTGCATCCGCCCGGTTTCCTTCATCGTCGCCGGATCGATGAAGCGCAGCGAGGCGGAGCCGTCGCTCATGATGATGCGCGTGTCGTCGTGCGTCAGCCCCCAGCCTTCACCGGTGTAGCTCCACGTCTTCGTCTGCTCGAACGACTTCATGTCGTAGACGAAGCCGATCTCCGACTGCCACGTGATCTGGACGAGCGATCCCTTCCAGTCGGTGATCCCTTCGCCGAAGTACTGCGGCCCGAGCGGCTTCGACTGCAGCACCTCGCCGGTCTCGAGCTTGACCTTGCGGATGCCGGACCGCCCGTTCAGGCCGGTGCCCTCGTAGAACCCGCCGTCCCTGAAAATCAGCCCCTGCGTGAAGGCATTGCGATCGTGCGGGTACGAACGGACGACCTCGTAGCTGTAGGTCGGCGCCGGCGCGCCGGACGGCGCGGCGCCACGCTGTCCCGGCAGAAACCCGATCGTGCCCATCAGCAGCAGGATCCCGAGAGTAAACCGCATTGCGTTAGCATACCCGCACCATGATGCACCCGCGCAGCCGGCTTGTCGCCCTCGTCCTGGCCGTGATGGGCGCGGCCGCGCTATCGGCCGAGCACGCGGCCGGCAACGGCCGAGATGCCACCGGCTCGAACGGACCGCGCGTCGAGATCTCGTTCGCCTCGTCCGCGCGTGCGGAGCCGGTGACCGGCATGGTCTACCTGGCGATCAGCCGCGACAACCAGACGCCGCCGATCCAGCAGACGGATCCCGAGGGCGTGCCGCTCTTCTCGAAGTACGTCGACCAGCTGAAGCCGGACACCGCGGTGACGCTCGACGGGTCGGACCGCGGTCATCCGGTGGTCAGCCTGAAAGACATCCCCGCCGGAGAGTACTGGGTGCAGCCGTTCGTGAACGTCTACACGCGCTTCCCGCGCGCCGACGGGCACACGGTGTGGATGCACATGGACCAGTGGGAAGGACAGAAATGGCAGCGCTCGCCGGGGAATCTCTTCGGCGATCCCGTCAAGCTGCGGATCGATCCCGCGGCCGCCACGCCGATCCGGCTGGTCGCCGACAAGGTGATCCCGCCGATCACGCCGCCCGCCGACACCGAGATGGTGAAGCGGATCAAGATCCAGAGCCAGATCCTGACCAAGTGGTGGGGGCAGCCAATCTTCCTCGGCGCCACGATCCTGCTGCCGAAGGATTACGACAAGCATCCCGACGTCAAATACCCCGTCAACTACATCCAGGGACACTTCTCGCTGCGCGCGCCCGGTGGCTTCGGTACAGGCGGCGAGTTCGACAAGCTGTGGCTGGCCGACGACACGCCGCGCTTCATCTACGTCACGCTGCAGCATCCGTCCCCGTACTATGACGACTCCTATGCGGTGAACTCGGAGAACAACGGGCCGTACGGCGACGCGATCATGCAGGAGCTGCTGCCCGCGATCGAGACCCGCTTCCGCGTGATCCGCGAGCCGTGGGCGCGGATGCTGTCGGGCGGGTCCACCGGCGGATGGATCGCCGCGGCCCACCAGATCTTCTATCCCGACTTCTACGGCGGATCGTTCGCGAGCTGTCCCGACTCGGTCGACTTCAACTACCACCAGATCGTCAACATCTACAAGGACGCCAACGCGTACTACCTCGAGCACGGCTGGATGAAGGTCGATCGTCCAACCCAGCGCCGTCCGGACGGCAGCATCGTGTCGATGATGAAGGACGAGAACCACTACGAGTTGACCGTCGGCGACAAGTCGCGGTCGGGCGGCCAATGGGACATCTGGGAGGCCACGTTCTCACCGGTCGGCGCGGACGGATACCCGGTGCGGCTGTGGAACAAGGAGACGGGCGTCATCGACCATGCCGTCGCCGAGAAGTGGAAGAAGTACGACCTGCTGGAGATCGTCAAGAGCAACTGGCCGACGCTCGGCCCGAAGATCGGGCACAAGCTGAATCTCTACGTCGGCGACATGGACTCGTACTACCTGAACGACGCGGTCGAGAACTTCAACGCCTTCTGGCAGAAAAACGCCAACCCGGGCGAGATGGGGGAAATCGTCTTCCAGCGCCGCGCCCCGCACTGCTGGGGCCCGCGCGCGCCGGAGCTGCTCGACAAGATGACGAAGCAGATCGACAAGTACGCGCCGCGGGGCGCCGACACGAAGAGCTGGAGGTATCGGTAGCGCGAGGCGCGAGGTGCGAGGTGCGAGGTGCGAGGCGCGAGGTGCGGCGAGAAGCACGGAGGCGAACGATGCGGAACGATGCACTGGTAATTCTGGTTGCCGTCGTGGCGGCTGCCGTCGTGCTCGGCGGGTGCGGTAGTAGCGCGGGCATGAACTCGACG
>Ga0207691_10003566_pt1 | contig 15147 bp, 9 predicted proteins | sample KBSM13metaG_FD_184327 | JGI IMG/M metagenome (GOLD analysis project Ga0207691, IMG submission 184327) | Miscanthus rhizosphere microbial communities from Kellogg Biological Station, Michigan, USA - KBS M1-3 metaG (SPAdes) (version 2) | ecosystem: Host-associated > Plants > Roots > Rhizosphere >... | reverse complement strand
CTCGACGGTCATCACCTTGCCCCTGCGCGATTGACCGAGACGACCCGCGAGCGCTCGAAGACCGAGGCGTAGAAGTTCATGGCCTCTTCGGCCTGTGTGTCGAACCAGAGGAACGGCGTGATGGTCGGCATGATCGTCTCCGTTAGCTGAGTTGACGGGCGTGTGTCCGTTGCCGGTAAGTCGGAGCCGAGACGGGGTTCTCGACAGTCCTCCGTAGCGGCTGACTCAGCTTGACATCAATTCTACGCACTACAAATGTGTACGCTCGGAAACAGTTGACGGCGAACCCGTGCCGGCGACGCGGCTGGTGACACCCGACAACGCTCGAGCTGTGCTTGTCGCCTGGCACCGGCTGCGGATCGCTCGCGCGAAGGCGGGTTATCGATGACCAGGCAGCAAGAGCGAGCCGCGCGCCTCGGCGAACGATTGGACGCCAGCGAACCGCGGCTTTCCGCCGCGGCGAGGCGACTGCTCTGGATCATCGCGTACTACGCGGTGTTCATTGCCGCGCTCGGCCTGCTCTGGCGCCGGTTTCCCTCCCTCAGAGGGCTCCTCGAGTCGGGTCGCCTGGGTGAGCTCTCGGGCTCGCTTTCCCGGTCCGACGTAGCCCGTGCTCCACTCCAATCGGGTCAGTTCGGCGGCTGGAGCCTGCTGACCTTTACGCTCCTGGCGCTCGCCGGTGCGCTGACGACGACGCTACCGCTGGCTTGGGTGTACTCGCTCACTCGTCGCAAGCGCGGATTTCAGCAATCGATGGTGCACACGCTCATCCTGCTGCCCGTCGCCATCGCGGGGATGCTCGTGCTCATCCAGGACAGCCTCGCCCTCGCGTTCAGCCTCGGGGGCGTCGTAGCCGTGCTGCGATTTCGGAACACGCTCGACGACACGAAGGACGGCGTCTACATCTTCATCGCGACCACGATCGGCATCTCGGCTGCCGTCGGCGTGCTCGTCGTCGGAATCGCCACGTCGGTGGTGTTCAACGTTTGCGTGCTCGGACTCTGGTGGATCGATTTCGCCCGAGCGCCGACCCCCGGGATCCGTGGGGGCCTCGCGCGGTTGGCGCGCCTCCCGAAGCTGGCCCCGATTCGGACACGCACAGCGGCTGCGGCAAGGGCAGCGCCCGACGGCAGTGACGACTGGACCAGCGACGAGCGCTTCGCCAGCGCCGCGGGGGCGTGGCGCCGGCAACTCGCCATCAGCGCCGATCATCGCGCGGCGCCCACGGAATCGCAGCGGACCACGAGGCTGCGTATCCACACCGTGGACCCTGGAGTGAGCCAGTCGGTCGTGGAGGCTGTGCTCGGAGAGAGCGCCAAACGTTGGGAGCTCGCCGGTCTCATGCCCGCCGACGACGGCCGCTTCACGCTCGACTACCTGATCCGCCTCCGCAAGGATGGTCGTCCCGGGTTCCTCAACACGCTCCGCGAGCGCGGCGCCCCGCACGTCGTAGGAGTCGAGTTTCTGTGACCAGAGCTGATGCCTGCTGGGACGTACCAACCGCCGCGGCGCTCCGCCGATTGGTGGCTGAGCCGCTGCCGTTCGGCCTCCAGGGCCAGCCAGTGGGGCCGCGCTTTCATCGCGATCTCTACCTCGACACCGCTGACGGCGCCTTACGACAACGGGGCGCGACGTGCCGGTTCCGGCTCCGGACGGATGAACGCTGCGAGCTCCTGGTATCTCTGCTCGCTCATGTGAACGGCCGTCCCGAGCTCCGCAAGCTGGAAGCGGCAGTGGTAGCCGATGAGCCGCGCTCGGCGTGTGAGGGGCCGAGCGAACCGGCTCGTCTCCTCCGTGGGCTCGTGAGCCCCGCGGCGCTGGACGTCCAACTCGACCTGGAGACCGAGCGTCATACGCGCGAGCTCTCAGCGGGGTGGCTGCGGCGGGCGCGCTTCGAGCTGACCTACGACGTCGTCACGGTGCGGGCGGCGGGTCTCGCGCGCACGTTCCAGGAAGTCGAGCTGCGCGAAGTGCGCGCGGGGAAACCGAGCTTCGAACAACTGTCGCGGGCGTTACGCGAGGCCTACGCTCTCCGCACGATCACGACCGACAGGCCGGTGCGCGGCGCGCTTCTCCGTGCGGCGCTCGAGAGCGAAGCGCTGGCCAGGGCGGTTGGGTCCGGGCAATGGGTTGTGATCATTGCGCTCGACGGCCTCCAGGCCGCCTGCATCGTAGATGGCGACATGCGCCGTCTTCCGATCGCCGAGGGACGCGGCGAAGACGCCTGCCGCCATCTGATGCGCCACGTGCTCGGGAGTGCCGTTGGGGACCTGCATCTCCTGTCGACCGTCCGCACCGATGGGCGATGGCAATCGCTCGAGGTGTGGATCGCGACGCACGTCGAGAGGTCGGCGCGACCCGAGAGGACATCCAACATCGAGTGGATGCCGGTAGCGGACCTGCAGCGGAGAGTTGGCTCGTCGCTGGTTTCGGATCCTCCGACAGTCGCGGCGTTGACCACGTTCGATCGGTCCGGGCTCCTTGCCGGGCTGTCCGAAACGCCCGCGGCCGGGAGCGAATCCGAGACTGGCTACACCGCGGACTTCCGCACGGTGGCCACTGACCCAGCGATGCAAGCGGTGTCCGCGGAAGAACCGTTGCTCGACGGCGATCTGAGTCTACTCGCGTTCAACGAGCGCGTGCTCGCGCTCGCGGAGAGTAAATCCGTTCCACTGCTGGAGCGTGTGCGCTACCTGTCGATCGTGAACGCGAACCTCGACGAGTTCTTCATGGTCAGGATGGGCGGCATGAAGTACGGGAGTCTCGAGGTGGCCGCCGAGGCGGGCGGGCAGGTGGCGGGGCCCCGGCTCGAGGCGATCTCACGCCGGGTGCGGACGATGATAGCGCGACAATACCGCTGCATCGACGTCTGCCGACAGGCTCTCGCTGAGGCGGGAATCTTCCTTCGTGCGCCGGCTGAGCTGAGCGCGGCGCAGCGTGACTACCTGCGCACCTACTTCCGGTCCACCGTCTTTCCGTATCTGACGCCGCGCGCGATCACCGCGACGCCGGGGCTCTCGTTCCCCCTCATACCAGATCTCACGTTATGCATGGTGGTCATGGCGCGGGGCCCGCACGCCGGGGCGGCGCGTCATATCGGGGACCTCGTCGTGCCGGCGGCAGTGCCCCGGTTCGTTAGGCTCCCGGACAGCGACGACTTCGTCGCGCTGGAGGACGTGATCCGCCACGAGCTCGACGCGCTCTATCCTGGTCGCCGCGTCGAACACGCATACCTGTTCCGCGTGACCCGGTACGCCGACCTCGACGTGGACGAGCGGCGCGCGGGCAATCTGGCGCAGGCCATCGCGGAGAGCACGCAGCGCCGACGCCACCAGCCGGTTGTCCGGGTCGAGGTCGAGCGCGCGATGCCGGCCGCCATCCGCGATCGGCTGCTGCATGAGCTGCAGCTCGAGCCGGGAGCGCAACACGGCGTGCTCGGCGCGGATGAGGTGTACGAGATCGATGGGCTCATGGATCCCGGCGCCTTGCGACAGATCGCCGGACTGCCGCGCCCCGAGCTTCGCTTCCCGCCGTTTCAGCCTAACGCGCACCTCGACGTCAGTCGGCCGCTCTGGGAAACGCTCCGCGAGCACGACGTGTTGCTCCACCATCCCTACGACGCCTTTTCGTCGACGGTAGAGCGCTTCTTTGATGAAGCCGCCGATGATCCCGACGTGGCGGCAATCAGAGTGACGCTGTACCGCGCAGGGGAGCGGTCTCCCATAGTCGATGCGCTGGCTCGCGCCGCCAAAGCCGGCAAGGACGTGACGGCGTTCGTCGAGCTGAAAGCGCGTTTCGACGAGGAGCGGAACGTCACGTGGGCGAAGCACCTCGAGGCGGCCGGTGTGCACGTCGTCCACGGCGTGCAGGGCGTCAAGAACCACGCGAAGGTCGCGATGGTCGTGCGTCGAGAGGACGGCATCCCGCGGCGCTATGTCCACGTCGGCACCGGCAACTACAACGCCGAAACCGCGCGTGCCTACACCGACTTCGGTCTGCTCACCGCCCGCGAGACACTGTGTGCGGACGTCAACGATCTGTTCAACGCGCTCACCGGATCATCGGCGCTCGCCGCTCACCCGTATCGCGACTGCCTCGTCGCGCCTGCCGGCCTGCTCCCGGGCTTGATCGAGCGGATCGAGCGGGAGGCGGATCACGCCCGCTCGGGGCGCGGGGGGCAGATCCGGATGAAGCTCAACGGACTTTCCGATGCCGACGTCGTGCGCGCGCTGTACCGCGCCGCCCGTGCGGGCGTCGAGATCGAGCTGATCGTGCGCGGCATCTGCACGCTCAGCCCAGGCGCCGCCGGCACAGCCGACCGGATCCGCGTCGTCAGCCTGCTCGGACGCTTCCTCGAGCACGCGCGCGTCGTGGTCTTCGCCAACGGTGGCGACCCGGAGTACTTCATCGGATCGGCCGATCTGCGTCCGAGGAATCTGCGCCGGCGCGTCGAGGTCCTGGCGCCGGTCCACGAGCCGCGCCTGCGTGCACGGCTCGACGGGATCCTCGATCGCGAGCTCGCCGACCCCACCGCGTGGGTGCTCGCGCCGGACGGGACCTACGCACAGCCGCCCGTCACGCCTAACGTGACCGGCCGAACGGCACTCGCCCCTTCGTCCGCCGCGTACGACCAGCCGGCCGGGCTCCGATGAGCCGGTCGCTCTACTACGCCGCGTATCGGCGTGCGCATTAGGACGCGTTTCTCCGCCGTCGCGCTGGCGGGTCTGGCGGCGGCCGCTCGCGCGCAGGTTCCCACCACGGGCGCGTCATCCATACAGCCCGCGCCGCGGGACACCGTGGTTGCCGCGCCGGGCGCCGGGTACCCTGCTGGGCGACTGCATCGCGCGATGCTCGGCACCAACTACCGCGCGCTCTGGGCTACGCCCATTCCTTTCGAGGTGCTCGACCTGAGCACGTTCGCCGGCGGACTCAAGCCCACGCGGCGCGGCGGTGGACTGCAAACGAGATCGCTCCGCTTCGACGGCGCCGACGGCCACACGTACGTCTTCCGATCCCTCGACAAGGACCCGTCACGCGCGCTGCCGCCCGACCTGCGCGAGACGCTCGTCGATCAGGTGCTCCAGGACCAGGTGAGCTCCTTCCATCCGGCGAGCGCGCTCGTCGTCGCGCGGTTGCTCGATGCCACGCGGATTCGCCACGCACACCCGAGACTCGTCGCGCTCCCGGACCACCCGTTGCTTGGCGAGTTCCGCGCCGATTTCGCGAACCAGCTGGGCACCTTCGAGGAGCGCCCGGGCCCCGGCTTCGACGAAACGCTGGTCTCGCCGGGCGCTCTCGACGAGATCAGCTCCGAAGATCTGTTCGACCGTTTGCGGAAGTCCGCCAGGACGCGCTTCGACGCGCCGGCCTTTCTCGCGGCGCGACTCTTCGACGTGTTCGTTGGCGACCGCGACCGACATCGCGACCAGTGGCGGTGGGCGACCTTCCGCGCGGAAACGAACGTGTTGTGGGAGCCCGTCCCGCGTGACCGCGACATGGCGTTCGTCAAGCACGAGGGGCTGTTACTCTCGATCGCGCGGGCGTGGTATCCTCTGCTCGTCAGCTTCGATGCGGCGTATCCGGGCATGCTGGGGCTGACGTGGAACGGCCGCGAAATCGATCGCCGCCTGCTGACGGGTCTCGAGCGGCCCGTCTGGGACTCTGTCGCGCGGGCACTGCAAGCGCAGCTCAGCGACTCGGTGATCGACGATGCCATCGCGGCCATGCCGGCACCACTCGTTAGGGTGAACGGCGCGCATCTCCGACGGACGCTCGTCTCACGCCGCGACCACCTTCCCGCCGCCGCGGCGGAGTTCTACCGACTCCTCGCCCGCGAGGTCGACGTCCGTGGAACCGATGCACCCGATCTCGCGGAGGTAGTCAGTCTCGACGACGGCGGTGTGGAGGTCTCGCTCTTTCCGCTGGCGTCCGAGCAGAGCCCGTCCGCAGCAGCGTACTTCCGCCGTCGCTTCGCGCCGACCGACACGAAGGAGGTGCGAATCTATCTCTTCGGCGGCAACGACCGCGTGGTGCTACGAGGACACGCCGCGAGGCGTGTGACAGTGCGGATCGTCGCCGGCGCCGGCGATGACGACTTCGTGGACTCGTCGAGTACCAGCGGCGAGCCGGCCCGCTTCTATGACGCGTCGGGCCGCGCCAGTCGTGTGCAGGGGTCCGACGCACGAGTCGATCGTCGGTCGTATGACGCGCCCCCCGCCAAGCGACCGCAAGACCCGCATCGGGATTGGGGCCACGAATGGCGTCCCGCTCCGTGGACGACCTACGGACCCGAGGTCGGACTCTTCGTGGGCGGCGGTCGTACGCTGTACCGGTACGGGTTCCGTTCCGTCCCCTATGCTTCGCGCATAACGCTGGAGGCGGGCTACGCACTCGAGGCGAACAGACCCCGCGCGCTGCTGACCGCCGAGTTCCGGCGGCCGAACTCGCGACGGTACATGACGCTCGCCGCGAGGGCGTCAGGGATCGAGGTGATTCGCTTTTTCGGGGCGGGCAACGAAACCCGATCCGACGAGCCGAGTGATTTCTACCGCGTGCATCAGACGCAGTATCTCCTCGTGCCTGCGTACACGGTCGATGTCAGGCCACACCTAACGCTGTCGCTCGGTGCCGAAGCGCAGTACACGACTACCGAGCTACCGAGCAATACCTTGATTGGTGCGACCCGTCCATACGGCACTCCGCACTTCGGCCAGGCCGGCGCCAGGGTACGTCTCGCGGTCGACACGCGGGACAATCCCGTCGCCGCGGTGCGAGGGGTTCAGCTCACTGCCGACGGGGCACTCTATCCAGCCCTGTGGGATGTCGAACATACCTTCGGTAAGGCGTCCGGGACGGCCGCGACGTATCTGAGCGTCCCGGCGCCGCTCGATCCGACGCTCGCGCTGCGCGTCGGTGGCGAGCATGTGTGGGGGGACGTCCCCTTCCATGAGGCAGCGTTCGCCGGCGGGGCCGCGACAATCCGCGGCTGGAGCGAGCAGCGATTCGCGGGTCGATCATCCGTCTTCGGCAATGCCGAGCTGCGGCTCGCGCTGGCGAGATTCGTCCTCTTCATTCCTAACGAGCTTGGGCTGTTCGGACTCGCCGACGCCGGTCGCGTCTACGCAACGGGAGAGAGCTCGAGCGAGTGGCACACGGCGTTCGGCGGCGGGATCTGGCTTGCCCCGCTGAAACGGACGAACACCGTTACCGTCGGTATCGCGCACGGGGCCGAGCGCACGGGGCTGTACCTCCGGACGGGGTTTCTCTTCTGACCTGCTGCCAGCGTTAGGCGTGACGCGGTGAGGCGGCCGATGGCGGACTGGCATCCGAGGCATCCGCAATGTCGGGTGCCTCGGCATCGTCGGCCTGTTCGCCAACCTCCGCGCAAACGGCGCGGAGCTGACCGTCCAGCCCTTCGCTCGTCCTGCCCCCGTTCACGTCGGGCGCGGCACGCTCGGCAAGCCGCGCCCACAGTCGCTGGAGCAGGCCTACGAGATGCGCTCGCCGACCAGCGGCGAGGTCGAACTGCGCGCGCATACGCTTCAGAATGTCACGCTGTCGGAGCAGCACGTGCCGCATCTCCCGGACCTCGTCGCTATCGCTCGATGAGTCGCCCATCATGGCGAGCCGTTCGTCGAGCCGGGCGATCTCGTTGGGGTTTACATCGCGCTCCAATGCGGCGATCTCGGCGTCGAGCTGCTCGATCCAGGCAACGAGCCGTCGTGCGCCCGTCGCGGCGTCATCAACGACGCGGCGCGCATCGCCTTTGACAGATTCCGCCAGCTGGCAGATCGCTCGGAGGAGGTCGTGCGGAGTCCCTGGCCGAGAGGGTGGTTGGACATGTCCCCCCTGGTGCATCCGCAGCAAGTCGGCCATGGTCGGCGTGGTCCAGTATGTCGAAACGATCGTGGGGCCGTGCACCAGACGCACCATCTCGAGTACGGACAGCCCCCGCGCTCGTCCCCACCAAGCCACGGTGCCTAACGCGCCGAGCAGGCCGCCGATCAGCACGCCCGAGGCCGCAGCGAACCACCACGGCCTCGCGGCGAGTGCCTCGGCGGCCACCGCCGGGAGTGGGATGTGCGCGAGGACCAGCAGCAATGGCGCGCCGAAGACGAAGCTGGTGATCGCCATGCGAGCCGCGCGCGCGATCGCCGGCAGGCGGTCCCACAGGTCACCGCGCCGCCGGAGAGAGCGCGGCCACCACAGCCCCCACCACATCGGCGGCCAAAACATCACGCGCATGATTTCGCGCGCCCGTAGTCCTCGTCGCTTGATGCTCCAGACGTCGAGCAACAACCCGATAGGCACGAGTAGCGAGAGCAGTGCGCAGAGCCACGCTTCCTCGCGCGACTGACGGTTGACGACCGCCAGTCCTCCCCACATGACTCCCCAGAGCAAGGCCAGCGTGCCGAAACCGGGGAGGTCGCGCAGCTCCGCGGGGGCAGCCGTCTCGGTCGTGTCGTCGTGGCCAAGCGCACGCTTCAAGCTTCTCGCGTCCGGCCAGCGAGCGTCCGGATCGATCGCCAGGCAGCGCTCGATGACTGCCGCCAGGTTTGGCGGTATGCCCGGCACCAACTCGTCCAGTCGTTTCGGTGCGCGTGTCGCGTGCGCAACGGCGGCCTGCCGCAAGCTGTCGTCCGCGAACGGCTCGCGACCAGTCAGCATCTCGTAGGCGAGCACACCCAGCGAATAGATGTCGCTGCGCCCATCGATCTCCCGGGCACCCATCGCCTGCTCGGGCGACATGTAGTGCGGCGTCCCCACCACGAGCCCCGTGATGGTGAGCCGGTCTCTCGTATCGACGTTGCGCGCAATGCCGAAGTCGGTCAGCATCGCCCGCCCGGACTCGTCCTCGAGCAGCACGTTGGCGGGTTTGATGTCGCGATGAATGACCCCCTGGCGGTGTGCGTAGTCGAGCGCGTCGGCGATCTCCGCCACGACGCGGCTCACCGCCTCCCACGGCAGTGTGCCTTCGAAGCTCAAGCGTTCGGCCAGTGACCCGCCGCGTACGTGGCCCATGACGTAGTACCAGAGCCCGTCGACCTCTCCAAACGCGTAGAGTGGGACGATGTTCGGATGTGCGAGCTGCGCCGCGATTCGCGCTTCGCGCCGGAAGCGTTCGGTGCTGTCGACAGTCGCGGACATCTCCGGCGCGAGCACCTTGATCGCGACGGAGCGTTCCAGCGATCGCTCGGTCGCGAGGTAGACCGCGCCCATGCCGCCACGGCCCAGCAGACGCTGAATCGAGTACTGTGAGCCGAGTGCGGCTTCCAGGCTGACGCGGAGCGAGTCGGGCATGGCGCGGTGCCTTCGCGAAAACGGGTCGAGTGGCGCCTAACGCTTGAGGGCGGCGCGCAGGGCGTCGATCTGTTTCTCGAGGAGTGCCGGATCAGTCGACCGCTCCGCCTCGATGCGCCGCACCAGGGCCGACGCGGTCTCTCGCATCTGCTCCAACGCCCGCGTTTTGATCATGCCGAGGCCAGCGAGGCTGGATCCAGGCGTCACGAAATTCGAATACACCATTACCGTCCCGCGTTCGTTGCGTGATGGGTCGAGATGCGGCTCGAACCGCGCGTGTCCGGTCGTCGCTTTCGTCGAGCTGGCGCGTACGAGCGTCCACTCGACTGCGTAGCTCTCGCCTCCGTGGTACGTGCAGAGATGATTCCGGACCGTGTACCGCTCGTCGGAGACGACGGGGACGCTCACGACGTAGTCCACCTCCACCGTCGTTGGATTTACAACGGCGGATACTCGCGACTGCTTTACCCCCGGGATGTACGTGCGGTGCAAGTCGTAGTCGACGAACACCGCCGCTGCCGCTTCCGGAGTAGCGGCGACGTACTGGTACACGACGACCGCGGGCCATGGTGATCCGGGGACGTCTCGACGGACGAAGACCTGGTTGCGCGCGTCGAACACCCGCCTCTGCTCGGCGGTCAGCTCATCGTACGCTCTGCCGCGAGCGCTGGTGTTGCTCGACGCGGTGTCGCGGCAGACCGGAGAGAAAGGCGCCTGGGCGCGATCGCGCGCGGCACGGAGATCGACCGGCGGGGGGAGCAGGGGTGCTGATGCCAGGACGATGATCAGTGCACGACAACGACCCATCTGGCTCCAAGGTACAGCGTAGGTAACGCGGCGGGCTGGACCATCGCGACGCTGCTCAACATAGGCGACGGCGGTGTTGCGGCAAGCGAGCTGAAACGATGGGCCAGTGGCACGGTCCGTACAGTTCGTACGCGCGTTGCCTAACGGGTTGTCCATTGCGCCGAGCATCGAGCGCGAGGGCCGCCGCGGGCACGCGCATTGCTCGCCAGAGCGCCCCACTCGATGACACGCATCGAGTCCGTAGCGCGTCCGTCGGGCGTGCCGAGCAACGCCAGCCCTGGAGTCTCATGATTCAACGATTTGACAAGCTCGCCGTCGACCTCCCAATGCCGAAGCACGCATCGCCGAACTCGGCTGCCGCGGTTCAGGAACTGCTCGGCGGGAAGTTCGGAGAGATGTCGACGCTGATGAACTACACGTTCCAGTCGTTCAACTTCCGCGGGCGAAGTCAGATGCGTCCGTTCTACGACCTCATCGCGAACATCGCGGCCGAGGAGTTCGCGCACATCGAAGCGGTCTCGTACGCGATCAACCTGCTTCTGACTGGCTCGACCAAGCGTGGCACCGACCCGTCGGTGACGCCGCTTGCGGATGCAGTCGATGCGCGGAACTCCTACCACTTCATAGCCAGCGGGCAGTCGGCGATGCCGGTGGACTCGCAGGGGAATCCGTGGAACGGCTCGTACGTGTTCTCCAGCGGCAACCTCAAGCTCGACCTGCTGCACAACTTCTTCCTCGAGTGCGGTGCGCGCGCGAACAAGATCCGCGTTTACGAAATGTGCGACGACGACACGTCGCGCGCGATGGTCGGCTACCTGCTCGTGCGCGGCGGCGTGCACATTGTCGCGTACGCGAAGGCGCTCGAGAAGCTCACCGGCGCCGACGTCGGCAAGCTCCTTCCTATTCCGGACATCAGCAACAAGCGATTCCCGGAGGCGCGGAAGCACGAGGCCAAGGGCCTGCACCGCATCCTCTACCGCTTCAGTCCCGACGACTACAAGGAGATCACGGAGATCTGGACCGGAAAGCACCCCGAGGACGGTAATCCGCTGGAAGTGCAGGACGGTCCGCCCGAAGGCTTCACGCCACCGGATCTCCCCGCGGAGCCGCAGCTCACGGCGCCGTTAGGCCCGGACATCGATTCGGAGATGTTCAAGGACATTGCGAAGAAACTGTTCACGTAAACCGCGCGAGTAAACCGCGCGAGCCTGCGTGGCCACGCGGTGATGAAGCGGCGCTACCCGGTTGGGTAGCGCCGCTTTCATCGTGTGCCGCTTTGGTCGTATGATGGTGCTCACACCTCGCACGCTGCTCGCACGCTGCTCGGCTCTCTCGATTTCAACGCCGCTGGAGGAATCAATGCGCTGGATCGTCTCGATGGCTTTGATCGTCTCAGTCGCTGGCGTCGCCAGTGGGCAGACGACGTACGACCTCGTTGTAGCCAACGGGCGCGTCATCGACCCCGCATCCAGACTCGACGCCGTTCGCAACATCGGCATCACCGGCGGCCGCATCGCGGTGGTGTCCGACAAGCCACTCACGGCCAAGCGAGTCATCGACGCGAAGAACCACGTCGTCGCGCCCGGCTTCATCGACCTGCACGAGCACGGGCAGAGCGAGGAGGCCTACCGCATGATGGTGCGCGACGGCGTCACCACCGCGCTCGAACTGGAGGTCGGCGTCCCCGACGTGGCGAAATTCTACGCCGACCACGCCGCGGGCCAGATCGTCAACTACGGCGCGGCCGTCGGGCACATCGGCGCGCGCATGAAAGTGCTCGGCGATCCGAGCACGAACATTCTCCCCGCCGGTGTCGGCGGAAGCGGGAAGGCGACCGAAGCGCAGGTCGCGCGGATGGAGGCAATGCTGCGAAAAGGGCTCGCGGAGGGTGCCGTTGCGGTCGGCCTCGGGAGCGCGTACACGCCCGGAGCGTCGATGGACGAGATCCAGCGCATGTTCAAGGTCGCGGCGCAGGGCAACGCGTCCGCGCACATCCACATCCGCAACGGATTGCCGGGACTCGACTCGACCATCGCGGCGGCAAAGGCCGCTGGTGCGAAGCTGCACATCGTGCACATCAACTCGGTCGCGGGCAACACGAACCTCCCCACGTTCCTCGCGCACATCCAGGCGGCGCGCGACCGCGGGCAGGACGTGACGACGGAAGCCTACCCGTACGGTGCCGGGATGACGTCGATCCAGTCCGCGCTGTTCGACGACTGGAAGACGTGGCCCGACGAGAAGTTCGCGCTGCACCAGCTGGTCTCGACCGGCGAGCGCCTAACGCGCAAGACGTTCGAGCAGGCGCGCGCCAAGGGCGGCACGGTGATCATCCACGGGCGACCCGAGGAGCAGACGCGCCAGGCGATCGTGAGTCCGCTGACGATGATCGCGAGCGACGGCTTCATCGAGAATGGGCGCGGTCACCCACGCACGTCCGGCACCTTCGCCAAGGTGCTCGGCAAGTACGTCCGCGAGGAACATGGGCTCACACTGATGGACGCGTTGCGGAAGATGACGATCGAGCCAGCGCGTCGGCTCGAGGGACGCGTCCCGTCCATGGCGACGAAGGGACGCTTGAGCGTCGGGGCCGACGCCGACCTGACGATCTTCGATCCCGCAACCGTGATCGACCGATCGACATACGAGGATGCCACGATTCCGTCCGCGGGAATTCCGTTCGTGATCGTCGGCGGCCAGGTCGTCGTCGACGGCGGGAAGGTTACCGCGGCGCGTCCGGGACGTCCGGTCCGAGCGCCGGTCAAATGAGTGTCGTTATGCATCGCTCCTGTCGAATCGGGCTCGGCGTCGCCGCCCTCGGCGTTTCGAGTGCGATCCATGCGCAGCAACCCACATCAGCCGTCGGACTATGGGCGACCGAAGGCTACGGACTCGTCCTGGACGTTCGCGCCGATAGCGTCGCGACTTTCGAGGTGACGAAGGTCTCGTGTATCCCCGCGATGCGTGCGCCAACGGTCGCACCGCCAGCGGGTGCGTTGACTGCGTTCAGGATGCCTGACGCGCCCGTCACGTTCCTCTTCCTTCCCGGGAAGTCGGCGACAGATGGGCGCGTACACGTCGCGTTCGCCGCGTCGGACATGATCGTCCATCGGATCGGTCGGAAGCCCGCTGTCTGCGACAAACCCACGCCCGACACGCCGCTCTCGAACTTCGACGTGTTCGCGCAGACGTGGGCGGAGCAGTACGGGTTCTTCCGCGAGAAGAACGTGGACTGGCCCGCCGTCGTCGCGGCGAACAGATCGCGCGTGACCGACACGACAACGCCCGACCAGCTGTTCGACATTCTCTCCGGCATGATCGCGCCACTGAAGGACGCGCACTCGTACATCGGGGCGCGATCGATCAAGCGGGGGTTCGGCGGCGCGCGACAGTCTCCGAGCTTTCTCGAGCGGGACGACCGGGACAAGGGCTACGCACTCGTCTCCGCGCACCTGACGGGACCGCTCCAGCGCTTCTGCGAAGGCCAGGTGGAGTTCGGGATGCTCGGTGCCGACGTCGGGTACCTGCGGATCCGTAGCTTCAACCGCTACTCGAAGGACGGCGCGTTCGAGACCGGCCTCGCCGCGCTCGAGGCGGCGCTGGACACGGCGTTCGCGAGCGCAAAGTCGTGGAAGGGCCTGGTGATCGACGTCCGGCTGAACGGCGGCGGCGCCGACCCGTACGGCATCGCGATCGCTCGCCGCCTAACGTCGACTCCGTATACCGCATACGTGAAGCAGGCACGGAGCGATCCGGTCGATGCCACGCGATGGTCGGAGGAACAGCCGTCGGTCGTAGAGCCAAGTACGCGGCCGAGCTTCCTGGGACCCATCGTGGAGCTGATCGGCATTCAGAGTATCAGCGCAGCGGAGACGTTCACGCAGGCGCTGATGAACCGGACGCCGAAGGTGATCCGTGTCGGCGAGACCACGCAAGGCGTATTCTCCGACGTGCTCGGCCGCACGCTGCCTAACGGCTGGAGCTTCGGCCTGGCGAACGAGCGGTTCGTGACGAACGGGAAGACCTATGACAACGTCGGGATCCCGCCAGACGTCGCCGTCGAGAGCTTCACGCCGGCGGCGCGCGCGACGGGTCGCGACGCGGGCGTCGAGAAGGCCCTGGCCATACTGAAAGGCTGACAGGAGGAAGTTGTCATCCCGAGCGTCAGCGAGGGATCTTCTGTGAAGTACTCGTGGCCGGACTGTCCACGATGACATCATACAAGATCCCTCGCTGTTGCTCGGGATGACCTAAACGCCAACTGCCTCGGTTCGCGACCATGTCATCGACTCGACGCGATTTCCTCGAACGCTCCGCATCCGCGGCCGCCGCACTGACGCTCGCTCCGCTCACGAGCCATCCGGCGGCAGAAGCGCTCGAATCCATTCCGACGACGCGCGCGGTGGACGACCCCGCGGCCATTCGCGCGTTCGAAGCACGCATGGTGCGCGCTCGACCGCTCCCGCTCGAGCGTGTTCGCGTTACCGGCGGCCCGCTCAAGCGCGCGCAGGACGTCACGGCGAAATACCTGCTGTCACTCGAGCCCGATCGCATGATGGCGTTCTACCGCACGCGCGCCGGATTGAAGCCGAAGGCCGAGCCGTACGGCGGATGGGACGGGCCCGGGAAGAACCTGACGGGACACGTCGCGGGTCATCACCTGTCCGCGGTGAGCATCATGTACCGCACGGCTGGCGACGCGCGCTTCAAGCAGCGCGCCGACTATCTCGTCGCCGAGCTGAAGGCAGTGCAGGACAAGCACGGCGACGGGTATCTCAGCGCGCTCGAGCATGGGCGCGAAGCGTTCGCTGAAGTGTCGAAGGGTGACATCCGCTCCGCCGCCTTCGACCTCAATGGCCTCTGGTCGCCGTGGTACACGCTGCACAAGACGTTCGCCGGATTGCGCGACGCGCATCGGTACACCGGCAGCCGCACGGCGCTCGACGTCGAGCGAAAGTTTGCCAGATGGGCCGAGGGCGTGCTGGCGCCGCTCAATGACGAGCAGGTCGCGCGCATGCTCAACACCGAGCATGGCGGCAT